>Ga0224557_1000794_pt1 | contig 33597 bp, 26 predicted proteins | sample 714S31014metaG_FD_180677 | JGI IMG/M metagenome (GOLD analysis project Ga0224557, IMG submission 180677) | Peat soil microbial communities from Stordalen Mire, Sweden - 717 S3 10-14 | ecosystem: Environmental > Terrestrial > Soil > Wetlands > Peat | place: Sweden: Norrbotten County, Stordalen... | reverse complement strand
GCGATGATCAGATTTTTGGAAACGTCGTCCATCAAGGCGTTGCGGAATTCCGTCCAGCTCCGGCTGCCGTGGGGCGCAACGGCATCGTTGCCTCGTTGTCTTGGCGAAGAGATTGGCAGTTTGCTCTTGGCATCCTTTGCCGCAATGGCATCGTCGCCCTTGTAATTTGTGAAAAAGAAATCGTCCAAAATAATCTCGTCGAAATGCCGGGCGGTGAACTCGGACATGGACTTGATTTTCTCGCGGTCCGCCGGCGAATTGTAGTCGTAAGATTGAAAGCCGTTGCTTTCCTGTGCGGTCAAACCCATGCCGCCGGAAGCCTTGATGCCGCGGTCGTTGAAAAATTTCTTCAACGTTTCCACGTCGGAATCGGTGGCGAGTTCCGCGTTGCGGGTGGTTTCGAGATAGACCTTGTCCACCTTCACCTGCTTTTCGAGATTGACCCATAGGTTGGAAAACTGGGTGAGGTTGGCGGGGATGGAGTGAACCTCCTGATACCGGAAATAGACGCACACGCTGAAGTTGGTGTAGCCTCGCGCCTGCGCCGGCGGAACGGAAATCAGGGCTGCCAGCAAAATTAAGCCGGCGACCAAGCCGGCCTTGAAAACACCAGCTTGCGATGTGGTTGAACGTAGTGAGCTGAACCACTGCCGACTCGCAACGCGAACCGCGATAGCGGAACGGCCAGTGCCAACGACGGTTGGCTCCGGTGAGTTAGGCAGCAGTCTTCTTTTTGAAACAAAATCCAATGACATAAGCGATAAACTCCACGCTGGCGACGAATAATCCGCCGACAATAAACATAACAACATAATGATAAACAAAAGTATGATTGTGAAGCCCGCGCACATAAGCAATAAAATCTGCGGCGGACATGGAATCCGCCTTGGCGAGAACCTCCCTGTCCGCATCAATAGCAATAAATGCAACACCAACGCTGACAAGAAGCAGAGCTATAAACTTCGGAATTGCGTTTTTGATAGTCATAAAATCTAAAGTTCATTTCATCGCGCGTCAAAAGGTGCCCAGCGTGACGCGCAGAGTTTCCGGAGCCGTGCCGAACGGCAGCGCATGGTCGGTCTCGTCCCCGTTTAGAAAGCGCATCACCCGGAAAGCGGACTCCGCCGAGTAGTCGCGCCCGTCGTGTGAAGCATTGGGCGTTCGTTCCAGCTGCCCGGCTTCCTCGGCGCGGAACCAATCGCGCTTTCCGCCCGACGCCGCCTTGAACTCGATGGTGCAGGAACTGCCGGTGATGTAGAATTGATTTTCCGAAATTTGCGCCACCAGCGCGCGACCCGTCGGCGCGGCGGCTGCTCCCGCATCTGGAGCCGCGCCACGCGCTCCTGCCGCCGGATTGGCCGTTGCCGCCGGCCCGCCGCCGCGTCCGCCACGACCGTTGCCTGATCCCGTAAAATTGATGATGGCGCTCCACGCTCCAAAATCGAGCGTTGCGCTCGTCTGGCCCGCCTCTTCTTCCACCGCCTTGACCTTGCCCTCGAAGTTCAACCGCGCCACTTCGCGCATGATCGGTTCGAGCATCCGGTAATTCATCCCGACCGGGGCGATGGATTCCGGTGTCGCCCGCGTGTAGTCCAGGCCAAACGGCGACCAGCCGATGGTTCCGCGTCCCAGCGCGGCGAAACACATCCGGCTGCCGTTGCCGGTGCCGCCGGTTTCGGGAACAAACAGCGGATTGTCGGGCCGCGAATAATGATCCAGCACCGCGAGATATTTCACGCTGTCATTCTGGTAAATGTCGGGCGCGAGAATGTCAATCGCCGGAGCCGCCGCCTTCCAGATGTCCAGCACGTTGTCGGTCGCGCCGCCGCTTTCGTAGGTGCCGGCGCGGGGATTGGACAGCGGATCGCGCAACGCGGCGTTGACATACATCGGCAGCGGATATTCCGCCTTGCCCGCCGCCGCGACCTGGCCGATGTAATGCGCCACGCAGTAGGCGTGAAAATATTCATCGGCGTTGTCGCCGAAAACTTCCCGCCAATTTCCGCTGGCGGCCATGGCGCCGTTTCTGCCGTTCAGCGCCTTCAAGAAATCCGCCGGCACCGGCGCGGCAAAAACTTTTTCCGCCTCCGGCGAATAATCGCGGATGCTGCCCCAGGCACCCGGCTCGTTTTCAACCTGGATCATGATGACGGTGTGAACCGGGTCCACCGATTTGATGTGGCGCATCAAGGCGCTGAACGCTTTCTTGTCCGCTTCCATGCACGCCGTCGCGAGCGGCGACGGGGAATCAACGGAGCTGCCGCGATTGCCCGTGATGTGGGTGAACATGGCCGGATCGCTTTTGGCCCAGAGCGGGATGTAATGGCCGCTGCCGTTTTTCCAAGTGCCGAACCAGAGGAACACCAGGCGCACGTTGTGTTCCCGCGCGCCCTTGATCATCAAATCAACAATCGAAGGATCGAATTTGCCCGGCTCCGGCTCGAACTGCTCCCAATAGACCGGGATTTCCAGCGTGTTGGCGTGCAGATCATCAATGGCCGCCCAGACTTTGGGGAGCGTGCCCGGCCACGCGCTCGAATTGTGGGCCTGCGCGCCGAGCATGAGATAAGGCGCGCCATCCACGAACAAAGCGTGGTGTCCGTTTTGTGTGACCACCTGCGGCATCGGGTGATCAGCGGCTTGCAACGGCATTTGGCCGCTGAAAAAAACGAGGCCGAGACTGGTGAGGGCGGCGGCGCCAAGCCGGCCGCACGAGCGTTTGCTGATTTGGATTTTCATGGTGTTAATTTGTTTCTAGTTTCACTGTTCAATTTGCGATGTCGCCGTAAAGAATTCCGCGGCCATTGGTGCCGACATACACGCGCCCGTAAATGCGCGGGTCGCCCGAAAGACAATCAAACCGGTTGCCCCATTGATGCTGCGCGTCGTTGATGCGAATCCAAGTGGCGCCCTCGTCATCGGAACGGTAAATGCCCGCCAGCGGACCGCCGCTTTGGTCGCCATTGGCCACAAAAATGGCGGGATAATCCCTGCCCGGCGCGGCTTTGCCAAAACTCAACTGGCCAATCGGCGGATGATTGGGAATTTCCTTGAAGGTCCGGCCGCCATCGCTCGAATGGCAAAGCGCCTGGCCAACCATCCAAAGGTCGCCTTCCCTGCCGCCAACGGCGACCAATCGGCTTCCGCCGCGCCCGCCGCGCCCGCCGCCGCCTCCGGCTTCAGGAAGGCCGGTCACTTCGTAGCTGTTCGTGAACGTCGCCCCGCCGTCGGTGCTCAAATACATTTTATGCGCGGCGGAATCCAGCGCGTAAAACTTCGCCGGGTTGGAGCGGTCGGCAATCGGACTGATGCCAGCCGGCAGGTCGGTCACATCTTTCCACGTCGCGCCGTGGTCGGTGGAAATTCGCGAAGTTCCGCCGGTGCTCATGAAAACCGAGCCGTCCGCCGACAAAATCACCCGCCCACCGCCACCACCGCCAAATCCGCCGCGCCCGCCACCCGCGGCAGGTTGCGCGCCGAGGGTGAAGGGTTGCCAACTGTGTCCGCCGTCCAAAGAATACGCCATCGTGCCTTCGTCGGGAGGATGAAATGGCCCGCTGCCCATGCGGACGACGACGTTTGGATTTTTCTCGGCGAAATCCAGCGACGAGGTGTTTGCAAATAAAGGATGCTTATTCGGCCCGTCAGGAGGGCTTACGTCCAGGTCGTCGTGCGTGAAGCCGCTGATGTCGCCAAAGCCGCTGATGAGGTGCGCGCCGCCCGTCGGGCTGATGAGATTGATGATGGCGGTTTCCTCGATGCCGTCCGTCCAAATTGTCCAATGAGTGTCGCCGCCGGAATCGGCGTTATTCATTTCGGTGGTGTTCCAGATGGTTGCGCCGGTGGCGTAGCAGACGTGCTTGGAATCAAATGGATCAATGGCCAGCCCGTCAATCCACCAGCCAACCGCTGCTTCGGGCTTCGACGCGGTGGCATCATAGACTCCCGCCCACGGAACGTAAGGCGAAGCGGATGAATCACGGTGGGATTTTGGCGTGATGTCTGTCCAGGTCTGCCCTCCGTCAGTCGTGCGGTAAATGCGGTCATCGTCGTTCGCGCGCGCCGGCAGATTTGGATTCACGCGGTCCAACGAAGCGACGACCACCGTGCCGGGACGCTGGCGATCAACACCCATTCCGCCGTAGCCGCCGGGAAAATGGTTCGCGTCCTTGACCGGCGTGATGTCCGTCCATGCGCCGTCCTTGGGATTTAATTTCCAGACCGCGCCGTCGGTCACGCCGCCGGGGCCAACGCCGTTGCCATAGACGATGTAGAGAATTCCCTGCGTGTCAAACGCCGCGTGAATGGCGAGAAAATTGGCGGGCTGGCCGGGAACCGGCTGCCATGTTTGGCCGGCGTCGGTGCTGCGGAACAGGTGGCTGGCTCCCGAATCGGTCGAGCCGACGTAAATTGTTTTCGTGGGTTTGCCGCGAGTTCCGGTGCTGGGATCGAAGACAACGAAGCTCAAGCCCGCGCCTCTGCCGCCGCCGGGGCCGCGCCCGCGCCCCGCGCCTGCCGCTGGTGCCGTTGCGCCAGTTTCGGCGGCGGGAGCTGCTGCGGCTGCGGTTGTCGAGGCTGGCGGGAAATCATTAACCTTGCTCCAAGTCAGCGCCGCGTCTTTGCTGACCCAAAGCCCGGCCGCGCGTGAGCCGAAATAAAGAATGTTGTTGTCGTTCGGATCAATCGCCAGACGTTCGCCCACGCCGCGCCCGTTTTCATTGCCGCCCATCCTGAACGGAACATCCACGACCTGAAAAGTTTTGCCCTGATCCATCGAACGCAAAATGGCCGCCGGCTGGCCCTGCCCCATGCCCGCGGCGATATAAACGCGCTGCGGGTCAATCGGATCGGTCGCGATGCTTTCCGAACCGTGGAGATTGCCGACGCCGCACCAGTCGGTCAGCGGAATCCATTTCTTCGCCTGGTTGTCCCATTTGTAAGAACTGCCGATGTCCGTGCGGCAATAAACAAGGTTCGGCTGGGTGGTGTTGAAGACCACATCGCAGATGAAACCTCCGCCCTTCACCGTGACATTTTTCCAGGCGTAGGCTTGGGAAGGAAACGTGGATTGTCCAAACGCAACCGCCGACATCAACGCCGCGCAAAAGCCGGTCACAAGAATTTTTGACGGATACAGCAGGTTGGTTTTCATAAATGACTTGTTCCCCGGCGGTCCTGCGAGTCAGCCGTGAAAGCAAGGAACTGTTCCGGGGGATTCATGGTTGAAATCGTAAGTCGCACCTTGTCCAAGTCAAGCACACATGAATGATCAGACACAAACGCATTCGCCATGAACGTTCTGGGAGCGCTGGCGCTCCCAGGAATTGCGAGCTGAAGGCGCTTTATTTCTGTTCCAGCAGAAACACCTTCGATGACTTCCGGTCCAGGGCGGAGTCCACCCGCAACATCGCCTGATAATCGCCGGGGCTGATGATGGCTGGCGCGGTGTCAAATTCATCCGTGATGACATATCCGCCGGGCGTTTCCCGCGTGGTCGTGCGCGCGGTTTCGGCGCCGGCCACGTTGAAATTCGCGCTCCCCGGCGCAATGAGCGTCCTGGGAAAATCCGGCGGCAAATCAACCGCGAGGCGGACGGTGTTCTTGTTCGGTTGTGAAATGAGCATGGGCAGCGCGCGTTGATCCGCCCCGGCCGGCAACAGCGGCGGGGTTGGCGGCAGGTTGAAGTAAAAATATTTTCCATCCGCGATTCCGTAGTTGTCAATGACCACGGAGAATTGTTCCAGTCCCGGATAAGTGTCAAACATGGTGGTCAAATTGCCCACCGCTTGCGCGCCCTGGGCCACCGTGGAAACGGCTTCCTGGAAATACCGATTCCGCTCCTCGGGCGGCAGTTCGGAGAAATACTTGTTCATGTCGCTGTAATTTCCGCCGTAAAACCACCGCGAAACTTCGAGCAGCGTCCGTCCGCTGGCATCCAGCAGAAGCGTGTAATCCGTCCGGGTCGCGTCCTCGCACCCTTTGGCGGCATGAATCACCTCCCACGCCTGGCTGGAAAGGGCGATGCCCAGCGCGCCGTCACAGCTCGTGGAACCCAGTTGCGCGTATTGATCCGTGTCGTTCAGATAATAATTCACGCCGTCGAGCGTAATTCTGACGAGCGGCGTTTGAAACGATTCCGGCAGCGGAAATTTCATCGCAACGTTCGTGATGCCGGCGATGGCCGGCAGACCCGAGGCCAGCACAAACGCGGGTTGAAAACCCGCCGCGCTCAACATCGCGTGGAACAGAATGGCGCGGTCTGCCGCGTGGCCGTATCCATCCGCCAGCGTTGTGTCGGCATCGGAAAGTTCGCTCAACGGCAGTTCGGTGAAGGACGGCCCCGCCTCGCGGATGGCCTTGGCAACAAAATCGCGAATCGCCTTCACCGCGTCGAGCCTGGTTCCAGTCTTCGCGGTCAGTTGCCGCGCCAGTTCCGCCGACTTGGCGGATTGGCGCGAACGATCCAGCATCATCTCATTTAATGCTTTGAAGTAATTGGTCGCATCGCCGATAAAATAGCCCACGCCGGCGGCATAAACCCATTCCGGCGGAAGCTGCGTTTCGGCGGGCAAAGCCGCGACCTTTCCCGACTTCCATTGAAATTCCTGCTTGCCGCCGTCATTCTTCAACCGGCCATCAATGATTCCCGGCGGGCCGCTGACCAGCCGCTGAATTTTCACACCAGCCGGCGCGGTCAGCGTAAATGATTTCTGCTCCAGCTCGTCCGGCAATTGAAATGACTCAAACCCCGACACGAACGGCTTGTTGGTGTAAATGATTTCAAATTCAAATTCGATGGTGGAGCCGACTTCCACGCCCGGCAGGCTCGCCACCAGGATTTTGCCGCCGGTGTAACGCTTGGCGGACGCGTTCCAGCCCTCGTCCATCACGTTGATTTCCTCGGTGGAAATTTCCTGGCGCGCGCCGGTCGGGGAAGTCACGGCGGCGCTGACGAGCCGGGCTTGTTCGCAGGCGGGATTGTAGGGAATTTTCACCTCTGATTCCCGGATTTTGCCGTTGTAAGTCAGGATGCGTTTTGAATATTTCACACGATAAATCGCCGTGTGCGGATCGGTCACATCGAGTTCCTTCCGGCTCTCCAGAATCTGCGCGTTGGATTCGACCGGCGGCGTGGGAGCATTGCCGGCCATTGACTGGTCATTCGTGGCGGGGCTGCCGGCTAGGGCGAGAATCGGCGTCAGGCGGCTGTCATCGGCCAGCGTCTTCAATGTCTGTTTCAGGGCCACATATTGTTCGGGCGAAAACTCGACCGCCTTCAATTTCAATGTGCGGGAACATTCGAGCGAACCGTCTTTCGCGTCAAAATGCTGCTGATAGCTGACGCAATCATCGTCCACCGACGAAGGCGACGGCAGCGACGCCGTTCCGGTGAAGCCGCCTGCGAGCTTGAGCGAAATGTCCTCCTGCACGCCGCAGGTCACCTCGGTTTTGAGCGGGTATTTCCGTTTGTCAAGGCCGGTGCCGTCGAGGATGAAGTTGACGACGCCGAGGCGTTTGCCAATCCACGGCGCGCTCACGACCGACTCGCCGCCGCCGTTCGCCGTCATGCCGGCCACGGAAAATTCCAGCTCCGCCCGCAGGGCCGTGGACACGTCGCTCATGTCCGCCGGCACGAGTTGAAGCGATTTGAGCCGCAGACCCGGCAACGCCTGCTGGAGGCGCTGCTCAAAAAACCGCCGCTCGTCGTCCGGTTTCATGTGCGAAAAGGCGTTTCGATATGCGTCGTCGTTGACGCCTTGGAACGATAATTCCGACTTTGCCTCAATCGTGCCGTCGGCGTTCAAAACTCCGGTTGTTTTTATCCGCAGCAGATTTTCATCCGGCGATTGAATCGGGCTTAACCGGATGTTGTCGCCTTCGGCGCGGCACACGAGATAGCTCTGGTTCCGGTCGGATGCCGGCAGCAGCTCGCGGGTGTTCTCGTCCGTCGGGTCCATCAAAATGACCTGGCCTTTCTCCAGTTCGACGCCGGCGATGGCGTGGTTAAAAAACGGATCGGGCACCTCGGCGTCCTTGTGGGTGCCGACGCTCACAAGCACCGGATACGCGTTCAACCCGGCCAGGCGCAGCATCGAAACCAGCAGGGCGGCCTTGTCCCGGCAAACGCCGTATTTTTTGTCGAAGGTGATGGACACGTCATGCGGTTCGAAGCCTGGCCGGTCTTTTTCCGGCGTGATGCCCATGTAACGAACTTTGTTGGAGACGAAATAAAAAATCGCTTTCACCTTGTCCAAGTCCGTCGGCTGGTTCGCAATTAAAATCGCGTTGGTCTGTTGCATTTCCGGCGTGGTCGCGGCCAGGTGCGACTGGCTCAAGTCCCAATACCATTTCGAGACGGCGGCCCAGTCCGGCATGGTGCTCACAAAAAGCCGCTGCAACACTTCCGCGTAAGGCGGCATGGATGTCTCGTCGAACATGCGCGGCACGTTGTTGACTTCCCAGCGATAGACGATGGTGTTGTTGTTGCCCGGTTTGATCGAAGAGGTGACCGTTCCCGGAATCTCGTCCCGCAGCGCGATGCGCTTCAGCGGCCGGTCTTCCGGCGCGTGAACCTCGTAAGTGATGTGCCGGATGAAACCCGTGCCTTCAAAAACATTTTCCTCGGCATATTGACCGGGGATGATCGGGCGCTCGATGTTTTCGCGCTCCACGGAATGGACCACGTCGCCGATTTCCAGACTCGGGATGTTGACCTGCAACAAGCGCATGTTCGGGTCGTAGATGTTTTCCGCCATCTGGCTGTCATCAATGGATTCCTTGGAATTCGCCGCCACGTCCACCGGAACGACCGTGCCATCGGGTTTGATCACCTCCAGCGCGGGCACCGCGACCGTCGTGTAAGGCAGCATGAAATTCATCGTCAGCGTGCGATTGTCCCGCTTGCCCTTTTCCGTGAGCACCTTGGTGAAGGTTTCGTCCTGGCACTCGCCCGTGCCGTCCGCGCGATACACCCGGACCGACTTTTGATCAACCGTCACGGCGTCGGAATCCGGGTATTTCTCCGGGGTGATTTCCGCCGCCGCCGTCATCACCGGCTTCGCATCCACCGGCGCGAACTCGGTGCCGGCATAACGATTCGTGTCGCCATGCGCGGAGAATGCCGCCAGCGCGACGGCGGCCAGAACAAGTCCACGGCCCGCCTGCGTGGCCGAAGCCTTTGACAACTTCACCATTCCAGATACTGCGTCGCGGCGAAGGCCCGCAAACCAAATTCCATTTTTCATATAATTGAGCAACGGCGAATATAATGCTGCAATCCAATTAATTCGCCAGCCGAGTTTCAAATAATTTTTCCAACCGGTTTTGTTGTTTTCCCGACGGCAGTTTAGACCGCAACCCGCCCCGTTTGCTCATCCGAATTTCACTCCCGCGGTGTCGTTTGATTTGAATCACCACGGAATCCCGGTTGGCGCATTAATTTTCGTGTATTAATTTCCATTGCCATGTTCCCGCGGGAGGGTTACGCTGAATGCTTCATTTTTCACTATGATTGGGACAATTCGCAAACATTCGAAGTGGCTGTGGTGGGTCATCGCCGGCCTCACGATTATTTCCTTTGTGGTATTCATGGGCACCGGCCCGACCCGCAACAGCGGCATTGGCGGGAACGGAGATTACGGCACGCTTTACGGCCACAAAATCACGCAGCAGGAATTCATCAATGCCCGGAACGAATTTTTCCTGTTCTACTGGTTTCACAACAATGAATGGCCGGATCGCAACCCGAACATCAAGGAAAAGGATTTGAACGAGCAGATTTATCTCCGCCTGATGCTCACGCAAAAGGCCGGCGCCCTGGGCATTTATGTGAGCGACGAATCGGCGGCGATGGCGGCGGGTGAAATGCTCCGTTCGCTCGGACGCAACGGCCAGACCGTCTCCATCCAGGCGTTCGTCCAGAAGGTGTTGACGCCGGAGGGTTTCACCGCCGAGGATTTCGAGCGTTTTGCCCGCAACGACCTCGTCATCCAGCAATTGGTTCAGATGATGGGTCTGAACGGCTCGCTCATCACGCCGCAGGCCGCCGCCGCCGCCTACCAGCGCGAGCATCAGGAGGTGTCCGCGCAGATTGTTTTCTTCTCGGCGTCGAATTATCTGTCGCAGGTCACCGTCGCGCCGCCGCTCGTCGCGCAGTTTTACACGAATTATCAGGCGCAATACCGCGTGCCCGACCGCGTGCAGGTCAATTACGTCGAGTTCAACCTGACCAACTTTCTCGCGCAGGCCCAAGCGGAACTGGCCAAAACCAATTTCGACGAACTCGTGGACATGAATTACCGCGAGTTGGGGCCGGATTATTTTCCGGACGCCAAGACGCCGGAGGCCGCCAAGGCCAAAATCCGCGACCTGTTGATCCGCCAGCGCGCGCTGACCGACGCGCGGGCGCAGGCGAATGACTTTGCCACCGCGGTTTTCGCCCTCGCGCCAACGAACAACGAACCACCGAAACCGGAAATTTTCACCACCGCCGCAAAACAAAAGGGTTTGACGCTGCGGCTCACCGCGCCGTTCTCCAGTCTTTACGGGCCGGATGAATTCACCGCGCCGGAGACATTCACCAAGGCCGCCTTCGGGTTGACCGCCGACGATCCCTTTGCCGGCCCGATCATTGGCTCCACCTCCGTTTATGAGATTGCGCTCGATAAAAAACTGGACAGCACAATCCCGCCGCTCGATCAAATCCGCGACCGCGTGACGCAGGATTACCGGATGATGCATGCCACGATGCTCGCGCAACGGGCCGGCACAAATTTCGCCCCCTCGCTGTCGGGTCAACTGACGGCCGGCCACAGTTTCGCGTCGGTTTGCATCAGCGCCGGCCTGCATCCAGAACCGCTGCCGCCGTTTTCCTTGAGCACGCAGGAATTGCCGGAGCTGGCCGACCGCGCCAGCCTCGCGCAAATTCAAAATACCGTGTTCGGCACACCCGCCGGCCACGCCAGCGGTTTCGTGGAAACCGAGGGCGGCGGCTTCATCGTGTATGTCCAGTCCCGATTGCCGGTGGATCAGGCGGCCATGAACGCGGACCTGCCGCAATTCACCGCCTCACTGCGGCGCCAGCGGGAGAGCGAAGCTTTCAATCAGTGGCTTCAGGCCGAGGCCAACCGCCAGTTGCGCACCACGCCGGTGGCCAGTGCGAAATAAATCCTGATCTTAATCGCAATCCGGTTTTGATTGCGATCAAAATTGGGAACTTGATGACGATTGAAAACCACCGGCACCATCAAATTGTCATCGCCCGCCACGCGCGAGTTCTGGGAAATCCCCGTCCTGTTCGAGGACGAACACCTGCTCGCGCTCGACAAACCCGCCGGCCTGCTGACCTCGCCCGACCGCTACGATCCGCAGCGGCCCAACCTGATGAAACTGCTGCACGCGGGCATCGCCGCCGGCAAACCCTGGGCTCGCGAACGCCAGTTGCACTATTTGAGCAACGCCCACCGGCCCGACTTTGAAACCAGCGGCGTGTTGCTGTTGGCGAAAAACAAACCGGCGCTCGTCGCGCTGGCAAATTTGTTCAGCTCGGGAAAACCGGTCAAAAAAATCATCGCGCTCGCGCACGGAAATCCGCCGGAGGAGAAATTTGAAATGGACGCCAAGCTCGCGCCCCATCCGGTGAAACCCGGCTTGGTGTGCGTGGATTCGCAAAACGGCAAGAAATCAAAAACGCAGTTTGAGGTGCTGGAACGATTTTCCGGCTGGACCCTGCTGCGCTGCCAGCCGCTCATCGAGCGCGCGCACCAAATGCGCGTCCACCTGCGCCACGCGGACTTTCCGATTGTCGGCGACGAGCTTTACGGTGGCAAAAAGCTCTGGCTCTCGCGGCTGAAACGCGATTTCCGGCTCAAGCCCGGACGCGAGGAGCGCCCGCTGATTTCGCGCGCCGCGCTGCACGCGGAGGAATTGACCCTGCCACATCCCGTCACCGGCGAGTTGCTGACCATCACAGCGCCGTGGCCGAAGGACTTGAAAGTCGCCGTGAAATATCTGCGGCAGTTTGGGAAGAGGATCAATGGATTGTAGGATTGACGGATTCTTGGGCGCAGATTTCCTGCAGTAATCCAATTATCCAACAATCCATTCTCCCATTTCTGCTCAACCGACCGCCCAATTCAAAATCGCCTTCTGCACATGCAGCCGGTTTTCTGCCTCCTCGAAAATCGTGCCGGCGTGGGCTTCCAATGTTTCCTCGTCAATCTCTTTGCCGCGATACGCGGGCAGACAGTGCATCACCAACGCCTCCTTTTTCGCCAGCTTCACCAGGGCGGCGTTGATCTGGTAGCCGGTCAAAATCTTGATGCGCTCCTTCGCCTCGGCTTCCTTGCCCATCGAAATCCACACGTCGGTGTAAAGCAAATCCGCGCCCTTCGCGGCGGCCTTGATGTCGCTCGTGACGGATATGTTTCCGCCCGCCCGTTTCAACAACTCCTTCGCCGGCTGGAATTTTTTCGGGGCCGCGATGCGCAGTTCAAAACCAAGCTTTCCCGCCGCCCAAATCCACGAGTTCGCCACGTTGCAGGCGCCGTCGCCTATGAACGCAACGGTTTTGCCTTCGACCGGGCCGCGTCGCTCCTGGAACGTGAAAATGTCCGCGAGAATCTGGCACGGATGCTCATCGTCGGTCAGCGCGTTGATGGTCGGGATGCCGGAAAATTGCGCGAACTCCTCCACGTCATGCTGCGCGAACGTGCGGATGACCGCACCGTGGACCATACGGCCCATGACGCGCGCTGTGTCCTTGATAGGCTCGCCGCGGCCAAGCTGGATGTCCACCGCGCTCAAAAACATCGGCAGCCCGCCGAGTTCGCGGATGCCCACCTCGAACGAAAGCCGCGTGCGCGTGGACTGCTTGGAAAACATCAGCGCCCACGTCTGCCCCGCCAGCGGCTGCCTTTTGTGATGGCCGCGTTCGCGCTTGAAAGCGGCGGTGTCGCGCAGGATTTTTTCCATGTCCGCGACCGGCAATTTTTCCAATGACAGCAAATTTTTCATAAACCAAAAGCTTTTGGGATTTCACGGCCAAAGGGTATTTTGTAGCCAAAACGCGGCCCGGAGTCACTTCTTTTTCTTCGCCGCATCCGCCGCGCACCAGAGAAACCACGCGGCGGTCGTCCGATGCGGTTTCCACTTTTCGCCGAAGGCTAACAACGCTTTCGGCTTCGGCATCTCGCGCTTTTTGTAGGCAACGCGAAAACCGGTGCGCACGCCGAAATCGCCGACCGGCAAAACATCAGGCCGGCCAAGCTGGAAAATCAGCAGCATCTCCACCGTCCAGCGCCCGACGCCGCGAACCTCCGTCAGCCGCGCGATGATTTCGTCATCAGGCAAATTCACGATCTGCCGCGACGACGGCACGACGCCGGACAGTGTTTTCTCCGCGATGTCGCGGATAGATTTGATCTTGGCAAAAGAAAATCCGCAGGCGCGGATTTGTTGATCCGTCACCTCCGCCAAATCTTCCGGGCGCGGAAATTTCCGGCCGGGAAACAAATTTTTGAACCGGGCCAAAATGTTGTTCGCCGCCTTGCCGTTGAGCTGCTGGTGCGCGACGGCCTGCACGAGCGATTGAAACGGCGAACGACGCTTTTCCGGCGTGAGATCGCATTTCCCGTGCTCGCGAATCAACCGCCGCAAAACGGGGTCGCGCTTGGATAAATGTTTGTGGGCGGCGGTATTCATTATCAATCAAGGTAATCAATCTTTTCTAAAAATGAGATATCCCAAACCGACCAATACAATAATAACAGTCAGGCCAAACCCGACTGGGCTTGGGTTATACACACCACTTTCAAGCCAAGGCACATCCGGATGTGATTTATGAGCAACCAAACAATCTGTTAAGTAAAAAAGCCCACCAATAATCAAGGAAAAACAAAAAACTCCTACGCGATTTAATTGGATTGGTTTCATGCATTTTCAAACCAGCGATTTTACAATGTCTTCAATTTTTGAAATGCCTTCGCCTGCCTCCTGCGGCTTCAAGTTCAGCGGCGGCAAAAGCCGGATGACCTGCGTTCCGGCGGGAATCACCAGCACGCCGGCCTGCTGCAGCCGGTTCGTCATTTGAATCGAAGCCGATTTGTCGCTGGAAGCGAACGCGGGAACTTTTTCGGCGAGTTCCAGTCCGAGCATGAAGCCGAGGCCGCGCGCGTTTTTGAGCACAGTCGGATAATTTTCCACGAGCCGTTCCAGTTCGCTTTTCAGCCATTCGCCGAGCTTGCGCGCGTTTTCATCCAGCCGCTCACGCTCGATGACCTCAAAAATCTTCAGCGCAACGGCGCAGGCCAGCGGCGTGCCGCCGAACGTCGTCGCGTGCGTGCCCGGCCCCAGCAAGTCCGCAAACGGCGCTCGCACCCAGAACGCGCCGATGGGAAATCCGCCACCCAGCGACTTGGCCATCGAAAGGGCATCGGGCAGGAATTTTTCGCCGCCGGGAACATTTTCCAGAATCCGCTGGAAGCTCTGGAATTTTCCAGTCCGGAAATAGCCGCACTGGACTTCGTCCATCAACAGCAGCAATTTCTTCTCGTCGCACAATTGCCGCAGGCCGAGCAAATACTCTGGCGTCGCGGGCGTGACGCCGCCTTCGCCCTGCACGCCTTCAATCAAGATGGCAACGGTCGCCGGCGAAATCGCTTTCCGCGCCGCCTCCAAATCGTTGAACGGAATGTGCCGGAATCCCGTCACCGCCGGCTCGAACCCTTTTTTCACCTTGTCCTGTCCGGTGGCGGCAATGCCGGCGAGCGTCCGGCCGTGAAAAGAATTCGTCGCGGTGAGGATTTCAAACCGGCCCTCGTCATGGCCGAATTTCCGTGCCAGCTTGTAAAGTCCTTCGTTCGCTTCCGCGCCGCTGTTGGCGAAAAAGCATTTGCCCGCGCCAATGCGCTTGACGATTTCAGCGGCCAGCCTTCCCTGCGGCTCGGTGAAATACAAATTCGAGACGTGGATGAGCTTTTTGGACTGTTCGACGAGCGCCTCGGTGATGGCCGGATGCGCGTGGCCGAGGCAGCAAACCGCGATACCGCTGCCAAGGTCGAGATAGCGTTTGCCCGCGACATCAAAAACATAGCTGCCCGCGCCGTGGCTCAACGCGAGATCAAACCGTCCGTAGCTGGGCACGACATTTTTCGCGAACAGGTCGCGCACGGCCTCGAACTGGTTGTGAACGAGCGGCGGCGGTGATGGAAAAATTTCTTTCACAGGCGCGGATTAAAACTCAACTGCGGGAAGAAACAATCACAAAACGATTTCCGTGCCCACGCCCTTGTCGGTGAAAATTTCGAGCATGACGGCGTGCGGCACGCGGCCGTCCACGAAAGAGACTTTTTCCACGCCGGATTTAATGGCGGCGACGGCGCTGTCCACCTTTGGAATCATGCCTTTGTCCACAATGCCGGCGGCTTTGAGAGCGGGAACTTCGCCGGTTTGCAAATGGGCGATGACGGTTGAAGCGTCCTTCGGGTCGCGCATCAGTCCAGGCACGTCGGACATGAACACGAGCCGTTTGGCGTTGAGCGCAATCGCGCACATCGCGGCGGCAACGTCGGCGTTGCAATTGTAAATTTTTCCGTCCTCGCCGCGCGCGGTCGGGCTGATGACCGGCGTGAAGCCGCACCACATGCTTTCCTTGAGCGGCGCGACGTTGACCTCGATGACTTCGCCGACGTAGCCGATGTCAATTTTCTTGCCGGGATTTTCCCTGTCGTCGAGCCACAATTTCCGGCATTTGAAAATGTCGCGCCCGGCAAAGCCCACCGGCCTGCCGCCAAGCTCCTTGATGGTTTTGACAATCTCCGGATTGATCTCACCCGTCAAAACGTTGTCCACGATTTTCACCGTGGCCTCGTCCGTGACGCGCTGGCCCTGGATGAAATCCGCCTTAAGCCCGGCTTTTTCCATCGCCCGCGTGATGGCCTTGCCTCCACCATGGACAATGACGGGGTTGATTTCGACGGCTTCAAGAAAAACGATGTCGCGCGCGACGCCGGTGCGCACGGTTTCATCCGGCGAATCCATGAAGCTGCCGCCGTATTTGACGACGAAAGTCGCGCCGTTGAATTTCTGGATATACGGCAGCGCTTCAAGCAGCGTTTCAGCTTTGGCGATTAAATCTTGCACGCCGTATTTCTAGCAAGAAGTCCGGCGGATGAAAACGCGATTCGTCGCGGCGATTTCGCTTTGACCGGCGCGGGGATTTTCATAGATTGCCGCCGTCATGCCTGAAATTGCCAAGTTCGTCAACGGCGGCGCGGCCAGCATCAGCCCCGCCATCGCGGAAAAAGTCCTGCGCCAGTTGCCGCAGTGGAAGCTCGAATTCACCCAGATCAACGCGCCGAAATTTCCGCATCTCGTGAACCAGCTCGAATTCCTCGCCGACGCGGTCGAGGACGCGGTGGAAGGCGCCTACAAGGATTTGCCCTACGCCGCCGTCGCGCAGGCGGTGTTCGCGCTGCTTTACGCGCACAAAAAAACCAGCCTCATTCCCGAAAGCATTTTGGACATGGGCCGCGCCGATGATTCCAGCGTCGTGCGCGCGGTGCTGATTCAAAATGAAAAGGCTTTTGCGATTTACGCAGGAACACAGGGCGCGGACTGGCGGAAAATCACCAATCAGCCCTGACGTTCAGCCGCCGACGCCCGCGTATTCCTCGTCCGTCCGCAGGTCCATGCCCATGAATACGTAATCGTGCATGACGGCCTTCATGTCGAGCACATACTCGTCCACCTTCATCAGTGGCTGAAAACCGATCTGCTCCAAGGCGCGGATGGCGACCTTGCGCTCGCCGTTCAACTCGGCCTCGAGCCGGCGCAGGCCCATGTTCCGCGCAATCTCGACCTGCTCCTCCACGAGCATCTTGGCCACGTCTCGCCCGCGGTAATTTGGATGCGTCAGCACGGTGATCAAACCTATGTGCCGTTTCCAGCCGCCGGCGCGCTGGTGCAACGTCGCTTCGCCGATGACTTTATCGCCGTGCAGCATGATCAACGGCAGGTTGTGCTCGAAATCGGGATGCTGGCACCATTGTTTGAACAGCGTGCCCTCAAAAATCGGCTGTTTGATGAACAGCCGCTCCTCCTCGGGCACGGCGAGGAAGAACTTGTGCAGGCGGCCGGCGTCCCGTTTGGCCAGCGGGCGCACGACAATCGCCGTTCCGTCGCGCAATTCGGCCGAATGCGGGAATTTTTCCAAGGCGTAATCGAGTATCATATTGCCCTGAACTTTAGCACAAATAAGCGGAACTGAAAAGCGAAAAATGCAAAAAAAGCGGGTGTTACGAACGATTTCAGTCTGGCGAATCATAAAATTCACGGCAACTTATGATGGGCCGCCGGGAGAATCGCTTGCCAGCCGTGCTGGAAAACGTTACCAAGCTCCCATGCAAATCCCATTGGTGATGACTCTCATCGGCCCGGATCGCACCGGGCTGGTCGAATCCGTCGCGCGCGTCGTGGCCGGCCACGGCGGCAACTGGCTCGAAAGCCGCATGTGCCGGCTCGGCGGCGAATTCGCCGGAATCCTGCGGATTGAAATTCCGGCGGAGGAAAAATCGCCGCTGCTGGCCGCGCTCCAAAACATTCCTCGGCTTACCGTCGTTGTTCAACCGGACCCCAAACCGGCTCCGGCAACGCCGGGCCGGCAGACCAGGCTGGAAATCGTCGGCAGCGACCGGCCCGGAATTGTCCGTGAAATCACCAGCGCGCTCGCCCGCGCCGGCGTGAACGTCGAGGAATTCTCCAGCGAAGTCGTCAGCGCGCCGATGTCCGGCGAAACGTTGTTCAAGGCCGGCGCACGGTTGCAACTGCCCGAAGTCTGCGATCTCGCCGCGCTCAAAAAGGATTTGGAAAAGATCGCCGCCGATTTGCTCGTGGATGTTTCGTTGGCCGAATTTGGTGGCGGGTGAAAAGTTGCCAAGCCACACGGGGCGCGCGCTTGTTATCCGCATGGATGTCGGCTAGCTTGGCGGATAACAATCACAGTGCGCCCGATCAGTTCAATGAAATTTTTGCGACAGACGGTTTTGCTTTTACTATTCGCGTTCACCGCGCAGGCACAGACGCTCAATTGGGTTTTCGTTAGCGCCACCGGCATTCCCAAGCCGGCAACCGACACCGGCGCCAAACCGCTTTACCTTTATCTGGCCACGGCGGGCGACATCTATCTGGATGATGTGAGCGTCGTGGCGGGAAGCACGACCAACGGCGTCAATCTCGTCACCAACGGCGGTTTTGAAGGCTCGCTCTCGCCGTGGACCATCGGCAGCGACGGCAATAACAGCGCCTCCGTCGCCAGCGCCAATTTTGCCCATTCGGGAACCAGCAGCCTGCATCTGGTCGCCTCGGCTGGCGGCACCACGAAAAACTCCTCCATCTGGCAGGATTTCAGTTCTTTGATTGCAACGAACGGCACTTACACGTTGAGTTTTTGGTATCGGCAAAGCACCAACGGCGGCCCGCTGATCGTCCGCTTTTCCGGCGGCGGCATCACGACCACGAACAATCCCGCGCCGGCACCGGCGCCGGACACCACTCCACCCGTCATCGTGGGCATCACTCCCGCCGGCGGCGCGACGGTGAGCAATCTCGCGCAGATTCAAGTCACCTTCAGCGAAAACGTCTCCGGCGTGGACGCGGAGGATTTGTTGATCGCGGGAAATCCGGCGGATTCCGTTTCCGGTTCCGGCTCGAATTATGTCTTTAGCTTCACCCAACCGTCACCGGGAACGGTTTCAATTTATTGGGACATCGAGAGCGCCATCACGGATTTGTCGGGAAATTTGTTCGACACGTCCGGCTCCTGGACTTATACGCTGATTGACAACATTCCGCCGGCCATCGCCTCCACCACGCCGGCCGCCGGAGCGGCCGTCGGCAGTCTCACGCAGGCCCAGGTCACATTCAGCGAGGCGGTCACCGGCGTGAACGCCTCCGCGTTTTTGATCAATGGCGTGCCGGCAACGGGCGCGAGCGGCGGCGGCATTGGGCCGTATGTGTTTCAATTCACGCAACCCGCGCAAGGGCCGGTGCAATTCTCATGGTCGCCGGGACAAAATATCCGGGACGCCGCGTCGAATCTTTTTGGCGGAGCCGGCTGGATGGTGACGCTGGATTCGGCGGCAACGGCAGCCGCGTTGACCAACATGGTCATCAATGAATTTCTGGCCGGCAACACCAGCACCAACGGATTGCTCGACGAAGACGGGCTGCTCGACAGTTGGATTGAAATTAACAACCGCGGCGGCGCGACGGTGAACCTCGCCGGCTGGTCGCTGACGGACGATGCGGGCGAGCCGGCGATGTGGACTTTCCCGGCGACGAACATCGTGGCGGGACAATATCTGGTGGTCTTCGCTTCGGGAGACGACCGGCGTATTCCGGGCGCGAACCTGCACACGAATTTCAAACTCGGCCTCTCGACGAATTTTCTCGCATTGTATGACGCGGATTTTCCGCCGCGGGCCGCGTCTGAATACACGCCGGCTTATCCCGAACAGCGCAACAACATTTCCTACGGCCTCGACAACAACGGCGTCCCCGGCTATTTCGCAATTCCCACGCCGGGCGGACCGAATGGTTTCAGCACCATCACCGGCGTCGTGTCACCATTAAATGTGAGCGTGGCTTCGGGATTTTTCAGCCAGCCGACCAATGTGGCGCTGACGACGGCAACGCCGGGCGCGACCATTCTTTACACGACCAACGGCAGCGTGCCGGGCATCAGCGGCAGTGCGACCAACGGGACGGTCTACATCGGGCCAATCAACATCGCCCGCACCACGGCGTTTCGCGCGGCGGCTTTTGCGCCGAATCTTTTGCCGACGCTCACCGTGTCGCAGACTTTTCTTTTTATCGAAGACATCGTCCGGCAGCCAAATTATCCGGCGGGTTATCCGACCGGAAACGTCTGGACGCCGACTCCGGGAACGGTGGATAGTGCTTCGCGGGCCTATTACGAAATGGATCCAACCATCGTGAACGACCCGCAATATACGAACACGGTTCGCGCCGGGCTGGTTTCCATTCCGACGATGTCGCTGATCCTGCCGATTCCCGATTTGTTCGATGCCAACACCGGCATTTACACGCATCCCACGAACCACTCCAACACCGGTGGCGACGGCGAGTGGGAGCGGGCCTGTTCCATGGAATTGATTTTCCCCGACGGCAGCCCGGAGGCGCAGATTGATTGCGGACTGGAAATCCAGGGCGGCTCGTCGCGCAACACGACCAAAAATCCGAAACATTCCTTCCGCGTCAAATTCAAAAGCATTTACGGCCCCGGCAAATTCAAATTTCCAATGTTTGCCGACTCGCCGGTCAACAGCTTCAACACTTTTGTGATTGATGGCGGCAACAATTATTGGTGGCAATATTTCGGGACATCAAATCCGGCCGACCAGCGTTACCGCGCCCAATGCGTGCGCGATCAATTCACCAGCGACCTGATGCTGGCGATGGGAAACCCCTCCTTTCACGGACAATTTTACAATTTATATCTCAACGGCCTTTATTGGGGGATTCACTACGTTCACGAACGGCCGGATGACGATTTCGCCGCGAGTTATTTCGGCGGCGACAACACCGATTATGACGTGGTCCGAAACACCACGGATGGAACGCAACTGATCGCCGGCGACCTCAACGCCTGGAATACCGCGCTGTCCCTGGCCAATGCCGGCCTGACAAACAACGCGCAATACGAGCAGTTGCAGCAGTATGTGGACGTGGACAATTTGATTGACTACATGATCGTCAACCACTGGGCCGACAACACGGACTGGCCGCAGCACAATTGGTATGTCATCCGCCAGCGGACGGCGGGCGCGGGTTTCAAATTCATGGTTTGGGACGCCGAAATCACTTTGTTGAGCGCGAGCGGAAACGTCATGACGAACAACACCGCCGGCAGCCCGGCGCAGATTTACAACGCGCTGCGAAACAACGCGGAATTTCAACTGCGCTTCGCCGATCATTTGCAAGAACATTTGTCCCCCGGCGGCGTTCTTTATACCGATCCCGCCAATCCCGTTCCCGACCCGGCGCATCCCGAACGCAACGTGCCGGCCTCGATTTACATGAAGCGCATCACCGAAATCACCAATGCCATCGTGGATGAATCGGCGCGCTGGGGCGGCTATTCGTTGACGACCAATTACACACGCAATAACCACTGGCTGCGCGAACTGGACAATCTGCTCGGCTACACGAACAATCCAGGCAACACCACGAATTATTTTCCGCTCCGCCCGGCGATCGTATTGAATCAATACAAGGCCATCGGCCTGTTCCCGAACGTCAGCGCGCCCGTGTTCAATCAATTGGGTGGAAATGTTCCCGCCGGTTTTGCCTTGACCATGGTCAATCCCAACGCAGGCGGAACGATTTTCTATACGACCAACGGAACGGATCCGCGTGTGTATGGCTCGGGCGCGGTCACACCCGGCGCGCTGGTTTATACGAACGGAACTCCGCTCGTGCTGAACCGCGGCGTGATCGTGAACGCGCGCGTGCTCAACGGAAGCTGGAGCGCCTTGTCGGCGGGCAATTTCACCGTGGGTTCGCTGGGCGTTCCGCTGCGGATCACCGAGTTGATGTATGGTCCGATTGGCGGCAGCAGCTACGAATTTCTTGAAGTGCAAAACATCGGCCCGACGCCGCTGGACGTGAGCGGCTTCAGTTTTTACGGCATCACGTTTGTGTTTCCCAGCGGCACCATCATCCAACCCGGCGCCGTGCTGGTGCTGGCGAACAATGGCAGCCCGTCCGCCTGGGCCGCGCGCTATCCGGGCGTGACCGCGTTCGGCTACTACGGCGGCAACTTGAACAACGGCGGCGAACGAATCGCCATCTTCGACGCCAGCGGCAATCTCGTGACCGAAGTGACTTACAACAATGCCGGCGGCTGGCCCGCCGCGGCCGATGGCGGCGGTTACTCGTTGGAATTGATTGATCCCTACGGCGATCTGAATTCCCCCGCGAACTGGCGGGCCAGTTCCGCGCCGAACGGCACGCCGGGTTTGCCGCCCGTCACGCCGCCACCGGGCAGCGTCGTGCTGAACGAACTGATGGCCGACAATAAAACCGCCGTGCCGAACGGCGGCAATTATCCCGACTGGCTGGAATTATTTAACCGCGGCGCAAATTCCGTGAGCCTCGCCAATTGGAGTTTGAGTGACAGCGGCAACGCGCGCAGTTTTGTTTTTCCCGCCGGCACCACCATCGCGGCGGGCGGCTATCTCGTCGTCTGGTGCGACACCGCCGTCAACGATCCCGGGTTGCACGCCGGCTTCGCGCTGGCCAAGAGTGGCGACCAGGTTTTTCTCTACGATGCAAACATGAACCGGGTGGACGCCATTTCGTTCGGCCAGCAAGTCACCGACTTGAGCCTCGGACGCGTGAACGGTCTCTGGCAATTGACGACGCCCACGCCAAATGCCGCCAACCTCGCCGCCTCAACCGATTCGTTCACCAACGTTGCAATCAACGAATGGCTCACGACCGGCGCCACGAATTGGATTGAACTTTTCAACCGCTCTTCCAACGCGCCAGTCGCGTTGCAAGGCATTTATCTCGCCACCAGCAATTCGCTGTTTCGGATTGGCGCGCTTTCATTTTTGCCCCCGCGCGGATTTCTCCAATTGTTCGCTGACACATCGCCCGGCCCGGATCATGTGGATTTAGCCTTGTCCGCGGCCAACAGCGCGATTGCGCTTTACGACGACACGGCCATTGAAACCGACAGCATCAATTATGGCGCGCAAACGAACGGCGTCTCCGAAGGCCGTTTTCCCGACGGCGCCCCCAATATTTTTTACATGCCCACGACCACGCCGGACGCAGCCAATGTCATCCCCAACCACGCGCCGATTCTGGCCGCCATCAGCAACAAACACGCTTATTTTGGACAAACGCTGCAACTTGCCGCGACCGCGACCGACGCGGACAGTTGGTATCAGACACTCGCCTTCAGTCTCGACAGCGCGCCGACCGGCGCGAGCATCACTGCCAACGGCCTGTTCACATGGGCTGTCACCAACGAATTTCTGGCGGCAACAAATCCCGTAACCGTTCGCGTGACCGACAACGGCACGCCGCCGATGAGTGACACGACAACATTTCTGGTCATTGTCCAGCCGCCGGTGCAAATCGCATCGGTGACGTTTGACGGAAACGGAAATTTGAATTTCACCTTCAATTCGCTGCCGGGGCAATTGTATCAATTGACCTGCAAAAACGATTTGAATGACCCGCAATGGACGCCCATCGGCCCGCCCGTCGCCGGCACCAGCGGCCCGCTCAATTTGACCGACACCGCGCCGCCGCCATCGCACCGCTTCTACCGCCTCGTCGTCACGGCGCAGTAATCGGCGCTCTAAAAATTGGCAATGTCCCGATTCGGCGGCGGCGCGTTGGCGACGCACCCGCCAAATTCAAGTTGGCAAAACCAAAACTTTTCATCTTCAACCGCGCCACTTTTGATTTATCCTTCGCGCGATGTTTGAACTCCTCAAAACCGATTCGCAAACAAAAGCGCGTCTGGGAAAATTGACCACTGCGCATGGTGTTGTGGACACGCCCGTGTTCATGCCCGTCGGCACGCAGGCCAGCGTCAAGGCGCTCGACCCGCGCGAACTGAACGAGATGGGCACGCAAATCATCCTCGGCAATACTTATCATCTCAATTTGCGTCCCGGACTTGACGTGATTCGCGCCGCCGGCGGACTGCACAAATTCATGAATTGGGAAAAGCCGATTCTCACCGACAGCGGCGGCTTCCAGGTTTTCAGCCTCGCAAAAATCCGGAAAATCAAACCGCACGGCGTGGAATTCCGTTCGCACCTCGACGGCTCGCTTTTGTTTCTTGGCCCGAAGGAAGCGATGGAAATCCAGCGCGTCCTCGGCTCGGACATCGCGATGGTGTTCGACGAATGCCCGCCGCACGACGCGCCCGCCAAGGAGCAGCGCCTCGCCGTCGAACGCACCATCCGCTGGGCAGGCGAATGCCGCGAACAGCCGCGCGCCGACGGACAGAAAATTTTCGGCATTGTGCAAGGCGGTTCAAATCCCGCGTTGCGCGAGGAATGCGCCAAGGCTCTCGTCGCGATGGAATTTGACGGTTACGCCATCGGCGGCGTGAGCGTCGGCGAGCCGGAGCCGGAAATGTTGAAGGCCATCGAAATCACCGGGCCGTTTTTGCCGGCGCACAAGGCGCGTTACGCGATGGGCCTCGGCACTCCCGCGCAAATGGTCGAGTTGATCGCGCGCGGCGTGGACATGTTCGACTGCGTGCTGCCAACCCGCATCGCGCGCACCGGCACGGCGGTGACGCACACGGGCGCGTTCGCGCTCAAGGGCAGCGGCTACAAAATGGATTTCGGCCCCATCGAGGAAGGCTGCGAATGTTTTGCATGCCGCCATTTCACGCGCGCCTACCTGCGCCACCTGCTGCGCGCGAATGAAATTCTCGGCCTGCGCATGGTGAGCGTTCACAACTCGCACTTGTATTTGAAAGTGATGGCCGAAGTGCGCGCGGCGATTGCCGCCGGAACCTTCCCGGAATTTTACCGCAACTTCATCGCCCATTACACGCCGTCCCAAAAAGTTCTCGCCCAGCGGAGGCGGGAAACGGAGCGTTAAAAATTCATCTTGCACATTTCGAGGGTTATGGCACTATATTGCCATCGTGAAAGCAATTTATGCAAACCATTGAAAAGCCGAAAATCATCGCTTATTTGAAACCGACCTGCGGGTGGAGCCAGGGCGTCCGCGCCGTGCTGCGCAAATACGACCTGCCCTTCGAGGACCGCGACATCATCAACGACCCGGTGCAGCGCCAGGAAATGATGGAAAAGAGCGGCCAGCCATTAAGCCCGTGCGTCGAAATCAACGGCCAGATGCTCGCCGACATCAGCGGCGAGGAAGTCGAGGCGTGGATGCTGGCGCACAACATTGTCCAGCCGAATGATCGTGAAGCTGACGCGCCGATCAACGAGTCGTGCAGCAAGCACACGCATTTATTTGCAGAAGCCTGAATAGGGAGGTGGTGGCTTCACCGCGCCGGAAATCTCCGGCGCGGTTTTTTCTTTCGTGAAATCACGCGCATTTTGGTTAAACTGGTTCCATGCGAGTCATTTCAAGCGCGTCCTCCATGCAGAAAGCTGCGCTGTCATGGAACCGCCGCGGCGTTCGCGTCGGTTTCGTGCCGACGATGGGTTATTTGCATGCCGGGCATTTGAGCCTCGTGCGCGAAGCGCGCAAGCGCGCCGGCAAAAACGGCAAGGTCGTCGTCAGTATTTATGTCAATCCGACGCAGTTCGCGCCGATGGAAGACCTCGCCAAATATCCGCGCGACTTGAAACACGATTTGAAATTGTGCCGTGATGCCGGCGTGGATGTTGTTTTCGCACCAAGCGATGCGGAAATGTATCCGAGCGAAACCGGTAGCCGCCGATGTGAATCGGCGGACGATCCGCGCTTTGACAAGCGCGGCTACACTTGCGTCGTCGAGGAAAAATTATCGCGAACGATGGAAGGCGTGGCGCGGCCAACTCATTTTCGCGGTGTGACGACGGTGGTGGCGAAATTGTTCAACATCGTGCTGCCAGACGTGGCGGTGTTCGGTCAGAAAGATTTTCAGCAGGCGGCCATCATCAAGCGCATGGTGGCGGATTTGAATTTTCCGGTGAAAATCATCGTCGCGCCGACGGTGCGCGAAGCGGACGGGCTGGCGATGAGTTCGCGGAACAAGTTTCTCGACGCCGAACAACGGGCGCAGGCGGTCATTCTCTTTCACGCCTTGCGAGCTGCAAGTCTGGCCGTGAAAAAGAAGCCGGTGTCCGCCGCGCGCCTGAAGGCTGACCTGAAAGAATTCATCACCGCCGCTCCGCTGGCGCGGCTGGACTATGTGGAATTTTTCGATCCCGAAACGCTGGCGCCGGTTGTCCAAGTGAAGCGAGGCGCGCAAATGGCGCTGGCGGTGTTCATCGGCAAAACGCGGTTGATTGACAACGCGCGGTTGTAGTCACACTGCTGGCGCAATCAGCGGAATCGTTTGCCGCTCGAACCGGCGATAAATCCGGAAATCGGAATCGAGCGTCAGCAGCCGGCAGTCGCGTTTTTCCTCGGTCATCGCAACAAGACAGGCGTCCACGAAATCCATCGGCGTGTCGGCGTATTTCTTCATCAGCGACAGCACGCGGTCAATGTGTGATTCCAGATCGAACTGGACGACAACAACGTTGCGCTGAACCAATTCCAGAACACCCCACGGCTTGACGCCGGCGTCTTGCAGCAGGTGTGCGGCCTCGGAAATTGCGCCTTCGCAAGTCACGAGTGGACTGGCCAGGTGAGAAAACTGTTCAACAGCCCATGCGTGGTTGGCATCGGAACGGTCCAGCAGCGCCACCAACGGGCCGGTGTCAATCAGGAGTGTTTCCATGCGCCCAAGCTCTTGCGTCCGAAATTTTTCAGATGTTTTTTGTGGCTCGAATCCTTTCTGCCGCTGGCATACATCCCCACCAAATCGCCGGCGCGGTCGAGGAGGCTTTCAAATTTCTTTTCGCCGTTGAGCTGTGCAGCCAGCGCCCGACGGACAATTTCGGATTTTGAACGGTTAAGATCGCGCGCCCGGCGGTTCAACCGGTCAGAAAGATCGGACGGCAATTTCACGGTCAATGTTTGCATGACACATTGGTAACACCAAATTGGCGAATTGACAATACCCATTTTGACTTCCAGAATCCAATCCAGTGAAACAATTCGATTATCTCGTCCTCGGCAGCGGCATCGCGGGGCTTTCGTTCGCGCTGAAGGTCGCGCCGCGCGGGCGCGTGGCCATCGTCACGAAAAAGGACCGTGCAGAATCGAACACGAACTATGCACAGGGCGGCATCGCGTCGGTCACGAGCAAGGAGGATTCGTTCGAGTCGCATGTGCGCGACACGCTCGCGTCGGGCGCGGGTCTGTGCAAGGAGAGCGTCGTCCGCACAATCGTTGAGGAAGGGCCGGCGCGGATTCAGGAATTGATCGAGCTGGGGATGAAATTTTCCGAGCGCGACGCGCCGAGCGAGGATGGCGGCAAGGAACTTGACCTCGGCCGGGAAGGCGGACATTCCAAGCGCAGGATTCTGCACGCGAAGGACGTGACCGGGCGTGAGATCGAGCGGGCGTTGCTCAACGCGATTTCACGCCAGCCGAACATCGAGATTTTTGAGAACCACATCGCGGTTGATTTAATCACCAGCCGGAAGCTCGGCCACGGCGGCGAGAACCGCTGTCTTGGCGCCTACGTTTTCGACAAACAAGCAAACCGCGTCTGGACGTTCACCGCGCCTATGACGCTGCTGGCGACGGGCGGCTGCGGCAAGGTTTATCTCTACACGACGAACCCCGACATTGCGACCGGCGACGGCGTGGCGATGGCATATCGCGCGGGCGCGGAAGTGGCGGACATGGAATTCGTCCAGTTTCATCCGACGTGTCTGTTTCATCCGAAGGCGAAATCGTTCCTCGTCAGCGAAGCGGTGCGGGGAGAAGGCGGCGTGTTGAAAACCATCGAAGGCCGTGAATTCATGGACGCCCATCATCCGCTGAAATCGCTCGCTCCGCGCGACATCGTGGCCCGCGCGATTGACAGCGAGATGAAAAAATCCGGCGCGGATTGCGTGCTGCTGGACATCACGCACAAGCCGGCGAAATTCATCATCGAACGGTTTCCGAACATCTACCAGACGTGCCTCGGCTACGGCATTGACATCACCAAGGAACCGATCCCAGTCGTGCCGGCGGCGCATTACCAGTGTGGCGGCGTGGTGACGAACGTGGACGGCGAGACGGGCATCACCGGACTTTACGCCGTCGGCGAAGTTGCCTGCACGGGTCTGCACGGCGCGAACCGGCTGGCGAGCAATTCGCTGCTGGAGGCGCTGGTTTGCGCGCATCGCGCGGCGGAAAAAGTCGGTTCAAATCCGCCGCAAAAAATTGAGGCGAAAATTCCGTTATGGCAATCCGGCAAAGCCAGCAACCCGGACGAACTCGTCGTCGTCTCGCATAACTGGGACGAAATCCGGCGGCTGATGTGGGATTACGTCGGCATCGTCCGCACCGGCAAACGGCTGCAGCGCGCGCAAAGCCGGCTGGCGCATTTGCAGCAGGAGATCCGCGAGTATTACTGGAATTTCATCGTCACGAGCGACCTGCTGGAATTGCGCAACATCGCGACGGTGGCGGAATTGATCGTGCGTTGCGCCGCTATGCGGCCCGAAAGCCGCGGGTTGCATTACAATCTGGATTTTCCGAACGCTAATCCTGACTGGGCGCAGCGCGACACGGTGTTGCAAAAATCACTTGGGAGTTCTTAACGAGTCGAGAGTTGCTCCCGCCTGCGCGATCAGTCTGGCCAGTTGAGTCCATTGATCCGACGCCAGCGGAATTCTGGGGCCGTCGTTGTATTGCAGGAATGTCCGGATGCCGCCTTGCTGCTTGCTGCCAAGAGCCATGAATTGCAGGCCGGACTTGGTGGTGAAGGTCGCCTCGAGACCCGGCAGAGAAGTCATGTTGTAGGTGATTTTACCGAGATAATCCATGCCGTTGAGCAGCGCATCCAGTTCGTCATAATCCACGATGGCCAATCCCCGCCACTGGTTCGCTTCAATGACAACGGCGATGCCATAATCTTTCTGGCCGGTGGCGGTGCTGGTGGATTCCTTGCAGCGCACGTAAATAATGCCGCCACCGGTGGGAACCGACCCGGTCTGACCGACCCCCTTGATGATGACCACTCCGGTCTGCGATTCAAAAATCCCAATCTCGGTCTTGAGCGCGTTGGTGTCCTGCGCGCGCGCGGTCAAGGCCGGCAGGCCGACAACGGCAATTAGAACGACGCAAAATTTACGCATGATTGCCTCCAATTTGAAAATAAGTGCTGGTTTCACGGTCAGTATTTGAAACTCCGGCGAATGGAAAAAGTTGCGCGCGATGGCGCCTGCGCCCGCATTCGGAAGCGCACGCGTTTGACTCCAAGAGTGGATTTATGCGCGACCTGATTCGCAATCGGCGGCGGGATCAAAGCGCGGGACGAATTTTTTGCTTGGAAAAAAAATTATTCGGCGTAGAAAGGAACCGTTCTTTGAAACCGGCGGAAATGTTTCCGCCAACATCGCAGTCAAATGTCAGGGAACCCGGTTTGAATCCGGGACGGTTGCGCCACTGTAACGGCTACAAACTCCCAATGCCACCGGGCAAAAATTCGGGAAGGCGGGAGTGAGGTTTGAGGCCGAAGTCAGGATATCGGTTTGGCTGCGCTCGTCGGCCCCACGTTCGGGGCGCTTCTCCGCAAAGAGAAGGATGAGGCCGGTCCGCCGGACGGTTTCCGGAGGAACTCGTCGAATGCCTTCATTCCCCGTTTTGCGGAGCCTGGAGGCGTTTTCGTTTTCAGGCTTCGCGCTGGTCTCTCAACCAAAAACCGTTCCGCGATTTTTTTGTTCGCGGAACAAAATTGAAAGATCAGCAAAATGAAAAAAGTCAGTTCACTGGCCATCGCCAGCCTGTTCGTTCTGTCCACCGCGTCCGCCAGCGCCAACACCCTTGTCGAAAGATTTGCCACCGACCCGGCGCTCGACGGCTGGCAGATTTTCGGCGACACAAACCTGTTCCACTGGGATTCCACAAACCAAAATCTCGTCGTGACCTGGGATTCGTCGCAGCCCAACAGCTATTTCCATCATCCGCTGGGCCGGACACTCACGACGAACGACAGTTTCTGCGTTCAGTTTGATTTGCAGTTGAGCGACGCAGTCGCCGCCGGTTATGGCAGCGAAGTGGCGGTGGGCCTTCTGCATTTTGCCGATGCAGCCAGCCCGGATTTTAACCGGGAGAACAGCCCGCTGCCGGATCTCTTCGAGTTCGATTACACGCCGGCGATTGATTACGGGGGATATTCCGCGCCGGACACCATCGAAGCCACGCTGAAAGATTCGCAACCCGGCTATGAGGGTTTTTTTTGGGTGGTTAACTATATGACGCTGCAACCGGGCGTCACCTACCGGATCATGCTCGTTCATCGCGCCGGCGAACCCGTCATCAGCGGCAGTGTTTACACGAACGGACAGTTTTGCGCGGCGATGTCCATTCCCAACGGCAATGGCACCGTGGGCGATTTCCAGTTCGACACGCTTTCCGTCAGCAGCTTCCAAGACGGCGGCAATGGCAATACCGTGCTGGCGCATGGAACGGTGGGCAACCTTGCCGTCGCCTCCCCGTTGCCGGTGCAAACCGTTCAGGCCATCGCCGCCGGAAAAGTCCAGTTCGTCAGCGACACCAACTGGCTTTACACGCTGGAGCAGTCCGCCGATCTTCAAACGTGGTCAAACGCCACGCCGGGCGCATTTGGCAATGGCACAAATCTTGTGCTTCAAGCCGCCAATCTGCCCGCCGGCAAATCCTTTTATCGCGTGCGCGCCGATCTGCCATGAAAGAAAAATTGCCGATTGCCGATTGCCGGTTGCCGATTAAGTTCGCAACTGCATCGGCAAATCGCCTTGCAATCAAACATCGGCAATCGAAAATCGGAAATGGTTTCACGCTCGTCGAACTGCTCGTCGTCACCGCCATCATTGCGATTCTGGCGGCGATGCTGCTGCCGGTTTTGAGCCGTGGAAAATTGTCCGCGCAACGCGCCGCCTGCCAGAGCAATCTCCGCCAACTCGGCCTCGCCACGGAAATTTATCTCGGCGACTACGCGAATCTTTTCTTCAACCGGTGCCAGGCCCCCGTCGCGGCCGGCCAGCAATGGTGGTTCGGCTGGCTGGCCGGCGGCGCGGAAGGCCAGCGCGCATTTGATTTGTCCACCGGTGTTTTGTTCCCGTATTTGCACGGCAGCGACGTGCGGCTCTGTCCGTCGCCGGTGTGGAACTCGCCGCAATTCAAATTGAAAGGCACCAGCGTCATCTTCAGCTACGGCTGCAATTCCTATTTGTTCGCCGCGCAAAACCAGAAACCCGTCGGCGCCGGCAACATTTTGCAACCGGCGACCGCCGCGCTTTTTGCCGACACCGCGCAGGTCAACACGTTTCAAGCGCCCGCGTCGGCCGGCAATCCGATGTTCGAGGAATGGTATTATTTTGATCTGGAAACCAATTATTCCAATTTCAACAACCAGCCCAACGGCCACTTCCGCCATTCACAAAACGCCAACGTAACCTTCGCCGACGGCCACGTGGCGCTGGAAAATGCCGTGCCCGGCTCGTTTGACAAGCGGCTGCCCAACCAATTCATCGGCCAGTTGCGCCCGGAGATTGTGACCGTGCCGTAAAATTATTTGTTCCTTGTCGCGCTTGGCGTCTTGGCGGTTAAAAATATTTCCCAAATCAACACAAACACGCTCGCGAAATCTTCCGGTCTTTCCGCAATCCAACCCGTGACTTTCTCCGGCGCGAACCAGCCGCCGGTTTCAATTTCGTCAGGATGCAATTGGAACGGCCCTTCGCTTGCGCAGCGGTAAATCCAGACAAATTCCGCGTCCGTTTCCGCGCAGGCGTCAATCTTGAAAAGCTTTTGCGGCGGCTCGCTCACTTTAAATCCAAGCTCCTCGCCCAATTCGCGGACTGCCGTTTCATCGTAGTGTTCGCCCGATTCCACATGGCCGGAGCTGGATGAATCCCAAACACCCGGCTGGCGGTCCTTTTTCATCGAACGTTTTTGCAGGAAAATCTCGCCGCGCGAATTGAAAACCAGAACGTGGACCGCGCGATGCAACAGCCCGCGCGCATGGACCTCGCTGCGCGGCTTCCGGTCAATCACCTCGTCGCGATTGTTGACGACATCAAAATTTTCTTCGGGCATACGACGATTCTGATGAACATGTTTTCAGGCCGTTTTTGTCGTCATCATTTGTTCAAATAAACTTGGCTGTTTGGAAACCGGTTTCCCATTGCCGCTGGCGATGGGCGCGATTTCCAAATTGAAATTGCTTTCGTCCGCCAACCTTTTGCGAATGACTTCGCAATAATCACGATTGATTTCAAAGCCGATGAAATGACGTTTTAGCCGATGCGCGGCGACCGCCGTCGTGCCGCTGCCCATGAATGGATCAAGCACGACGCCGTTGACCAGGCAACTGGCCTTGACCATGCGCTCAATGATTTCGAGCGGTTTTTGGGTTGGATGTTCTTCCCGCTCGGCATGAATCGCGTGCAAACGCGAAACACTCCAGACATCTTTTGGATTATATCCAACCTCAAGCCATTTCTTGCCGACGAAAATGGAGCGAGAACGCGCCTTCTTCGTTTCTTCGTCGTAAGGAATCCGAATGGCATCAATATCAAAATGATAATCCTTTGACTTCGCAAAAAAACCAATCGTGTCATGCACCGAGGAAAAACGGCGCGTGCTGCCGCCCATGCTGGGAACTCGCCGATCCCAGATGATTTCATTAAGCATTGTCAGCTTTTTTTTCAGGTAGCAAAATATTTCCGGCGAATAGCGCCACGTCAGAAAAATATAAAGGCTGCCGTTCGGCTTTAGCTTGGGAATGATTACGTCAATCCATTGCTTGCTCCATTCGAGATAGGCTTCCGGGTCGAGCTTGTCGGAGTTGTTGCCATAATCCTTGCCGAGACAATAAGGCGGGTCGGTCAAAACCAGGTCAATTGAGCCATCGGGAATTTTGGCGATTCCTTCCAGCGCGTCTTCGTTGAGGACGCGATCCAAATTGCTTTTCAAAAAGTCCTTCATTTTTTCTTTCGCAAGACAATGCTTTTCGAGTTTTGCTGCAACAGTTCCAGAAAATCCGCGCGCGAACGGAACATCGGATTGTGGTGATAAAACGCCTGAACCTTGTCGTTGCGCGGATTGACGTAAATCGGAAGAAACTGCGGAGAGAACAATTTCAGATAGTCAGGGTCAAAACGGATATGGATATTGTCAAAATGCACGCCGAAGCAGGCGTAAATCAAATCATAATCCGGGTCGGCGGAATACTGCATATAAAGTTTTTCCACCGCTGCGATGTCATTCTTGTTGTCCTTGCCCGGCATGTTGTGAATTTTCACGTTCACAAAATAGCTGCGCGAATCGGTCTTGATTTCGCAATCGTGGAGACAAGTGTCAGGGAATTCAAACTCTGCGTCTGCGATACCGAGTTTTTTGGCATTAAATTTTGCCTGCTGCGTGATGACTTGCTCAACTAGCCAGCTAATCGAGCGCGTGTGCGGCTTCAAGCCGTAAGGCAGAATCTTTTCATCCGTGATGTCAAACGCTGGCAAAATTTTGAGCAGCCTGCGGAATAAATCTTCAATGAAGATCAAATCTTCTTTTACTTTCTGGATTTGGATTTTGCTCACAAGTTTTCTTTGAATGAAATTTTAGCTAGGTCAATCAGCTTTAGCCAACGAAAGTTTCTCTGTCAGCGCAACAAATTGTTCCAGGCTCAATTTCTCCGCGCGTTCCTGCGGCGAGATTTTCAATTCGGCAAACGCGGTTTCCAGTTTTTCCCTTGGCCAGTCCATTTTTAAAAGCTTCAGCATCATCTTGCGCCGCTGCGAGAACGCGCGCTTCACAATCTTCACGAAATCTGCGCGC
>Ga0224557_1000793_pt1 | contig 33605 bp, 22 predicted proteins | sample 714S31014metaG_FD_180677 | JGI IMG/M metagenome (GOLD analysis project Ga0224557, IMG submission 180677) | Peat soil microbial communities from Stordalen Mire, Sweden - 717 S3 10-14 | ecosystem: Environmental > Terrestrial > Soil > Wetlands > Peat | place: Sweden: Norrbotten County, Stordalen... | reverse complement strand
AGCGGGGCGATATTATTCGCGGCATCCGCAGGCGGCCGGCAAGCCGGAGGCAGCTTCCGTCGCTGCGCTGCGGAATGACCGGCAGTTGGATTACCGCGCGTTCAAGCAGGTCGAGTTCCACGGCGACGAAGTGGTATACGTGTCGATCGGTGAGGGCGCGACCAGCCAGGGCGAGTTCTGGGAGTCGCTGAATACGGCCAGCAACGGCAAGCTGCCGGTGGTCTATGTGGTGGAGGACAACGAGTACGCCATCTCCACGCCGGTGGAAGTGAATACGCCGGGCGGAAATATTTCGCGGCTGATTGCGAACTTCCCCAACTTCCATTTTGCCGAGATTGACGGGACCGACCCGCTGGCGTGCTATGCGGCCATGACCGAAGCAGTTGCGTATGCGCGCGCGGGGCATGGGCCGGCGCTGGTCCACGGCCACGTCGTCCGGCCGTATTCGCACTCGCTCTCCGACGATGAGCGGCAATACCGCAGTGAAGAAGAAGTGCAGGCGGAGAACGCGCGCGACCCGATTGCCAAGATGCAGATGTGGCTGCTGCGCGAGGGGATTCTGAACGCCGAGGAGATCAACCGGCTGGAGCAGAAGGTGGATGAAGAAGTCCAGCGCGCGGCGGACCGCGCCATGCAGGCGGTGCTGCCCAGTGCCAAACCGGAAGCGATTCTGCGCCACCAGTACTCTGAGGACCTGAAGCCAACGGACGCGTGCTTCGACACCCAGCCGGAGGCGACGGCCGATGCCAGCGAACGCACCATGGCCGAGCTGATCAATCTGTGCCTGAAGGATGAGATGCGGCGCGACGACCGCATCGTGGTCTTCGGCGAAGACGTGGCCGACGCGACGCGCGACGAGGCGCTGCGCGCGGGCAAGATCAAGGGCAAGGGCGGCGTCTTCAAACTCACCGCCGGCCTGCAAACGGAGTTTGGTTCCGACCGCTGCTGGAATTCGCCGCTGGCGGAAGCGAACATTGTAGGGCGCGCCATCGGCATGGCAGTGCGCGGGCTCAAGCCAGTCGTCGAGATCCAGTTCTTCGACTACATCTGGCCGGCCGTCCACCAGATGCGCAATGAGCTGTCGCTGATCCGCTGGCGGTCGAACGGACAGTGGAGCTGCCCGGTAGTCATCCGCGTGCCCATCGGCGGCTACCTCACCGGCGGGTCCATCTATCACTCGCAGTCGGGCGAGAGCATCTTCACGCACACGCCCGGCATACGCGTGGTCATGCCGTCGAATGCGCTGGACGCGCTCGGACTGCTGCGCACCGCCATCCGCTGCGACGACCCGGTGCTCTTCCTGGAGCACAAGCGGCTCTATCGCGAGACCTTCGGCCGCGGCGCGTATCCCGGGCCGGAGTATGCGATTCCCTTCGCCAAGGCAAAGATTGTTCGCGAGGGAAAAGCCCTCACCGTCGTCACCTACGGCGCGCTGGTCCCCCGGGCCTTGCAGGCGGCGGACAAGCTGCAGCGCGAGACGGGCGTGGACGTCGAGCTGATCGACCTGCGCACGCTGAGCCCGTACGACTGGGAGACGATTGCCGAGTCGGTTCGCAAGACCAGCAAGGTCATCGTCGCGCACGAAGACATGCTCAGCTGGGGCTACGGCGCGGAGATCGCCGCCCGGATCGGCGAGGAACTGTTCGACTCCCTCGACGCCCCCGTGCGCCGGGTGGCCGCCATGGACACCTTCGTCGCCTACCAGCCGCTGCTGGAAGACGCCATCCTCCCCCAGCCGGAGGATCTGTACCGGGCAATGCTGGACTTGGCGAAGTATTAAGCCGTCGGTCGCGCGCAACCTAGGGCCGGAGACCGAGCACCCGACCGCTTGGAAAGGAGAGCCGGTCGCTACGCCCCTGCGATACGATGTAAACACGATGACAGCGCCAAACCCAACGACCGTGGTGTTCCCCTTGGATCCTCTGAGCTTCATTGGGAACAATGACGAAATGGAATACCGCCGCCGCACGATCCAGGGCGTCCTGGAGAGTTACCACGGGAATTACGACGTTCTGGCAGAGGCGGTGCAAAATGCTGTTGACGCAGTGGAGGACGCCCACCTCGCCGGCCTCGACGAGCCCTTCCTCGTCGAGGTGACTGTAAACCTCACAAACAACTGGATCAGCGTATTGGATACGGGCGTAGGGATGAGTCCTGAACAAGTTGCAGCCGCCTGCGCGCCCAGCATTTCATTCAAGTCTCCAAACGCAAAACGCGACAAGAAGAACCTCTATCGCGGCTACAAGGGAGTGGGCCTCACGTTTCTCGCCTACGGCACGGACGACATAACGATCCACTCCAAACAGTCGTCGAGTGGCACACTTACGAAGGCGCGCATGCAGTACGGGTGCGCTTGGGCGAAGGAGAGGAAGTCCGACGCGGCCATGCTTGCCGAGGACGCCACAGCGTCTCCGCTGGAGAACCATCCGCGGGGAACGTTCATAAAGGTCCAGTTTTCTCCTGAAACGCGTCCCAGGAGCCTGTCCAAGCTGGCGGTGGACTGGAGGGTCTGGGCAACCGTCCTTCGGACGAGGACCGCAATCGGCCAGATTTTGCTTGGCCGCGGTCCAATTGTGAAGTTCAAGGTGAAGCTGAATATTATCCACGGAGGGGCCACGCACGAGGAGAGCGTCGAACCGAGATTCCTTTACCCGAGCGACATCGAAAGAAAGCCATCTTTTCGATTCCTGGACTTGGTGAAGTACCACAAGGAACACGCCGAGACGACGAAGCCGCCAGCGGACAAAATCAGGCAGGACGGGCTTTACCTGACTTGGGGCACTGAGCGCATCATTGAAGAACTGACGAGCGAACAACAGCAGACGTTCGCAGAACAGTTGAAGGAATACGGCCCTTTCGTCTACGCGTTCGTCCCATATCAAGGAAGCGTCTGGGGCGACCTGAATCAGCTAGCCACAGGGATCAAGAACCGGAATCACCTGCAGCCGGGCCTCATCATCGGGGTCAACAGACAACGTCTCGCTGACATTAGTGACATCCAAGCCACCCGATTTGAGACGTTCAGCCGGAACGTGCTAGTCATCGTCCACCTCGACGGTGCGCGATCCGATCAGGGGCGCAAGACAGTCGAGGTCGAGGCGCTTGACCTCGCAAACAAGATAGCCGATCGGGTCGTCCAGTACCTTGGCAAACAGCGAGAGCTACTTAAGCCAGCCGGAGAATCCTCCGACCCGGATACTCGGGAAATTGAAAAAGACCATGCCGACTGGCTTTTCAACGTTAAGACCCATGCGCAGAAGTCCCCGTTGCACCTCCCCTCCGTCACTTTCATTAGCACTCCCCTCACTGAGCAGGACGTCGTTGGACTCTTCCACCAACTCTCCAGCAGCGGCGTATTCCCAGGCCTCCGCATCTACGCAACGAGCCAGATCGGGACCTACGACTGCCTGATTGAGTTCGATTGCGCACCCGACACCGCCGGGCTGAACTACTCCGAAACCGAGAGCCCCTTCGGACTATCACCCTACACTGTAGGAACTAAGCGGCGGTACAACACGCGCCCGCTAACCGTCGAATTCAAAAACAACCTGGATGGTCTCATCGCCGACTTGGGCGATGAGAATACCTCGAAGAGCTTCGGCCACATCGACGTTTGCGTCTGCTGGACAATGATCGGCGACAAGTTCCCCGGATACGGAATTGAGACCATCGCGGAAGCAAACCTGGACGAGCGCGCCTATCCCGGGGTCACACACCTACTACGCCGCGACGGTGACGCACACAAGATCGGCCTGATTCTCCTGAAGGAAGTGACGGACGCGGTCCGAGCAGGCCGGGTCGGCGTACTCAACTCTCAATCCGTCTAGGGATCGGTAACGGAAAGCGTGCGGACAAGTGACCGCGAGCACATCCAGCCGTCGATCCACCCGATAGCATTGAGACAAGCCTGATACTCAGGAGCGCGGCCTTGTGCCTGTCCCTGAAGACTCGGCGAGACAAATGGGGGGACACTGAAAGCTGCATCCACTGATTCCGGAGACTTTAGAAATCAAGCCATGTGGAATGAAGACTTTGGAGCACGAGATCGGACTTCTCCGCACCTCCGTTCGGACTTAAGTCTTTTAGAAAATGTACTTTAGGACTTTAAGTACGGTGGGGGGAGGGGGGGTGGGGGGTAGCCCTAAACCGAGCCGGCAGCCTGGATCGTCCCAAAGACGCGCATCAGGTTTCCGCCCAGAACCTTCCGCAGGTCGTCGGCGGAGTAGCCACGAGCCAGCAGCGCGGCGGTGATCTTGGGCAGGTCGGCGGCGGAGTCGATGCCCTCCGGCAGCGCCGAGATGCCGTCGAAGTCGGTGCCAATGCCGACGTGATCCACACCCGCGACGCGAATGATGTGGTCGAAGTGGTCGATCAACGACTCGAATGGCGGGCGGGGCAGCCGCGCGGCGAACTCGCGGTCGAGCTGGCTGGAGAGGTGGTAGGGAACGGGCTCGCCCTTGGCAGCGTACTCGGCGGTGAGGGCCTCATTGGCAGCGCGGAGCGCGAGCCTCTGTTCGGTCCAGGCCCGGCGATAGTTCTCGTCGATAAAGGCGGCGTAGAAGTTGACCATGATGGCGCCGCCGTTGGCTGCAATGGCGCGAAGCTGGTCGTCGGTGAGGTTGCGGGGTGAGTTGGTGAGGGCTCGCGCGGCCGAGTGCGACGCGAGAATCGGCGCGCGGGTGGCGCTGAGAACGTCCGCGAGCGTCTTGTCGGAGGCGTGCGAAACGTCGATCATCATGCCGAGCCGGTTCATCTCGGCGATCACGTCGTAACCAAAGGCCGTGAGGCCGTTGTGGTGCGGGACGTTGGCATCGTCGAGGTCGCCGGAGGAGTCGGCCCAGTCGTTGGAGTTGGCCCACGTGAGCGTCATGTAGCGGACACCGAGCCTGTAGTAGTCGCGCAGCAGCGCGAGCGAGTTTTCGATGGCGTGCCCGCCTTCGATTCCCATGAGAACGGCGAACTTGCCGGCGGCGCGCGCATCGAGGATGTCCACCGGCGAGGTGCAGAGGGCGAGATCGCTGGGGTGGCGGCGGACCTGATCGAGGACGCCATCGATAAGGGAAAGAGCCCGATGGGCGAAGCGGCCCTTCCATGCGGCGGGTTCCGGCCAGATGGCGAAGAACTCGGCGGCGAGGTTGCCCTGGCGGGCGGTCTCGAAATTCAGGTGGCCGGGGCCGAGCGGGGAAGCGACGAAGTCCCAGGATTCGTCGACAAAGCGCTGCGGCGTATCGGCGTGGGTATCAATGACGAAAGCCGAGGCGTGAATCTGGGCTGGGTCGGAATGGCTTGGCGTGCTCTTCGTCATGCTCCTGCTCTATGCTTCCGCTGTATTCAGTTTAGCTGGTTGGAGAGAGTACGTATTCCGACTCTATCTTTCGTGTTCTATGGCGGATAGCGGATTCGTGGATGGTCATGGTCTCGGGGCCGACCGGCCAACCGACTCCGGGCTGGTGAGCAACCAATGAAGGCGGTAGAGGCTCCTATCAGGCAGAGGTGATGTATGGAACAGGATTTGAATTCGAGCAAGACTGCGGCGCGTCCTTCGCATGGGGCGATTGAGGACAAGATTGGTACGAGCAAGCTGACGGAGCAGACGAAGGAGCAGAAGATCGATCAGGTTGCGATGCGGGGGGCGAAGCGCGCTGAAAACCGGATATTGAACAATGAGGAGAAGATTCCCGGGAGCACGATCTTCTCGAAGTGACAGCAAGTTTTGGCGAGGAAATGGCATGGCCCCACTTTCAAATGAGGTGGGGCCATTTCTTTCTGCGTTGCGCGATTAGGGATGGGTGCGCCAGGGCCGGGACGCTCGGAGAAGAGTGCGGCGGGGTTGAATTCTTTACAATCATGGATATGTCAGAGTCGGCACGAAGCGGAAGTGAAGCGCAGCAGCGGTATAACCCGGCAGAGATTGAACCGAAGTGGCAGGCGCGGTGGGATGCGGATGAGCGGCTGTACGCGGCCGAGGGGCATGATTCCGGTAAGCCGAAGTTCTATTGCCTGGAGATGCTGCCGTATCCCAGCGGCCAGTTGCACATGGGGCATGTGCGGAACTACGCGATTGGCGATGCGCTGGCGCGGTTTATGTGGATGCGTGGCTACAACGTGCTGCACCCGATGGGCTGGGACGCTTTCGGACTGCCGGCGGAAAATGCCGCGCTGAAGAACAACACGCCGCCAGCCGAGTGGACACTGGCGAATATCGCGGCGATGCGCCGGCAGATGCGGCGCATGGGATTGAGCTACGACTGGGCCACGGAAGTGACCACGTGCCTGCCCGATTACTACCGCTGGAACCAGTGGTTTTTCCTGAAGATGTACCAGCGCGGGCTGGCGTACCGGAAGAAGAGCAAGGTGAACTGGTGTCCGGAGTGCCAGACGGTGCTGGCCAATGAGCAGGTGATCGACGGCAAGTGCTGGCGGCACGAAGACACAGTGGTGGAGCAGCGCGATCTGACGCAATGGTTTCTGCGGATCACACAGTATGCAGATGAGCTGCTGAGCGGGCTGGACACGCTGGAGGGATGGCCGGAGAAGGTCCGGACCATGCAGCGGAACTGGATTGGCCGGAGTGAAGGGACGGCGGTGGACTTTGCGGTCGATGGGGCTGCGGAGAAAATCACGGTGTTCACGACGCGCGTGGATACGATCTTCGGGGCGACCAGCGTGCAGCTTGCGCCTGAACATCCTGTGGCCAGGAGTTTTGCGGCATGCGATCCGGCGCTGGCGGGGAAGATTGAGGAGATGATTGCGCAACAGAAGGCGGCGCGCGAGGCGGGCGACATGGGCGCGATTGAAAAGCACGGCGTCGCCACGGGACGATTCGCAATCAATCCGTACAATGGCGAACGTGTGCCGATTTGGGTTGCAAATTACATTCTTGCGGATTACGGAACCGGCGCGATTATGAGCGTTCCGGCGCACGACGAGCGCGACTTTGAGTTTGCCGGGAAGTACGGGCTTCCAGTGCGCAGAGTGATTGTGCCGAAGGACGGCGCAAATGGCGCCGGCGACCTTCCCTACACGGCGGAAGAGGACTCCGTGCTGGTGGATTCGGGCCAGTGGACGGGAGAATCGTGCGTTGCGGCGCAGCAAGCGATGTCCGCATTTGCGGAGGCGAATGGATTTGGCACTGCGACAGTTACGTATCGGCTGAAGGACTGGGGTGTGAGCCGGCAGCGGTACTGGGGAACGCCGATTCCGATGGTGTACTGCGAGAAGGGCCATGCTGGCATCGAGCCGGGCGGCATAGTGCCCGTGCCGGAGAGTGCGCTGCCTATAGTACTGCCGGCGCAGGTGGAGATTACGCAGCAGGGCGGCTCACCGCTGGGGCGGGTGGCGAGTTTTGTGAACACGACGTGCCCGGTGTGCGGCGGCGCGGCGCGGCGCGAGACCGACACCATGGACACGTTCGTCGATTCGAGCTGGTATTTCTACCGGTATACGGATTCGAAGAATAGCGCGGAGGCTTTTTCGAGCGACAAGGCGAACTACTGGTTCCCCATCGACCAGTACATCGGCGGCGTGGAGCACGCCATTCTGCACCTGATCTATTCGCGTTTTTGGACGAAGGTGATGCGCGATCTCGGCATGATCCGCAACGATGAGCCTGCGGCGCGGCTGTTTACGCAGGGGATGGTGATCAAGGATGGCGCGAAGATGTCGAAGTCGAAGGGCAACGTGGTGTCGCCCGACGACATGATCGCGCGCTATGGGGCGGACGCGACACGGATGTATGCGCTGTTCGCAGCGCCTCCGGACCGCGATCTTGAATGGCAGGAAGAGGGGGTTGCGGGGGTTAGCAGGTTCCTGAGTCGCGTTCACCGCCTGACGATGAAATACAGCGAGTCAGCGGGTCAGCGAGTCAGCGAGTCAGCTACGAATGCTGGAACGGGGTCGGCTGAGCAGGCGCTGCTGCGCAAGCTGCATCAGACGATCACGAAGATCACGATGGACTTCAGCGGACGTTGGCATTTCAACACGTGCATCGCGGCGATTATGGAACTGGTGAATGCGATCGTTGCGAGTGAGCCGCAGATGGATTCGGGCGAGGTGCCGGCGGCGGTTGCGGCCGAGCTGTTTCGCAACCTGACGCTGATGCTGGCGCCGTTCGCGCCCTTCCTGGCGGCGGAGTTGTGGGAGACGATGGGCGGCGAGGGGGCGGTGTTCCGGGTATCGTGGCCGGTCGCGGACGAGGGTCTTGCGCGCGAGAACGAGGTTGAGATCCCGGTGCAGAGCAACGGCAAGCTGGTGACCGTGGTCAAGGTACCTGCTGGAAGCGATGAGGCGACGATCAAGGCAGCGGCGCTGGCGGACGCAAAGGTCGTGGCGAGGCTGGAAGGCAAGACAGTGGTGAAGGTGATCGTGGTGCCGGGCAAGCTCGTCAATCTCGTGGTGAAGTAGTGGAAACGCAGAGCAGACGAGCGGAGACGGTGCGCGGGACGCAGTCGTTGGTGCATATCCTGTCGTCATGCTGGCGGCGGCCTGCGCTGACGGCGCTGGAGGTGGCGTGGCGCTGGGCGTTTGGCGCGCCGGCGGCGGCGCTGATTGGATATGAAGGGCTGCGCGTATTGCGCGAGACGCGGGTGGACGTTGGGGCGCTGAAGCAGATGTCGCTGCTCGATCCCAGCGGCAGCGCGGCGACGCTGGCGCAGATGTCTGGCGCGCTGATGCCCCCGATGCTGCGCACAGCAGAGTGGCTGGGACCGTTGCTGCTGGCGGTGTGGGTGGTGGTCTCGTCATTTGGCCGCGGGATGGTGCTGCGCCGTGTGGACGCACGACTGCACACGCGACCGGTCGTGCTGATGGTGTTGCAGGCGGCGCGGATGACGGCCTTGGCGGCCAGCTTTGCGGTGTGGTTCCTGTGCCTGCGCGCGGCTGGCAGGATCGCGGTGAACGACCCGCTTGCGGCCGGGCAGGAACCCAACCTGGTGCTCTACTTTGCCCTTGCGATCATTGCCACGCTGGGATTGTTTACCCTGTGGGCGGCGGCAAGCTGGGCGCTGTCGGCGGCGCCGTTGCTGGCGATGCTGCGCAACCTGGGAGTGCGCGCGAGCCTGGCAGCCGCATTTCGGCTTGGGGCCGTCCGGTCGAAGCTGGTCGAGATCAACCTGATCATGGGAATTGTAAGGATCATGCTGGTTGTGCTGGCCATTGCGTTATCTGCGTGTCCGCTACCTTTCGAGAGCGTGGCGACGCCGGGATTCATGGCCTGGTGGTACGCATTGGTAACGATTCTTTATCTGATTGCAGCCGACCTGTTCCATGTGGTGCAGCTGGTGTACTACCTGGAGATGTTGAGGGCGTACGACCGCGGCGGTCCGGAATTCCGCACTTCGACCTAGAGACCGGAGGCTTGAAGCGCCGCTTCAATCCAGCGCAATAGCAGGTGCGGAGCGCAGCCCAGCAACACCACCGCAGCGGCGAGCGCAGCGACAAGGACCTGGCTGAGAACCGGCGACTCAAACTGCCCCGCGTCGGGAGGGAGAGCCGCAACGTACATGCGCTTGAGGACTTTCAGGTAGTAGTAGAGCGACACGGCGCTCATGGCGATGGCCAGGACAACCAGCCAGAGCAGGCTCTTCGATGATTGCAGCACGGTCACAAACAGGTAGAATTTGCCGAAGAATCCGGCAAGTGGGGGAATTCCGGCCAGCGAGAGGATGAAGATCGCCAAGCCAAAGGAAAGCACCGGAGCTTGCCTCGCGAGTCCGTCGAAATTGGAGAGCTGGTCGCTACCCTTGTGTTCCTCGACGACTGCGATTACGGCAAATGCGCCGATGGTCGCAAGCGCATAGGTGATGACGTAATACAGGAGCGCTGCGAGGCTTTGCTGGCTGTGGGCGACGATTGCGAGCAGCATGTAGCCGGCGTGAGCAACGGCGGAGTAAGCCAGCAAGCGGCGCAAACTGCTCTGGGTAATGGCGACAAGGTTTCCCAGCAACATCGATACGGCGGCCACCAGGGCGAGCACTGGGACCCAGCCGCGCACGATGTGGGGCAGCGCGGCGGTGCCTTCCGCCCCGGCAAATCCCAGGACCGCCAGTTGGAAGAAGATGAAGAAGCTGGCGACCTTGGAAGCGGACGCAATGAACGCGGCGCTGGGTGCGGGCGCTCCCTGGTATACGTCGGGCGCCCAGAAATGGAACGGGGCGGCGGCGACCTTGAAGCCGAGGCCGATGGTAGTGGTGACAATGGCGATGACCAGGAGCGGGTTGAGGGATGGACTGTGGATGGCGCCGGCGATGGCAAGCAGGCTGGTGGAATTGGAGAGGCCGTAGAGCAGGCTGAATCCGAACAGCAGGAACGCCGCCGACATTCCGCCGAAGAGAAAATACTTCAGCGCTGCTTCCCAGGATTGCAGGCTGCGTTTGCTGAAGGCTGCGAGGATGTAGAGCGAGAGGCTCAGCAACTCCAGCGAGATGAAAATAACCAGAAGGTCCTGCGATGCGACGAGGAACATCATTCCCGTGGTCGCGATCAGGACTAGCAGAACGAACTCGCCGACGTGTCTGGTGAACTTTGAGTCCACGGACAGAAGGAGGATGAAGATTGTAAGAGCGAGGACCGCAATCTGAACCAGGCGAACCAGTGGATTCGCTATCAGCGTTCCGTCGAGGATATTCGCTTGTACCGGCGCCAGCACAAGGCGCAGGATTGCGGCCACGCAGCCAAGCGACCCTAGCGAGGCAGCGACGGCGAAGCGGAGGCGGGGTGTCTGCTTTCGCAGCAGGAGAAGATCGACCGCAACCGCGATCAGGGCCGCGGCGACAAGAATAATTTCCGGCCAGACGAGTTGCAGCAGCTGGGCATAGTCGATTTGCGCATGGTTGATTGCGATCATTGCCAACTCCCTTTGCGCAAGCCGTCAAACAATGGAGAATTCAAGGCGGGAACGATGATGTTCAGCAGCAACTGCGGGTAGACTCCGACCAGCACGCTGGCGCCGATGAGGATAATTGCGCCCAGGCGCTCGGGCAGAGAGATGGGAGGCAACGGGTGTTCGGGAGAGGCGGGCTCGTTGCGGGACTCAGCGAAGAAGGCCTTCTGCATCGCGCGCCAGACGTAGACGACCCCGATGACGATTCCGATTCCCACGCAGACCGCCAGCAAGGGAAACGCATGCCAGGCACCCACGAGGATCATCAGTTCGGCCACGAAGCCACTGAAGCCGGGCAGGCCCATGCTGGCCATTCCGGCTATTACAAAGGCAACCGCCGCGAAGGGGATGACGTGGTTGAGGCTCATTGGACCGAGAGCCGCAAGCTCGCGCGTGTGGGTCCGCGCGTAGACCATGCGGCCGACGACAGCGAAGAGGAGTCCGGCGAGAATTCCGTGCGAGAACATCTGGACGATCGCGCCGGACAGCCCTATCTGGTTCAAGGTCATCAAGCCCAGCAGGATAAAGCCCATGTGGCTGACGCTGGAGTAGCCGATGACGAATTTGAAGTCCTTCTGCACCAGCGCGACCAATGCGCCGTAGATGATCCCGACGACGGCGAGCAGGGCAAAGACGCCGCGCCAGGAACCGAGGCCGAGTACGTGGTGGTTCCAGGGCGTTACCAGACCCAGCGGGAAGAGCGTCATGGCTACGCGCAGGCAGCCATATGCGCCCAGCTTCATCACCACGCCGGCAAGCAGCATGGAAGCCGCTGTGGGCGCGGCGACATGGCCGGTCGGAGCCCAGGTGTGAAACGGCCAGAGGCCGGCGAGGATTCCGAAGCCAACGAAGACCAGGGGGAAGACAAACATCTGAAAGTGGGGCGAGAACGGGTAACCGGCGAGGTCGCCGAGGGACATCGATTGCGAGCCGGAGACGACGTACGCGGCGATGAGGCCGACGAGGACCATCGCACTGCCGACGAAGGAGTAGAGCACCAGCTTCATCGCGCCATATTCGCGCCGCGTGGAGCCCCAGATAGCGATAAGGAAGTATTTGGGGATAATGACGATTTCGTAAAAGACGAAGAGAAGGAACAAATCATAACTGAGAAACACGCCGTAGACGGCGCCAATGAGCACAAGGTAAAACGCGAAGAATTCCTTGGTGCGATGATCAATGTCCCAGGAGAAGAGGATGCCGGTGACGGCAACGATTCCGGTAAGCAGGATGAGGGCGAGACTGATGCCATCTGCCGCCAGGTGATACTCGATGCCGAGCGAAGGAATCCAGGGCACGCGCGTTACGGTCAGCATTTCTCCGGATCGGTGCTGGACGAACGCAGTGAGCGCAAGAGCAAACCCGGCAACCGCCGTGAGCAGCGCGAGGATGCGCGCCAGGGCCACGCTGCCCTTGGGCAGCAGGAACATTGCGGCTGCACCGAGAAACGAGATGTAGATCGTCCAAGCAAGCATATTCAAAACACCACGTTCAACCTAAAACCTAAGTTGCTGCACTATCTGGATTACCGTACTGTCGATCGCCGCGAGCACCAGTTGGGGATAAAGGCCCAACGCAAACATCAGGCCGATCGCCGGCGCCAGAGCCAGTCGTTCGCCGATGGTCAGATCGGGGAACGCGCGCCATTTTTCATTGAGGGGACCTGAGAAGACACGCTGCAGGATTCCCAGGGTGAAGAGTGCCGTGGTCAGCAGCCCCAGCACCGCGAGCGACGTTGCCCAGGCGACGAGCGGGAACGATCCCTTGAAGATCAGGAATTCGCCAATGAACCCGTTGAGGCCGGGCAGACCCAGCGACGAGAACAGGGCGATTCCCATCAGCCCGGTAAAAACGGGCGCGACCTTGCGGAGACCGCCAAAATCATCCAATCCGCGCAGACCGCCGGTTCGCTTTTCCAGCATGGCGACAAACCAGAAGAGAGCTGAGGCAGTCAGTCCGTGGTTGAACATCTGCAGGAAGACGCCGCTCATCGCGGCCTGCTTTTCGGCGGTCAAGTCCGCATCGCCCCCAGTGAACTTCGCGATGGCAAAGATCGCCAGCATGCAATAGCCCAGATGATTGATGGAGGAATAGGCCAAGATGCGTTTGAGGTCTTTCTGCGCGAGCGCGGCATAGGCGGACAGGACGATGGTCGCGACGGCGAGCCAGAGCAGCGGAGTGAGGACCATCTGCATCTGCGGGAAGAAGATGGGAAGCAGGATGCGGAGGAATCCGTAGACGCCCATTTTGGACATTGCGCCGGTCAGCAGGATGGTCGTTCCGGTTGGCGCCTCAGCGTAGGCGGCGGGCAGCCAGGTGTGGAACGGGACCAGCGGCACCTTGACGGCAAGGCCCAGGAACGCGCCGGCAAAGAGGATCAGCGCAACGTGCTGTGGGGTGAAGCGATGCCATGCGAGCTTGTCGACGACGGCGGGCATGAGCTGTCCGTTCTGGGCGAGCGCGGCGAGTTGGGCAAAGTCGAAGGTGTGGGTTGCAAGGAACAGGGCGAGGAACGTCAGCAGCATGGCGACGGAACCGACCATGGTGTAGACGAGGAATTGCGTGGCTGCCTTGGTGCTGCGCGGACCGCCCCAGAGTTTGATGAGGAAGAATGCCGGGACCAGGCTGAGTTCCCAGAAGAGAAAGAAGTGAAAGAAGTTCTGCGCAGTGAAGGTGCCGAAGAGGCAGGCCTGAAGGAGCAGGATGAGCGAGTAGTAGAGTGGCACACGCTGCTGAATCTGCGAGGAGGCAGCCATGCCAATGGGAACGACGATGGCGCTGAGGAGCAGCATGAGAAGGCCAAGGCCGTCGATGCCGACGTGGTAGTCGACCGCGAGTGGCGCGATCCAGGAGCGGGTTTCCTGGAATTGTAGTGCGCCCGAGGCTGCGTCAAAGTGGAACCACAGGACGAGTGTCAGCAGCAGCGCTGCAAAGCTGAAGGCCAGGGCGGACCAGCGCGCCCGGTTCTTCCCGAGAGCGAAGACGACGAGCGCGCCCACAATGGGCAGGGCGGTGAGGATGGTGAGCATGGGAATGGGGAAGGTACTCATCGTTTCGCTCCCCACAGCAGAAATATCACCAGGGCAACGAGTGCGAGGCCAATCATCCGCAGATAAGACTGGATGCGTCCGCCCTGAAACAGCGAAAGAATCCGGCCGCCGCGAGAAACGCTTGCGCAGCCGCCATCGAAGCTGGGATTCACAACGTAGGTGTCGAAGGAGCTGTCGATCCATGCAACGCCGAGAAAGAGGTAGGAGATGGTTTGCACCGCACCGTTCCAGACGAATCGGTCGAACCAGTCGCAGACGCGGGACCAGATGGTGTTGAGGCGGATCAGAGTGGCGCCGTAGAACGCATCCACATAAAAGGCATGGCCGAGGATTGAGAAGATCTGCGGCTGAAGCTTGCCCAGCGGGTCGGGAGATTCGGCGGTCGCGATCGGCTTGCGCCCGTAGAAGTACCAGCCGAGGATGAGGCCAAGAATGACGATAGTGGACGAGGAGAGCATGACCGGGATGATGCCGGGAGCCGAGAATGCCGCGAAGCTGAGGATCGGCTGCTGGCGATCGAGGAAGGATTGGAACCACGGCCATGCGGGCGTGCCGATGAGGCCAAGCAGCATGGCGAACGCGGCCAGGATCATCAGTGGGACGGTCATTATCGCGGGACTCTCATGCGGGTGGGCTGCGACGTGATGGGCGGGGTCCTCAAAGTGCGCGGCGAGCTGCGGGTCGTCGTGGCTGGATGCGGCGAGGCGCGAGTTGCCAGCGAAAACGTAATAAACCTGGCGCGTCATGTAGAAAGCGGTGAGCAGCGCGCCGAATGCACCCATATAGAACGGCGCCTGGGAGATGTTCCAGTCGCGCGCGGCGTGCAGAATAGCATCCTTGCTCCAGAAGCCGGAGAAGAAGAGCGGAAATCCGCACAGCGCGAGCATGCCCACGGCATACACAAGGAAGGTGATGGGCATGTACTTGCGCAGGCCTCCCATGCGGCGGATGTCCTGCTCGCCGGAGCAGCCGTGAATGACGGAGCCCGCACCGAGGAACAGCAGCGCCTTGAAGAACGCGTGGGTGATGAGGTGGAACATGCCGACAGCCACGCCGCCAACGCCGAGGCCCATCATCATGTAGCCAAGTTGGGAGACGGTGGAGTAGGCGAGGATGCGCTTGATGTCGTATTGGCCGACGGCGATCAGCGCGGCGAAGACAGCGGTGATCGCGCCCACCCAGGTGACAACCTGTAACGCAACGGTTGGCGTAAGCGAAACGGTGGCGGCCATCAGCGGGTAGATGCGGGCGATGAGGAAGACGCCGGCGGCGACCATGGTGGCGGCGTGGATGAGCGCGCTGACGGGCGTGGGGCCTTCCATCGCATCGGGCAGCCAGACGTGCAGCGGGACCTGCCCGGATTTGCCGGCCGCACCGCAGAAGATGAGGATGCCGATAGCCGAGGCGAGGCTGAGGCCGAGGACGGTGGTGCGGGCGGCGAGATGGGTGAGGGAGGCCGATTCGAGCGCACCAGCGCCGGCATCGTAGAAGAGCAGCGTGTGCGACTGGGCATAGAGCCAGACCATGCCAAGCAGAAATCCGAGATCGCCGATGCGGGTGACTATGAAGGCCTTTTTCGCGGCGGCCGCGGCCTCGGGCTTGGCGTACCAGAAGCCGATGAGCAGGTAGGAGGTTAGGCCGACGATCTCCCAGCACATGAAGAGGAGGAGCAGGCTGTTGGCGATGACAACGCCGAGCATGGCGCCGGCGAACAGCGCAAGGAAGCAGAAGAAGCGGGTGAAGTTCTCGTCGTCGTGCATGTAGCCGACGCTGTAGACAAATATCAGCAGGCCGACGAAGCTGACCATCAGCAGCATGACGGCGGTCAGCGGATCGAGCATCCAGCCGAGCTTCAGCCATTCATTGCCAAACTGGAACCAGCCGAAGTTGAAGGATTCGATGCCGTTTGCGCGGTTGCCAAGAACATGCGCAAAGGCAACGAGAGAGAGCAGGAAGGAGAGCACCATGGACCCAATAGCGAGGCAAGCAGCAGGGACCCGGCTGCGCTGCTTCAGCAGAGCGCCGATTCCCGCCGCGAACATCGGCAATGCAGGAATGAGCCACAGGTTTTTTACGATCCAGTTCATTGAGTCTCAGCGAACAGAGGAAGCTTGGTTAGGTTCCGCTAGCCTTTCAGTGAATTCATCTCGTCGAGGTCGGTGGTTCCGGAATGACGGTAGGCGGCAAGGATGATCGCCAGTCCAACTGCCGCTTCCGCTGCTGCTATGCCGATGGAAAAGATGGCGAACATGATTCCGGTCAATGCTGCGGGCGCCGGTCCATAGCGCCAGAAGGCTATGAAGTTGAGGTTGGCGGAGTTGAGCATGAGTTCAATTCCGATGAGGACAAGAATTGCGTTGCGCCGGGTGAGTGCGCCGGCCAGGCCGACGGCAAAGAGCAGCGCGGACAAGAGCAGATAACCCTGCAGGGAGCTCATTTGGTCTCCTCTTTGCGATCCATCGCGATAACGACGGCGCCGATGAGTGCAGCCGTCAGCAGCAGGCCCATAATCTCCAGCGGCAGGACGAAGCGATGCATCAGCGCATCGCCGATCTTCTGCACGGTAACGTCAGGTTGCGGCGGCAGCAACTGGAAAACGGCCTCGCTGGAAGCGATGGCCCACGCCAGCACCGCGAAGACCGCCGCGGCGACCACGCCTCCAGCAATCCAGTGCGAAGAGAAGACGGATGCCTCTGCCTGCCCGGGTTTGTGGGTCATCATGATGGCGAAGACGGCGAGAATCGCTACGGCGCCGACGTAGACCATGATCTGCGCGAGGCCCACGAATTGCGCTCCCAGTTGCAGGTACAGCGCGGCGATGCCGGCAAAGCCCAGGGTCAGCGCAAGAACGCAGTGCACGGCATTGCGCAGGCCCATGGCCGCAGCGGTTCCGGCAACGGTGAGCAGCGCGAGGATGAGAAAGGATGCTGTCATTTTGAAATCCGGCCCTATTCTCCGGGTGAATTCATTTGCCGCAGGTAACAGTAACACTTCGAACAGCCACGATCGATCTACATCTCATTCGGCAAATTGATAGGTCCGCAGTTGCAGCTTCTTTTTGCGCTTCAGCCGCATGCTCAGCAGGATGCACGGAGTCGCAACCATGGCAATGCACACCAGCCAGCGCGGGATTCCGGGCGGCATAAAGTGCCAGACGCCGGCGACGAGCATATTGAACAAGGCCATGGGGAGGATGAATTCCCAGGCGAAGTTCATCAGCTGGTCCATGCGCAGACGGGGGAGGGTGCCGCGAATCCAAATGAAGCCGAAGATAAGCGCCAGCAGCTTGAGGAAGAACCACACATAGGAAGGTATCCAGGCGAGGAAGGGAAACGGCGCCGCCCATCCACCGAGAAAGAGGGTGATGGCCATACCACTGGTGGCCATCATGCCCAGGTACTCGCCCAGGAAAAAGAGCGCGAATTTGAAGCCGGAATACTCGATATAGTAGCCGGCGATGATCTCGGATTCGCCTTCGGGAAGATCGAAGGGCGAGCGGTTGGACTCGGCGGTGGCCGCGATCATAAAGAGGGCGAAGCCGACGAATCCCCATGGCGTGAATACGAACCAGTGCGGCCAGATGCCGGTGTAGCCGGCCTGTCGCTCCACAATGGCCACGGTGGAAAGCGATCCGGCCTGCATGATGACTACCACCGAGGCGAGAACCAACGGCACCTCGTAGCTGATCATCTGCGCGATGGCGCGCATGGCGCCCAGCAGCGAGTACTTGCTCCGGCTGGACCAGCCTGCCATGAACACGGACAGTTCCACGACCGAGCCAACCGCGAAGAAGAACAGGACTCCGGCGTTCAGGTTGACGACGATCATGTTGCGGCCGACGGGGATGACCGCATAGGCCAGAAACGCCGCCGTAACCAGAAGAACCGGCGCCAGGAAATGAACGACATGGTCGGCGGCAAGGGGAACGATGTCTTCCTTGGTCAGGGACTTGATGGCGTCGGCGATTGGTTGAAACAGGCCGGCCGGGCCGGCGCGATTGGGGCCGTAACGGTTCTGCATTCTGCCCAGGCCTTTGCGCTCAAACCACGTAACAAGGGCGAACAGCGCCGGGAAGGCGATGACGACGGTGACAACGGAAACGATTGCGGAAACAAGCGGCTGCCAGCCTGCCGGGACGAAGCCCAGCAGCCAGTATTTGACGATGACGAAGATCTGGTCGAGCTGAACGAACACTTGCGTCATTTCGATTCACCGCCGACGGGTTGCGCTTCCGGCACGGGGGCTGCGCTGGGCGGGGCAGCCGGCGGCGTCGCGGCGGCGGGCTTCTTCGCCTGCGCCTTGGCCCGTTCTGCTGCGAGAGCCGCATCCACGGCTGCCGCTTCCGTGGGGTGAATCCCGTGGTAGTACTCGTTGGACTTTGCCAGCTGCTGCTTGTCCAGCAGCAGTCCGGCGAAGCGGTTGTCGGTGGGAAGATCGACGTCCACATCCATCTTGATGGCATCGAACGGACAGACTTCCACGCAGATCTGGCAGCTCATGCAGACGGAGATATCGATATCGAAGACCGCCGGATAGAACTGCTGTTTGCCCACGGCGTCCGGCTTTTTGTCCTTACTTTTCTCGATGAGGATGCATTTGGGCGGACATTCCTTCTCGCAGATCTGGCAGCCGACGCAGCGCATCCCCTGTTGCCAGTCGGAGCCGTCGTAGACCAGGAACGGGAAGCTGCGCGCCGCCTCGATGCGGGGCAGGCGCTGCTCCGGGTACTGGACCGTAGTGAGCCGCTCTTTGCTGACGTAGCTGCCGAAAAAGTTCCGGGCCGTCTCCGCCAATCCCTTCAGGATGCCTTCACCGACCACTGCCGCTCCTCTGTAGACGGGTCATTATCGATCCACCTCGCCGAGCACGATGTCGATGCTGCCCAGAATTGCCACTACGTCCGCTACGTTCACCCCGAGGCACAGGTCCTCGAGCACCGTGAGGTTGATGAGGCTGGGCGGGCGCACCCGATAGCGATAGGGATTGGTTGACCCATCGCTGATGAGGTAGAAGCCCAACTCGCCCTTGGGTGACTCAATCCTTCCGTAGGCTTCGCCCGGTTTCGGCCGGAACCCGCGAATCCTCATCTTGGGGTCGACGATCGGACCGGCGGGAATGTCGCGCATCGCCTCATTCAGTATCTTCACCGACTCGCGCATCTCCAGGAAGCGGATCATGTAGCGGTCGTATACGTCGCCATGGCTGCCCAGCGGCACGCGGAAGCTGAAGCGAGAGTAGATGCTGTAGTTGTCCACCTTGCGGATGTCGTAGTTCACGCCGCTGGCACGCGCCATGGGGCCGCTGATGGCGGAGTCGATAGCCAGCTCCGGCGACAGCACGCCGATGCCCTGGGTGCGTTCCATCAGGATTTCATTGCCCACCAGAAGGTTTTCGTATTCGTCCAGAAAACGGGGAAACTCCGTCACTACTTTCTGTGCCTGCTCCAGCCAGCCTGCGGGCGTATCCACGCGACAGCCGCCAAAGCGCATGTAATTGCACATCATGCGCGATCCGGTGAGCGCCTCGAAGAGGTCGAGGATGTTTTCGCGTTCGCGGAAGGCATACATCAGCGGAGTCCCGCTGGATCCCATGTCCTGCAGCAGGAAACCGATCAGGCTGGCGTGGTTCTGCAGGCGGGTGAGCTCGCCGGTAATGACGCGCAGGTATTCGGCTCGTTCGGGCACCTGGATGCCTGCGAGTTTTTCCACCGCGAGGGCATAGGCCCAGTTGTTGGTGATGGAGCAGATATAGTCCAGGCGGTCCGTATAGGGCATGGAGCCGAGATAGGTCTCGTTCTCCGCGATCTTCTCGTGGTTGCGATGCAGGTAACCGAAGACCGGCTTCAGCTTGACCACCCGCTCGCCGTCGAGCACGACGTTCATGCGAAAGACGCCGTGGGTCGACGGATGTTGCGGCCCCATCGAAATCTCCAGCAGCTGCGTTTCGCTGCCATCGGCGGCCGGTTCCAGGATAGGGGGCGTTGTGGGGTAGGCTGTGACGCTCATCTCTCTCCCACTGTGCTTCGATGCTGGTTAGCTCGCTGCAGCACGTCGTCATGCGCGGTCGGCTCGTATTCGTAATCGTCCGGGTTCACGTAATCCCGGCGCATCGGGTGATCCTCGAATTCGTCCCACATCAGCAGGCGCCGCAGATCGGGATGCCCGTCGAAGACGACTCCGAAGAGATCGAATACCTCCCGCTCCTGCAATTCGGCGCTGCGCCACACTGGCGTAAGCGAGGGCAGATGGACGCCCTCGGCGCGGTCCTGCGTGCGCATGCGCAGCGGCAAAGGGCCGATCTTCTCGCTCATGGAGAAGAGGTGATATACCACTTCAAGGCAGCCCGGAATCATCGTCTTGCTGACTTCATCGATCTCGGTCTCCACGCCGTCCACAATCTTCTTTACCTTCACTTTTTCGGAGAGCTCTTTGGCCGGCCAATCGATGCCGGTCACATTCGAGCAGTAGTTGAAGCCGGCAGAACTGCGCAGGAAACTGGCCACGGCAAAGGCGTGCTCCGCATCGACCAGCAGAGAGTGCTGGCCCGACGGGCTGGGGTTAACGATGACCTCCAGCCGGCAGTCGGGAACGTTCGCTTCGAGCGTGGACTTAATCGTTTCCAGATCCATCCGTTCCTGCCTTGGAGATTTGCACAAGCGGCGGCCGCCATACCGCTGGATTCTGAGTGGGTTCGAGGTCGTGCGCGCCAAACAGGGGGACGATGAACTCACTGGCCTCGCCGGCGGTCAAATGGCGGGGCCTATCTTTGCCGGTCAGTTGCTGCTCGTCGATCTTCTTCTGCAACATCAGGAACGCATCGATCAGCGCCTCCGGCCGCGGCGGGCAGCCGGGAATATATACGTCCACGGGGATGAAGCGGTCGATGCCTTTCAGGACGTTGTAGCCCTGTTTGAACGGGCCGCCGGAGATGGCACACGCGCCCATGGAGATCACATACTTCGGCTCCGGCATCTGGTTGTAGAGGCGGACCACCTGCGGCGCCATCTTCTTGGTCACGGTGCCGGCGACGATCATCAGGTCCGCCTGCCGCGGAGAGGGCCGGAAAACCTCGGCGCCGAACCGCGCCAGGTCGTAGCGTGCCATGGTGGTGGCAATCATTTCGATGGCGCAGCAGGCCAGGCCGAAGTTGAGCGGCCAGATGGAGCTTTTGCGGCCCCAGTTGTAGAGCTCCTGCAGGGATGTTGTGAAGATGCCCTGTTTGCTCAATTCGGCTTTTAGCTTCTCATCCACCCTTGGAACCCTTGATTCCGAACCAGTTGATTGTGTTGCCAAGAAACTGTCGTTCTAACTGAAGATGCTACGTCCACACCAAAACGTTTTTCTGATAGGCCCATACCAGTCCCTCTACGAGTAACAGGAGGAAGACGAGCATGGCGATGGATTCTCCGAGCGAAAAACCGGTGAAGGCCACGGCAAATGGCAGAAGAAAGACGGCTTCCACATCGAAGACGAGAAAGATAATCCCGTAGAGGTAATAGCCCGGCTTGAACTGGATCCAGGCGTCTCCCTCGGATTCGAGCCCGCACTCGTAGATGGCGTTCTTGCTGGGGCCGGGCTTGTGCGGCGAGAACGATTTTGCCCACAGCCAAGCCAGCAGCAGCGGCGTCAGAGCGAAGGCGACGGCCGCCAGCAACAGCACAACGATGGGCAAATAGAGGCCGTTGGTCATAGCTACTGGGTTTAACTGTAGCAGACTGCGGGGCGCTGCTTTGTGATGAGGCTCACATCCAGCGGATGCATTGAGACCTCAGAATAGTGACGGGTTCAAAGGGGAGAAAATGAGAGAGCAGCAAACGGTGATTCTCGACGGCAACGAGGCCGTCGCTTCCGTAGCGTACCGCCTGGCGCAGGTAATTACGATTTACCCGATTACGCCGTCTTCCACCATGGCGGAGTGGTCCGATCAGTGGAAAGAGGAAGGCAAAAGGAACATCTGGGGCACCATCCCGGTGGTGGCCGAGATGCAGAGCGAAGGCGGCGCGGCCGGCGCGATGCATGGGGCGCTGCAGGCCGGGGCAACCAGCACCACGTTCACGGCCTCCCAAGGCCTGCTGTTGATGATTCCGAACATGTACAAGATTGCGGGCGAGTTGACCTCGAACGTGATCCACGTTACCGCGCGCGCCGTAGCCACGCATGCGCTCTCGATCTTCGGCGACCAATCCGACGTGATGGCCTGCCGGACGACGGGATATGCCATGCTCGCGTCCGACTCGGTGCAGGAGGCTGCCGACCTGGCGTTGATTGCGCACATCTCCACCATGGGGTCGCGGGTCCCATTTCTGCATTTCTTCGACGGCTTCCGCACCTCGCACGAAATCAATAAGGCGCTCGCGATTTCCGACGAGACCATCCTCGACCTGCTCAACGAGACCCGGGTGCTTGCCCATCGCGAGCGCGCGCTCACCTCCGACCATCCCATTCTGCGCGGCTCGGCGCAGAACCCCGATGTGTTCTTCCAGGCCCGAGAGGCCTGCAATCCCTACTACCTGGCCTGCCCCACCATTGTGCAGGACGCGATGGACCGATTCGCCGGCCTGACCGGCCGGGCCTATCATCTGTTCGATTATATTGGCGCTCCCGACGCGGAGCGCGTGATTATTCTGATGGGCTCGGGCGCCGGTGCGGTCGAGGAAACGATCCGGCACCTGAACGCGCAGGGCGAAAAGTTGGGACTGCTGAAGGTGCGCCTGTACCGGCCGTTCGCCGCCGATGCGTTTCTCGCTGCGCTGCCGGCCACGGTGAAGTCGATTGCCGTACTGGACAGGACCAAGGAGCCGGGCGCGCTGGGCGAACCGCTTTACCAGGATGTTGTAACGTCCTTCAGCGAATCGTTCTCCAATGGAGATTCACGCTTTGCCAGGCAGCCCCGCATCATCGGCGGCCGCTATGGCCTGTCCTCCAAGGAATTCACTCCCGCGATGGTCAAAGGCGTCTATGACGAATTGAAGAAGGCGCACCCCAAGAATCACTTCACCATCGGCATCGACGACGATGTGACCCACACCAGCCTGGCGTACGATCCGGAGTTCTCGACGGAAGACCCGCGCACTGTGCGCGCGCTCTTTTATGGATTGGGCTCCGACGGAACGGTGGGCGCGAATAAGAACTCCATCAAAATCATCGGCTCGGAGACGCCGAACTACGCGCAGGGCTACTTCGTTTACGATTCGAAGAAGTCGGGCTCGGTCACAACCTCCCACCTGCGCTTCGGCCCGGACCCGATCCTCTCGACCTACCTCATCAGCAAAGCCAACTTTGTGGCGTGCCATCAATTCCAGTTCTTGGAGCGCATGGATATCCTTGCGGCGGCGGACCAGGGAGCAGTCTTCCTGCTGAACACTCCCTACGGGCCGGATGAGATATGGAACCACCTGCCGAAGAAGACCCAGGAGACGATTCTCAAGAAGAAGATCAAGTTTTATGTGATCGACGGCTATACCGTGGCCCGCACGGCGGGCATGGGGAACCGCATCAACACCATCATGCAGACCTGCTTCTTCGCGATCAGCGGCGTGTTGCCGCGCGAGGAAGCGATTGAACAGATCAAGAAAGCGATCAAGAAGACCTACGGCAAACGCGGCGACGCGGTGGTGCAGCAGAACTTTGCCGCAGTGGATGCGGCGATCGCCAACCTGCATGAGGTCAAGGTGCCGCAGACGGCTACCGCGTCCTTTGACATCCTGCCCATGCTGCCGCTGGAGGCACCCACCTTCGTCCGCGACGTGCTGGGCATGATGGCGGCGGGCAAGGGCGACCTGATTCCAGTCAGTGCGCTGCCGGCCGGAGGCACGTTCCCCACCGGTACCGCGCAGTGGGAGAAGCGCAACATCGCACAGATGATTCCGGTCTGGGATGAGCAACTCTGCATCCAGTGCGGCAAGTGCGTGATGGTGTGCCCGCACGCGGTAATCCGGGCCAAGGTGTACGACAGCGCACTGCTGCCGAATGCGCCGGCGACCTTCAAGAGCGCCAAGCCGAAGTGGAAGAACATGGACAGCGAGCTGTATACGCTGCAGGTGGCGCCGGAAGACTGCACCGGATGCACGCTATGCGTCGAGATCTGCCCAGTGAAGAGCAAGAGCGAAGCCAAGCACAAGGCAATCAACATGGAGATGCAAGCGCCGTTGCGCGAGGCGGAGGTACAGAACTGGAACTTCTTCGAGGCTCTGCCTTCGGTCGATCGCAATCGCCTGTCGCATACGCAGGTCAAGGACATACAACTGCTTGACCCGCTGTTTGAATTCTCCGGCGCCTGCGCGGGCTGCGGCGAGACGCCTTACCTGAAGCTGCTGACCCAGCTTTTCGGCGACCGGCTGTACATCGCCAACGCCACGGGCTGCTCGTCGATCTACGGCGGCAACCTGCCGACCACGCCGTATACCAAGAATAAGAGCGGACGCGGCCCCACCTGGTCGAACTCGCTGTTTGAAGACAATGCGGAATTCGGTATGGGCATGCGCCTGGCCCTCGATCAGCAGAAGGGCTATGCCGAAAGCCTGCTGGGGCGGCTGGCGCCGATCGTCGGCGACGAACTGGTGACCTCCATTCTGGGCGCCGACCAGTCGAAGGAATCCGGGATTGAGGCGCAGCGGGAGCGGGTGCTTGCACTCCGGACAAAGATTGCCGGAGCGGAAACTGCCGAGGCTCGCGCCCTGCAGACGGTCGCCGACTCGCTGGTGCGCAAGAGTGTGTGGATCATCGGCGGCGATGGCTGGGCTTACGACATCGGCTTTGGCGGACTGGACCACGTGCTGGGCTCGGGACAGAACGTCAAGGTCCTGGTGCTCGACACCGAAACCTACTCGAACACCGGCGGACAGATGTCGAAGGCGACGCCGCGCGGCGCGGTGGCCAAATTTGCGGAAGGCGGCAAGCCAAATGCGAAGAAGGACCTCGCCATGGAAGCCGTCGCATACGGCTCGGTCTACGTAGCAAGGGTTGCGATGGGTGGCAGCGACATGCAGACGGTGAAGGCGTTCCAGGAGGCGGAGGCCTACAACGGGCCGGCGCTGATTATCGCCTACAGCCACTGCATTGCCCATGGCTACGACCTGAGCTACGGCATGGAGCAGCAGAAGAACGCGGTCCTTTCCGGCTACTGGCCGCTGATGCGCTACAACCCGGCGCTGCGCGCAGAGGGCAAGAATCCGTTCCAGCTTGACTCTAAAGCGCCGTCGATCGCGCTCAAGGAATACAGCTACCACGAGGCCCGTTACACCATGCTGGCGCGCAGCCGGCCTGAAGTGGCGAAGAAGCTGCTGCTGGAAGCGCAGGACGATGTGGAACGCGAGTGGAGAGTCTACTCCGGCCGCGCCGCCATGCCCGGACGCGCTGCCTCACCCAACATTGCACCGCCCGAACCTGAGGGCAAGGTCGCACCTCTGGGAGCCGGAAGGAGCTAGTCATGGTTGATCTGAGCACTGCCTATCTTGGACTCAAGCTGAAGAGCCCGCTCGTAGTTTCTTCTTCGCCGCTGACTGAATCGCCGGAGACGATTCAGCGGCTGGAGGAAGCCGGCGCAGCGGCCGTGGTTCTCCCTTCAATCTTCGAGGAGCAGCTCACCCTGGAGAGCGATGCCCTGGACCGCGACCTCAATCGCGGCACGGAATCGTTTGCCGAGTCGCTGAGCTATTTCCCCGAATACGAGGACTACCGGCAGGGGCAGGATGCTTACCTCAGCCAGATTCAGCGCGCCAAGAGCGCGTGCAGCATTCCCGTGCTGGCCAGCCTGAACGGCATCACTGCGAGAGGCTGGGTGCGCTTCGCCAAGGAGATCGAACAGGCCGGGGCCGACGCCCTGGAGCTGAATACCTATTCGCTGGCAACGAACGCCAGCGAGACCAGCGCAATCATTGAGAAGGAACTCGTCCAGCTGGTGCGACAGGTCAAGGCGGCGACGGAGATTCCGGTTGCGGTCAAGCTGTCTCCGCAGTACACCAGCATTCCCAACCTGGCCATGGAACTCGATCATGCCGGCGCCGATGCGCTGGTCCTGTTCAACCGTTTTTACCAGCCGGATTTCGATCTGGAGAACCTCGACGTCAGTCCCAAGCTCACCCTGAGCCGGCCGGAGGAGTTGTTGCTGCGCTTGCATTGGGTGGCGATTCTCTATGGAGATGTGCACGCCGATCTTGCGGTTACGGGAGGCGTCCACAGCGGCCAGGACGTTCTGAAATCCGTGATGGCCGGCGCGCAGGTGGCCATGACGGCATCATCCCTGCTGTCCCGGGGCATCTCCCACCTGGCCGCGATCCAGGCCGATTTGGTGCGCTGGATGGAAGAGCACGAGTACGAGTCCATCCGGCAGATGCGCGGCAGTCTCAGCCGCCGTGCCGTACCCGATCCATCCGCGTTCGAACGCGGCAATTACATCAAGACTTTGAGCAGCTTTACCTTGCGTCAAGCCTCATCGCAAGCATGATCGAGGAGAAGATCCAGGCAGCAGCTAGCTTTCTTGGCGAGACAGTGTCCTTGCGCGTAGATGGGAAGCGCAGGGGATGATGCCGCCACTGCGGTGGACTGTGAATTGAGCTGTGCGATCTGCCTCAGCTGCACGATCTGCCTCGAACGAGGGCGTAAAGAGAGAATCAGAGAATTTGTGCAGGGTCGGGAGTTGGCAGTACCGTTAGCGACCATACGCAGTTTGGCGAACCATCACATAGGTTTTGTAACCTGCGTACAACCAGGGCTTTGCATTTCGAATAAGCGTTTTATTTGCCATTATTTACCGGACTTCGGCGATGCAGACAGCGCGGCTGGAATACAATTAACTACAGGTGGAGCGCTGCGCAGAATCCGAGAGGTAAATCTGGCTCGCGACGTTAGCCGCGCAGTCAAAGACAGCATGGGGTACGAAGGTGTTGATCCCATGCGTGTCCGGGTTTGCGATAAAGGCGTTTTACAAGGGAAGGGAAGCATTCTTAGATGACTACCAGTCAGCTCTTGGCCCAGGGCCAGCCAACCTCCGGACTCGCGGGTGGGGTTAAGCCGATCGTCAACGATTTTTCCATTCAGGTTGCAACGGTAAACGGTTCCGGTTCGCAGTCCGCCAACAGTGTTCTCCTGCGCAGCATCTTTCGCATGGGAGTGCCGGTCTCAGGGAAGAATCTCTTTCCGTCCAACATTGCGGGACTGCCGACCTGGTACACCATCCGGGTCAGCAAGGACGGGTGGGTCGCGCGCAGGACAGACATCGATGTGCTGATTGCGATGAACGCGGAGACGGCACGCGAAGACGTGCTATCGCTGGCTCCCGGCGCGGCCGTGATTTATGACGAATCGCTCAAGCTGAACGAGCTGCGCGCGGACCTTGCCTGTTATGCGGTGCCGTTCGACCAACTCGCTGTGGCCACGGGCGCGGATGCAAAACTGCGCAAGCTGATCAAGAACATGGTCTACGTGGGAGTTGCGGCGCAGTTGCTCTCCATCGACATGGAGATGGTGGAGAAGACGGTTCGCAAGCAGTTTGCCAAGAAGGTAAAGGCGGCCGAGCTGAACCTGAGCGCCGTCCGCGTCGGGTTCGATTATGCCGCGAGCATGCTGACCAAGCAGGACCCGTACGCGGTCGAGCCGATGAACGCCACCACCGGCAAGATCATCATCGACGGCAATGCCGCGGCGGCAATGGGAGCGATGTTCGCCGGGGTCAGCGTGGTTTCGTGGTATCCCATCACGCCGTCGTCCTCGGTGGTCGAGAATCTGATCGAGCTGATGAAGCGATACCGCGTCGAGCCGGATGGCAAGGCGAGCTTCGCGATTGTGCAGGCGGAAGATGAGCTGGCTGCGATCGGCATGGTTCTGGGCGCGGGATGGGCGGGAGCGCGTTCGATGACGGCATCCTCCGGTCCGGGAATATCGCTGATGGCGGAATTTGCGGGCCTGGGCTACTACGCGGAGATTCCCGGAGTCATCTTCGACATTCAGCGCACCGGACCCTCCACCGGCCTGCCCACGCGCACCTCGCAGGCCGATCTCAGCTTCGTCGCGGGACTGTCCCACGGCGATACCAAGCACGTGATGCTACTGCCGGCGACGGTGAAGGAATGTTACGAATTTGCCATTGAAGCCTTCGATCTTGCCGAGCAGTTGCAAACCCCGGTTTTTGTCCTGTCGGACCTCGATCTGGGCATGAACAGCTGGATGTCGGAGCCCTTCGAGTACCCGGAAAAGCCGATTCGCCGCGGCAAGGTGCTCGACGCCGCCCAACTGAAGAAACTGGGTGGGTTTGCGCGTTACAGAGACGTGGATGGAGATGGAATCCCATATCGCACCCTGCCCGGAACGGACCATCCCGCCGCTGCATATTTCACGCGCGGCTCGGGCCACAACGACAAGGCCCTGTACTCGGAGCGTCCCGAGGATTACGAGAACAACATGCTGCGGCTGGCGCGGAAGTTCGAGACGGCAAGAACGATGGTGCCGAAGCCCATCCTCGAAGGCGACGGCCGCCAGAAGGTCGGCATCATCGCCTTCGGCACCACCCACTGGGCCATGGTCGAGAGCCGCAACCAGCTCGACCGCGAATGTGAGATTTTCTGCGACTATCTTCGCGTCCGTGCCTATCCGTTTACCCAGGAGACGCACGACTTTGTCGCCCGCCACGATCGCGTCTACGTGGTGGAGCAGAACCGCGATGCGCAGTTGTTGAATCTCTTGAAGATTGATCTTGATCCGGTCGAGGTGGTGAAGCTGCGTTCCGTGCTGCACTTCAACGGGCTGCCCATCGATGCGCGCTCGATCACCTCCCAAATCGCTGCCCAAGAAGGAGCAAGCAAGTAGTCATGTCGACCACGCCAGTTACACCCAAGCCAATCAAGACGAATCGCATCGGACTCCAGATTCTGGATTATCGCGGCGGCAAGACCACGTTGTGCGCCGGTTGCGGGCATAATGCCATCTCCGAACGGATTACTGAGGCTTTCTACGAGATGGGGATCCAGCCCGAACGCGTAATGAAGATGAGCGGCATCGGCTGCTCCTCCAAGTCGCCGGCGTACTTCATGTCCCGCTCCTTCAGCTTCAACTCAGTGCACGGACGCATGCCCTCGGTGGCCACGGGCGCGCTGCTGGCCAACAAGACCATGCGCTCCATCGGTGTCAGCGGCGACGGCGACACGGCGTCGATCGGGATGGGGCAGTTCGTCCACTTCATGCGCCGAAATGTTCCGATGATCTACATCATTGAGAACAACGGCGTGTATGGACTCACCAAGGGGCAGTTTTCCGCGACCGCCGACATCGGATCCACGCTGAAGACGGGCGTCGTCAACGACCTGCCGCCAATCGACATCTGCGCGCTGGCCATCCAGATGGGCGCAACCTTTGTCGGCCGCTCCTTCTCCGGCGACAAAAAGCAGCTCTCCACCATGCTGAAGGCTGCGCTCTCGCACCAGGGAGCGGTGCTGCTGGATGTGATCTCGCCCTGCGTCACCTTCAACGACCACGAAGGTTCGACCAAGAGCTATCGCTACATGCAGGAGCATGAAGACGCGGTGGGTGAAGTTGGCTTTGTGCCGTATTTTGAGGAAATCGACGTCGAGTACGACGCCGACTCCACGGTTGAGGTCCGTCTCCACGACGGGTCTCACCTGCGCCTGCGGAAACTGCGCGAAGATTACGATCCCACCAACAAGGCGAATGCCATCAAAATGATGATGGACGTGCACGAAAAGGGAGAGGTCCTGACCGGCGTGTTTTATGTGGATACGCAAAAACCGGACTTCGCCTCGATGCTCAACATGGTGGACGAGCCCTTGGCCACCCTGCCTGAATCGCGGACGCGTCCCGGCCGCGAGGTACTGGCTTCGATCATGGAAGCGCATTCGTAGGAATCGAGGCGCTTTCCGGATCCTGTCCGCGAGCGGTTGCGGCTGCCATGCGCTAACTGTGGCTCGATGGGTTTTCGATCGGCTGCAACTCGTCACCCGATTGCTCACTCGTCTGGTAGACTTAACCGGTAGCTCAAGTTGTTGCAAGACAACCTGGGGACGTAGCTCAGTTGGTTAGAGCGCTGCCCTGTCACGGCAGAGGTCGCGGGTTCGAGCCCCGTCGTCCCCGCCATAGATTCTAAATAGTTTAGAAGCTCTGGCGACCCACAGTGACAACCCGAGTTTCAGCCCCCTAGTGCTCCTAGGCCGGGATCGACGAAAACTACGTCTCAGCAAATATCGCGGATATTCTGAACAAGGCGATCAAGGCAATTGAGATCAAAGGCTCGATGCACGTTTTGCGGGAAATATGTGTTGTCGAGAAGATTAGCGATCTCGGTCCGATACTGGTGAAGATCGTCGGCTGCTTTTAATGCTAGCTGAGCATGAGTGGACTGGTGAGTTAGAGTTGCCTGTTTCGCGCGGAAGATGCCGATCGCGCACAGTCTAGACCCTCGTACATATTCGCGGTACAAGGAAAGTATCGTTTCGATATGCGCCTTGAACTCAGCCGGGATGGGAAGCGAGCCGGCTTGAAGAATCCCGGGGAGTCTCTGGACCTCTGCCAATGCCTCATCCTTTTCCGCGACGATCGCCGCGATGTTCTCATCCGTGGGCTCGATGCGGTTATTCGCTCCCGGTTCCCAGTCCTCGAGCCCTGCATGGACTTTCATGTAAAAGAGAGCGTTGTCCACGTTATCGAAGAAGCGCCCATTGACGTAGAACATGAAGCCTCTGACGTAGTATGTCTTCAATGCCACGGCATAGGATGCCTTCATGAAGTTTCTGAGGCGCGTGAGGTACGCCGGCGGTATGGGGACAGGAGCAGACTCCAGCGATTCCGGGACAAGTGCATCGAAGAGGCCGGTCTGCAGCCACGCATGGTAAATATCGTCGATATTTTGCATTGTGCTCTGGCTCAGTAAGGCCCCGGCGACCAGATTCAGCAGGTTGAAGCTGTTGAAATCGCTTTCGCCGGTCATCGACTCGAGATCGGTTCGGAACCAGGCGCCAGTCGCTCCATGCGCGCGGTCGTATATAAGTTTCCGCTGCATATCTTCTGCGATGCCGCAGGGGAAAAGGCCACAGCCATAGAATTGTCCCCAGCAATCAAACTCAATCCATTGCCGATTGCCATCCACGTGGCCGATGCGGGGGTTGTTGGGAAAGGTCATATAAAAGTCGTGAGGTGTGGTCTTAAGGGCGGCCACGATGTTTGGCGACACGCTCTGAACCGCATCCATCACCAGATTCTGATTGGCCTTCGAGTAAGAGAAATCCCGCACCACGAGCGTCTTCCCGTGGCTCTGAATCGGCTCGTACATTGAGCTGATCAGCTTCGTGTACCACTCCATGGGGGTGGTGTTCGCGCAGCTCGGGCAATCGCAGGTGCCCATCGCGATGGAGAGCTTGCTCTCGAATGTTCCTGGGCTGACGATGACACCGTCCAAGCCGGGAATGATGTCGAAGAGCTCGTCGTACTTGGTGCGAAGGAACTCCCACCAGAAAGGGCTGGTGGGACAGACTGTACCATTTTCCCCCAGTATCTCCGGATGGATCTCGGCCAGTCCTTCTCCATACTCGATCTCGGTGACCTCGAAAAAGAATTTAATATTGCGCTTCTTCGCTTCCGCTGCGACATTTTTCAGGTAATCGCGAGCGGTCGGGAGAAACACGGCTCGCTCGTGAACACCTTGAATCGTCCGCTGGTAGGTTCGGACGTCCATGGGAAAGTATTTGTCGGGCCAGACCACCGCATCCTGCAACTTGTCCTGGTGGAAGATCAGCAGGTTCAGGTTCAGTTTCTCCATCAAGGAGAAAGCCGTCGAGACCGACTTCCAGTCCCACATTCTGCGGCTATGGATCTCAAGGCCGCGAACTTCAAACTCGGGTTTCTCCCACACTTTTTGGATGTGAGGTGCGGCGAGCGCCGATGTCGATTGAGCAAGTGTGGCCATTGGAAGCGCAGAAAGCGCAGAGGTGCACGCAGCGCTTTCCAGAAATTGTCTGCGATTCATATGAGTCCTCCTTGTTTCAACTCGATGACACTGGTTCATCCTGTGGGAGTGAATGGACCGGGCATCGCGGTTTGGATTGGTGTCAGCCAAAGTGCCCGAATTGATGGCCCAGGGCGTCGCCGTTAGGGGTATTATCCATCGATGGTCGAAATCGAAACAAAGTCTCTTTCAGAAAACGCCTACCAGCCACTGAAGCCCGGAGAATCCTACCAGCCCATCGTGCCTGCGGAGGCGAAGGTGCCGGAGCTTACGCCGCGCTCGATCCTTTGGGGCGTTGTGTTTTGCGCGATTTTCACGGTCGCTTCGGCATATTCGGGACTGAAGGTTGGTCAGGTGATGGAGGCCGCAATCCCCATCTCCATCCTTACCATCGGCCTGGCACGGGTTTACAGGCGCCGCTCGAGCCTGCTTGAGAACGTCATCATCACGGGAATCGGGGGCGCAGCCGGCGGCGTGGTTGCCGGCGCCATTTTCACGCTCCCAGCGCTTTACATTCTTCACCTCGATCCTCACCCGGTGCAGACCATCTTCATCTGTTTGGCGGGCGGCTGTCTCGGTGTTCTCTTCCTCATTCCTCTGCGACGGTACTTCGTCCGCGAGATGCACGGCCTGCTGCCTTATCCTGAGGCGACAGCCATCACCGAAGTGCTCGTTACCGGAGAGAAAGGCGGTTCGCAGGCCAAGCTGCTGTTGCAGGCAACCGCTATCGCGGGCGTTTACGACCTCTTCGTAACCACGTTTCAAGTTTGGAAAGAGTACGTGGATTTCCAGTTCGTCCCCGTAATGCATTCTCTTGCCGACCGGGCCCGGATGGTATTCCGATTCGACGCCATAAGCTTCATCCTGGGTCTTGGCTATGTGATGGGCTTGCGCAGTTCAATGATTCTCTGTGCAGGCGGCGTTCTTTCCAACTTCGTTCTGGTCCCGTTGATCTGGTTCATCGGCAGCCACATGGACGCCTCTGTGTACCCCGCCATAATTCCCGTTTCGAAGATGACCGCGGTGGATATCTATCGCAACTATGTGCGCTTTATCGGCGTGGGAGCCATCGCCACGGCCGGCATAATCGGCATCATCAAATCGCTGCGGATCGTTGCCGGATCGTTTGGCATCGCGTTGCGCACCTTTCGCCATGGCGAGGCCGCGCAAACGGAGCGCACCGACCGCGATATTCCGATCATCTTTGTCCTTCTCGGCGTGATTCTGAGCGCGATCGGCGTGGCGGCCTTCTTTGGATATTTTCCCGTCTCCTGGACGGTAGTCGTCGTGGGCCTGGGATTGACGCTGCTCTTCTCGTTCTTCTTTACTTCAGTGGCGGCCAACGCCATTGCGACAACGGCTCGCAATCCGGTTTCGGGGATGACGATGCTGACCATCATCATCTCCTCGACCGTGTTGTTGCGCTTCGGCCTCTCGGGAACCACAGGGATGTTCTTCGTGATGGCCATCGCGGGTATGGTCTGCACGGCCCTTTCCATCTCCGGGCAAACCATTACCGACCTGAAGACCGGTTATTGGCTCGGCTCCACTCCAGCTGCGCAGGAGAAGGTTAAGTTTCTGGGCGTCCTCACTGGGGCGGCCGTCGCCGGGCTGACCATCGTCATGCTGGCCCATACGTTTCAGTTCGGAGAAGCGACGGCAGGAGACCCGCGGCCGGTTCTGGCATCGCCGCAGGCTTCCATCATGAAGGCCCTGGTGGAGGGATTCAT
>Ga0224557_1000792_pt1 | contig 33622 bp, 27 predicted proteins | sample 714S31014metaG_FD_180677 | JGI IMG/M metagenome (GOLD analysis project Ga0224557, IMG submission 180677) | Peat soil microbial communities from Stordalen Mire, Sweden - 717 S3 10-14 | ecosystem: Environmental > Terrestrial > Soil > Wetlands > Peat | place: Sweden: Norrbotten County, Stordalen... | reverse complement strand
ACACGTGCGGCTCACGAAAAAAGTACGTGGCATTAGCCAAGATTGGCCGCCCCACGGCCAGCCTCCTGTGGAATCGGCAGGTTGGAGGCGAGTCACACGTCAGAAGACGCGGATGGATAGGATGCGCCGCATGTCTTCGCCGCGGTCGTTGCGGAAGCCCGCCAAATCCGGCTGATCGTGCTCGATGCGGGCACGGCGGCCGCCGAACTCCTCCTCGCCGAACACTTCGACACCGCGCGCCCGTCCGAAGAATTTCACGGAGGCGAACCGCTCGATCAACGGGTCGGGGAGGCGGCGCACTTCTTCTCCGGCGCGCACGCAGAACGATCGTCCGCGGTAGCCCGGTTCGCGATAGAAGCAGACGCCATCGCCGTCCATCCCCCAGCGGTGCTCGCGCTCGTCAAAGCGGCCGTAGTTGCGTTCCCAGCGGCGTTCGCGGTCCCAGTCGTCGGCGTCGCGATCGCCGTCGCGGCGGGCGAGATCCGCCACGCGGCGGAACGTGAACCGCTGATTGGCTTCGCCGTTGACGTCGTAAGTTTGCACTCTGGCGCCGTCGCGGGTGGATGCGTTGGGGATGTCCAGGGTTTTGCCCAGACGGTTGGTGATGAGGGCATTGCCGTCGTTGGCCGGTGCGATGCGCCACTGTTGGCTGGGGCTGCCGGTGAATGGCATACCGCGCACGGGTGTGCTGTTACCCGGGCCCATGGCCTCCAGCGCGTTGCCGTTCATGGCGTTGCGCAGGCACCAGAATCCGGGCTCGGAGGGCGCCACGTCCCATTGCTGGTTATCGGTGTTGCGCGCCGAGAACTGGATGACGCTGGTTTGGTTGTTGCGGTCCAGATCGATTACTTTTCCGGATCTGACGTTGCCGATTTCGTAGCGGCCCGGCCCGTTGAATCCGCCTTGCGCCCAGGCCGGGAAGGGCGTGCAAGCGGCTGCGGCCAGCGCCAAGGCGGCCGTCAGGCAAAGCCGCGATTTGAGAGTGGTCATGGATCCTCCGTTACTGCCGAGACCCAGCATAACGCGTTACGCGCGCGCCGCGATACACTGGAGCGCGGAGCCTGGCGACCAAAAATCATGAACTACACCTACCAAGACATGGCCAAGATGATCGACCACTCACTGCTGAATCCCACGCTGACGGTGGACGATCTGGAGCGGGGCATTCAACTGGCGCTGGAGTACGACGTGGCGAGCGTGTGCATGATGCCGTATTACTTGAAGCGATGCGCCGAGGCATTGCGCGGCAGCCGGGTGAATGCCAGCACCACGATCGGCTTTCCGCACGGCGGCCACACCACGGCCGTCAAGGTGGCGGAGGCGCGGCAGGCGCTGGCGGATGGCTGCCAGGAGCTCGACCTGGTGGTGAATATCAGCAAGGTGCTCAGCGGCGACTGGAGCTATGTGCGCGCGGACGTTGGCGCGGTGATCGAGGCCGCACACGCGGCGGGACAGCGGGTCAAGGTCATTTTCGAGAATTGCTACCTGAGCGACGCGCAGAAGATCCGGCTGTGCGAAATCTGCGGGGAATTGCGGGCGGACTGGGTGAAAACATCCACCGGTTATGGCACGGGCGGCGCCACCATGGAGGATCTGGCGCTGATGCGGCGGCACTCGCCGGACTACGTGCAAGTGAAAGCGGCCGGCGGCGTGCGCGACCTCGACGCGCTGCTGCAGGTGCGCGCGCTGGGCGTGTCGCGCGTGGGGGCTACGCGCACGGCGGCGATGCTGGACGAATGCAAGCGGCGGCTGATCGTTTCGAGCGCGGGGTGAGTGTACTAACGAGACCACTCGTTCGACCGCTGCATGCGTCATTGTTCGTCATGGGGTTGTAAACGGTTTATAATCGGGTGAGGGTTGGGCCGGTGCCCGATGCCCGACCCATTTTAGACCGGGCAAGCACGGTCGCGATCGCACTGATACTCCAGAAAAGGGGGACCGCCGCAAGTGAGCGTTTGGAATAAGCAGCGCCGGGAGGAAGAACCTTCCGGTCCCTTGAACACGAATCCCATCAGGCCCGCGCCTCCCGCGCCGGCTGTAGAAACCAAGAAGGAGGCAACAACTTTGTCCAGCATGTCCAGCATGCCCGTAGGGAGGATGGAACCGGAACCGGCGCGCGGCGGGTCGGCCACCATCGGAAAGGCCGTCAAGATTGCCGGCCAGATTTACAGCCGCGAAGATCTGTACGTGGATGGCGATGTGGAGGGCACCATCGAACTGCTGGATCACAAGCTCACCATAGGCCCGAACGGCAAGGTCCACGCGGGCGTGAAAGCTCGGGAGGTGGTCGCGCTGGGGGTCATTCAAGGCAACGTGGAAGCCAGCGAGCGGATCGAGATTCGCAAGGACGCCAAACTGGTGGGCGATATCAAGACCGCCCGGATCGTGATTGAGGACGGGGCATATTTCAAGGGGAGCATCGATATCGTCAAGTCGGAGCCGAAGGTGGCTCCCAGCCAGCCGCGCCCGCAGCCCGCGCCGGCTCCCGCATCGCCCGTGGCCAACGCGGCGAGCGCGGCGGACGCGAAGCGTTAGCCGGCTGGCGGGGATGTGGGGTTGTTGAGCGAACGGCTGAAGGGCTTTCTGCGCGGCTCTCGCTCGGCCGCGGAGGGTCCGCCGGCCCATGGTGGGAGTGCGCTGCCCTTTTTCTCGAGGCCCGACCGGGGAGAAGTGTTGGAGACGCGCCTGAGCCGGGGCCTGGATCAGTTCTTCGGCTCTTTCCGCGATCAGACCGGCCTGTCGATCCTGGATCTGGGCGGGGCCCACCAGGAAAACGTCAACTTCATCACCAGCCTCGGACACAAGTTCTACTCCGAGGATTTCCTCCGCATCTTCCGGGAGACTTTCGGGGAGGATATCGCGGACCAATCCAATCCGGGGCGAATCGATTACTTCCTGCGGCGGAGCCTGGAATATCAGGATGAACAATTCGACGGCGTGCTGGCTTGGGACGCGCTCGAATACATGGAACCCGCGCTGCTGGCGGCCACCGCCGGCCGCTTGCTCCGCATTCTGAAGCCTAAGGGTTACCTGCTGGCGATTTTTCATTCGGCCGAGCGCAAGCAGACGGTGCCCTGTTACAGCTTTCGCATTCAGGATTTGCGCACGCTGCAGGTTAGCCGGCAAGGCGAGCGCAACGCCTCGCAGCAATTGTTCAATAACCGCAGCCTGGAGAAGCTGTTCCAGAAGTTCGAGTCGGTAAAGTTTTTCCTGGCGCGCGACAGTCTGCGGGAAGTGATTGCGCGAAAATGAGCGGGGGACGACTTGAGAAATCTAAAGTTGTAGTTTAGAATACTCATATGCGCTTCGTGCCGCGAGCCGTCCAGCCGGCGGTATTGGAGGCGGCCCGCAGTTTCCCGGCGGTGGTGGTGACCGGGCCGCGCCGGACCGGGAAGACCACCTTGCTGCGCCGGCTCTTCCCGCGCGCCACCTACGTGCTGCTGGAAGACCCGGACGTGCAGGCCCGCGCGCGTTCCGATCCCCGCGCGCTCATTGAGGAACTGCGCGTCCCGGTGCTGTTCGACGAGATCCAGAACGCGCCGGATCTGCTGGCTTACATCTGCACCCGCGTCGATCGGAAACCTCGCGCAATGGGCAAATGGTTGTTCACCGGCTCCCAAGAAGCTCCCCTCATGCGGGGGGTGAGCGAGTCGATGGCCGGGCGCGCCGCCATCCTGCAACTGCTGCCGTTCAGCCTGGCGGAGACGGATCGTGTCAGCCTGCTTCACGGCGGCTATCCCGAGGTACTGGCCCGTCCGGCCGGGCGCGCGTTGTGGTTCAGTTCCTACATCCAGACGTACCTCGAACGCGACGTGCGCGCGGTCAGGAACATCCGCGACCTGACAGCTTTTCGCCGCCTCCTCGCGATGTTGGCAAGGCGCCACGGCGAGGTCCTGAACATGACCGATCTGGCGGCTCCGCTGGGCGTCTCCGTGCCGACCATCGGAGACTGGTTGCACGTTCTGGAGATCACCGGGCAGATCATGCTGGTGCCGCCCTACTTCGAGAACTTCGGCAAACGCCTCATCAAGTCGCCCAAGATATATCTGGGGGATTCGGGGATGGCTTGCTACCTGCTTGGGATCGCCACGCAAGCCGAGCTGGACCGGTCGCCCTTTCTCGCCGCGCTGTTCGAAGGATACGTGGCCGCGGAGATTCTGAAGAGCCAGGCGAACCAGGGCCGGCGCAAGGAACTGTACCATTTCCGCGATCAACAGGGGCTGGAGGTGGATTTCCTCTTTCCGGCCCGCGACGGCGGTCTTTGGATGGTGGAGTCGAAAGCCTCCAAGACCGTCCTGCCGGCCATGGCGGGACCGATGGAGTCTTTGCGCCGGTCGATAGGCAAGCATGGTCCGGTGCGCATGACCGTAGTGCATCGGGCATCCACCACGGCGCCGCGAAGCCGCGGGGTTGCGCCGGGGGTGGAGGCGCTGGATGTGCGGGAATTTGTGGAGGCGCTTTGTTAGATTAGAATTCTAGTCGGATGGTAGTTGGAGGATCGATGAGAAACATCGGAAACATACTGTTTGTGTTGTTGCTGTCGGTTTTGGCCCGTCCGTTGTTCGCCCAGGGCGCGCCGCCCCAGGTGGCCGCCGACCAGCCTTACGTCATGGAGTACTATTACAAAGTGCAGTGGGGGCATCAGCAGGAATTTCTGCAGCTCTTTCTGAAGAACCACTACCCGTTGCTCCGCAAGCAGGTCGAGAGCGGCCGTATGATCTCGGTGAAAATCGAGCAGCCCGCCAACCATATGACCGAGGATGCGCGCTGGGACTATCGCGTCACGATCCGGTTCAAGAACTCCACCCTGGGGACCACCGCGAATCCCGACGAAGATCGTCTGATCAAGCAACTCTGGCCCGACCAGGAGACTTATAAACGCGAGGAACAACGGCGGTTCGAAATCTTGCTGGCCCACTGGGATCTTCCAGTGACCGACATCACGCCGTCGGGAAAATAGGCGCACCGCGCCAATTTACTGATATAAGGGCACTTAAATCGTAAATATGATTGGTGGCGCGCACCCGTTGTTTCGGATCGAGCTCGCACTGGCACCTAGGGCCCAGTGAAAACCAAAGCGTTTGATGAAACGTTTGGCGTGTCTCGATTCACTACCTGACAGCTATGCAGACGAACGCCGATACAACGCCCCTACTCACGGTGCCCGAAGTGGCACACAGGCTTTGCCGTCTCCCCAAGGAGCGTCCGCTCCTGGGCGGATTCCAGGAAACTGCCGGGAATCAAGGTCGGCCGCCAATGGCGCTTCCGTTGTGAAGTTGTCCATAAGTGGTTGGAGGCTCGCGAGCAGAAAATATCAAAAATATCTTCGCCCTCTTTGCAATCGTTTACCACCAAACTCGGCAACAACGGCATCTACGGCTAGGAGATTTCTTGCGTTGGGCTTATGCTTTCTGCTTCGGGAAAGCGAGGCCCTTTTTCATGATGATTCTGAATCCGAAAGTGCCAGTGGCGCTTTTGGCTCTGGCTGTGGGCTATTCGGCGGCGGCGTACGCCGGGACTTCGGGACAAGCAACCGCGTTGCTGGCGCGGTCATTGGCCGCCCTGTCGTCTGGACAAACCATCCGGGATGTCAAGCTACAGGGCGCAGTAAACTACGTCGCCGGTTCCGACGAGGAAACCGGACCCGCGACGCTTGAGGCCGCGGGTGATGTCCAGAACCGCGTCGTGTTGAACCTCAGTGGCGGCCAACGCACCCAGATACAAAACGGTGTACTGGCTTCGTCAACGGGACCGGACGGCCAAACGCAACTGCTGCCGTTGCACAATTCCCTGAATCCCGCCGCCTGGTTTTTTCCCGCCCTCCTCGTCCAGGGGCTTCTGCAGGACCCCAGCTATTCCGTGACGTATGACGGGATTGAAGACCTCAACGGCGCTTCCGCACACCACTTCAGCGCGGTGCGCGCTCCGTCGGGGCAGGGCGATGCCCAGACCATGGCCCTGCTTGGCCAACTCTCGGCGTTTGACCTGTATTTGGACACGGGCACGTTGCTCCCTGTGTCGCTGGCCTTCAACACGCATCCCGGCAACAACGCGTTGCAGGATATTCCCATCTCGATTGAGTTCTCCGGCTACGGGAAGACGTCCGGTGTCATGACGCCCCTGCACATTCAGAAATACCTTCAGCGCAGCCTGCTCCTCGACATCTCTGCCCCGAGCGTGTCCATCAATTCCGGCCTGGCGCCGGGCGATTTCCAGATCCAGTAGGAGAGACGACCATGAATCGTTACACGTTGTTTGCTCTCGCTTGCGGAATGGTCCCCGCCACCTTGTGTGGCCAGCCGGCAACGGGTGTACCGGCATTCGGCAGCTTCAGTGGCGGCCCCTTCGACGTCGTTAACAACAGCAACCTGAACGTCCACTTCGAGATACCGATCATCAACAAGGCCGGCCGTGGAACACCCTTTGCGTACACGCTGACGTACGATAGCTCGGTCTGGTACCCAACAGGGGGCGTGTGGATGCCCGTGAACAACTGGGGCTGGAAGGCGGCAACGGCGGTTGCACTGACCGGCCACGTTTCTTATGGTTCCAGCCCTCAGTCATGCCTGGGCACAAACTTCACCGTGTACGCAGGCTGGGGGTATTACGACCCTTATGGCGTCGCGCATTACTTTCCTGGCACGTTAGCGTATCCGATCCCGCCGCAGGGTTGTGGCACCTGGCAAGATTACCTCAACAACGTCGCGGCCTCGGACGGCTCCGGCTATTCCATGAGCTTCAGCGTAGCCGGCGGGACGCCTACCGTCACGAGTCTGTTATCGCCGAACGGCACGACAATTAGCGCACCGCTGGGACCCTATGGCCAACCGCCCAGCGGAGCCGGCTCGCTTACCGACCGCAACGGCAACATCATCACCATCTCGACCGGCTCCACAGCGACCTTTACCGACACCCTCGGAGACACCGCGCTAACGGTGTCCGGGTCCGGAACGCCTTCCAGCCCGACCGTTCTGTCATACACCAACCCGCAGACCACCACCTCGTCCTACAAGATCAACTACACCGCATACACCGTGCAAACGGCCTTTGGCTGCCCGAGCATCACCGAGTATGGCGCTTCCGCCCAGAACCTGGTCAGCAGCATCACGCTGCCCGACAATACAACGTATTCCTTCGGCTACGAGACCGCGCCGGGGCATTCGCCGAACGTCACGGGCCGCTTGGCTTCAGTTACGCTGCCCACCGGCGGCACGATCAGCTACAGCTACACGGGAGGGTACAACGGCATTACATGTGCGGACGGCACGGCCGCCACGCTCCACCGCACTACGCCGGACAGCGCCACGGCATGGGTGTACGCCCACGCCGAGACTGGCTGCACCTCCGGATCGACGTGGTGTACCACGATTACGGATCCGTCGAGCAATGAGACCGATTTGAGCCTTACGCCCGCGACGACGGGCGGGGTTACCAACGGCTATGAGCTGCAGCGCTTGGTGTACCAGGGTGCGAAGACCACGCTGCTCCAAGCGCTGGACACCTGTTACAACGGCGCTTCCCCGCCATGCCCGACCGCCATACTCACATCCTTCCCGCCCTCGCCGGTCATCAACCGCACCATCCCAGGCGGTTACACTCTGCAAGCCTACAAGACGACGAACTATAACGGCGTTCTTCCCACGGAAGTCGATGAGTACGATTACGGCAACGGCGGCCAGGGGACCCTGCTGCGGAAGACAATCACCAGCTACGCGGCGCTGGGAAACAACATCATAGACATGCCCGCCTCCATCACGGTCGAGACGGGTGGCGGCACGGCGGTGGCTAAGACCACTTACACTTATGACTACGGCGGTGTGACCGCTACAACGGGCACGCCCCAGCACGCCAACCCGACCGGCAGCCGCGGCAACGCGACCACCATTCAGTATCAGACGGGTGCCTCATCCAGCATCAGCCAAACGTACACCTACTACGACACCGGCACCGTGAACGTCTTTACGGACGTCAACGGCGGCCAGACTACTTACACTTACGGCACCCTGGCCGCCACCTGCGGCAACTCCTTCGCTACCGGCATTACCGAGGCCGTCAACACCCTGAAGCAATTCTACGTGTGGAATTGCAACGGCGGCGTGAGCACCTCCACCGAGGACGAAAACAGCCAGTACTGGTACACCACCTACAATGACCTGAACTATTGGCGGCCTACATCCACCGCCGACCCCGCTTCCGCGACGACGAATCTCAATTACCATACCGGCCCGTTCGCCAGCGAGAGCACGCTGAATTTCAACGGAACTACCTCCACAGTGGACACCCGAACTACACTGGACGGCCTCGGCCGTGCGTGGTGGACTCAGCGCCAGCAAGGGCAGGGGTTAAACAGCTATGACACGGCGCAAACCCTATACGACGCCGAGGGCCGCCCATGGAAGACAACCGTGCCGTTTACCAACGCCGCGCCGACGTCGACCACACAGAACAACACCACCGCCCCCTATACGCAGACGACCTACGATGCCTTGGGCCGCCCGCTCACCGTGACCGACAGCGGCAACCCCCCGGGAACCACCACTTACACCTACCTACAAACCCCCTCCAACCACGTGGGCTTCGATGTGCTGGTTACCGTCAGCGGCGGCCAGACTTTCAAGAAGCAACTGGAATACGATGGCCTGGGGCGCCTGACTTCGGTCTGCGAGATCACTTCCGCGTCTGGCATCGGCGCCGGCAACTGCGCCCAAAGCGTTTCGCAAACCGGTTTCTGGACCACGTACACATACGACGTGCTGAACAACATCCTGACGGTTAAGCAGAATGCCCAATCCAGCATTTCATACCAAACGCGCACTTATGCCTACGACGGTCTAAGCCGCATGACTTCCGAGCAGAATCCGGAGACCAGCGGATCGGCCTACACCTACACGTTTGACACGGACACCACATGCGGCACGCATAATGGCGACATGGTCAAGCGGGTCGATCCGTACGGCACGGTGACCTGCTACGCTTATGATGCATTGCACCGTCTCACCGGCGTCACCTATCCCAGCGGCGGTTACTCCAGCGTGACCCCGTCGAAAACCTACGTCTACGATTCCGCGACCGTCAACAGCACCCCCATGGCGTATGCGATGGGCCGGTTGGCTGAGGCCTACACCGGAAGCTCCAAGACTACCGATCTGGGATTCAGCTACACCAATCGCGGCGAAGCGGCCGGTGTCTACCAATCCTCCCCGCACTCGGGCGGCTATTACCATATCGCCGCTACGTATTGGGCGGCGCAGGGCCTGCTCGATACCCTGAACCCCAACATGACCGGCATGCCTACGTGGACATACAAGCCCGAAGGTGAGGGACGCGTCAACCTGGTTTCGGCCTCCAGCGGCACGAACCCGGTGACGGCCACGTCGTATAATGGCTTCAGCGAGACTACCGGCGTGACATTCGGCTCATCGGATTCCGACGCGTTCCAGTACGATTCCAACACCGGGCGCATGACCCAATACAAGGCGACGATTAACGGTTCGGCGGCCTACGGTACGCTGACCTGGAACGCCAATTGGACGCTGAAGACCCTTGCCACCACCGATCCGTTCAACTCCGGCAACAACGGCAAGACCTGCAGCTACGCGTACGACGATCTGGCCCGTATCAGCCAGGCCGATTGCGGCAGCGGCAATTGGGGCCAGAACTTCAGCTATGTGGACAACGGCACGAACACGATCGCGGCTTTCGGCAACCTGAGCAAATCGGTGCTCTCCGGTCGCACGGGCCAAAGCTTCGCTGCCACCTACTCGGACACCACCAACCGGCTGACCCAGATCGGCAGCACCAACGTGACGTACGACAGCAACGGCAACATCCTCAGCGACGGCTTTTACACCTACACCTGGGATGGGGAAGGCGACCTGGCGACGCTGGGCGGCAACACGGAGACGTACGATGCTCTCGGTCGCCGGGTGGAGCAATCCAGCAGCGGCGTGTACACGGAAATTGTCTACAATGTGGACGGGAGCAAGCTGGCGCTGACGAGCGGCCAGACGGTCACAAAGGTGTTCGTGCCGCTCTCCGGCGGCGCTACGGCGGTGTACACGTCAAGCGGCTTAGCTTATTATCGCCATTCCGACTGGCTGGGTAGTTCCCGTATAGCCTCCACCCCGAGTCGCACAGTCTATTACGACGGCGCGTACGCGCCATATGGCGAGAACTACGCCGAGACCGGCACGACCGACCGCAATTTCACCGGCCAGAACCAGGACCTTACCCCGGGCTCGTCCGGCCTGCTTTACGACTTCCCGAATCGGGAGTTGCACTCGATACAAGGACGCTGGATATCTCCCGACCCGGCCGGGATCAATGCCGTGGATCCCACTAATCCGCAGAGTTGGAATCGATATGCGTATGTCCTGGGAAATCCCCTGGCTAACACGGATCCCCTTGGCCTCGATTCGGGCTGCGGAGTAAACGGCGAACCGCCATGCCCACCTCCGGGCTGGACCTCCGCCCCAAACACGTACTCCACCTCCGGCTGTGTCCAGTGGTTCATGCAGGTCTTCAATATGACAAACGGTCCGGCAACCAATGCATGTGCCGGATTTCTTGGGTTGTTCGGTCCGATTCAGCTTTACTCCGGCGGACCTACCGGCGGCAGCGGAGGTGGTGCGACGCCAGCCGCAAATAACAACCCTTGTTCAAATGCCACGCTGTCCGCTGCGGGCGTGAATGTCCAGCAGCAGATTGCGACGGCGCAGGGCTATATCGCTGCTGGGAGAATCGGGGCGAATGCCACGCCGTACGCTAACCCAGGGCTAGGTTTCTTTGGTGGAATGTATGGTTATTACAGCACCGTTAAAACTGGCGGGCCGAACGACATCAAGAACCTACCGGGGCATAGTGGTCGAAATCCAATCGATGTCGATGCTGGAAATATTAGCTTCGGTGTTACCTGCCCATATGGCGCCGGCTTTTGCCAATTTGCTGCCGGACTAGCTCAAAGCTTGGGCGGCCATCCGAACTTCAACGGCACCTTAGCAGCAGGATTTGATACACCATCCGACAATGCGGCCATTCGAGTCGGACAAGCGATGAGGGCCGCGGGGTGTCACGAATGACCCACCTCTTTAGAATCTCATTGGTCGGGATTGGGGTTGTCGTAGTCCTGGCGGCGGCCTCTTTGTACGGACTGTTTCACGGATATTTCGATCATGGTCACTTCGAGATCAAGCAATTTCAATGGTCAGCTACGAAACAGGTGGCCATGATAACGGAACGCTCGGATCATGAGGCGCTAGGCGGACTTGAATATTATGTGCTTATCGGAAATCACTTATTGACTCCTGCCGAGCTTAGACGCGCTTATTACAGTGACGCCGTTGTCTTCAATGCTTCCAGTAACTGCCTGACGCTTCACTGGGACGGCCCATATAAGCTGACAATCAAATGCAACGGCTCGATCATGGACAGGAGCCACATCAATGCTCAGAGGCAACAAAGCGGCAACATCACAATTTCATACGAGAATATCGCTCTTAAGTAGTGTGCCAACAATCGCCGCAAGTAAAGTCGCGACAAAGAGCGGTGATCGGCGCGCGTCCTCCAGGGAATGCGGCGATGATCGGTAGGTCCGAAGGCTCCTCAGGGTCCAGCGTAAGTGGCTTCACCGTAACGATGAAATCATCCGATTCCGACGCGTTTCAGTACGATTCCACGACCGGGCGCATGAACCAATACAAGGCCACGATCAACGGCTCGGCAGCCTACGGCGCGCTGACCTGGAACGCCAACTGGACGCTGAAGACCCTGGCCACCACCGATCCCTTCAACTCCGGCAACAACGGCAAGTCCTGCGGCTACACCTACGACGACCTGGCGCGCATCAGCCAGGTGGATTGCGGCAGCGGTAACTGGGGCCAGCAGTTCAGCTACGTGGACAACGCCACCAACACCATCGCGGCTTTCGGCAACCTGAGCAAGAGCGTGCTCTCCGGCCGCACGGGCCAAAGCTTCGCGGCCACCTACTCGGACACCACCAACCGGCTGAGCCAGATCGGCAGCACATCGGTCACATACGACAGCAACGGCAACATCCTTAGCGATGGTTTTTACACCTACACCTGGGACGGCGAGGGCAACCTGGCTACACTCGGGGGCAACACGGAGACGTACGATGCTCTCGGTCGCCGGGTGGAGCAGTCCAGCAGCGGCGTGTACACAGAAATTGTCTACAATGTGGACGGGAGCAAGCTGGCGCTGATGAGCGGGCAGACGGTCACCAAGGTGTTCGTGCCGCTCTCCGGCGGCGCTACGGCGGTGTACGCATCAAGCGGCATAGCTTATTATCGCCATTCTGACTGGCTGGGCAGTTCCCGTATCGCCTCCACGCCGAGTCGAACAGTGTACTACGACGGCGCCTATGCACCGTACGGGGAGAACTACGCCGAGACCGGCACGACCGACCGCAATTTCACCGGCCAGAACCAGGACCTCACACCTGGCTCATCAGGTCTTCTATACGATTTCCCGAATCGGGAGTTGCACTCGATACAAGGACGCTGGATATCTCCCGACCCGGCTGGGATCAATGCCGTGGATCCCACTAATCCGCAGAGTTGGAATCGATATGCGTATGTCCTGGGAAATCCTCTGGCTAACACGGATCCCCTTGGCCTCGGCTCGGGCTGCGGAGTAAACGGCGAACCGCCATGCCCACCTCCGGGCTGGACCTCCGCCCCAAACACGTACTCCACCTCCGGTTGTGTCCAGTGGTTCATGCAGGTCTTCAATATGACAAATGGCACGGCAGCCAACTTCTGTGCCGGGTTTCTGGGCCTGTTCGGTCCGATTCAGCTTTACTCCCAGCCAGCTGCGCCCGGCAACTCGGGATTGTCCACCCCAACGAACCAGTGCAGCGTATCTGCGTCATCAATAGACTCGTACCTATCCGGATTAAGTTCGCCCCTCAATGGCCAGGGCTCGAATTTCATGGCGACCGGGCAGAACTACGATCTCGACCCCCGACTGCTTGTATCGCTCGCCGGCGCCGAAAGCACTTTTGGGGAGAACATCACGTCCGGTACGTATAATGCCCTGAATGTGCGTTATAACGGGAATAACTCCAATTTCGTGAGTTGGCAATCGAATATTAACGGGGCCGGCAAGAGCATTAGGAACCCGGCAAATCAGTATAATCTGACGAACACATCGACCATGTATAGCAAGTACTGTTCTGGCAACTGTGCAGAAGGACTGAAGAATCTTAACAACTTCATGGACGCGCAGGGGGCGAATAAGGCTGCGCTGAGCAACCCCTGTACGCCGCAGAAGCAAGACTGAGAGGTCAACCTGTGAACTTGCGCTTAATGCCCGCGACAGTGATTGCCATGATGGCAAGCCTATGCGTGGCACAACAAACGCCAGCGGACTGGAGATCATTCACGAGCAGCAAGGGCTTTTCGGTGAAATATCCCCGGAGCTGGCTTCCAAAGGGAACATCGACGGATCGTCTGACGTTACTCAGCTCCAAAGGAGGTGCCGAGGCGCTAGTGATCAGACCTGGCCAAGGACTGATCTCCGTGATGGAGGATGGCGACTCCCTGAACACGACGTTGGACCAGGTCGTGGACCGTTACCTTCGAGACACATTTGCCTTATCGCGTAGGAGCCTCGAAAACGAGAACGCAGGGGCACTGGGCTGCCGCGCCATGATAGAGATAGTTTCCAGGGAAGCTGCGGTGCCGCCGGAGGACGTTCCGTCACCTCCACCGTTCATCATCAACACCGAATACTTTTGCCAGGTAGGCAGGCACAAGTATGTTACGGCGCTGAGGAACTTCGAAGGGGACGAGAGGCAAGCTAGTTACCAACGAGTCGCCTTGCAGGTCGCCAAGACCCTCCGTGCGGACCGGTAGGCTCGCCCGGGGGACCCGCAACGGGCCAAGCGATATGGTGCGATCAGGCGCCCTGCCTCGAGCCGGATTACGCAGGCTCAAGGGACGCCGGAGTCGGGGGGCGAGCGGCCCGCACGAAGTGCTGCGCGCCTGCGCCGCCCTAAACAACCGGATGCGGGCCGGGGGAAAATCCACGCCCTCCACAGTTATACTTTTTCTTATTGCGGCGGTCGTCGTCGGGGTGTGCCTCCAAGCGGTTAACAACGGCTTCGTCGACCTTGACGACGTCACGTACGTCGCAAAAAAGCCGGTGTCCGACGGACTGACCCTTGATGGCCTAGCCTTCGCCTTTACCTCCCTCAGCCCCTATTGGCACCCGCTAACCTGGCTCAGCCACGAGCTGGACGCCGAACTCTTCGGTGCTTCCCCCGCCGGCCACCACTTCATCAGCGTCCTGCTGCACGCCCTCACCGCGGGCCTGCTTTATCTTGTTTTCACGAGGTTGGGGGCCCGCGCCTGGCAGGCCAGCGCCGGCGCGCTCCTGTGGGCCCTGCACCCCCTCCGCGTCGAGTCCTTCGCCTGGGTAGCGGAGCGCAAAGACGTTTTGTGCGCGCTGTTCTTCGTTGCCGCCGTCGCGGCCTACCTTCGATACCAAAGGGCACCCCGTCGCGGCGGCTATGCGCTCTGGTGCCTCTGCGGCGCACTGGCCTTGATGTCCAAGCCGACTGCGGTCAGCCTGCCAGCGGTGCTCCTGCTCCTGGATCTGTGGCCGGGCCGCCGGAATGCCGCGCCCTGGCGGTTAATTGCGGAGAAGGCCCCGCTGGCGGCCGTGGCTGCGCTGGTGATGGTGCTGACGATAATCGGCCAGACGCGCGACGGCGCCACCCGTCTGGTTGCCAACTTGAGCTTCGGCGCTCGCCTTGCCAACGCCGTCGTCTCGTACGCGCGGTATCTCGGCAAGCTATGCTGGCCGCTGAACCTCGCCTGCCACTACCCCTATCAGCGCGCCTTGCCGCTGTCCTGTATCCTGCTCTCGGCAATCGTGCTCATCGCCGTCACAGTCATCGCCATCGCGCAATGGCGGATCAGACCGTGGCTCGCGATCTCCTGGGCTTGGTTCGTTGTCACGCTTCTGCCCAACGCCGGATTAGTCCAGGCAGGCCGCCAGGCGATGGCCGACCGCTTCACCCTCATTCCCACGATGGGCATCACGTTGGGTATCGTCTGGGCGGTCTCCGAATGGGCTGAAGGCCGCCCTACCCGCCGGCGCGTTGTTGCCGGAGCAACTGCCCTCGCGCTGGCCGCTTTCGCGTCCCTCACAGTACGGCAGATCGGATTCTGGCACGACAGCGAGACCCTCTTCGGTCACGCCATCGCCGTCGCCGACAGCGGCTATATGCGCGCCAACCTGGCCACCATCCTCATGGAGCAGGCCAGGTACAGTGAGGCTGAGCCGCACCTGATGGCGGCCATCCGCATGGAGCCTTCGGAGTCCGGCTACCACCAGGACCTGGCCCTTTTGCTGTTTCGCACGGGCCGCTGGGACCAGGCCGCTCCCGAATCGCAGGCCGCCGTCGCGCTGGCCCCTCGCGACCCCACGATTCGGGAATTTGCCGGCTTGGTCGCCCTTCGCCGGGGCCAGTACAAAGAAGCCCTCGTCACCATGGACGGAGCCGTCGAGCTCGGCGCCGCTCCCGGCCGCATCGCGGCGTCCTTCAACGATTACGGTGCGGCGTTAGCCTCTCAGGGCAGCCCGCGCGAGGCCGAGCCCCTTCTCCGCCGGGCCGTGCAATTGGATCCGGCCCTTGTGCAGGCGCACCGGAATCTCGCGCTCACCCTGCTCGACCTGGGGCGGAGCGAGGATGCAAACGCCGCACTCCGCGATGCTGTGGCGGCGACCGGTGACCGCCCGGAATATCGTGACCTTGGGAGCACTACCGCTGGAACACGACGCTGACATCAAAAGGCTACCCGACGTCGTCGAAATCGTCGCTATCCTCTTCTTGGGCCGGCTTCGAGCTGAGCTGAATTTCATGCAGATTGGCAGCCTTCAGCTCACTGTTGACCGCGGCCACGTCCGTGGCCTTCAGTTTGTTCCAGCGCTCCATCACGGCGGGATAGTCGCGCGCAACCTTGGCTATGCCGGCCGATTGCGCGACGGTGAGCGCGGCATCGGCGCTGTCGATTTCGCCGTATAGCCCGGACGCCTCGCCATTCACCGACGTCAGCCCTGGCTCGGCCGGCGCGGGCCCGAACATGCCGCCGGCGCCCAAGGCCGCTTTGATCTTTTTCCCCAAGGCGGCAAGATGCTCGGCCAGCGGCCCGGTAGCGTCGTGCGCGAGCTTGTCGATCTGTTCCTGGGCCGCACGAGCCTCGCGGACCGCGTCGGTAGTGCGAGTGATTGTCCTGGCGAGCTGCTTCGCGGCCGCGTACTGCCGCTCGACATCCGCCGGCGAAGCCTTCACGCGCGGGTCCATCTTTACGGTGAGCGGCGCGGTGTACGGATGGCCGTCAACGGTAAGCTTCACGGTGTACACACCAGGCAACGCGCTGGGACCCAGCGGAAGCCGCGGCGTGTCATGCGGGACTGCCGAGATGGGATACCCGTGCCGCAAGGATTCCGGCGGTGCGCCGTGCAAATCCCAGACCCAGCGGTGCAGACCGCCGGCCGCCGGCAGGACGCGCGGAGTGCGCACCCACAAGGGCGGAATGCTCAGCGTCTTCAAATCGGCCTCGGTGATTTCCGGCGGGTCCGCGCTCGAATAGCGCCGCACCGGTTTGCCGGCGGCGTCCAGGATCTCGAGCGTCACGGGCGCCGTTGCAGGCTGCGCCAGGAAGTAATCGATGACCGCGCCATCCGGCGGATTCTCAGCCAGCGGCTCGTCGGGCGGCAAGGGCGTGTCGCTGTTGGTATCGCGGCGCACGCGGTATGCCGGCGCGGGGCGGCACAGCCAGGCGCCCGCCGCGACCGCCTTTTCGTCGATTTGCCGCAAAGGGGTGATGTCGTCGAGAATCCAGAACGAGCGCCCGTGCGTGGCCACGATCAAGTCGCTGCCGTGAATCCAAAGGTCGCGCATGGACGTGTGCGGTAGGTTCAATTCGAGCGATTGCCAGTGGCCGCCGTCGTCGAACGACACCCACACGCTGGTTTCGCTGCCCGCGAACAGCAGTCCCTTTCGCACCGGGTCCTCACGCACTGTGTCGATAGGAGCGTCGTTGGGCAACCCGGCGGTGATGAGCTGCCAGGTCTTCCCGCTGTCGTGCGTGCGGTAGATGTACGGAGTCAGGTCGTCCACGCGGAAGCGGCTCACCGAGGCGTAGGCCGATTTGTCGTCGAAATGCGACGCCTCCAGTTGTGTGACTTTGCTCCAAGGCGCGAGCGCGGTTGGGGTGACGTCGTTCCACTTCTTGCCGCCGTCGGCGGTAATCCAGATCAACCCTTCGTCGGTGCCCGCCCAGATGGCATCGATGTTGTGGAAGGCAGGCGCCAGCGAATAAACCACGCCGCGCTGCTTGTCCGCGCCGGGATCTTTGGCGGCCATACTGCCGAGGCTTGCGGGAATGCCGGGATGCGGGCGCGTCAGATCGGCGCTGATGGTCTGCCAGGAATGCCCGCCATCCGTGGTTTTGAAGACCACGTTGGCCGCGTAGAAAAGCACGCGCGGGTCGAGTGGCGAGAACACGATCGGCTGGGTTCGATCGGCGCGATACGTTTCGCCCGAAGGCGGCCTCGGCGAGACGATTTCCACCTGGCCTGTGCTGCGATGGAATTTCGACACCTGCCCGCGCCCCGCGCCGTACACGATATCCGGATCGCGCGGGTCCGGTGCGACATAGCCGTATTCAATCACGCCCACCGGATGCCATTCCCGAAAGGTGATGACGCCATCGTTGCCTCGGCTCGCGACGCACACCGAGCCGCTCTCCTGCTGCCCGGCGCAAACGCGGTAGGGGAACGCATTGTCGGCCACGGCGTGATAGAGCTGGGCGGTCGGCTGGTTGTACCAGGAACTCCAGGTGCGTCCCCGGTTCACGCTGACCAGTGCGCCCTGGTCGCCGACCAGCAGGATAATGTCGGGGTTATTGGGATTGATCCAGATGTTCTGATAGTCGTCGCCGCCGGGCGCACCCTTGATGCCGGTCCAGGTCTGGCCGCCATCGGTGGAGCGCCAGGTCACGATACTGGCGCTGTAGAGCGTGTCGGCGTCCTTCGGATCGACGCGCGGCACCGCCAGGTCGCCGCCGCCGATGCGGGTCGCAGGCCGGGCGTCGGTGGTGGCGCGATGCCAGTTTTCGCCGGCGTCATCGGAACGGTAGATGCCTGTTTCGCGGCCCATGGCGATGGACGCATAAAGACGGTGAGGATCGCTGGGCGCGATCGCCACGTAAGCCTGCGCCACTTCCGGAAGACCCTGGGTCAGCTTGCGCCAAGTCTTGCCGCCATCGGTGGATTTAAAGATGCCGCCGTGCGTGCCGCTATACTCGTTGCCAAATTCCCATGGACCTTGGCGGCCTTCCCATAGCGACGCATAGAGCACGTCGGGATTGGAAGGGTCCATGGCGATGTCGGAAGCGCCGGTATTCTCGTCGACGTACAGGATTTTCTGCCAGTTCTCGCCGCCGTCGGTGGAGGCGAAGACGCCGCGTTGTTGGTTGGCCCCATAGGGATGCCCGAGGACGGCCGCGAGCAGATGATTCGCGTCGCGCGGGTCCACCGCCAGCGCCGGGATCTGCTGGCCGTCGCGGAGGCCGAGGTGGGTCCAGGTCTGGCCCGCGTCGGTGGATTTGTAGATGCCGTTACCCACCGACAGATCGGGGCGTTGCAGTCCTTCGCCGCTGGCCACATAGATGACGTTCGGATCGGAGGGCGCCACCGCGATAGCGCCGATGGAGCCGGTAGGCTGGCTGTCGAATATCGGCGTCCAGGTGCGGCCGTAATCGTCCGACTTCCAGACGCCGCCGTTGACCTGCCCCATGTAGAACAAGTTGGGTTGGCTTGGCACGCCGGCAGCCGCGCGGGTACGTCCGCCGCGGAAGGGACCGATGTTGCGCCAGTGCAGGTCCTTGAACAGGCCGGAGTCGATCTGCTGCGCGCCGGCTACACCGGCAAGAGTGAAAAGAAAGAGGCGCCGTACCCACGTGGAAGTCATCCCTCTTATTATGCGACGGCTCGGACGGAGACCGCTCCCTTACGGTCGTGGCTCGGTAAGCTACTTTTCGAAGGTGATGCTGGATTCTCCCGCGTACCGGTGGTAGTTGCGGAAGTCGATGGCCTCGCGGCTGCAACTGCTCGTATCGCGCTGGCAGCCCAGCGATTCGGCGTGCACAGGCACCAGGTACTGGCGTTCTGCAAAACGGACGAATTCGTAATCGGTGGCCATCTCTACCTTGTCGATGGGAAATGCGTCGGGCATGTGGGTCGCCTGCATTTCAATGCGCAACACACGGTGGGTCTCTTTGTCGACCCACACGGAACCGGTGTAAGGGGGAGTGATCAATTGCGACGCCACCATAATCCGCCAGTGGGAATGCTCGCGCTCCACCGAAAAATCGTAAACCAGGGAGGCGCGCCCGGCCGATCGGGATTCCTTGCGGTACTCGAAGTCCGCGCCCGTGGCAGGCGAGAATATGTCCGCCAGCACGCTGCCGAACTCGCCGGTGGACCACGATCCGGACAAATCCTCGATGTTCTTTTTGGTGGCTTTGCCGTTGATCGCCAGGTTGCGGTAGCTCTCCTTCCCGTTTTCATAGACCAGCGCCATGGAAACCACGTCGCGCGCCTGCCAGTTCTTGGAGTTCGATTCGCTCTGATAGCGGGTCATGATTTCCTGGCAGTAGTAGTTGGGCAGGCTTTCGAGGAAAGAGCCGGCGGCTTCCCGCGCTTTTTCGATGATTACCTCCTCGGGGCGCTGCGGCCCGCGGACCGGCGGCTCGCGATCTTCCTCGGGCGGCTCGTTGCGGGCCGACAACTCGGGGGCCGGCGCGGCAGATGGCGCGGCAGACGGCGGGGCAGGCTCGGCGTCCCTTCGTACGGCCTTGCCGCCGCGCTTCAGGACCGGCGGGCCCTCATCGTCCGAGTCGATTTGCGCGGACTTTACTACGTCTTTATCGGGCGCGTTGAGGTCGGCTGGATTCGGTTCGGCGGCGGCGGCGGGTGGGGCGGGCGCCGCAGCCTGGGCGGCGGGCTTGGCGGGGGAATCTTCGGGCTCGGGTGCGGCCTCTTTAGCGCTCTCCTTTTCATTTCCCTTGGAACCCTTGGCGAGCGACGTCTCCACCGGCTCGGCCGCGTGCGCGCGGTCCTTGGCGCTGCCATCCTGCTGCCACATGACGTTCACGGCGGTCAGGAAGCCCTCATCGTCCTGGCTGGCCTCGACTTCGATATAGTCGCCGGGTTTCAGATCCGCCGTCTTGATGGGATTGCCCATCTTCAGGAAGTGCGTGGCGCTGGTGCGTTTGAAATTCAGGATGCGGTGATCGTCCGCTTCCACGACAATCTGGTCCTTCAGGATGCGGCGCAGCATGCCCGAGGTGCTCTGCAGTTGGGCTTGCTCCTCCTTCTTGTGACGGCGCGGGATGGGAATCCCTATGCCGCCGTTACCCGGGGAATACTGGCCCGGCGCGGGCAGGGGGGCTTCGATCAGGACCAGCACGAGAGCAAGCCAAAAGGGATGAAGAATGCGCAAAGGGATGGTCATGCTGTTTTCAGTTTAGCCGTGAGGGCATTCGCTGGAAGATGGACGCGCCGGGCGGTCGGACGGTTACCGCTCAGGCGGCCGCGTGGCCGTTCCACTGGCGCCGCATGGCCGTCACCATGCGGCGGAAGCCGCGATCCCAATCGGGAAAAAGGTCGATGTACTGCGTCTCACGCTGGATGCGCAGCGGTACGAGGCAGGCGTCCAGGCGCGCCGGAATCAGGAAAATATCGTCCAGCGGCATGCGCTGCGTGCAATCCAGCGCATACCGGATTTCCGCCTGGAAGCCGCCCTTCTTCTTTACCGACCGGTGCGAAAAACAGGCCAGGAAGAAATCCGAGGTATTGATGGCCTCTTCGATGGAGCGCGGCCAGTTCTGGCCCGGCAGCAGCTTGCGACGGTCCAGCCAGGGGTCGAAGCCGCGGGCTTCCAGATCCTCGAACAGCCGCTCGGCGGCCGCTGCGTCTTCCTGCACATAAGCCACGAAGACCTTGGGCCGGTTGCGCGGCAGGAACCGGAAGCCGCGCTGGGCGTCGGGAAGAAAGGTGCCCAGCCCATCCATCTCCACACTGACGCCTTCGGCCAGGCACTGCCGCACCAGACGGGCCACTTGCGCACTCGATTGCCAACTATTTCCGCCCCTGGCCACCTGGCTTCTCCTTTTTGAATTGGTAAGACCCTTTGGGCCCCGGGGTGAACTGGCCTAATCCGGGGAATTTTGCCGTCTTGCCCTTCCGCAGCTTGGAGAGGATCTCGTGGACCACGCGATCCAGTTGATCGGCGGCTTCGGCGTTGGAGACCCCCGATTGTTTCGCCAGCCGTTTGGCGATTTCCGGTTTCCTCATGCCGATTCCATCCTAGCAGGGCAAATCTTGCAGGTTTTGATCGAAAGCGTGCCGGGAGTCGCCAACATATTGTAAATAAAGGTTCTCTCTGTTCAGCAGAAGCTTGTGACTGAGAATTGGTCTCCCGAAATGAAGTGATTTTAACTAAAGCGTAGGAGAGGGTTCATCCGCGGGGTTTACAGTAGGTTACAGACGAAGCAGAATCGTCGAATCAAAAGGAGATAAGGAAATGAAGAAACTGATGACCCTGATGTTGGGCCTGTCCATCGCGCTGGGCTCTTTCGCGGCGTTCGCCCAGGATACCACCACCAAGGAGAAGAAGACCGAGAAGCTCAAGAAAAAGGACAAAAAGACCAAAAAGAAAGAGACTACCGAGACGGTAGTAAAGCAGAACTAGCTTCCGTTTTTTTCCAGAGAGGCCGGGCCGGGAGATCGCCCTCGCATGGCGGGAAAGGGGCGCGCGGAAGATGTCCTCGGTGCGAGTTCCGGCCTCGCTCTAATATTTACGTGAGCGGATTTGGGGGATCGTGCACTGGCGTTCCGTAAGCAATTGAAAACAAGTGGCAATCCTGTTTGGCATGGGCATCGACCGGGAACAGTCTATTCAAATGAAGCGATTTTAATAGCACCTTAAGAGCCAGTTCATCTGCCGCGGGCTATGATACGTTGCAGACGAGGCAGAATCGTCGAATAAACAAGGAGAAACCTTAATGAAGAAACTCATGAGCTTGATGTTGGGCCTGTCCATCGCGCTGGGCTCTTTCGCCATGTTCGCCGCCGATGACACCACCACCGAGACCACCAAGAGCACCACGAAAACGAAGAAGATGACCAAAAAGACCAAGGTCAAGAAGACAGACACCACAAAAACGAGCTAACGTCGTTTTCCATTGACTGGGAACGCCGCGTAGCGGCTCGGTTTTCCAAAACCTACGCGGCCCTCCAGTTTTTTGCTCAGTTGCCTCCCTCCTGAACGATCCTGGCCGCTCCCCGACGGGGTGGTCCTCTGGCCGGGCGTAGTAGTTCTCCTAACTCTCCTGGCAAGTTGACTCGCCGCAAGGTTTCCTCTAATCTCTAGTTGGATAGAGGAGATTGCTCACACCCAGCCCCAATGACCATTTCCGTTAAAGGTGAATATGCGCTGCAAGCCCTATTTGACCTGGCCTCGCAGCCGCCCGGACCCCCCGTCAAAATCGGCGACATCGCCAGGCGGCAGAAGATCCCGCAGAAATTCCTGGAACTGATTCTGGCGGGTCTGAAGCAGGGCGGCTTTGTCGAATCGCGCCGGGGAGCCGAAGGCGGTTACCTGCTGGTGCGCACCCCCGAAACCCTGACCGCGGGCGAAGTGCTGCGTTTTGTGGAAGGTCCGCAACCGGGCCGTTCGCGCTCACGGCGCAAGGGCGAATCGCCTTTCGCCGAGATGTGGAGCCGCGTGGACTTGGCCGTCTCCGATGTTCTGGACCACACCACCTTTGCCGACTTGCGCCGCGCCTGGGCTGAGCGCAACGCCAGATTCGTTCCAAATTGGGAGATATAGGCTTGTTCTACGCGGACAATTCACTCAGCATCGGCCGCACGCCGCTGGTGCGTGTCAACCGCATTACCGATGGCGCGCCGGTTACCATGCTGGCCAAGATCGAGGGCCGTAACCCCGCCTGTTCGGTGAAAGACCGCATTGGCGCGGCCATGGTGTGGGACGCGGAACAGCGCGGGATTCTGAAACCCGGCAAAGAGATCGTCGAGCCCACCAGTGGTAACACCGGGATCGCACTGGCGTACGTGGCTGCGGCGCGCGGTTATGCCGTCACGCTCACCATGCCTGAGACCATGTCGATGGAGCGCCGCAAAGTGCTGCGGGCGCTGGGCGCCAGGCTTCTGCTATCCGACGGCGAGCAGGGCATGGCCGGCTCCATCGCCAAAGCGTTGGAACTGGTGTCCGGGGACCCGGATCATTATGTATTGCTGCAACAGTTCGAGAACCCGGCTAACCCGCGTATTCATTTCGAGACGACCGGGCCGGAGATTTGGAACGACACCGCGGGCGCGATCGACGTGCTGGTGGCCGGCATCGGCACCGGGGGGACCATCACCGGCATTTCGCGGTACATCAAGCAGTCGCAGGGGAAGAAGATCCTCTCGGTGGGCGTGGAACCGGCGCGCTGCCCGGTGATCACGCAAACGTTGAAGAAGGAGCCGCTGCGTGCCAATCCTTCCAAGATCCAGGGCCTGGGGGCGGGATTCATTCCCGACACGCTGGACCTCTCGCTGGTCGACCGCGTGGAGACCGTCGGCGATGAGGAGGCGATGGAGACTGCGCGCAGGCTGGCTCGGGAAGAGGGCATGCTGTGCGGTATCTCCTGCGGCGCGGCGATGGCGGTGGCCCTGCGGCTGGCTCATGAAGAGCAGTTCAAAGGCAAGATGTTCGTGGTGATACTGCCCGACTTGGCGGAGCGTTACTTGAGCACGCCGTTGTTCGAAGAATAACTCTCCGGGTCGTGGGGCAGGCTCTCAGCCTGCGGCGGCCTCTCAGGCCGCCTGGCCCCCATCGAGACGAAAGATCCGGACGGAGTGCGTGACGACAACCGTGTCGGCCACCGGGCTGCCCCGCCTGTTACCATCGGGATCGGGACCCGGCCGTGAAAACCATCTTCCACGTGGACATGGACGCGTTCTTCGTGTCCGTCGAAGAGTTGTTCGATCCCTCGCTGAAAGGCAAGGCCGTTGTAGTGGGCGGCCGGCCGGACGAGCGCGGCGTAGTGTCCGCGGCATCGTATGAAGCGCGCAAGTTCGGCGTGCATTCGGCAATGCCGCTGCGCACCGCCGCGCGCATGTGCCCGCATGCCATCTTCGTCGACGGCCACCCCACGCGCTACCGCGACTACTCCGCCCGCGTACACGAAGTGTTGAACCGCTTCTCGCCACTGGTGGAGATGGCTTCCATCGACGAGGCCTACCTCGACATGACCGGCACCGAACGCCTGCATGGCCCGCCGCTCGCCGCCGCCCACGCGCTGCACCAGACCATGAAGGCCGAGACCCGCCTGATCTGTTCCATCGGCATCTCGACCGCGCGCCTGGTGTCTAAAGTGGCCTCCGATCAAGCCAAGCCCAATGGCGTGCTATGGATCGTACCCGGCGCGGAAGCCGCGTTTCTGGCGCCGCTGGACGTGCGCAAGATCCCCGGCGTCGGCAAAGTCACCGAACAGAACCTGCACAAGCTGTCCATCCGCAAGGTCGGCGACCTGGCGCGCCTGGACGGCCGGGATCTCGAAGCGCGCTTCGGCAAGTGGGGACTGGCCTTGGCCGGCAAAGCGCGCGGCCTGGATGCGGGCGCCTGGTTCGATACCGAAATCGGCGCGAACTCCGCCCCCAAGTCCATCAGCCACGAGCACACCTACAACGAAGACACCGGCGATCTGGCGGTGCTGGAATCCACGCTGGCGCGGCTTTCCGAGATGGTTGGCCGCCGCTTGCGGGAAAACGGCCTGCACGCGCGCACTTTGCAGCTCAAGCTGCGCTACTCGGACTTCTCCACCATCACGCGTGCGCAAACGCTGGCGCGCCCCACGCAACTCGATACCGAGATCTTCGACCAGGCGCGCGCGCTGTTCCTGAAGAATTGGAAGCGCGGCGCGCGCGTGCGCCTCTTGGGCGTGCACGCATCGTCCTTTGAAGAGGTCGACGAGCAGTTGAACCTGCTGGACGAAGGCAAGCACGAACGCTGGCAGCAGGCTACGGCCGCCGCCGACCGGTTGCGCGACAAGTATGGCGACTCCGCCGTATCGCTGGCCGCCGGGCTGAAAGGCGGCTTCCGCGAGCGCACCCACGAGGCCATGCCGCAGCAGCGGCCACGCCGCAGCTAGTGGGGCGGACCTCCAGGTCTGCGCGGGTCCTCCAGGACCCGCCTCGCACAGGCCGGCGTGGACGCCGGCCGCAGGACTGGAGTCCCGCCCTACAAAGTACACTGAGAGATATCGATGGCAGCGGCCATTCACATCATCGGCGGGGGACTGGCGGGATCCGAAGCGGCTTGGCAGATCGCGGAAGCCGGACTCACCGCCGTGCTCCATGAAATGCGCCCGCTCCACCCGACGCCGGCTCACCAGACGGATCGCCTGGCGGAACTGGTCTGCAGCAATTCGCTCAAGTCCGAGCAGAAAGGCTCCGCGCCTTGGCTGCTCAAACAAGAATTGCGGCGCTTGGGATCGCTGGTGCTCGAAGCCGCCGCGCTGGCCCGGGTTCCCGGCGGTCAGGCGCTCACCGTAGATCGCGACGTTTTCTCGGCGGAGGTGACGCGCGCGATCGCCACGCATCCGCGCATCGAAATCCGCCGCGAGGAGGTCCGCGCGGTGCCCGACGCCGGCATCACCATCGTTGCCACCGGCCCGCTCACCAGCGATGCGCTGGCCGAGGAAATCGCGCGCCTGACCGGCTCCAGCCGCTTGTTTTTTTACGATAGCATCAGTCCCATCGTGGAGGCGGATTCGGTCGACCAATCCATCGCTTTCCGCGCTTCGCGCTACGGCAAATCGCTCGATGGCACGGCCGACTACCTCAACTGCCCGTTCGACCGGCCGCAGTACGAGGCCTTCCTGGACGCGCTGCTGGCCGCGCAACCCGTCTCCTCCCACCTTGCCGACGACGTGCCCTATTTCGAAGCTTGCCTGCCGATCGAGGAACTGGCCCGCCGCGGCCGCGACACGCTGCGCTTTGGCCCCATGAAGCCCATGGGACTCATCGATCCGCGCACGGGCCGCCGTCCCTGGGCCGTCGTGCAACTCCGTCAGGAAAACCTGCGCGCCGATAGCTTCAATCTGGTCGGCTTCCAGAACCATCTCAAATTCGGCGAACAGGCCCGCATCCTGCGCATGATTCCGTCGCTGGAGCATGCCGAGTTCCTGCGCTTCGGCCAGATTCATCGCAACACGTACATCAACGCGCCGGCGCTGCTCGGGCCCACGCTGCAGTTGCGCGCGCGGCCCGAGATTCTGTTCGCCGGACAGATTTCCGGCGTGGAAGGCTACGTGGAAGCCATCGCCACGGGCCTGGCGGCGGGCCTACACGCCGTGACGCTCGCGTCCGGCGGCAGCCCCCAACCATTCCCGCGGGAGACTGCGCTGGGTTCGCTCTGCCATTACATCTCCGGCGCCGATCCGCGCAACTATCAACCCGCGAATATCACTTTCGACCTGCTGCCGCAACTCGACGAATCCACCCGTCAGAAGCTGCGGCACGACAAACACGCCCGCCACGCGGAAGTCTGCCGTCGGGCCGGCGAAGCCATGGACGAGCATCTGCACGCGCATGTCTGAACTCGAACTCCAAATCGGACGGTACCTCGAAGAACTGGCGCGCCGGCAGGCCTCGCCGCACACGCTGGAGTCCTACGGCGGCGACTTGCGCCAATTTCTGGAATACTTCACGCCGCCCGAAAGCGAACCGCCGCCCCTCGCCCAGTTCGGCGTGCTCGAAATCCGCGAGTGGCTGGCGGACCTTTACGGCCGGGCCCCGAGGGCGCCCCTCAGTGCCGTGTCCATCCGGCGCAAACTGGCGGCGGTGCGCTCGCTGTTCCGCTTTCTTTCGCGCGAAGCGCTGATCCCCATGAACCCCGCGCGCCTGGTGCGCACGCCCAAAGCCCCCAAGACCCTGCCCGACGTGATGACCGCGGAGCAGGTGAACGGACTGATCGACGCAGTGGCCGCCGACAAGTTCGAGCGCCCGCATCCGGCCCGCGACCGCGCCATTTTCGAGTTTCTTTATGGCTGCGGCCTGCGCGTGAGCGAACTGGTGGGGTTGAGCCTCGAGGATGTCGATCGGGCCGAGCGCTGGATCCGCGTGCGCGGCAAGGGGAAGAAGGAGCGCCAGGTGCCGTTCACTTCCCAAGCCGCCGCCGCCCTCGACCGCTACCTGTCGGAGCGGGGTGCGGCTCCCGAGCAACGGGCCATCTTCCTGAACCATCGCGGCGGGCGTCTCACCGCGCGCGGCGTGGGCGGCATCGTCAAGCTCTACGGAATCCTGGTGAACGGCGATTCGTCCATTCACCCGCACAGTTTCCGCCACGCCTACGCCACGCATCTGCTGGCCGACGGCGCCGACCTGCGCGCCATACAGGAATTGCTGGGTCACGCGCGCCTTTCCACCACCCAGAAGTATACTCAGGTTTCGCTCACCAACCTGATGGAGGTTTATGACCGCGCCCACCCCAAAGCCTGACGAGCAACCGCCCGCGCGCCGCTTCCGCATACCGCGTCCGGCCGCGCTGGCCATCAGCGCCAGCCTGGCCTTCGCCATCTTCGCCATAGCGCTGATCCGCGTGCTGCCGGCGCCCCACGCCAAGGCCGATTACCTGATCGTGGGCACGCTGTCCACGTTGGCGGCGTTGATCACCATCTTCGCGGGGCTGGTGATGGGGCGGCGGAAAAGGTAGAAACAGAAGACAGAAGTCAGAAGACAGAAGTCAGAATCGCGCACCCCGTCGTTTGCCTTCTGTCTTCTGACTTCTGTCTTCTGCCTTCAAACTTTCATCCCACCGTAACGAGATCGCAGCAATTATAGTCTATGAATAAAATATGGGCCCCAAAACAAAATTGCTGCCGCTTGTTATGGCGCTGGCTTGCTGTCCCATCGCCTTAGTAGCCGAGCCCCCAAGCGCCTGGCACGGCCCGCGCGTCATCATCATTGGCGTGGACGGCTTGAGCGTCGATGGCGTCGCTACCGCGCGCATGCCCCGCCTCCGCGAACTGATGGCCCGCTCGGCCTGGACCCTGGAAGCTCGCGGCGTCCTGCCGACCCTCAGCAGTCCCAATTGGGCTTCCGCGATCAACGGCGCTTCTCCCGCGCAGCACGGCATCACCTCCAACGGCCACCTTCGCCGCATGGTCGAATTCCAGCCGGCCTGCCGCACCGAAGACGGCAAGTTCCCCACCATCTTCGGTGTTCTGCGCGCCGATTATCCCGCCAGCAAAATCGCCGTCTTTCACGATTGGGGCGGGTTCTCGGACCTGCTGGAGAAGCACGCGCCCGACGTCATGCGGCATGAGCGGGGACCCGCGAAAACTACCGCGGCCGCCATCGCCTGGTGGCGCGAGAACCGCCCGGCCCTCACCTTCATCCACCTCGATAACGTCGATCACGAAGGACACGCGCACGGCTGGTACAGCCAAGAGTATTACCGGGCCGCGGAGGCCGCCGATGGCTACATCGGGCAAGTGCTGGACATGCTCGATGCGCTCTCCGCGCGCGAATCCACCTTCATCCTGGTCACTTCGGATCACGGTGGAACCGCGCACGGCCATGGCAAGAACTCGCTGGCGGAAATCCAGATTCCCTGGATCCTGTCCGGCCCGGGCATCGCGCCGGGCCGCATCGCTGCGCTGGTGAATACCTTCGATACGGCGCTCACCGTGGCCTGGATCTTCGGTCTCGATCCGCCGCAATGCTGGATCGGCCGCCCCGTTCTGACGGCCTTCCGTCCATCGCTGGTCGCCGCGCACTCCAGCGGCGCCGCGCGTGCGCCGTTTCCGGATTGCGAGGTCCACCTTGCCGCGGCCAAAGATTGACCTCATCTACATCGACGCGGGTGGCGGACATCGCACCGCCGTCAACGCTCTCGAAGCGGTCGTCCGCGAACAGCGGCGGCCGTGGGAAACGCGCCCGCGCAATATCCAGGACCTCCTGCACTCCATCGACGTCATCCGCAAGCTGACTGGCGTTCCGTTCCAGGAAGTCTACAACATCATGTTGCGCCGCGGCTGGACCCTGGGCACCGCCCAACTGATCCCGCCCATGCATATGGCCATCCGCATCTTCCATGACGCGCAGGTGCGCGCGCTGGCCGGCCATTGGAGCCAGGATCCGCCGGACATGGTGGTCTCGCTCATCCCGCATTACAACCGCGCCATCAAACAGGCTCTGGCGCAAGTGTGCCCCGCCGCGGCCCTGGTCACGATCCTGACCGACATCGCCGACTATCCGCCCCACTTCTGGATCGAGCGCCAGGACCAATACGTGATCTGCGGTTCCAGCCGCGCGGCGGCGCAGGCGCGCGCGCTCGGCTATCCGGACCGCCGCATTCTGCGCACGTCCGGAATGATTCTGAATCCGAAGTTCTACGCGCCGCTCTCGCTCGATCGCGCCGCCGAGCGAACGCGGCTCGGACTCCGCCCGGACCTGCCCACTGCGCTGGTGTCGTTCGGAGGGCAAGGTTCCATGGATGTGGTGAAAGTGGCGCGCGCCATCGATCGCTGCCGGTCCGATGTCCAGATGATCGCGATCTGCGGACGCCACCAGGAGGCTTCCCGGAAGCTGCGCGCCATGCGCCATCGCGTGCCGGTGCACGTCGTGGGATTCACCACCGACGTCCCCTTCTATATGCGCCTCGCCGACTTCTTCATCGGCAAGCCTGGGCCGGGCAGCATCAGCGAAGCACTGGCCATGCGTCTGCCGGTGATCGTGGAACGCAGCCCGTGGACCCTGGCCCACGAGCGCTACAACGCCGATTGGATCGTCGAACAGCAGGTCGGCATGGTGGTGAACAACTTCTCCCATCTCGGCAAAGCCGTCGCCGAGTTGCTGTCACCCGCGCGTTACGAGCGCTACCGGGCCAACGCCGCGGCGCTCAAAAACTCCGCGGTTTACGAGATTCCCGAGTTGCTCGCGCGGGTTCTCGGTGGGGCAGACGATCGTTTTATGTCGTCTGCCAGCGCTCTCCAAAATCGGCAGACCACGAAGTGCGATGGTCTGCCCCACGAAAGTGAACAGTATGCCGTCGAATCGCCTCATCAAAATTGGTCCGCTCAAACGGAGTGAACTCGAAGAAGCCGACCGCATCGTCCGTCTGGCATTCGGAACTTTTCTGGGAATACCCAATCCGCTCGACTTCATGGGCGACCGCAATTTCATGACGCCGCGATGGCACTCGTCCAACGTCAAAGCGATCGCGGCGCGCGACGAAGGCCGCCTGATCGGATCGAACGCAGTCACGCGCTGGGGATCGTTCGGGTTCTTCGGACCCCTGACGGTGCTGCCGGATTACTGGGATCGCGGAGTGGCGCAGCGCCTGCTCCAAGCCACCATGAAGATTTTCGACGGATGGGGCGTGCGGCACACCGGGCTGTTCACGTTCGCGCAAAGCGCCAAACACGTAGCCTTGTACCAGAAATTCGGCTACTGGCCGCGCTATCTCACTGCCGTCATGACGCGCACACCCGGGCCCGATCCGGCGCCGCAAGCCAAACGCGCGGATTCGCCGGCGCGGCTATCGGCCTTCACCAGGAGCCAGCGCGAACAGGCTATCCAGGCGTGCGGGAAACTCACCGGCAAGATCGATAAGGGACTCGATCTGGCGGGTGAAATCCAAGCCGTGCTCGCGCAACGCACCGGCGACGTCGTGTTGACCTACAAGCGCGGGCTTCTCGATGCTTTCGCGATCTGCCTGAACGGACCTGGATCCGAGGGCGGCGAGAAGACTTGTTACGTCAAGTTCGGCGCGGCCCGCGGCGGTGCGGGCGCAGGCGATCGATTCGACAAATTGCTGGATGCTTGCGAAGCGTTTGCGGCCTCGCGCGGAGCGACTGTGGAGGCTGGCGTGAATCTGGCTCGCGAAGATGCCTACCGGCGCATGCGCGCCCGCGGATATCGAGTGCTCACGCATGGTGTCGCCATGCAACGTCCGCATGCGGACGGATTCAATCGGGCCGATGCCTACGTGATCGACGACTGGCGTTGAGAAGAAGGAAACCCACGCGCGGCGCCGCTCAATTGATCCAATCGCCGCCAACGTCTTCGTCGTCTTCCTCGTCCTCCTCGTCTGGAGTTGCCTGAGCCATCGCGATGGCATCCAGGGCGGCCGCCTCGATTTCTTCGTCGCCGGAATCGGCCAAGTCTGCCAGGACTGTCCGCGCCTCCGCCGGACGGATGGTGGCGACTGCGGTGATAGCGGCAAGCAGCAAGTCTTGTGGCGCACTGGCGTCTTGGACGATCGCCACGACATGGGGCCAGGCCGCGGCCAGTTCCCAGTTGCCGGCCGCTACGACGGCCTCGAAGTGGATCTTAGGGTCGGCGCTTTTCAAGGCCTCCAGGATCTGATCGTCAAAGCCGCGAACCCAGCGCATCGAAAACACGGCCGTCAGCATCCAGTCTTTGTCTCCGCTGGAATACGCGGCCCCGATCGCGTCCCGGTGCCAGCTCTCCTGAGCGCGCACCGATGCTTCCAAAACTCGCCGCCGGACTTCCTTGGGAGTGGTCTCGTCCAAATAAACCTCCTGGAGCGATCTCTGTATGTGCCGAAACGTGCGCTCGGTAATGGGCACATCGTCCGGATCCTCGAATTCAAACGTGTACGCCTGTTCGAGGACTGGCCCGAGGGAGATCGCAGCCTTGGCGCGCAATCGGTCGGGCTCCTTGGGATTGCGTACGATCGCCGTTAGGGAAGCGGCCAACTGGTCGTTGACAACGACGAGATCGCCCGCCAAGTCGGCGGCGACGAGCCGGTCGGATGCGTTGGCACGATCCATCAGAGCCTTTTGAAATCTCTTCGCGGCGTCTCTCGGCCATTCCCACGGGGGTGTGTCCAGCAAATCTTTAAGGTCCATAAAGGTCTCCTCAGATTCTATCTCCTGGCAACCGCGTCGCGCCCAAACAGCCGCGCTATGCACGTCCCTGCCGCACCAGCGCATCCACCCGCCGCAGCGCCGGGAACCGCCAGGCCCACAGCGCCACGATCGCGATGGTCCCCAGTCCCCCCAGCACCACCGCGGGCACCGTCCCGAACCACTGCGCGGTGATCCCCGATTCGAATTGGCCCACCTCGTTCGACGCGCCGATAAACACCACGTTCACGGCGCTGACCCGTCCGCGCATTTCATCCGGCGTCGAAAGCTGCACCAGCGTGTGGCGCACGATCACGCTCACCATGTCGCACGCGCCGATCAGCGCCAGAGCCGCCAGCGATAGGGCCACGTTGCGCGAGAGTCCAAAGACCACCGTGAAAACGCCGAAACCGCACACGCACCACAGCATGATCGCGCCCGCATGCCGCCGCAACGGCCAGCGCGCCACCACCAGAGCCATGATTACGGCCCCCACCCCGGGCGCGCTCCGCAGAAGACCGAGACCGGATGCGCCGATTTTGAAAATCTCGCGCGCGTAGACCGGCAACAGGGCAACGGCGCCGCCCAACAGCACAGCGAATAGATCGAGCGAGATGGCGCCCAGGATCATTTTGTTGCGCCGGATGTATCGCAAGCCCTCCAGGGCCATTGAATACGACGCCGCTGGACGCAGCCCGCCGGCGGTGCGCACCCGGATACCCGCCAGCGCCACCAGCGCCGCCAGGTACTCGATCGCCGCGCAGCCATAAACTAGCGCCGGGCTTCCGGCGAAGCCATAGAGCAGCCCACCCGCGACCGGTCCGCCGATCATAGCGGCCTGGACAATGGATGAGTTCCAGGCCACCGCTTTCGGGAAGAATTCCTCCGGCACCAACAGCGGCAGGAATGCCTGCCCCGCGGGTCCATTGAACGCGCGTACCGTTCCGTTCGCCAGCAGCACGCCGTAAATCGGCCATATGGAGGATACGCCGTGCCACGTCAACCCCAAAAGCAGCAGGGAGCACACGGCGAAGCCGGCGCAGCACGCCTGGAGAATTCGCTGCCGCGGAAAACGGTCCGCCGTCTGGCCGGCGACCAGAAAAAGTAGGATGCCGGGCAGAAACTGTGCCAGCCCCACCAGCCCCAGGTCCAGCGGGCGATGCGTCAGCGCATACACCTGCCAGGCGACTGCCACGGCCTGCATCTCCGACGCCGTGGTCGTCAGCACGCGGAGCGTCAGGTAATAGCGGAAGTTGGAGTGGCGAAAAGCCACGCCGGCCGGAGACTCGGGCATGCGCAGTTCTCAGTTTCCCACAAGCCGCCCCTTCGCACCCTTCGTCTTACTATCCATTCACTGTGGGGCGGGCCTGCGGCCCACGAATAGTGATGAAAACTAGGTTGGAGGGCGGGCAATCCTGCCCGGCAATCCTGCCCGCAGCCGGCTTTCAGCCGGCTTCTGGCAGCGCTCCAATTTTCAATAACTTACGGTGGGTTTTCGACCGTGCGGCGGGTCTCCAGACCCGCCGGCTTGTGGGCAGGTTGACAACCCAATGCCGCTTACTTTGCTTCGGTATTGGCTGCCGGGTGGCGCGCTTTTTGAGTTTTTGGGGTGAACCGCTGGACATTTTCGAAGCCTTTGGGTA
>Ga0224557_1000791_pt1 | contig 33631 bp, 30 predicted proteins | sample 714S31014metaG_FD_180677 | JGI IMG/M metagenome (GOLD analysis project Ga0224557, IMG submission 180677) | Peat soil microbial communities from Stordalen Mire, Sweden - 717 S3 10-14 | ecosystem: Environmental > Terrestrial > Soil > Wetlands > Peat | place: Sweden: Norrbotten County, Stordalen... | reverse complement strand
CCTGGCGATGGGTCACCTGCGGCGTGGCGGCTTCGTCGTCGTCACCGTGGCGAACTTTGGCCGCGCGCTGCCCACCCTCGGCCTGCTTGTGCTGATCTTCGTGCTGACCTCCGGGTCGTCGGCGTCGTGGCTCGTCCCGCTGGTGGCCCTGGCCATCCCGCCCATCCTGGTCAATACCTACGAGGGCGTGCTCGGGGTGGATCCTAACCTGACCGACGCGGCCCGCGGGATGGGCATGACCGAATGGCAGGTCCTGCGCAAGGTCGAGATACCGGTCGCGACGCCGCTCATCCTGCTGGGCCTGCGCATCTCCGCGATCCAGGTCGTCGCGACGGCCACCATCGCGGCCTACATCGGCCTCGGCGGCCTGGGCCGGTACATTATCGATGGCCTGGCCCGGGACGAGTACAACGTGGTAGCCGGGGGCGCCGCCGTCATCGTCCTGCTCGCGCTCGCCATCCAGGCGCTCTTCACGCTGCTCAGGTGGCTCATCGTTCCGGTGGGTCTGCGCCGTCAGACGCAAACTTCTTGATAACGTCTTTTCCGTCCAGAATTGAAGGGAAGACCCTTATGCGTAATAACTCGTCTCGGCGCGCGGCAGCACCGGCGCCGAAAAGGACCACGATAAGAACGGCCGCGGTCGCGGTCACGGCCCTCGCCTGCCTTACCGCCGCCGCGTGCAGTAGTAGCAGCAGTAGCAGTGCCGCCAGTAGCAGTAGCAGCAAGTCCAGTTCCTCATCCAACCCGCTGACGCCCTCGGCCACCGGCTCCGTCGTCGTCGGTTCGGCGAACTTCCCCGAGGACGAGCTGATCGCCCAGATCTACGTCGACGCCCTCCAGGGCAAGGGCATCAAGGTCACGTCCAAGTTCAACATCGGGGCCCGCGAGGTGTACTACCCCGAAATCGAAAAGGGCGCGATCACGATCATCCCCGATTACAACGGGGCGCTGCTGACCACGTCCGTGGACCCGACCAGCACCGCTTCCAGCACCGCGGCGGTCAACGCGGCACTGACGGCCAAGCTGCCGAGCGCGCTGGAGATCCTCAACTCGGCGCCCGCGCAGGACAAGGACTCGCTCACGGTCACCCAGGCGACCGCCACCAAGTACCACCTCACGTCCATCTCCGACCTGGCCTCGGTCGCGAAGGACTTCGTCATCGGCGGCCCGTCCGAGTTCCAGACGCGGGCCGACGGGGTGCCAGGCCTGAAGAAGATCTACGGGCTGACCTTCAAGTCCTTCCAGCCGCTTGACGAGTCCGGGCCGATCACCATCACCGCGTTGCAGGGTGGCAAGGTGCAGGCCGCGGACGTCTTCACCACCACTCCGCAGATCATCACCGACCACTTCGTCTCGCTGGCCGACCCGAAGAACGACTTCGCCGCGCAGAACGTGACCCCCCTCGTGTACAAGAAGGACGCCACCTCCACCATCGTGAGCACGCTCAACGCGATCTCCGCGGTGCTGACCACCAACGCGCTGCTGCAGATGGACAAGGCCCTGATCATCGACCACGCCAGCTACACGCAGGTGGCCAGCGGGTTCCTCTCCCAGGAGGGCCTGAAGTAACGTCGGCGGGGCGTGAAGTGACTCGCCTGGAAACAGGCGCAAACCAGATACCGGCGTAACGGTACGCTCCTGGCCCGGACGGGCAATGCTGGATCAGCCAACAGTGCACCGACTGGGCCAGGAGCGGGCCCGCGCAGCCAGGCAACCGCTACCCGCCTTTCTTCGATGGTGGCGAGCCCCTCGGTTACTACGGCGGCGGGCGGCGGGGCTTGGTTGACACCACCACGGACAAGCACCTCCAATGATGGGATGGCCGGTCAAGCGCACGATGATGTCATCACGGCAGGACGCGAGCCGTCTGGTCGTCAGCTGCGGCTGGGCAGCCTTACCTGGCTGCTCATCATCGCGGAGACAGCAGCGCTGGCCGGCGCGGCTGCTCTCGCCCTGCACTATCGCTCCGAGGACGGCAGGGCACGGCAGGGCACGCCATCAGCCGCTAGCCGGCCTGCGTCCCCGCTGCTGCCCGAGATGACCAGCGTCGCGCTGCGGCTTCCGGCCGGGGGGACCGTCACCGGCATGGTGGTCATCACCGCCGCCGCTGAGCCCGGCGCGGACCGTGCGCAATTCACCGTGTCCGCCGTCATCGCCGGAGGCAGGCCGGGCACTGTGTACGACCTGACCGGGAACGACTGCTCCGCCGCAGCGCCGTTGCCTGATCACGCCTGGGCTACCGGGCTCACCGGCGCTGATGGGGCGGCGGAACTGGCCGGGCATGCCTGGACCGGCGTGGCGACGGACATGTACTGGCTGGCTCTGGTCCCACCGCTGGTCAGTCCCCCGCCTGGATTGCGCGGACGGTTCGCAGCAGGGGCAGCGGCACCATTCCAGCCCGGGCAGGAACCGTGCGCCGGTTCGCAGTGAGTTCTCTGTCCTTTGGCGCCTGACGTTCTCGGTCCGCGCCCCTGCAATCGGCTTGCCGCATCTTACGGGCGGGCCGTGCGCCACCGTCATCTGGGGCAACGGCCGCACAGATCGCGCTTCGCGTTAGCCGGAGTGGGCTATGGGGGATGCGATGACGAGTTCGGTAGCAGGGTCGAAGGGAATCTGCGGTGTCCCGCAGAAGATGAGGTCGGCGCGTTCCCAGGGTCGCTGGCTGGTTTGGAAGGGGATCTCTTCGGCCATCCATTCGCGGTGGTCTTGTTCGGTTGACAGTCCGTCGGGCTGTCCCACACGGGCGAGGTTGCGGCGCTCGGTCTCCCGTTCATCGGACTGGACCCAGATGGCCGCGTCGATCAGGTGCGCGCATTCCCTTCGGGCCGCACCGACGCCCTCGACGATCAGCAGCGGGCAGTCCACAGGTACCTCGATCGCGCCTTGTCGCTTCCGCTCGTCCCAGGGCGGCGGCCGGTAGGACACGGGCTTGCCGGAGCGCGCCGGGATGAGGACACCGTTGATCAACAGCTCGGCCCAGCCGAACCGGGAGTACCACCAGGCGATGTCGTCGGTATGCACGATGGCCGAGGCCGCCACGACGTTCTGCAGCCGTCCTGCCAGTGTGGTCTTGCCGCCAGAACTGCGCCCGTCGATAGCCAGCACCACAGGACGACAATCAGCGCCCCTGTCATGTCCCAGGCGCATCATCTCGGCCACGACGACGGCCGGGCGCTCTGTGTGCCACGGCCCGGCTGAAGGTTCCTCAGCGAGCAGGCACAGCGACATAGTGCTCAGTCATACCACGTCGGTCTGGCTCGGCAAGGCGGCAGGCGACCGCGGCTCAGAAGGTCAGTTCTGGCTGCCGGCTGCGGCCTGGTGGGGAAATATCTCGGATCTACGCGCCGGGCCGGCCAGGGCGTCGCCCAGGAACGAACTCACCGTTTCGAGGATGTGCTGGCGCGGACTCGCTTCGGTGTCCCCGGCAGCTCTTCGTCCCCGGCATCCCCGATCTGCTGCGAGATAGCGAGAGCGTCCTGTCCGGTTACTTGTCCCTCTCCTCCTCGGCCCCGCACCTATTTGGTGATCGTCTTGACGACTTCGCCGGCGAGGTGCGCACGCTGCTCGCGAGCCGTTCTGCTGAAGGCACCTTGTGGGACTGGCCGGGCGACACCGAGGTGATAATGGCCCGCAAGCCGGGCTGCCCAAAAGACGGTGGCACCTCACGCGACGCGCGGGCACGGAACCGGCAGGGGTCACGCTCCAGGAGAAGTTGAGTGCCCCGGCGATGACCGCTCTGGGTCGGAAAACGTTTCGGCTGGCGGCCTAGCCGCGGGGCCTGGTAGCAGGCCGCAGGGCGGCCGCGATCTCCTCGACCGTGTCGAGTTGCCCGGAGGCTACGCTGATTACCAGGTCGTAGGCGGCGTCGTTGGTGAGGGTAAGGCGCCGGCCGTTGAGTCCGTAGAAGGCGATGACGGCGGCCAGCGAGAGCCGCTTGTTGCCGTCGATGAGGGCGTGGTTGCGGGCGATGGAGTGCATCTGCGCGGCGGCCTTGGCGTCCAGGTCCGGGTAGGCGTCCTGGCCGAATGCGGTGGCCCGGGGGCGGGCAAGGGCGGCATCGAGCAGGCCGTAGTCGCGCACGGCGTAGTCCGGCCCGAGGACGCGCCCGGCGATGTGCAGGAGCTCGGGCAGGGTCAGGTAGATCACTGGCCGAGGCGCTCCAGGGCCTCAGCGTAGCGGGGCAGCTCCGCGTCGAGTACCTGGTCGAGCAGCTCAGCGCGGCTGTGGTTCTCCACGTACTCGCGGATCGCCTGCCGGGCCACCTCCTGCATGGACTTGTGCTCCAGCTCGGCGCGCCGCCGCAGCGCCTCGGTCTCGTCGTCTGCGAGCCTCAGTGTCATCGCCATGCCAACATGGTATCACGAGTGATACCATGCTAGCTCTGCTGGCTGGTGGAGGTCCGCCACGCCGATGCGGGGTCCGGGCCCGCCGCCTCGCCGCCGGTTCCAGCCCGTCAGATGAACCAGAGCCGCCGGGCCTTGAACGTCCAGACCCGGTAGTCATACCATCCGGTGCCGACAGTCAAGACGAAGCAGAGAATGGCCCCGCCGTGGATGCCGGTCACCCATTCGGCCACGGCGCCGACGGCGAGGATGCCCGCGAGCGGGCCTGAGGATAGGCCGAAATCGCGAAGGTCCTTGATGACACGGGCAGTGAGGTGTCAGCCGCGCGCTAGCAGGACTTTATGCCTCTGCGTTGCGGCGGCCAGCACGCGGCCTTGATCGTGACGCCTTTCGCCGAGCCAGCAGAGTTGCTGTCAGACTGGTGGCGTGGAGCCAGTCGCGGAGGTCTCGGCCGGAGAACGCGGTGCTCGCGTCGGCCAGCGGGGCAGGTACGGCATCGACGGCGGGTTCGCCGGGCTGGCGGTGTTCGGCGTGATCGAGGTAGGGCTGGCGGGCACCGTGGCCTGGGCGGTGCGCCATCGCAGGCCGACCGTGGCCGCGCTGGCCGACGTGGGCGGTGTGGTGGTGGCGGGATCAGCGGCGAGTTACCTGTACTCCACCGGGCCGGGCAAGCGCGCGATCTGGGCGCAGCTGCTGGACGAGCTGGGCCTTCGGGGCGATGAGCACGTGCTGGACGTGGGATGCGGCCGCGGCGCGGTGCTGATGCTGGCGGCCCGGCGGCTGCCCGCAGGCCGGGCGGTGGGAGCGGACGTATGGCGCCGTCGCGACCAGAGCGGCAACAGCCGCGCCGCCGCAGAGCGCAACGCGGCGGCCGAGGGCGTGCGCGACCGGGTGGAGATTGTCGACGCGGACGCGCGTGACCTACCGTTCGCGACCGCGTCGTTCGACCTGGTGGTCAGCAGCCTGGCGCTCAGCAACATCCGGGAAGCCGGCGGCCGGGCACAGGCGCTGCGCGAGGCGGCGCGGGTCCTGCGGCCCGGCGGTCGGCTGCGCATCGTCGATGAAGGCGCGGACCGCTACGCCGCCGTGCTGCGGGACGCCGGCTGCACTGACGTGTCCGTGCGGCAGCTAGATTGGCGGACTTGGTACGGCCTACCGGGTCATCACGTCCCCCTGGTGGCAGCCGCCCGGCCACCCGGCTGACGCCGCCAGCCATGGCGGCGTCAGGGCCGCGCGGACCTGCCGCCAGCCGCAGGCGTCTCCGGTCGCCGGGACATCCGCGCCGACGCGGTCATTAGGCAGAACCCTGGCATATGAACACACAGTCAGCCGATCCAGCGGCCACTTCAGGCGAACATCTGATCACTCGCGTTGTCACTGCCGGGAGCCGCGCCGCGGCCGTCCCCCAGGCCGAAATCGTCCTGCCGGTCTTCGGCGTGAACATCCCCCCGCTCCGCGGCCACTGCCGAGAATAGCTAACCGGGACGGCGTCCGGGCCGCCGGCAGCCTGGATAGGCTCGTGGGTCGCCGCATGGTGCGATGAGTCAGTCCCAGCGTCTCGCGTTGTCGTCGTTAAGCGCACCGGGCGCTTCGGGGATAACGCAGAACAGCATTCCCGCAGGATCGCGCATCACCTGCCAGGAGTGCACCTGCTGAACCCGCTCGGCGCCGAGTTCCTCCAGCCTGGCTATCTCGCCGGGCAGGTTGTCAGTGTGGATATCGATGTGCATCCTGGCTGGCCCTTGGTCCAGCCGCTGGACGAGCAACCAGAATTCCTGGCCATGCAGCGCAGCTCCGTGGTATTCGGGGTGCCTTTCAAACCTGGTCAGCAGCAGGCCGGCGGCCGCGCTCCAGAACGCAAGCTCGCGGTCATTGCCGTCAGACGGGACATCAATGACGACCTTGGACAGCCGACTGTAGTGCGCCACCTCCCAAGCCTAGCCAGGCCTTTGCCTCGCTCACCATGTCGCCCGCCCCTAACGCAATGCGTACAGCCTTGATGGAGTCACTTTGTCGCTGACTTGCAGGCTCCCCGTTCGTGATGGCCGAACCGGGCTCAGCGGGCCGGCCGCCCGAGCAGCTTATCGATGCTCCGGCGCTCGCGTTTGGTCGGACGGCCCGCGCCGCGGTCGCGGGCAGCCACCGGGACAGCCTCCTCGCGGGGCGGAGGGGGAGGGCTGTTGTCGATATAGCATGCGGCGGCCTCGGATGCGCCGACACGCTTGGTGATGACCTGCTGGATGACCACGACGCGTTCACGTCCTTCGCCGCGCAACCGCACCTCATCGCCGGCCCGTACGGTATGCGCGGGCTTGACTCGCACCCCGTTGACCCGGACGTGCCCGGCCCGGCAGGCACCGGACGCAGCCGAACGGGTCCTGGCCAGCCGCACCGACCAGATCCAGCTGTCCACCCGCCCAGACTGATCACCTGCCACCCAGCAAACTGTAATGCGATACGCGCTCGTCCGGCGCGCCCACACCGACGCCTGCGCCGTGCAGGGTGCAGCAACGCGGGCTCGAGGACCTGGTCTGCGCCCGGTGCGCAGGTGCCGCCTTGCGCCGGTCGCAGGCCACGCGGCGGATACCGGGACCTGCTGCGGGATGATGTCCTCACGGGCCTGACGCCATGAGATCCGGGCATGTCCCCACTGCGGAAGGAGCGAAGGCCATGAGCGTACCGGGTGCCAGCACGGAAGCCTCTGCGTTGCGGGTGGCTGGCTTTGAGTACCGGCGCGTGGACGTGGAGGGCGTGACGGTCAACTGTGCCGTGGCCGGGTCGGGCGCGCCGTTGCTGCTGTTGCACGGCTATCCGGAGAACCATCTGATGTGGCGCCAGGTGGCTCCGGTCCTGGCCCGGGACCATACGGTCGTGCTGGCCGACCTGCGCGGCTACGGCGATTCCGGCAAGCCCGCCCCGGATGCCGCCGGGCTGGTGTACTCCAAGCGGCTCATGGCCCGCGACCAGGCCGGGCTGATGCGCCAGCTCGGCTTCGGGCCGTTCCAGCTGGCCGCGCACGACCGCGGCGCCCGGGTCGCGCACCGGCTGGCGCTGGACCACCCGGACGCCGTCACCAGGCTGGCCGTGCTGGACATCGTGCCGACCCGCCATGTCCTGGGCCACGTGACACGGGCCATGGCCACGGCGTATTACCACTGGTTCTTCCTCGCGGTCGCTAACGGCGTGCCCGAGCACATGATCGCCGCCGACCCGGGCTACTGGGTCCGGTCCCTGACCGGACCGCTGCTGGGAGAGGGCGCCAGCATCGATCCGCAGGTAATGGCCGACTACATCCGCTGCTTCGGTGACCCGGGGACGATCGCCGGCTCGTGCGCGGACTACCGCTCGGCAGCGGGCATCGACCTGGTGCACGACGAGGAGAGCTTTGCCGCCGGGCAGCGGGTCGGCTGCCCGGTCCTGGTGCTGTGGGGGACACAGGGATTCGTCGGCCGCGGTTACGACCCGCTCGCCGTCTGGCGCCAGTACGCCACCGACGTCCGCGGCCACGCGCTGCCCACCGGCCACTTCCTGCCCGAAGAAGCACCGGACCTAGTCAGCGCCGCCCTGCGCGACTTCCTTGCTTAGGGCACCTGCAATCGAACGACGTCACGAGCGATGAACCGATCCGCCTCGATTCAACACCCCCGCAGCGGCATGACGAGCGTCGTGATCTGGCCCTGTGAGAGGATTGACGCCTGGGGACAGCGTTCTGCGGATGGCTCCGGAGGCCAGCAGAAGGGGCCAGTTACGTCGTGATCGCTCTCGGCGGCAATGTGCATTTTTCGCGCGGGCCCGCACCGGCGCGAGGAACTGCTCGGTGCTTCGAGATGGTTCTGGGCTGCCCGGTACGGACCGTTGATTTCCCTGGCATCGATCAGCCGATGCTCGTGGTCAGCTTTCCCGGTGGCGGACATCTCAGCGTTGAGTTCACCGACGAAGCACCCGATGATGAGCGGCCGCGTCTGGGTGCCTGGCTTGAGTTGCGCGCCGACGATCCGGCCGCCGTGCTCCGGGCCGCGCTCGGGGCGGGACTTACCGAGGTCAAGCACCCGGACCATCCGTATTACTTCATGATTCCTGGCGGCCAGGTTTTCACCGTCGCCCCGACGAACTGAACACGGCAGATGAGTGCGAACCGTCTGACCTGTGGCGACGGAATCGGGTCGCCGCCAGGAGCGTAAGGGAGGCATCATGAAGCCCGTGGCCACAGGGACGGATACTGTCACGCTATGGCGGCCCACCGGGCCAGAAGAACTCGCGTTGGTCGAGGCTTCAGGGTGGCGGGAATGGCCACCTCGGCTGCCCGCCCAGCCGATCTTCTACCCGGTGCTCAACGAGGCTTATGCCGCGAAGATCGCCCGCGACTGGAACGTCCGGCAGTCCGGCGCGGGCTACGTGACCCGCTTCCTGGTCCGCCGGTCTTTCCTGGACAACTACGACGTGCACCAGGTCGGTGGCCAGACCATCGTGGAATACTGGATCCCCGCCGAAGACCTGGCCGCGTTGAACGCCAGTATCGTCGGCACGATCGAGGCGACCGCGGAGTTCCACTGACTGACGATCACATCGCGGCAGATGCGGGCCTCCGGGGTAGCCGAGGCGCGCAGGTGGATGTCAGTAGCGGCCAGTACGCTCCGGTCGTGGCTAATTTCGCAGTAAGGCTCGTTCACGGCCCGGGTTGGGATCCCTTGCGCCCGATCCGGGACCAGGACGGCTGGGATGAGCACGCGGCATTCATGGATGGACTAGTCGATGATGGCTTCGTCATCCTCGGCGGCCCGGTCGGCGACGGAGAGCAGACCCTGCACGTGGTCCAGGCTGCTGATGAGAAGGAAATCGAGGCACGCCTCGCCGGGGATCCCTGGGCTTCAGCAGGGCTGCTCCGGATCGGCACGATAGAGCGCTGGGCGCTCTGGCTCGACAGCCGCCCCGCGAATCCAACACGCTGATCAACAGGCGCGCCATGTTCGCGCCTTGGCCCGCGATTCCTCCACAACGCGGTATGAGGACGTGGCTGGCTGCTTCTGAGTCGAGGTAGCTGCGGATGCGGCACCAGCGGCTGAGGGGTTGCTGCGTGTGCCAGTAGCCCGAGACGGCCTGGTGGCGTTTGGGTCCTTTGACGGCACGCTCGCTGAGTTGCTGGTCCATTCAACGTCGAAGACCTTGGTGAACAGCCACATCTGGTCCGTGTGATCGCGCGGCCAGCAGCGAGCGCGTAGCCGGGGTGGTTCCCGTCGCAGTCCCAGTCCCGCAGCCGGTTATGGATGATGCCGAAGGCGACAGCGTCGTCGTAGCGTTCCCGCAAGCCCTTGAGCAGGGCGGCGTCAAGGGCGGGCTGCCCGCGGGACTGGACATCCTCGACGGCCTGGCGGGTCTCGCGCAAGATGGTGATCACGTCGGCGGCCCAGGACTGCAGGCGGCCGGGCCGAGTTTGGTGACGGCCCGGCAGCGGCGGATGACGTGGGCTGGCAGCACTGCTGGATCCCGGCCAGCTCCCGCTCAGCTTCCAGGTCAGCCCGCAGCCCGGCAACCGCAGCGCGCCAAGCTCAGCGTCCTTCGCTACGATCACCGCGCGCAGCTGCGCCACTAGCGCATGCTGCTTCCCGGCGACGCCCGGCGAATCGGGCCGATCGGGACACAAGCCACGATTCCGGCGGTGAGGGCGATGGCGAAGGCGGGGGGCTACCGCGCGGGCTCACCGGAGCGTAGCCATTGTTGCCAGGTCAGGTGCCCGCGGGTGTGGCCGGGGCAGAGATGACAGCCCGCGTCGAGCGCCCGGAGCGGGCCGACGGCGGGGACCGGGATGAGCGTGGTGCGGCGGCTCGTGGCAGCCCGGCGCGCGGCGACCAGGTCCCGCAGGGCCAGCACGTCCGGTCCGCCGAAGTCCTGCGCCCGTCCGGCCGGGCCCGCTTCGACGTGACCGATCATCTGTTCGGCGAGCTCGCCGGCGTCGAGCGGCTGGAACGCCAGGTGACGGGTGACCGGGAACAGGCGGTGGCTCAGCATCCGGTCCAGCGTCGGGTGGAGCTGGGTCGCCCGCTGGATCGTCCAGTGCCTGCCGGATTCCACGACCTGCTCGGCTTGCCACTTCGCCTGGTAGTACGTGCCGCCGATGCGGTCGACGCCCACGATCGAGGGATAGATGAAGTGGGCGCCGGCCGATTCCGCAGCCGCCAGGACGGCGCGGGTGCCCTCCAGCTCGGTTGTCTTCGCCCGCCGGAACGGTGAGGTGGCAGCGTGGACCACGGCGTCGACGCCGGCGACGGCCCGGCGCAGGTCGGCGGGGATGCACACGTCGCCCCGCACCACCTGGACCGGAGGCGGGTAGTCTGCGGGCCTGTGGTGGACGAGGACGCGGACGTGGTGCCCGCGGGCGGCGAGCCTGGGCACGAGCGCGGACCCGAGCGTGCCGGCCGGGCCGGTCACGAGCACTAGCGCCATCTCAGCCACCTGTCCTTCATAGAAACAATACGCTACTGTAGCGTAGTGTATCGTGCGGAAACGACGTGAGGGAGGCCGGGGTGACCGAAGAACCCGGCACCAGACTGGACCCGAGAGTCGCGCGTACCCGGGAGGTCGTGCTGGACGCGGCGATCGACCTGCTCGCCGAGCGCGGCTACTCAGGCTTCAGCGTCGAGGGCGTGGTGGACCGCACCAAAGTCGCCAAGACCACGCTCTACCGGCACTGGCCCACCCGCGACGACCTGCTGGCGGCCGTCATCGGCCAGCTCGCAGGTGCGGGGCAGCTGCCCGACACCGGGTCGGTACGCCAGGATCTCCTGGACTTCTTCGCCCGCCGTGTCCAGGCCGCGCACGCGCGGCAATGGGAACGCTGCATGCCGGCCCTGGTCGAGGCGGCCGCCCGCCACCCCGAGCTGGCCGCGATAGTCGCCCGGCTGACAGCCCAGGCGCTCAGCCAGGTCGAGACCTTGATCCGCCGCGGCATCGAGCGCGGGGAGATCCGCCCCGGCATCCACCCCCAGCTCGCCGCATCGGCCCTGATGGGGCCACTGGTGTTCCGGCGCCTCCTGCTCCAGGAGGCTCCCACCAGCCAGCGCGTCTCGACCGTCATCGACCTGGTCATGCAGGGCATCTCCCGGCCGGAGCCCGCAGACGGAAGCGATACCTGAGTAGGACGGGCGCCGCGGCAATAAGCGGATCAAACACGGCAACAGCGCGCCGCAGACGACAAGCAGATGCACAAACGACATCTGAAACGACAAGTAGGCGGGCCAGCTATGCGCGAATTTCAGTCCGGGGAACAGAAGGTGACCTCGGGGTAGCGAGGTGACGGCTGGTCCAGCAGGGCTTGTGGCTTGCGGCGCAGGTGCTGGTCGAAAAAGGCCCGGACGTAGGCGCGGGTAATGTCCAGGGACCGGGATCCGGGGAGGGCGGCGCCGATATCGATACCGATCTGATCGGCCAGGAGCCCGAGGTCGGTGAACGAGGCATGCACGGTGCCGGCGACCAGGAGCCACCGCTTCCACCCGGCCAGGAGTTTCCAGTCGTGCTCCCAGGTGGTCACGGCACCTCCGCTGCCCGGGGTGTAGTTGGACTGCTTGCCCAGAAAGAGGAAAGGCCGTGACAGGCCCTCATCCGGGATCGGGGCGGCGGTGGCGCCGTCCATGTCGATGCCGGCCCGGATGCGGGGGTCGGCCAGCATCGCGGCGATGGCGGCTGCGCCGCCGATGGAGTGGCCGGCCATCGCGATCCGGGACGGGTCGATCAGCCCCGCGCCCGGCCATGCCGGGTGTGTACCGGTCAGTTCATCGAGCACGAAGCGGACATCGGCGGCCCGGCCTGCCACCACCTTCTCCCAGAACCCCGTGCCCCTGCGGCGTGCATCACGGGCCAGGCCGGTGGTGACCCGCCCGTCGGGAAAGGCCGTGGCGAAGCTCTCGTACGTGTGATCAATCCCGGCCACGACGTAGCCGTGGCTGGCCAGGTCCTCAGCCAGCGCGGTCAGCGCGCTGCGGGAATTGGTGAAACCAGGTGAGAGCACCACCAGGGGCCGGGCGCGCTGCCGCCCCGCCGGTGTGGCATCGCTGACCGCGCTGGTCCGGACCGTGCTCAGCGAGTTCTGCGGGACGCCGGTGATGCCCCTGCTGGCGAGCTGGAGTCCGGACTCCGCTGGCGTCATGTACCGGGCGCGCCGCCCGTCCGACGGCGCCGCCGGATACCACAGCGAGACCATCAGCTCCCGTGCGCTCACCCCCGCGACCCAGGGATCGGGGCGGGAGACGTCTGTCAGCCACAAGGACGTGATACCGACCGGGCACGGACCGGTCGGCTCAGGCAGGTACGGCGTGCGCCCCTGCCCGGCCGGCCCGTCACCGGCGTCTGCGGAAGTTCCCATACCGCCAATCATCACCGCCCCGGCCCACCGCCCGCGCCACCCGGAGAGGCCCGGTCTTCGGGCCTGGGCATCTCTACGATGAAGACGACCCCGAACGCCGCAAGCGCACCCACATCCGCGAGCTCGATGCCCTCGGCTGCACCGTCACCGTCTTGTCTTCACGGGCTTTGGTCGTGGTTATACGGGAGGACTCTTACCCATAAGCACATCGCCATTTGACCGCACTCAGCCGCGAGCTGCGCACCCCGATGCAGGCCGCAGCCGGCTTCGCCGAATACCTCGGCCCGTCATCCCGGACGTGCTTGACCTGCTCAGCCCGCTCGCCGCCGAACGGGGCATCAGCCTGCGACGAGAACACGCAGCCAGGACCGTTCGGGCGGATGAGCGCAGGCTCCGCCAGGTGCTGATCAACCGGGTCACCACGCGATCCGGTGCAACATCCTGACGGCCGGGTCGAGGTCAGCGTGGACCGCGGCCAGCACGCCATCAGCGTCAGCGTCAGCGACACCGGCCGGGGATCCCCGAGGGCATGCTCGACCGGCTTTTCATACCGTTTCGAACGGCTGGGTGCGGAGAACAGCCTCGAGCAGGGCCTGGGCATCCGCTCGCCCGCGGGCTTACCGGGGCTATGCACGGCCAGCTCGTGATCGAAAGCCAGCCCGGCGCCGGCACGACGAGTTCCGTGGTCTTGCCGGCCTGGTCAGCTGCCCCGGATGGGAGAGGCACGTAGAGCACCTTTCCGAATTCCCGGCACATGGACACTGCGACGGAAGCGCCGCCACCGGCCGGCCCCGTGACGACCTGAACGGCCGGCCAGGGCTACCCGCGCAGCGCGAGGATGTTCCCTGTACCGTCCCCGACATACACCCGACCGCCGGCCACGGCGATGCCGGACTTCGACGACGCCAAGCTCGCCGGTGTATGACCAGACTTGGCGGCCGGCCCCGGGGTCGAGCGCGTACACCGCCCCGAGGCCGCTGACGGTGAGGCCGGCCAGATAGAACAGGCCGTTGCTGGCCGCGGGCCGGGCCGCGCTGTTGCCGCCCACGTTAAATTTCCAGGCGTAACGGCCGTCGCTGGCCCGGAACGCGTAGAGGTAAGTACCGCTGACCATGGCGACCATGCCCCGGCTGGCGGCGGGCGGCGCCTCGACCACCGCGGGCGGTGCCCCGATCACCTGGGGCGGCGCAGTGGTCCAGCGGGTCGCGCCGGTGGTGGCGTCCAGGGCGTGCAGGGTACCGCCGGTGTCCGGGACGTAGACGACACCCCCCGTCACGGCCATCGGCCGCAGCAGGGCCCGCGTGGTTACCTGCGTACGCCACGCCTGGGTCCCGTCCTGGCGGAACGCCAGGACGCCGCCTGGATTGTCACCGGTATAGAGCAAACCGCCGGCGCCGACCAGGTCCTGGTTGAGGTCGTACTCGGTGGTGATCTGGTGGTACACGGCGCCGGTGCGGGCCTCCAGCACGTATAGCGCGTTCATCTCCCCGGCCAGGAAGATCAGGCCATGGCCAGGGACCGGCTCCGACACTCCCGGCGGCCCGACGGAAAAATGCCAGCGCCTGGCCCCGGTGGCCGCGTCCAGCGCGTACAAGGTGCCGTCCATGTCGGCGGCATAGACCATGCCGTCGTAGACGACCGGGCCGGTCTGGACCTGGCTGCCTGCCTGGTAGGCCCACAGTCTCGCGCCGGTGACCGCGTCCAGCGCGTAGACCCAGTTGGCGTTGGTGCCCGCGTAAAGTACCCCGTTCGCTACGGCCAGGTCGGACTGAACCTGGCCGCCGGCCGGGAAGCTCCACAGTGGCGTGCGGCCCGATCCGGACGTACCCGACTTCCCCGGCTTCCCCGTGCTCGGCGCGCCGGGAAACCTGGACGGGCTGGTGCTCGGTCCGAGCGCCAGCCCGGCCGGACCGCCGGAGAAACCGAGCCGCCAGCCGCCCACACCGAGCCCGGCCGCCGAGACGGCGCCCAGGGTCAGCAGCCACCGGCGGCTGAGCCCTCGGCTGGGCTGGGAGGGCCGGCCGCCGCCGAGAGCGGGGGCCGCAGGCGGCGGCACCACGGAGATCGGCGCTCCCGGGGACGGGCCCACCACGGAGATCGGCTCCCCCCGGGACGGGCCCACCACGAGAGCCCGCAACTCCGCCTCGAGCCTGGCCTGGTAGGCGGCCACGACGGAAGCGACAGGACCGGGCCAAAACGACGTTCCCTGACGGTTCCGGTCCTAGGCCGCCGCCGATGATCGAGGCCAGGGCGGCCAGCGGCGGCCGGGCGGAAGGGTCTTTGGTCAGGCAGGCGGCCACCAGGTCGCGCACCCGGGATGACATCCCGTCCAGCATGGGCTGGCCGTACACGACGCGGTAGAGCATGACGGCGGCGCTGCCTTCGCCGAACGGCCGGCGGCCGGTGGCGGCGAAAGCGATCACGCAGCCCAGCGAGAACACGTCGCTGGCCGGGCCGACCCGGTGGCCTTCCGCCTGCTCGGGCGACATGTACCCAGGGCTGCCGAACACCTGGCCCGTCGCGGTCAGCGCCGAACCGTCCGCGGCGTGGGAGATCCCGAAGTCGATCAGCCGTGGCCCGTCCGCGGCCAGCAGCACGTTGGACGGCTTGAGGTCACGGTGGATCACGCCACTGCCGTGGATGGCCCGCAACGCCTCGGTCAGGCCCGCCGCCAGCCGCCAAAGCGCGTCCTCCGGCAGCGGGCCGTGCGCGGTGATCAGCTCGTGCAGGACCGGCCCGGGGACGAACGCGGTGGCCAGCCAGGGCGGGTGGTCGTCCGGCCCGGCCGCGACCACCGGCGCGGTGTAGAAGCCGCTGATCGAACGGACCGCGGCGACCTCCCGCCGGAACCGCGCCAGGAACGCCTGGTCGGTGGCCAGGCTCGGCTGCACGACCTTGACCGCCACCGCCCGCCCGGCAGGCGAGAAGCCGATGTAGACCACGCCCATGCCGCCAGCGCCGAGCCGGGCCCGGAGCCGGAACTCACCGGCCACGCGCGGGTCATCGGCGGACAGGAGCTTCATCTGCTTCCGACACCCCACCGGTACCTAGGACATGTCACGGCCCGCTGGTCTCGCCGTGTTGACCCAGGCCTCACGGCCTCCATCCTGTTGCTCCCGCGGACCGCGTATCGGAGAAATGCGGATTTTTGGCCCCCGCGGCGTAGCCAGTTGGCCGGGCGGTGAAGGTGCCCCGGCCTTGCGTCCGGCTACGCAGCCGGTTCGCGTAGCCGAACAGTTCGGCCAGCGGCACGGTCGCGGTGACAACGGCGGTCCCGCCCCGCACCACCGAGTCCGTGACGTGGCCGCGCCGGGCTGCGAGGTCGCCAAGCACCCCGCCCACGGCGTCGTCAGGCACCGTCACGGCGACCTCGACGACCGGCTCCAGGAGCTGCATCACGCTCACCCGCAATGCTTCCCGCAGCCCGAGTCGGCCCGCCGTCCGGAACGCCATTTCTGACGAATCCTTCGGGTGAGTGGCGCCGTCGGTCAGCGTGACCCGCAGCCCGGTCACCGGGTGGCCGCCGAGCGGGCCCTCGGCCAGGGCGTCCCGGCATCCGGCCTCCACCGCCCGGATGTACTCGCGCGGCACGCGGCCGCCGACCACAGCCGACCGGAACACGAAGCCTGCCTCGTCCTCCGCGTCCGCTGGCTCGACGTCGAGGACGACATGGGCGAACTGGCCGGCCCCCCGTCCTGCTTGACGTGCCGGTACACCAGCCCGGACACGCCACAACGCCGGTCTCCCGGTAGGCCACCTCCGGCCGCCCGACAATGACTTCCAGACCGCAGGCCCGGCGGATCTTCTCCACCGCCACCTCAAGGTGCAGCTCCCCTAGCCCGGAGAGCACTGTCTGGCCGGTCTCGGGATCGACACCGGCAAGTCGCTGCGCCGCTCCTGCTACGTGCTCGGCCTCCTCCGAGGCGGCCGTGTCTGCGGGAAGGTGCGGGTATTCCAGTTCGTTGCGGCAGCGCCGGAGGGCCCTAGTCCGTCGCCGAACTGAGCCCGGACGGATGGTTCGACCGCGTAGTGGCCGCCGCTGGTCGTGGCGCAGTCATAGGACGCCCGAAGCAGACTGCTGAGCGGCGATGGCAAGGGGCAGCGCGACGGGCTCTGCCCCCTGGGTCAGCTCTGCCGGGACCCGCGGTCCCCGTGTGACGGGACAGCACCTGCCGGGCCCGTGGTGCGGCGGCCGGGGCAGCCGGGACCACAGCGGCCAGCGGGACGCCAGGGAACGTCGCAATGACACCGGCAACGCCACATGGGCGGCATGGCGGGTGCGGGGCGGGACGCGCTGGCGCACGCGACAGGCGGGACGCGCTGGCGCACGCGACAGGCGAGGCTGCGCTGGCGCGCGCGACAGGCGGGGCGGCGCTGGGCTAGCCCGGGCTAGCGGAAGGCGGGCTCGCGGGAGAAGACTTCCTCGACCGCCGGGGCGAAGTGCTCCAGGGGCAGCCAGTCGTAGCCGGGGTCGAAGCAGTTCTCGTCATAGCGCTCGCAGAACTCGACCGCGGCGTCGAACCACCGGTGCCCCCGGTATGCCTCCCTGGCGTTGACGTCGTCCCCGGTCTGGGCGCCGTAGTAGTGCATCTGGAACAGCGGGTGGTGTGAGATGATCCAGCAGAGCTCGGCCGAGACGAACGGGCGCAGCACCGCCGCCGCGTAGCTGCCGTGCGAGTACGGGGCCAGGCCGTCGCCGATGTCGTGGATCAATGCGGACACCACGTAGTCGGCGGGCCGGCCGTCCCGCTCCGCCCGCGTCGCGGACTGCAGGCTATGGGCGAGGCGGCTGACCGCGTACCCAGGGTCCGGCTCCGCCGCCTCCAGTGCCCGCACCGCGTCCAGCACCCGCAGGTGCAGGGTGCGGTTGTACGCTGCCTCGCGCGCGCGGATGAGGGCGTGCTCCTCAGCGGTGCCGTCCTGCATCCGGGTGAAGGTGGCTCTCGCCAGGCCGCTGCTCACCAGATCATCGTAAGGTGAAGCACCCCGTGCGAGCCGGGCAACTGCTGACGAGCATCAGTCGCCGGGCCCGGTGCCGTCCGGCACCGGGTCGTCGAGCGCCCAGCGCAGGTACCGCTCGGCCGAGCGCCGGACGGCCGCGGCGCCGTCGCCGTGGACGATCCGCTGCCACCAGGCGCCGTAGACCCAGTCGAACGGCAGCGGCTCGATCAGCGCCAGCGCGCGGCGGATCGTTCGCGGTCGCTCCGGGATCAGGTTCGGGTAGCTGTGCATGAACGAGACCCACCGCCGGTCCTGGACCACGGTGAAGATATCCCCGGAGAACAGCGCCCCCGCGTCGTCCCCGGCCGGCGCCCGGTGCAGCACCTGGCCGCCGTCGAAGTGCACGCCGGCATTGACGAGGGTCAGGCCCGCGCCGATCTCGAGGGTGTCGCCGTCCCAGAACCGGACGGAGTCGTCCGGCCGGGCCACCCACTGCCGGTCGGCGGCGTGGATGTAAACCGGCGCGTCGAACGCGTGCGCCCACTCGATCATCGAGCCGTAGAAGTGCGGGTGGCTGATCGCGATCGCGCTGACCCCGCCCAGCTCGCGGACCTGGGAGACCAGGTCGTCATCGATGTAGGTGATCATGTCCCAGAGCACGTTCCCCGCCGGGCCGCGCACCAGCAGCGCGCGCTGCCCGATCGCGGTCGGCGGGCTGGCACCGACGCCGGTCACCCCTGGCCCCTCAGGCGCTACCTGGCCGCGGTGACCCGCGGCCCGCAGCTCGGCCAGGTTCGTCCACTGCTGCCCGTCCCACCCCACGTACTGGCGCTCGTCCAGGCAGATCGGGCAGTCCTCGCGCGGGGCACCGTACTGGACGCCGCACGTTCTGCAGATAGGAAGATCAGCTCGCACGATCAGGGCATACCCGGCGCGCCGGCGGATAGCCCCGCTGCCGGTCCCAGTTGAGGGACCACGACAGAGCCGTCTAGCTCAGACGCCGCCCGGCCGGGCCTGGCTCAGCTATGGCGCTTGTTGCTCTGCCTCCTCAGCGACCTGGTCGATGAGTCTCAAGGATTCTTCGGGGTCAAGCGCCAGCTTCATGAGACCTGCGAAGGCGTCTTCGTATTGGGCTACCTCATCGGCTGGATCCTCGATCTTCAGTACGCTTGGTCCAGCGAGCCGATCTTTTGTCTCGGCGATGAGCAGATCTCCTCGTCGGGAGTTCTCAAGATACAAAATGCTGTCTAGCGGACCATCGAAACCTAGCAAGACGAAAGGTCCACGCAGGCCGATGTGCAGCCCCTTGCTGAAGGGGACTAGACGAATTGTCACGCTGGGTTTCTGGGCGATCCGGGCTAGATGACGGAGTTGCCCGGACATGACAGAACCTGTAGGACGGCGGATCACTGCCTCATCGAGAAGGTAATACTGCTCGGGGCTTCGATTAGCAACTCTCCGCTGACGCTCTTCACGCAGTTGCACTCCGCGGGCGGTAGCCTCCGGCTGTACGCTCCAGTCCGCCATGATCTGCCGGGTATATTGCGGGGGTCTGGATAAGTCCAGGAACTACCAGGGGATGCCACATCCGGATAGAAGAGGCGCCATCCTCATAGCCGACGTAGGCCTCGAAGCCCCTATCCGGACCAAAGTCATAATCTTCCCACCAGCCGGGTGCTCGTGCCTCGCGCGCACGCGCCGTCAACTCTTGTATGTGATCGTCATCGACGCCGTAGTGACGGAGTAGCGCCTCAAGATCACTCTTCTTGACGATCGACGTGCCGTTCTCGATACGATAGACCTTCGCCAGCGACCACTCACAGGCCATGGCTACGCTCTCCTGCGTCTCCCCGCTGATAGACCTGAGTTTCCTTAGCTCAGCACAGAGAAGTGCGCGCTCGACCGCAGGACCAAGACTCCCTGGTCTCATGTCGTCTCCTTTAAGCGCACGGGACTCACGAACCTCTCAAGCCCCACGCATAAGAGCCTCGTCGATCCACAGCCGCGTCGATGAGACCCCTACAATACAACCCGAACGGGAGGCGAGGCAGAGCCGGACCCCACCTGGGAGCCGTCAATGAGCACTCCGACGTTCGTCAATAGTACGTTAGCAAAGGAGCAAGTTGATGTACGTCAAAATGAAGGGCATTTTTTTTAAGGGTAGCGACTGGGGTAGGCCCTTGGCTGGCCAGATAAACACCGAATGTAAGAGCGCAGCCGCACACAGCAGCGATCATCTGTGAGCTCCCCGGAGTGGCACTCCAGCCGCTAACCGTTGAGGCCAGGAAACAGGCAGATGTGGCCAAGGCGAGTAGCGCGGGCTTGTGCTGCCGGGCACGATCGCGCGCCCGCTGCCATCGCCGCCGCCGTCGTCTCCTGCCCGTCACTGTGACACCTCGTTATAAGAATCCAAGACAAGATTACTCTTGGTCTGGCCGGTAAGCGTCAGCCGGGTTTGACGGATCGCGATGCTGGGCCTGAGACGCGGCCATGGCCGGGATGGTGGGAACAGAACGGGCTGGAGTACCGCCAAGGGGCGGTGGGCCGCCGCCGATCGGGACGGCGATGGTGGTCAGGGTGCCGTCACCGGTGTGCAGCAGGGCCCGGCCGGGTTTGACCGGGTGGCCGGTGTGGGCGTGGGTGAGCCGGGCGCCGATGAGGTCGCCGTCCGGCAGCCCCTGCGGGGCGGTCAGGCAGCCGCGCCTGGCCCGCCGTGCGTCGGCCTGCCACCCGCCGAACCCGCTGGCCAGGATGTCCGGGTCCCCGGCCAGGACCAGGGCCAGCGGCCGCCCGGCGCTGCCGGTGATGATCTTGGAGAGTTCCCGGCCGGCGTCGCAGCCGGCCAGCAGGTCGGCGTCGTCGATCACCACGACGCCGGGGGCGGTCAGCGCGGCGATCGCCGCGGCGAGGTCGTCCTCGCCGAGGTCGGGTCCGGTGAACGAGGCGATGACGCCGGGCAGGCAGGCCAGCGACCGCAGCGGGGAGGGGCGCGGGGTCACCAGGATCACCTGGGCCGGGCCGGCCAGGAAGGAGCGGGTCATCGACGCGAGCACGGCGGAGCGTCCGGACCGGGCCGGGCCGGCCACGATGAAGGCGGGTGTCCCGTCAGCCAGGTCTGGTCCCAGCGCGGTCAGCTCGTCGCCGCCGACGCCGGCCAGTCCCCACAGCGGGCTGGCTGCCGCGCCGGGCGGGCGCAGGTTCCACGCCTGGTCGAAGGTGATCCGGGCGGGCAGCAGGTCGACCCGGAACGGGCGCAGCGAGCGGGGTACCGCGGTGTCGCGGTCGGCTGAGGCGGCAGCGATCTGCCGCAGGGCGGCGGCCTGGCCCTGTCCCGACGGGTCGGGGTCAAGCAGCGCGACCTGGGTCTGGGTGCCGGTCCCGGCCCGGAAGGCCCGGCCGGGCGGGATGTCGTCGGGCAGGGTGCGGGGCCGCAGCCCGATCAGCACGTAGTCGTCCTTCTCGGCCAGGCTGAACGCGAGCTTGTCCTCGCACATCGCCGCGATCCGCCCGGCCAGCAGCGACCGGTCCCCGGTCATGACCAGGTGCACCCCGGCGCTGGCGCCCTCGGCCAGGATGGCGGTGATCACGTCGGTCAGGACTCCGCCGCCGGTCTCGCCGAGCGTGGTGGTGAAGCCTTCCCAGCGGTCGAGCAGCACGATGATGTGCGGCAGCCGGCCCGGCGGCGAGGCGGCGGCGCGCTGCTCGGTGACGTCGGCGAACCCGCCCTCGGCGAGCAGGTCCTGCCGTCGCTGCAGCTCGGCGCCGAGCCGGGTGATGAGCCGGGTGGCCCGTTCGGCCTGGGTGCGGGTGACGACCGCGCCGCAGTGCGGCAGGCCGGCCAGCGGCAGCAGCGCGCCGTTGCCGCAGTCGATCCCGTACAGGTGGACGTCGGCGCAGCTGCAGCTGACCGCGATCGAGGCGGCGATGGTGCGCAGCAGCTGGGAGCGGCCCGACCGCGGTGCGCCCGCCGCCATCAGGTGCCCGAAGGTAGGCAGGTGCACAACGTCAGGTCGCTGCCGCTGCTGGTCAGGAAGATCAGTCAGGCCGAACGGAACCTCTGCGTGTTCGGAGTCTGGTGGCCTGCCCGGGGTGGCGGGCAGGTCGTGCAGCAGCAGTGTCCGCGGCAGCGGCGGCAGCCACGGGCTGGGCTGGGCGCCGATGCCCAGGCCTGCGGCGGCGCGGCTGACCTGCCCGACGAGCACCGTCAGGTCGGTGACCTCGCCGCCGGCCCGCGGGCCCCCGGCCGGCCGTGGTGGTTCCGGGTGGCCAAGGCCGCGCCAGCTCACCGGCCGCACCCAGGGCCGGGCGGCCCCGGAGCCTGGGTCCGCCCCTGGCCGGTGCCCGCCGATCCGTCCGGCCTGGAACGGCACCAGCGAGGCGTGGCCGAGCCGGACGTACCCGCGGCCAGGCGCGGCCCGGGAGATGGACGCCGCGTCCGGCGCCTCGATCACGTCCGTGCTCTCGGCGGCGTCGGTGACCCGCAGCGCGATCCGCAGGTTGGTGTTGGCGCGGATGTCCGCGGAGACCACGCCGGAGGGACGCTGGGTGGCCAGGATCAGGTGCAGGCCCAGCGACCGGCCGCGTTGCGCGATGCCGACCAGCCCGGTGACGAAATCCGGCAGGTCCCGCACCAGCGAGGCGAACTCGTCGATCACGATCACCAGCCGGGGCATCGGGGCCAGCAGGCCGTCCGCGCGGCCGCCGCGTGTTTCGCGGTCGAGCCGGGCGGTGTAGTCCTCGATGTCCTTGACCCCGGCGGCGGCCAGGATCCGCTCCCGGCGGGTCAGCTCCGCGGCCAGCGAGGCCAGCGCCCGCTGGGTCAGGTGCGCGTCCAGGTCGGTGACCATGCCCACCACGTGAGGCAGATCGGCGCAGCCGGAGAACGCGCTGCCGCCCTTGTAGTCCACCAGCACGAACGTCATCGCATCGGGCCGGTTCGCGCACGCCAGCGACGCGATCAGGGTCTGCAGCAGCTCCGACTTGCCCGCCCCGGTGGTCCCGGCGATCAGCGCGTGCGGCCCGTCCTTGCGCAGGTCGATGCCGAACGGCCCGTCGTAACACGCCCCGATCACCGCGACCGTGGACCGCCCGCCGGCGTTCCACCGGGCCGCGATCGCCCCGGCGGCCGGGGGTTCCAGGTCCAGCACATCCAGCAGCCGGCACGCGCCGGGCAGCCCGGCGGCCTCGTCGTCGCCGCTGACGTCGCGGACCGGCGCGATCGACCGGGCCAGCCGGTCGGACCAGGCCGGGGTGACGTACTCCGGCCGGGCCGGCCCGATGGCGGGTGCGTTCATCTGCTGGACGACCAGCGCGCCGTCGGGCCCGGCGGCGATGACCGCGTGACACTCGGCGGGCAGCAGCCGCTCGTCGGCGTCCAGGCAGATGCAGTACACGCCGACCTGGCCGCCCTCGCGCAGCACGCCGATGGCGCCGGGCAGCGACCGCAGCTTGCGGGACCCGTCGAAGACGACCACGATGTCGCGGGAGAACCGGACCCGGTCGGCCTGCCGGTCAGCCAGCGCTTGGCGCCGGGCCGTGATGATGGCCTGCAACTCGGCGATCCGGGCCGCCACCGTTTCCGCGTCGGTGCCGATCAGCGCGGCGCAGTTCTGTCCCTCGGCCGGACGGCAGTGGGGCAGCCACCGCGCCCAGGCCCACGCGGCTTGCCCGGTGGAGTCGGTGAGGATATAGAGCTGCACGTCCTGCGGGCTGTGCAGGGCCGCGAGCTGGCCCACCAGCCACCGCCCGGCCGCCCGCGGCACGTCAGCGGGCCCGACCACCCCGACCACGTGCCGTTCGGCCAAAGAAATGGTGAGCGGCGCGTCGGGGATGAGCCAGAGCCGCCGGCGGCGGTGCTCGTCGGCGGTGGGATCGGTCAGCTCCACCGTCGAGGGCAGGTCCGCGGTGCCGACCCGGAGCAGCAGGTAATCGGGGTCGGTGCGGCGGCGTTCCCACAGCCGGCGCCGCGGGCCCGACACGATCGACAGCACCGTCGCGGGGTCGGGGCAGTCGTGGCGGCGCCGGAGCCGCTCGGCGTCCACCGCCTGCCGGGCGTCGCGCTCGACCCTGGCCTTGTGCTCGCGGTAGCCGGCCTGCTGGCGGGCGTGCGACTTGCGGCCATGGCGGCGGTCGCTGACGTAGCTGCCGAGCAGCATCACCGGGCTGAACGCGGCCATCGCCAGCATGTACACCTGGCGCAGGAAATACGCCATCGCCACGCCCAGCACCACCGGCACGACGGCCATCAAGACCGGGACCGGCCGCCGCTCGGGTTTTGCGGGCGGGCCGGGCAGAGCGAACCTGGCGGCCTGCCCGGGCGGCAGGAGCCGCGGCGGCCGGTTGAACTCCAGGCTGCCGCCGTCTTCTGCGGGGTGCAGCGCGGCGTCCGGGGGCTCATACGGCGCCAGGTCAAGCAGCGTACCGCCGACGCTGATCTGCTGCCCGGGCCGCCAGAACGCGGCCGAGGTCAGCGGCCGCCGGTCCAGCAGGACCGGCACGCCGTCGAAGGGGGCTACCAGAGCGCCCTGCGCTTCGAGCTGCACCCGCAGGGCTAACGGGGGGATTACCGGGTCCCCGATCACGATGTCCGCTTCGGCGGCCCGGGTGTGGCCAGAAGCCGGGCCACCGACGTCAGCGGTCCCGAACGGGAGCCGGTACAGCGTGCCCGCCGCCGGCCCGCTCGCCACCCGGATCTCGGCCACCCCGGCCGGCTCCGGCCGACGGCACCCGGCGGGGTCGGCGATGCTGACCACGCAGCCGTCCATGACCGGCGAATCGGCGAGCTTCAAGTCGCCAGGCACCTGGTGCCAGCCCACGAACAGCGCCGGAGCCGCGGGGCCGGCCGCGGGGCCGGCCCCTGGGCAGGCCCCGCCGTGCATCAGGGTGTCCAGCTCGGCCGCGAGCTGCGCCACCGCCGTGCCGGGATCGGCGTCGATCATGACATCCGCCTGCTGTCCCGTCGCCGGCGATACCACCGTCACCGTCAGCCGCATGACCGTTCCCTCCACCGCCTGGCCGGTGTCCCCACCCGGAGAAGGACCCGCCGCCCCCGGGCAGAACTCCCCTGGCGCCTGGCTACTGCTTGAGCGAGGCGGCGAGCTGGGCGTCGGTCTCGTGGAACGCCTTCACCGCCGCGTCCAGGTACTGGCCCATCCCGTTCAGGCCCTGGATCATCTTGGTCGCCCCGGTGTTGAACTGGCTGTACGACGCCTCGAACTGCCTGCTGGACGCGTCGGTCACGTACCCGCCGGCCACCAGGTTGTCCACCAGCCGCTTCAGCTTGGCCAGGTCACCGGAGATCGTCTGCTCCCCCGCCTGAAGCTGCCTGGCAGCCGACTGCATCTCCGCGTACGTGACGTTAACGTTCGGCATGTGCGAGTGTCCTTTCCCGATGTGCTCTTGCGATCCGGCACACCGCTGGAACGCGCCCGGTGCCCGGCAGGTTCGGCGCGTAAGACAAACGTAAGACACTCGGCGGTGCGGCGGCGCTGGTCTACAGGTCGGCCGACGGGGTTGCGTCGAGGGCCTGGATAGCCTGGGCGAAGGTGAGGATCTGCCCATACATCAGGTGCTTGTCGAGCTTGTCGAGGTCTAGCAGGTCCGGGTGCCGTGCGTCGCCGGCCTGCAGCAGGTAAGTGGGCAGAGGGCACAACGACACCGTACCTAGCCCGGCGGCGTACAGCGGCGCGCCCTCGCCAAGGTAGAGCGGGAGAGGAGGAGGGGCGGGCCGGACGGTGGCGACGGGATAGGAGGGCCAGCCGCGGGCGTTGACCGCGGCGACCGCGGACAGGTAGGCGTCCTGTTCGGCGTTGGCGGCGTTCAGCGGATTGTGCTGCATGGTGTAGGTGCTGCCCCAGTCGAACCCGCCGGTGGCCACGTACTGCCCGGCGATATCGGTCCACATGGTGGCGCCGAGGTGCTCGACCGTGATGCCGAGCGTGGCGTCCTGGTAGATGTCGGGGTGGTCGAGCATCCACACGCTGGTCGCGTCGTTGCCGACCTCGATGTTCTTGGCGTTAGGGATGGGACGGGTGAACTGCGGTAGCTGGAAATGCCCGGTGACCAGCGCGAAGTAGATGTCGTGGTTGCGCGCGGGCAGCCCGGCCAGGTGCCGGGCGAGCGCGAGCAGCCCGAGCCCGCCGTTCTCCTCGGTGGCGTTCGGCCCGTCGGTGTGGGTGTTGATGATGACGTTCTGGCCGCTGTGGCCCGAACCCTTGAGCCAGCCCCAGACCGTGTCGGTAGCAGCGCCGGCGGTGATGTCAGCGGTGAGCACGAGGGTCGCGCTGGCCTGGCCGCTGGCCGCGAGCCGGGACAGGGCGGCGCCGGTCGCATCGCCGGCCCACACTGCCGGGCAACCGGGATCGCCGGGAGTGGGAAGCCCGGAAGCGGCCGGGTAGGGGGTGACGAAGGGGTTGTACTGGTGGATCACCTCCTCGTCGGGCAGACCGGTCCAGACGCAGATCACCCCGAGCACGCCGGCGTTGCGCGCGTCGAGCAGCGGAACGGGCTCGAAGATGCCCTGCCAGGCCGGATGCGCCAGCGCCGCGGCGTAGGCGGTGTAATCCGCGGCCGCCTGCGCGGATGTCTTGCCAGGCTCGTAGCCGCCGGTGGCGGTCTGCCCGGCATCGAGGGAGAACACTGGCGGGGCGGTGCGGACCAGGGCGATGGCGCCCTTGGCGGCCGCCCAGAACGCCGGAGTGTATCCCGAGCCAAGCGCTGCAGGTAGGTAAGTGCCGAGGTCAACCAGCTTGGCGGTGATGCCGCCCGGCGGCGTCTGGCCCGAGTAGGGATAGTAGTACGTGAGCGGGACCTGGCCGGAGACGCCGACGGACGCCGGGACCTTTACTCGCAGCTCGTAATCGCGTGCCAGCCAGCGGTTGAAGGTCAGCCGGTCGGTCCTGACGGTAAAACCGGGCACCGCGCCGAGCTGGCTGGTGAGCCAGTCCACGTAGGCGGCGTGGCCGGGGCTGCCGGTGTAGCGGGTGCCGAACCGGACAAGCTGCTGCTCCCACCCCCAGACCTCGCCCAGGCTGGGCAGGCCCGTCGCCCGGTCCGGGCGGGAAGCCGCCAGCGCCGGCGGTACGCCGATGCTGCCTGCGGCGATGGCAAGCGCGCCCGTCCCGGCGGCGCCGGCCAGAAACCGCCGCCTCGACACGCCGCCCGGCAACAGATCGCGGCCGCCGCTGCCGCCAGAGTGGTCATGCTGGCTCGTCGCCATAGTCCGCTCCTCGCCAGGGACCGGAGCCCCGGTGCCGTCAGCGTTGTCGTTTAGTGTGGTCATTCCCCCGCGAGCGGCGAACGAAAACGCCCGATTTAGCATCCAGGGCTTGATTATCGAGCGGCACACCGCGCCGGGGCTGGCCACCGGTGGTTAGCCCTAGCCCCTTTTCTTTTCCGGCCTTCGTGTTGTTGGATGCCCATAGGAGGTCCAGACATGTCGAGTGCCCCAGCGCCGGGCTTTCCTGTTAGCCCTGTCATGGCCCCCGGTCCCAAGGACGCCGTCACAACTGGCCTGGGTACCGGCCACGTATGGGCGACCACGGGTCAAGGCATCCTCAATGAGGTGTACTGGCCCACGGCCGGTGAACCGCAGATTCGTGACATGGGTTTCATCGTGGCCGGTGACGGCTGGTGGTATGAGGTGAAGGCGGCCGCGACCTACCAGGTGCAGACCGCCGATCCCGCCGTGCCCCTGGCGTCCATCGTCCATACCGGCCCGGCGCAGCATCCCTATCAGCTGACACTGCAGGTCATACCCGATCCCGGACGTGACGTCGTGCTGGTCAGCTACACGCTCGACGGTGTTTCCGGCGCGCAGGTTTACGTCTTCCTGGCAAGCCATCTGCAACAACATCCGGCCGTCAATGCCGACCAGGATTACAGTGGCGGCTCCGACAACACCGCCTGGGTGGACTCAGGAGGATCTCTGTTCGCGCAGAGTGCAGGGCGGTTTTTGTGCTTGTCGAGCGCACCGGGATTCGGCCAGGCCAGCGTGGGTTACTTCGGATCCTCCGACCTCTGGCAGGATTTCAGCCGTAACGGCTCCATGACCTGGAATTTCACGGACGCCGGGCCCGGTTTTGTCGTCCTGGGCGGTGAGCTTTCCGCAACCTCCGGTGCGATTGCACTTGCATTCGGGACGGACGCAGGGACCGCGGGTGCGCTCGCGGCGGCAAGCCTCGCCGCGGGCCCGGCCGCCGCCAGCGCCCAGCTGACCAGCAACTGGCAGGCCTGGTCTGGCACCTGCACATTGCCGCCGTCTTCCCAGAGCGACCCGGCGGACCTGGCGGACGCCCTCAGCCAGTCGGCCACCGTGCTGCGGGTGCACCAAGACAGCGCGTCCTACCCGGGGGCCATCGTGGCCGGGTTGTGCACGCCGTGGGGCGACACGAGCAACAACGCGGGGGGATATCACCTCGTGTGGCCGCGCGACGCGGTGGAGGTCGGGTTCGCGCTTACGCTGCTCGGGCATCTGGACGACGCGGCGCAGCTACTCGGCTATCTCGCCACCCGGCAGTCGCCGGACGGGCACTGGGGGCAGAACTTCTTCCCCGACGGCACGCCCTTCTGGACAGGCGTGCAGCTGGACGAGACCGCGCTGCCGGTCATGCTGGCCGCCAAGCTCGACGACCTAGGGCAGCCGCCGTCCGAGACGATCACTGCGATGATCAATGCCGCCATCGGTTACCTCGTCCAGAATGGGCCGCTGACCCTGATGGACCGGTGGGAGGAAGATGCCGGGGGAAGCCCCTTCACCCTCGGGATCATGGTGGCGGCGATGGTGGCCGGCGCCACATATCTCGACGCCGCCTCCAGCCAGTACGCGCTCGCGCTCGCCGACGACTGGAACGAGCGCATCGAGGAATGGTGCTACGTCGCGGGCTCATCGCTTGATGTGCTGTTCGGGCTCGACGGCCACTACGTCCGCATCGGACCCGACCCGCAGTACGGCCTGGCGCGCATCGCCAACCAGCCCTACCCGGACTACGAGATCGCGGCCTCGAGCGTCCTCGGGCTGGAGTTCGCGTACCTGGCCCGCCTTGGCCTGCGCAGCGCAACCGATAAGAAGCTGTCCGACACCGCCAGCCTGATCGACGTCATGCTCGCCAGAAACGTCGGCACCGGCACCAGCTACTACCGCTACGACTACGACGGCTACGGCGAGCAGGTGGACGGCGCGAACTTCTCCAGCGTGGGAGTCGGCCGCGTCTGGCCGCTGCTCGCCGGAGAACGCGGCCACCTCGCGGTCCTCGCGGGCGACGACGGGCTTGCGCAGCTCACTGCCATGCTGAAGATGCGGACGCCAAGCGGGCTGCTGCCCGAACAGGTCTGGGACGCCTCGCCGCTCTACCCGCAGAACGGGGTACCGACCCTGCCGCTCACCACCGGGCAGCGCACGCTCAGCGCGACGCCGCTCGCGTGGGCGCACAGCGAGCTCATCAAGCTGGCCTGGACCAGGGCGAGCAAGACTCCCGCAGAGCAGCTGACCGCCGTCACGGCCAGGTACGGCGGCCAGCCGCCGACGCCGTCGACGTCTTACTGGCGGCTGGCCGTGCCGCTGACCGGGCTGGTGGCAGGCCGTAACCTGGTCGTTGAGGACACCCAGCCGTTTAGCCTGCACTACGGCTTCGGTGACCCGGCCAGCTGGACGGGGGTGACCGATGCGGACTCCGTATCGCTGCCGTTCGGAATGTATGGCGTCAGTCTCACGGCGGAGCAGCTGAGCGGCCAGACCGAGCTGAACTTCATCCGCCGGTACGGCAGCACGTGGGACCCGAGCGGCAACCACGCCGTCCCGATCGTGGCTGCCGCGACACCGCAGCTCCAGCACCAGAGCAGCCGCTGACAACGGGCATCGAAGACCCGCGATCAGCCGTAGGTATCCAGCCCTTTGCGATCGAGCGCCGCCCGGATCTGGCTGAGCCACTCTGTGCCCAGCTGGCGCCCGTTGGGAAGTTGGTCGTCTCGATCCCAGCGCCACGTTGCGATCATCGCCAGCACGAGGATCCGGCACTCGCGCAGCAAGTCTTGATTGACACCCGGATAGTGCTCGCTGACCTCTTCGGGCGCATGGGCGAGGTCGAATTCGACAGGCCCACGGCAACACGTCTCGAGGTCTATGAACAGCAGCCCGTTCTTCGTGGTGAGCATGTTGCCCGGGTGCGGCTCGCCGTGCAGCAGCTGCTCGGCGCCGCCGTGCTCGCCGATCACTCGTCTCAGGCTTCGCAACGTGTCACCGAGAAGCTCCCGGTCCGCTTGGGCGAGCGCCGGAGTGCGGTCGCGGCTCGCCACGAGTTGCTGAGCCTGCCCGACTCGATCCGTGAAGTGCGGCGCAAGGACATCGAGCTTGCGCAGGCCGGCGTGCAACCGCTCGAGCGCACTGGCGTAGCCGGCTGGTGAGACCTCTCGAGGGGCCGCAGGTTCGTAGTAGGTCCACAGCGTGACCACGAAGCCATCACGCTCATAGACACGTGGGTCCACCCGAGGCTCGAGAGCAGCCACCGGGCATCCGGATTCGGCGAGCCGCTGAGCAAGCTCGACTTCGAACTGTGCAACCTGATGCGCTACAGGTGCCACCCGGGCAAGCACGTCACAAGGCAGCAGACGCAGAGTGAGCTTGTTCGAGTCATGAAGAACGATCGCGTCCTCGACGGTCAGGTCAAGTGATGAGACGGTCGACATGGCCGCGGCCACCGCACGCGGGACCTCTGACGCCTGCATCGTTGCCTGGCCCTCTCCCCTGAGCGCCGCCGTACTCTCCAAGCGGTACAACCCGGGCACCATACCAAGTTGCCGCTGTTCGTCAAGATCAGGTGGTCAGGCGTGCGCGCTCGGCGCCCAGATGTTCCTGTCTGGACCAGTCACCAGACGAGCTGCTGGTGCAGATGAGCGGCCTAGCGGAGCGCATGGCCGCGACCCGGCTTCAGCCATGGGCGAAGTCCCTCAGCGTGGGCGGCCTTCATGAAGGAGCTCGCGTGTCACGCGGTGAAAATGTCAGCAGCTGTCACCGCCCGGGTCTGGGTGTCCGGGTGCTCGACAGCGTCTCTCGCGCAGACCACATAGCTGAGTTCATCGGTATCCAGGGTGAGGAAGGCGGCTAGCGAGGACACGATGGTCTTGCCGAGGCCGCGCTCGATCTCCGCCCGGAACCTCATCAACGGCCCCAGGTAGAACGCAAGGTAATTGTCGGTGATGCGGTAGACGCGGCGCCGTGACCGGGTGCCCTGCTCGGTGACAGGGAGCAGTCGCTCGATGATCCGCATTTCCACCAGGCGGTCGAGGGTGCACGTCGGGTCGGCGCCGATGGCATCCTTGATCCCACTGTGCCTGGTCCGCCCGGCGGCGACCGCAGTGAGCACGCCCGTCGTATGCTCGCCGGCGCCCACCTCGGTGGCCATCACGAGCAGCCCCTCGGTCAGCAAGGGCGAGCCCGGGCGCCCGGTCAGTTCAAGCAAGTTCTCGGTAATCGAGGCGCGCTGATTCCACCAGGAGAGATACAAAGGCGTGCCGCCCGCGATCCCGTACACCCGGGCCCGGTCCGCCGGGGCCAGGTCTGGCAGCATCAGGGCCGCCTCGTGCGGGCGGAACTGATGCAGCAGCAGCGTCAGGTCGAACCGGCCGTACAGCGGCGCCCGGTACTCGCGCATTTCATCGATCGTCCGGATCGCCGAACCGGAGAAGATGATCCTCAGCTGAGTGTGCTCGTGAACGTCATCGAGAAAAGCACGAAGAATCCCGGGCAGGGCCGGAGACGACCCGATCAGCTCCGGGAATTCGTCGAGGATGAGAAGGACACGCGAGCCGCGAGCGGCCCGTGCCAGGTGGTCAAGGATGTCGCGCCAGGTTCCGTATGGCGCAGCGGCGAGATCCCTCATCCTGTCGGGCAGGACAGCGGCTATCTGCCGGGACAAGGTGGCGATCTCTGCTGCCGCGGTCTCGCCGGTCCCGGTGTGGAACACAACTGGCGCGTCCGTAGCGGCGGCGAAATGCTGCAGAAGCGCTGTTTTGCCTACTCGTCTCCGGCCCCAGACGAGCGCCGGCTGTTCGGTCGCTCCCACCACGCTTGCAGGGCTGCTAGCTCATCTACCCGGTTGACAAAAAGCCATCGCACCATAGTGGCAGTCGGTGTAACCGACACAAACTGCTACCGACATCTAGCGTCGGTAGCAGTCACTGGATAATTACCCGCGGCTGGTTACGACAGGCCCAGATTCTCCCGGTCGTTCGCAGCAAGTAGCCGAGGCACACACAGCCTGGTCCGCTGGCCAAGATGCCGTCAGGCAGTGAGGCTGCTGCTGGATGAGATGCTGTCCCCGGCCATCGCGCGCGAGCTCCGCGAACGCGGGTACGAGCTCCGCGAACGCGGGTACGACGTCTCGGCGGTAACAGAACACCCAGGCTGGGCGGCACTCTCAGATCCCGAGGTCCTGGCCGTGGCACGGACTGAGCGCAGAGCCGTCGTCACCAATAACCTGCGCGACTACCGGCCGCTGCATTCCGACGCGGTTACGCCGGGCGGCCCGGGACACTTCGGCATGGTCTTCATGCCAGGCAGCTACCGGCGTACCAAAGCCGACACCGGACAAATCATCTCCGCCCTTGAAGCAAAGCTCACTGAATACCCCGGCGATGAGGATCTAGCGAACGGTGAGTGCTGGCTGTAACAGCCGGCATGCCATGAGATCCAGCGATACCAACGGAGGTATCTCAAGCCCGTGAAATCGCCCTGGAGGAGGCCAGAAAGGTGACCATCGACCTCGGGTAAGAAGGCACCAGGACCACCGAGGTGGTCTACAGGCGCGAGCTGCGTCCTGTCCTGACAACCGGAGCCGAGGCCATGGACAGGCTCTTCCCAAGCTCATCGGTCCCCGTACGCGGTACGCGGAGGCAGCGCACCACATCTGGTCACCAAACGTCATTATCCGCCCGATAGCTATAGCTCGTAACCGCCGTTAGGGCGCCCCGCCGGCCGCTTAGCGCTGGCCATCACCGCGCACAGATCAGGTAGGTCTGCGCCGAGAAAGCTGAGCGCTCACTGGACTTCGGTCCGCCGGGCCGGATCGTTCCGCAGGTAACGACAGCTCAGTATCGCTCCGTAATCGTCCTTAGCTCGTCCGCCGGGGATCGATCGGCTCGTCAGAAGCGACCTCTTCCGGATTAGATACACCGAGCTGGGCACGGGCTGCAACATATAGCTGGTGCATTGCTGCCCGCAGCCTGGCCTCCGCTGGAACACCAGCGTAGTAGCTAGCCAGCTCGTCCTCGCGGCCCTCCCATGCGTAGCGAACCCACGAAACGTGATGCTCGACCTCCCGGGCAGCTTGCTGAAGATCCTGGCTCCCGATAAGGCGTATCTGCTGGGCGAGACCGCGCAGGTGTGCATGATGTGCCTCCAACTCTGCGGCGCGCGCTTCCTCGTCGCCGCCGCGACCGAGCCGTCGGCCAAGGTGAACGAACTCGCGAACCGTTGCGGAGAAATCCTTGCAGAGTTCATACAGCGCCGTATCCCAACGTATGGCGAGCGCGTGCTTTTCCCTCCTGCGGTCTATTAGATACGTCGGAATCAGGCCGATAGCTGCGCCTACAACCAGCAGCAGAATACTCGTGAATGCTGCTTTAGGTCCATCAAGCGATGGTAACGCGTTCACTGTCGACAGTCACTTTGACGTGAGTTAATGTGGCAGGAAGCCTTCGGCCTGGCCTCAGTGTTCTTTGCGTACGTGATAGCTGCCGAGGATCGCCGCATTCAGGGTCGGCCTCTGGCCTGGTCCTCGACGTCATGCCCGCAGGGTCGGCAGAGGTCTCCGGGGTCAACGGCGCGCGCCGGAGGAGGACACGCACCAATACTCCCATCAGGTACGTGATGGAGCGGTGCACTGCTTTTAACCAGATATCCAGGACCTGATCAGCTGAGTGCCTCGCACTGACGGGTCCGTTGTTACCGGCACCCGGTGCCCTGTGGTCGTGAGAGCTCGCGGACCTGAGCCAGGAT
>Ga0224557_1000788_pt1 | contig 33759 bp, 26 predicted proteins | sample 714S31014metaG_FD_180677 | JGI IMG/M metagenome (GOLD analysis project Ga0224557, IMG submission 180677) | Peat soil microbial communities from Stordalen Mire, Sweden - 717 S3 10-14 | ecosystem: Environmental > Terrestrial > Soil > Wetlands > Peat | place: Sweden: Norrbotten County, Stordalen... | reverse complement strand
CCCAACGACGACGGGCTGGGCATCCGGATGGGTGTCTCGGCGGGAGGTACCACCGAGAACATGGACGAGATGTTCATCACCGCCGCGGCCTATCCGCCGGAAATTCTGCTGACGGGTCTGATCGTCAACAAGGAGGGCAAGCGGTTCGTCGCCGAGGATTCCTATCACTCGCGCACCTCGGCGTTCGTGCTGGAGCAGCCCGACCAAACCGCTTACCTGATCGTCGACGAAGCCCACACCGAGATGCCCGCGATGCCACTGATCAAGTTCCTCGATGGCTACGAGACCATCGCCGAAGCGGAGGACGCCCTCGACATCCCCGCGGGCAACCTCGCGGCAACGCTGGAACGCTACAACGAGTTCGCGGCCAAGGGCGAGGACCCTGATTTCCGCAAGCAGCCGGAATATCTTGCGTCACAAAGCAATGGCCCGTGGGCGGTGTTCGATCTGTCGCTCGGGCGGGCGATGTACTCGGGATTCACCATGGGCGGCCTGACGGTCTCCGTCGACGGCGAGGCACAACGCGCCGACGGCAACGTTATCCCGGGGCTCTATGCGGTGGGCGCGTGCGCGTCCAACATCGCCCAGGACGGAAAGGGATATGCCAGCGGTACGCAGCTGGGCGAGGGCTCATTCTTCGGGCGTCTCGCCGGAGCACACGCGGCAGCGGGGGCGCAGGCGCGGTAAAGACCACAGCGCCGGAGCGCACGCGGCAGCAAGCAGCTAGACCTGCGCGGGCTCCTTGTCGATCGGGCTGAGTCGCCATTGGCCGCTGCCAAGCAATTCGAGCTGTTGCTCGTGGTGCTGCTCGACGGTGTTGCGATGGCTGACGCTAACCACGACGCAGTCGGGCAGTTCGTTGCGCAGCATCTGGTAGAGCGCGAACTCCAACCCTTCGTCGAGTGCGGAGGTGGACTCGTCGAGGAATACCGCCCGCGGTTTGGTGAGCAGGATGCGGGCGAAGGCAACACGTTGTTGCTCGCCGGGGGAGAGCACCTTGGCCCAGTCCCGCTCTTCGTCCAGCCGGTCGCACAGCGGGGCGAGTGCCACCTTGCTCAGGACGTCGCGCAAGGTGTCTTCGGCGATGTCGTCCGGAGAATTCGGGTAGCACACCACACCACGCAAAGTGCCCAGCGGCACATACGGCAACTGTGACAAGAACATCGTCGCGTTCTCGCCGTCGGGGCGGCACAAGGTCCCCGAGGCGAACGGCCACAACTCGGCCAGGCTGCGTAGCAGGGTGGTCTTACCGGAGCCCGAGCGTCCTGTGATCACCAGCGAAGCGCCAGTTTCCAGCTCCACATCCAACGAATCGATCAACTGGTCACCGGCCGGCGTACGCACTTCAATGCCGGCGAGCTCAACTGCCACGCCTTCACTCGGCTTGACCAGCACGGTCGGCAGCGCCCGACCCCGGGCGTTGGCGTCGACCAGCCCGTGCAACCGGATGATCGCAGCACGGAACGCCGCGAACGCGTCGTAGTTGTTGCGGAAAAACGACAGCGAGTCATTGATACTGCCGAACGCCGTCGCGGTCTGGGTGACGTCGCCGAAGTCGATCTTGCCGGCGAAAAGCCGCGGCGCCTGGATGATCCACGGCAACGGGACGATTATCTGGGTCACCGACCAGTTCCATCCGTTGAAAATGATGGTTCGTCGAACGAACCGGCGGTAGTTCGCGATGATCGGCGTGAAGCGCCGCCACAGCTGTGCCCGCTCCACTCGCTCACCACGGTAGAAGCCCACCGCCTCGGCGGCGTCTCGCAAGCGGACGAGGGCGTAGCGGAACGCGGCGTTGAGTTTCTCGTTGTCAAAGCTGAGCCAAATCAGCGGGCGCCCAAGCCAGACCGCGACCACCGTCGCGATCAGCACATAGATCAGAACAGTCCAGAACATCGCGCGCGGAAAGGTATAGCCGAAGATATCCAGATCCCCCGACAGGTTCCACAGGATCGCGGTGAACGAGATCACCGAGGCCACCGCGTTGACAGCCCCGAACAGCAAGGTGTTGCCCGTCCCGTTGGACGGTATGTTCGGTGTCGCACCGACACCAGCGGTGAAGATGTCGATGTCCTGTTGAATACGCTGGTCCGGGTTGTCGATGGTTTTGTCGATAAACAGATCCCGGTAGTACGCCTTGCCGTCGAGCCAGTCGTCGGTGAGGTGGGCGGTCAGCCAAACGCGCCAGGAGATGATGAAGCGCTGAGTCAGATAGATGTCAGCCACAATCCGGGCGATGAAGATAGCGGCCAGCAAGCTGAAGATCGCGAGCGACATCCAAAAGCCGTGTTCACCAGATTGTTCCACCTCGAGGCTGCCCGCTGCGCGGCCCTGAAACGCTTTCTGTAGTGCCGAATACAAGTCGTTGCTCTGGTAGCTGAACAGGACGCTGAGACGCACCGAGAGGAGCACCGATAGCAGCAACACGCCAAGCATCAGCCAAACGCGGACGCTCCGTCGGCCAACGAAGTACCCGCGGGTGATCCGCCAGAACTGTCGGCCCCAGGGAGTCAGATATCTGAGCACAACCACCGCGGCGAACACGCCGATAGCGCTGATCACCCAGGCTATGGCGACCCACCGCAAGGAGTCCAAGGGTGCCGCCGACCAGTCGATCGATGGCGCAAACAGCTTCGGGCCCAAGGTCGACGTCTCCTTTTGCAGTGGCGATGTTGGGACTGCCGTTGAACAGGAATCCTTCGGCGAAGGTACCCGAAGATTGTGGATAGGCTGCGGTGATGAGCACCGACGCCGTCTCAGAACCCACTATCCACGCGGGCCGGCTCGTCGCGCGCCGACTCAAGGCCAGCGGTGTCGACACCGTCTTCACGTTATCGGGCGGCCACCTGTTTCCGATTTACGACGGCTGCCGTGATGAGGGTATCCGGCTCATCGACACGCGGCACGAGCAAACCGCGGCGTTCGCCGCCGAGGGCTGGTCGAAGGTGACCAGGTCGCCGGGTGTGGCCGCGCTCACCGCGGGGCCTGGCATCACGAACGGCATGAGCGCGATGGCGGCGGCACAGCAGAACCAGTCGCCGCTGGTGGTGCTCGGCGGCCGCGCCCCCGCGTTGCGATGGGGCATGGGTTCGCTGCAGGAGATCGACCACGTCCCATTCGTGGCCCCGCTGGCCCGGTTCGCGGCGACAGCGCAGTCGGGCGACGCCGCGGGTCGCCTCGTCGACGAAGCGTTGCGGGCGGCTGTGGGCGCGCCGTCAGGGGTGGGATTCGTCGACTTCCCGATGGACCACCTGTTCTCTCCCGCGGAGGACGATGGACGTCCGGGCGCCCTCACCGACCTGCCGGCAGCGGCGACCCCGGACACCGAGGCTCTGGACCGCGCTGCGGCCATGCTGGCCACCGCGGACCGGCCGGTGATCATGGCAGGCACCAATGTGTGGTGGGGACACGCGGAGGCGGCGCTGCTTCGTCTTGCCGAGGAACGCCAGATCCCGGTGCTGATGAACGGGATGGCCCGTGGCGTGGTGCCTGCTGATCACCCGTTGGCATTTTCGCGGGCGCGGGGCAAAGCGTTGAGCAATGCAGACGTGGCCCTGGTTGTCGGCGCGCCGATGGATTTCCGCTTGGGCTTCGGTGGAGTATTCGGCTCGCAAACCCAGCTCGTGGTGGCCGACCGGGTCAAACCCCAGCGCGAGCATCCGCGGCCCATCGCGGCCGGGCTCTATGGCGACCTGACCTCGATCCTGACGGCGCTGACCGCACGGGGCGGGACTGACCAGAACTGGATCGCCGAGTTGCGGATGGCCGAGACCGCGGCGCGCGACCTGGAAGCGGCCGACCTCGCCGATGACCGGAGTCCGCTGCATCCCATGCGGGTGTATGCCGAATTGGCTCCGCTGCTCGACCGCGACGCCATCGTCGTCATCGACGCCGGCGATTTCGGGTCCTACGCCGGGCGGATGATCGAAAGCTATCTGCCGGGCTGCTGGCTGGACAGCGGTCCGTTCGGCTGCCTCGGTTCGGGCCCTGGTTATGCCCTGGCTGCCAAATTGGCGCACCCAGACCGTCAGGTCGTCCTGTTGCAGGGCGACGGAGCATTCGGCTTCAGCGGCATGGAATGGGACACGCTGGTCCGGCACGGCGTGCCGGTCGTATCGGTCATCGGCAACAACGGAATCTGGGGCCTGGAAAAGCACCCGATGGAAATGCTGTATGGATATTCAGTGTGTGCGGATTTACGACCCGGCACTCGCTACGACGAGGTGGTGCGCGCGCTGGGGGGCCACGGTGAGCTGGTGTCTGCGCCGGCCGAGCTGCGGCCCGCACTGGAACGTGCCTTCGCCAGCGGCCTACCCGCGGTCGTCAACGTCCTCACCGACCCGACCATCGCCTATCCACGCCGATCCAACCTCGGCTGACAGGCCGGCCCCTTGCGCGAACGTGCGCAGTTGCACACCAATCCCCGGAGTGTCGCGTGCAAACACGCACGCTCGGGCCGGTGGGGGAGTCGCGTACCGTTGATCTGTGCCGAAGACTGCCCGCGCTGAACCTGGGCGCCTGAGCGGTCGCTTCTGGCGACTCCTCGGCGCCAGTACGGAAAAGAACCAAACTCGTTCCCTCGCCGAGGTGAGCGCCTCGTCTGAATACGACAAAGAAGCCGCCGATCTCGATGACGAGAAGCTGCGGAAGGCGGCTGGGTTACTCAACCTCGACGACCTCGCCGAGTCCGACGATATTTCGCAGTTCCTTGCGATCGCCCGAGAGGCGGGCGAAAGGACGACCGGGCTCCGTCCATTCGACGTGCAGTTGCTCGGGGCGCTGCGGATGCTCGCCGGCGACGTGATCGAAATGGCGACCGGTGAGGGTAAGACCCTGGCGGGCGCTATCGCGGCGGCCGGATATGCCATTGGCGGCCGGCACGTCCACGTAGTGACCATCAACGACTACCTGGCCCGTCGCGACGCGGAGTGGATGGGCCCGCTGCTGGAGGCCATGGGGTTGACGGTCGGCTGGATTACCGCGGAGTCGACCAGCGACGACCGCAGAGCAGCCTATGACTGCGACGTCACATACGCGTCGGTCAACGAAATCGGCTTCGACGTGTTGCGCGATCAGCTGGTGACCGACGTCGCCGACCTGGTCTCGCCCAATCCCGATGTGGCCCTTATCGACGAAGCCGATTCCGTGCTGGTGGATGAGGCTCTGGTGCCCCTGGTGCTGGCGGGCACCAGCCACCGGGAGACGCCACGGCTGGAGATCATCAAGCTCGTTGGCGAGCTGACCGCGGAAATCGACTACGCCACCGACTCCGACAGCCGCAACGTTCATTTGACCGAGGTGGGAGCCCACAAGGTCGAAAAGGCACTCGGTGGCATCGACCTGTATTCCGAGGAACACGTCGCCACCTCGCTGACCGAGGTCAACGTCGCGCTGCACGCACATGTGCTGTTGCACCGCGACGTGCACTACATCGTCAGAGACGACGCGGTGCACCTGATCAACTCTTCGCGCGGCCGAATCGCACAACTGCAGCGTTGGCCGGACGGCCTGCAGGCTGCCGTCGAAGCCAAGGAAGGTATTGAAACCACCGAGACCGGCGAGGTGCTCGACACCATCACGGTGCAGGCGCTGATCAACCGTTACGCGACCGTGTGCGGCATGACCGGCACCGCGCTGGCCGCCGGTGAGCAACTGCGTCAGTTCTACAAGCTCAGCGTTTCACCAATTCCGCCCAATACCCCCAACATTCGCGAAGACGAGTCCGACCGGGTCTACATCACCGCCGCCGCGAAAAACGACGCGATCGTCGATCACATCGCCGAAATGCACGAGACCGGACAGCCGGTACTTGTCGGCACCCGCGACGTCGCCGAGTCCGAGGATCTGCACGAGCAGCTGGTGCGCCGCGGTGTTCCCGCGGTGCTGCTCAATGCCAAGAACGACGCCGAGGAGGCGGACGTAATCGCCGAGGCCGGCGAATACGGCACGGTCACGGTTTCCACCCAGATGGCCGGCCGCGGCACCGACATCAGACTGGGCGGGTCCGAGGAAGCCGACCACGACCGGGTCGCCGAACTGGGTGGCCTGCACGTGGTCGGCACCGGCCGGCATCACACCGAACGCCTGGACAATCAGTTGCGCGGGCGGGCCGGACGCCAGGGCGATCCGGGCTCCTCGGTGTTTTTCTCGAGTTGGGAAGACGACGTCGTCGCCGCCAACCTCGATCGGAACAAATTGCCGATGCAGACCGACAACGACGGCCGGATCGTGAGCCCCAAGACCACCGGCCTGCTTGACCATGCTCAGCGCGTCGCCGAGGGGCGGCTGCTGGACGTACACGCGAACACCTGGCGCTACAACCAGCTGATCGCCCAGCAACGCGCCATCATTGTCGATCGCCGCAACACGTTGTTGCGCACCGCGACTGCGCGAGAGGAACTGGCACAACTGGCGCCAGACCGGTACGAGGAACTATCCGTTGACCTCTCCGAGGAACGGCTCGAGACAATCTGCCGACTGATCATGCTGTATCACCTCGACCGCGGCTGGGCCGATCATCTGGCGTACCTGGCAGACATCCGGGAAAGCATCCACTTGCGCGCACTGGGCCGGCAGAACCCGCTGGACGAGTTTCACCGGCTGGCGGTCGACGCGTTCGCGTCGCTGGCCGCTGACGCGATTGAGGCGGCGCAACAGACCTTCGAGACCGCGAACGTCCTCGAAGAGGAGCCGGGGCTGGATCTGTCCAAGCTCGCGCGGCCGACATCGACGTGGACGTACATGGTCAATGACAACCCGTTGTCCGATGACACCCTTTCGACGTTGAGCCTGCCGGGAGTCTTCCGCTAAGAAGCGCCCGGCACAAGGTCGCCGAGCGTGAAGCCAGCTTCACGTTCGAGCGCGAGCGTGAAACCAGCTTCACGTGCGCGCGTGGACCGATCCGAACTGCGGACCGCATCGTCACCCGGCTTCACCTGATTGCCCGGCTCCTCAACGGTCCGTGTGCGGACCGCATCGTCACCCGGCTTCACCTGATTGCCCAGCTCCTCAACGGTCCGTGTGCGGACCGCATCGTCACCCGGCTAAGGTCACGGCTCATGGAGCAGGTGCTTCCGTCGGATCGGGTACTGACGGTACCCAACTTGCTGAGCGCCATCCGCCTGCTGCTCATCCCGGTATTCATCTACGTTCTGCTGTTCGCACACGCCTATGGCTGGGCGGTGGCAATTCTGATGTTCAGCGGCGCCTCCGACTGGGCTGACGGCAAGATCGCCCGCACACTCAACCAATCTTCTCGGTTGGGCGTTCTGCTGGACCCGGCGGTTGATCGCCTGTACATGGTCACCGTGCCCGTCGTGTTAGCGATCGCCGGGATCGTGCCCTGGTGGTTCGTCGTCACGCTGCTGGTGCGGGACGCGCTGCTGGCCGCATCGCTGCCCCTGCTGCGGAGTCGCGGACTGTCGGCGCTGCCGGTGACCTACATCGGCAAAGCCGCGACCTTTGCACTGATGTCAGGCTTTCCGTTGGTTCTGCTGGGCAGGTGGGATGCGTTGTGGAGCCGAGTCATCGGCGCCTGCGGTTGGGCCTTCTTGATCTGGGGCGTCTATGCCTACCTCTGGGCATTCGTGCTTTATGCGGTGCAGATCACGTTGGTCATGCGCCGAATGCCCAAGCTCAAGGCTGGTGAGCGTGGCTGACGTCGACCGCAAGCTAGGCGGCTATGACCCCAACGCGGGCCATAGCGCCTACGCCGCCGCACGACCACAGCTCATCCCGGTGCCCTCCCTGCTACGGGTCCTGCTGTCAGAACATCTGGATCCCGGCTATGCCGCGGCTGCCGCGAAACGTGACGGCTCTGCCACACCGAAGAGCGGGCGGACCCTCGCCTTCGGTTGGTTCTGGCAGGCATTGGCGGCGACGCTGGTCGCCGCGGTATTCGCCGCGGGACTCGCGCAGGCCCGCTCGGTTGCACCGGGTGTACGCGAGGCCCAGGAACTGCTCCTGACAAGTGTGCGGGCCCGCGAAATCACCGCATCGAAGCTAGCCAAGCAGCGCAGCGTGCTGTCGGCACGACTCGATGACGTGCAGCGGCACGCGTTGGCAGACGACGCCGAGGGTCAGCGGCTGCTGACCCGCCTCGATGCGCTCAGCCTGGCAGCGGCCAGCACGCCGGTCAGCGGTCCGGGCCTGAAGCTGACAATTACCGATCCCGGTGTCAGCCCGAATCTTTCCGACGTGTCCAAACAGCGGGTAAACGGGAACCGGCAAATCATTTTGGACCGCGACCTGCAGCTGGTCGTCAACTCCTTATGGGCGAGCGGCGCGGAGGCCATCTCGGTCGGGGGCGCCCGGATCGGGCCGAACGTGACCATCCGGCAAGCCGGCGGTGCGATCCTGGTCGACAACAACCCGACCAGCAGCCCCTATACGATCCTCGCGGTCGGGCCGCCGCACGGGATGCGAGATATCTTCGACCACAGCCCCGGCCTGCAGCGCCTTAGGCTGCTGGAGGCCTCCTACGGCGTCGGCGTCACCGTCAACTTCGCCGACGGCCTGTCGCTGCCGGCCGGATCGATCCGGGATGTCAAGTTCGCCAGACAGATTGGGCCCTAGTGAGAGAACCACTGCAGAAGCAGATTCCCTTGCGGGAAATGCGGTCTGGATTCCGAGCATGATCGGTATCGCGGCGCTCGCAGTAGGCATCGTGCTAGGCCTGATCTTTCACCCCAGCGTGCCCGAAGTCATCCAGCCTTACCTGCCGATCGCGGTGGTCGCGGCGCTGGACGCCGTATTCGGCGGGCTGCGGGCCTACCTCGAGCGGATCTTCGACCCGAAGGTGTTCGTGGTGTCGTTCGTATTCAACGTCTTCGTGGCTGCCCTGATCGTCTATGTCGGCGATCAGTTGGGCGTCGGCACACAGTTGTCCACGGCAATCATCGTCGTGCTGGGTATTCGGATCTTCGGCAACGCCGCTGGGCTGCGGCGCCGGCTATTCGGGGCATGACGCGCGCCGGCGACGATGCAGAGCGAAGCGATGAGGAGGAGCGGCGCCATGAGCGCGCCGGCGACGATGCAGAGCGAAGCGATGAGGAAGAGCGGCGCCATGACGCAGACGAGGTCTGAGATGAGATCCCCGTGAGCCACGAGCCCCCCGGACCCGCCGCCGACGAAACTGGTGACGCGCCAACCCGGCACGATCGTGCTGACGACGCCAAAGCCGACGAGGGCGCCCAGCGTGGCCGCCACGAACTACCGGCGAACAGTACGCGCCCCCAGATTGGCGCGCTGCGACGAACTGGTCTGTCCGCGCTGGCGCGAGGTGGTCGCTCCCGGCTGGTGTTCGGCGCGCTGGCGATCCTGTTGTGCCTGGTCTTGGGGATCGCGATCGTCACGCAGGTACGCGAGACCCGGTCGGGTGACTCACTGGATACCGCACGGCCCGCGGACCTGCTGGTGCTGCTGGACTCGCTGCGGCAGCGCGAGGCCACGTTGAACAGCGAAGTGAGCGAACTTCAGAACACGCTGAACAGGCTGCAGGCGTCGGGCAACAGCGATCAGGCCGCCATCGAAAACGCGCAGGCCAGATTGGCTGCGCTATCCATCCAGGTCGGCGCCGTCGGCGCGACGGGACCCGGTGTCACGCTGACGATCGAGGATCCCGGGCCCGGAGTGTCGCCGGAAGCCACGCTCGACGTAATCAACGAGTTGCGCGCCGCTGGGGCCGAGGCGATCGAGATCAATGATGCGAACCAGTCTGTGCGAGTGGGTGTCGATACCTGGGTGGTGGGTACTCCCGGTTCACTGACCATCGACAATAGGACACTGTCGCCGCCGTATTCGATTCTGGCGATTGGTGATCCACCCACGCTCGCCGCTGCGATGAATATTCCCGGAGGTGCTGAGGACAGCATCAAGCGCGTTGGCGCGCGGATGTCTGTGCAACAGGCTTCCCGCGTGGACGTGACCACCTTGCGACAACCAAAACCGCACCAATACGCTCAGCCCGGTAAGTGAGACCAGCCGAACCATTCGACCAGAACAGCCGACCAGAACAGGATTACCGTGAGCGATATCCCTTCCGATCTGCACTACACCGTCGAACACGAATGGGTTCGCCGCGGCGGGGAAGACACCGCCCGGATCGGGATCACCGACTTCGCGCAGTCGGCGCTGGGCGATGTCGTTTTCGTTCAGCTGCCCGAGGTGGGTGCCGAGGTGAGCGCGGGTGAAACGTTCGGCGAAGTGGAATCGACGAAATCGGTGTCGGACCTCTACGCGCCGGTCTCAGGCAAAGTGTCCGCGGTCAACAGCGATCTTGAAGGCAGCCCCGACCTGGTGAACTCCGACCCGTACGGCGCCGGCTGGCTGCTGGATGTCAAAGTCTCGGATCCCGCTGAATTGGAGTCGGCCATTGCGTCGCTGCTCGACGCTGATGCCTACCGCGACACACTGACCGAATGACGATTGCTAATGTCCCTGCCAGCCCTGGGTAATCTGCTTGCGATCCCGCAGCGGAGGGCACATTGCGTACGGGTGCGCGGTACGGTCAACACATCTGCACGAGAGGGCGGTAACCGGCGGTGTGGGGCTTAAAAACTGAACGGGTAACTGAATGGGTAACCCAATGGGTACCTAGTGGGAAGCGGGCCAACTGGCCCGGGCAAGCAACGCCACGGTGGTCAGTGAGGAGCAGCGGGTGACGGACATGGACAACGACCAGACTTCTGATGAGGTCACGGTGGAGACGACGTCCGTCTTCCGCGCCGACTTCCTCAACGAACTGGACGCGCCCGCCCAACCAGGTGCGGAAAGCCCGGTGTCCGGCGTCGAAGGACTGCCGGCGGGTTCGGCGTTGCTCGTCGTCAAGCGGGGCCCGAACGCCGGGTCGCGCTTCCTGCTCGACCAGCCCATCACGTCCGCGGGGCGGCATCCGGACAGCGACATATTCCTCGATGACGTGACCGTCAGCCGGCGGCACGCCGAATTCCGATTGGAAACCGACGAATTCAACGTCGTCGACGTGGGCAGCCTGAACGGCACCTACGTCAACCGGGAGCCCGTGGATTCCGCGGTGCTGGCCAACGGCGACGAAGTCCAGATCGGCAAGTTCCGCTTGGTGTTTTTGACCGGGCCGAAGCAAGGTGACGACGATGGGGGATCCGGAGGCTAGTGAGCGCGCCCGATAGCCCGGCACTGGCCGGGATGTCGATCGGGGTGGTCCTAGACCTCTTGAGGCCGGATTTCCCCGATGTCACAATCTCCAAGATTCGGTTCTTGGAAGCTGAGGGTCTGGTGACGCCGCAGCGCGCCGCGTCGGGGTACCGGAGATTCACCGCATACGACTGCGCGCGGCTGCGCTTCATTCTGACCGCCCAACGGGATCACTACCTGCCGCTGAAGGTGATCAGGGCGCAGCTGGACGCTCAACCCGACGGCGAACTTCCGTCGTCCGGATCGCCTTACGGCGTACCGCGATTGGTGTCGGTCGCCGGAAGCACGGTTGACTTAGTCGACTCAGGGATCGATTCAGGGGCCGGCTCCGACGCGGCGGCAGTGGCTCCCTCCCGTGTTCGGCTGAGTCGAGAAGACCTGCTGGAACGCTCAGGGGTGGGCGACGGCCTGCTGACGGCGCTGCTCAAAGCCGGGGTGATCACCACCGGGCCCGGCGGGTTCTTCGACGAACATGCGGTCGTCATCCTGCAATGTGCGCGTGCGTTATCCGAGTATGGCGTCGAGCCGCGGCATCTGCGCGCCTTCCGTTCGGCCGCCGACCGGCAGTCCGACTTGATCGCCCAAATCGCCGGGCCGGTAGTCAAAGCGGGCAAGGCAGGCGCCCGTGATCGTGCCGACGACTTGGCTCGTGAGGTCGCGGCGCTCGCCATTACCTTGCACACCTCGCTGATCAAGTCTGCAGTTCGCGACGTTCTTGACCGCTGAGGACTAGACTTCGTTCCAACTTGGTTTGGCGTCATGTGCGGAGGGCAGACACAGATGGGTGAAGTTCGTGTTGTCGGCATTCGCGTGGAGCAGCCGCAAAACCAGCCGGTGTTGCTACTACGCGAAGCCGACGGTGACCGGTACCTACCAATCTGGATCGGCCAGTCTGAAGCCGCCGCCATCGCGCTCGAGCAGCAAGGCGTCGAACCACCTCGTCCACTGACGCACGATCTCATCAGGGATGTTATTGCCGCGCTTGGACATTCACTCAAAGAGGTGCGGATCGTCGATCTTCAGGAAGGCACTTTCTACGCTGACCTGGTCTTCGACCGCGACATCACGGTATCGGCACGCCCCTCGGACTCGGTGGCCATCGCGCTGCGGGTCGGCGTACCCATCTACGTGGAGGAAGCCGTACTCGCCCAGGCCGGTCTGCTGATCCCCGACGAGACCGACGAAGAAGGCGGCACCGTGGTTCGGGAGGACGAGGTGGAGAAATTCAAGGAGTTTCTCGACAGCGTGTCACCCGACGACTTCAAGGCAACCTAACCGGCCCGGCCCGCGGCTTTTCTCGCAGTGACGGGACGCAATACGGGGACTAGGCTGGAGCCGATATCACGGATGTGTCTCATCTGCCCCGAGATGTCGACACGCCTGGCGGATAGCGCGCCGACTTACTCTTAAGACCGCCATACTTTGATCACGACATAAGGCACGATAGGCGTAAGCTCTCTACCACTCGGGCCTTAGCAAACGTCCTGCTGGGACAGCCAGCGGACGTAGCTAGTGCCAAGAGCGCGATCGGCGAGAGGAACCACCGTGAGCGACCAGCCACGTCAAGGTCAGCTGGACCTTGCTGACCACGCGAAGTCCGCGACCACTGGCGACCGCGATGTCACCGCACCCAGCGGACCCACGCAACCGGGGCTATTCCCCGACGATTCCGTGCCTGACGAGCTGGTCGGCTACCGCGGGCCGAGCGCCTGCCAGATCGCCGGAATCACATATCGCCAGCTGGACTACTGGGCGCGCACCTCGTTGGTGGTTCCATCGATCCGCAGCGCTGCCGGCTCCGGCAGCCAACGGCTCTACTCGTTCAAGGACATCCTGGTTCTCAAGATCGTCAAGCGATTGCTTGACACCGGCATCTCGCTGCACAACATCCGTGTCGCAGTTGACCATCTGCGCCAGCGTGGCGTCCAGGATCTGGCCAACATCACCTTGTTCTCCGACGGCACGACCGTCTACGAATGCACATCCGCCGAAGAGGTCGTCGACCTGCTGCAGGGCGGGCAGGGCGTGTTCGGCATCGCCGTGTCCGGTGCGATGCGCGAACTGACCGGTGTCATCGCCGACTTCCCCGGCGAGCGAGCCGACGGCGGCGAGTCGATTGCCGCTCCGGAGGACGAACTGGCGTCCCGGCGCAAGCACCGCGACCGCAAGATCGGCTGACTCGGTAGCATCGCGCCGCGTGGTTCCCTGCGCGCGAGGTAAAGTTGTATCCGCATCGCCCCCACGCGGGAGAGTTCCGTGACTGCCAGTCACGGACGCCGAAGGAGCAACACCTCTCCGTCAACCTCTCAGGCACCCGGACCGCGCGGGGCCCCGATGCCTCTGGAAAGTGGTGAACCGTTTATTCGGGTCACCCGCCCATGGGGAAAGTCAACCCTGCTCTCGGTGATCGGGGTTGCCGAATCTCTCAGGCGCCCGTTTCGGGTTGACGACAGAGGGAGAGGGCCGTAAGTCCTCTGCCGCCTGTCAGGAGCCATACTTTGTCCGACCAAGCTACGTCCGACCAAGCTACGTCCGACCAAGTGTCCGGCCAATCAACTTTCGCGAGCCGCCACATCGGCCCCGACGGCGACGCCGTCGCCGCGATGCTTGCCGTCATCGGCGTCGATTCACTCGATGTACTCGCAGCCAAGGCGGTTCCTGCCGGCATCCTCGATAAGCCCACTTCCGGCGGCGCCGCACCCGGTCTGGACGGATTGCCTGCGGCCGCCACCGAGACCGAGGCGCTGGCGGAGCTGCGAGCGATGGCCGACGAGAACACCGTCGCGGTGTCGATGATCGGGCAGGGCTACTACGACACGCTCACGCCACCGGTGTTGTTGCGCAACATCTTGGAGAACCCGGCCTGGTACACCGCCTACACGCCGTACCAACCTGAGATCAGTCAGGGTCGGCTGGAAGCGCTGTTGAATTTCCAGACTGTGGTCACCGATCTCACCGGCCTTGAGATTGCGAACGCATCGATGCTCGACGAGGGCACCGCGGGCGCAGAGGCCATGACACTGTTGCATCGGGCAGCTCGCGGCTCGTCGAACCGGCTGGCCGTCGACGCCGATTTGTTCGCCCAGACCGCAGCCGTACTGGCGACCCGGGCCAAACCGTTGGGCATCGAGATCGTGACCGCCGACTTGCGTGACGGTCTACCCGACGGTGAGTTCTTCGGCGTCATCGCCCAGCTCCCCGGCGCCAGCGGCCGGATCACCGACTGGTCCGCTCTGGTGACACAAGCCCACGACCGAGGCGCGCTGGTTGCCATCGGCGCCGACCTGTTGGCGTGCACGCTGATCACACCGCCTGGCGAGATCGACGCCGACGTCGCATTCGGCACCACCCAAAGATTCGGCGTGCCAATGGGATTCGGCGGTCCGCACGCCGGGTACCTGGCGGTACACGCAAAGCATGCCCGTCAACTGCCAGGCCGGTTGGTTGGCGTATCGGTGGATGCCGACGGGTCGCCCGCCTACCGCCTGGCGTTGCAGACTCGCGAGCAGCACATCCGGCGCGACAAGGCGACCAGCAACATCTGTACGGCGCAGGTGCTACTGGCTGTCATGGCCGCGATGTACGCCAGCTACCACGGCGCCGACGGGCTGACCGGTATCGCCCGCCGTGTCCACGGTCACGCTGAGGCGATCGCATCGGCACTGGGCAATGCATTGGTACACGACAAGTACTTCGACACCGTGCTGGCCCGGGTGCCGGGTCGCGCCGACAAGGTGCTGGCCGCGGCCAAAGCCAACGGCCTCAACCTATGGCGTGTCGACGCCGACCACGTATCGGTGGCCTGTGATGAGGCCACCACCGATGAACACGTCGCCGCGGTGCTCGAGGCCTTCGGGGTGCCGCCGGCCGATCCGGTGTGTGCGGGCATTGCGAACCGCACCTCGGAGTTCCTGACCCACTCCGCGTTCACGCAATATCGCACCGAAACGGCGATGATGCGCTACCTACGCATGTTGGCGGACAAGGATATCGCCCTGGACCGCAGCATGATTCCGCTCGGCTCGTGCACGATGAAACTCAATGCCGCCGCTGAGATGGAGCCCATCACCTGGCCGGAATTCTCGCGTCTGCATCCATTCGCCCCTGCTTCTGACACCGCGGGGTTGCGTCGCCTCATCGACGACCTGGAGCGCTGGTTGGTGCAGATCACCGGCTACGACGCGGTTTCGTTGCAGCCCAACGCCGGCTCGCAAGGCGAGTACGCGGGCCTGTTGGCTATCCACGAGTACTACGAAAGCCGGGGCGAACCCCACCGCGATATCTGCCTGATTCCGTCCAGCGCGCACGGCACCAACGCCGCGTCGGCGGCGTTGGCAGGAATGCGGGTAATGGTGGTGGGCTGCCTCCATAACGGCGACGTCGATCTCGACGATCTGCGCGCCAAGGTCACCGAGCATGCCGATCGGCTCTCGACGTTGATGATCACCTACCCGTCCACGCACGGCGTGTACGAGCACGACATCGCCGATATCTGCGCGGCCGTACATGACGCAGGCGGCCAGGTGTATGTCGATGGCGCCAACCTCAACGCCCTTGTCGGCCTGGCCCGCCCGGGCAAGTTCGGCGGCGACGTCAGCCATCTGAACCTGCACAAAACGTTCTGCATCCCACACGGCGGCGGGGGCCCGGGCGTCGGGCCGGTGGCGGTGCGCTCGCATTTGGCCCCGTTCTTGCCCGGGCACCCGTATGCCCCGGAGCTGCCCCAGGGTCCCGCCGTATCGTCGGCGCCCTACGGGTCGGCCTCTATTCTCCCGATCAGCTGGGCCTACATCAGGATGATGGGTGCGGACGGCCTGCGGGCGGCATCGCTGACCGCGATCACCTCAGCCAACTACATCGCCCGCCGGCTCGACGAGTACTTCCCGGTGCTGTACACGGGCGAAAACGGCATGGTTGCCCACGAGTGCATCCTGGATCTCCGTGGTATCACCAAGTCGACCGGCGTGACCGTCGATGATGTCGCGAAACGCTTGGCCGACTACGGTTTTCACGCACCGACCATGAGCTTCCCGGTCGCTGGCACGTTGATGGTGGAGCCCACCGAGAGTGAGAGCCTGACCGAGGTCGACGCATTTTGTGAGGCCATGATCGCCATCCGCGGTGAAATCGACCGCGTCGGCGCAGGGGAGTGGTCTGTTGAAGACAATCCGCTGCGCGGGGCGCCGCACACCGCTGAATGCCTACTGGTGTCGGACTGGGATCACCCGTACACCCGAGAAAAGGCCGCGTATCCGCTGGGGAAGGCCTTCCGGCCCAAGGTGTGGCCACCGGTGCGGCGCATCGATGGCGCCTACGGCGACCGCAACCTGGTCTGCTCTTGCCCACCGGTGGAGGCGTTCGCCTGAGGTCTCTCGTGCGGCCCCTCGAGAGGCCTTAGCCTCGGCCAGCTTCGGCGCCGGGTTGGCTGACCAAGGCTTGACCTTGGGTTCGCCGCCGCGTGCATTCATGTCCAAATGCCGACAAACCGCACACGACTCGCCGGTTGCACCCGCGAACGTCAAATTGTTGGGCTAGATCACAGTAAAACCCCAGCCGAAACCCGACGTTGGACGACGGGCCCGGATAGTCTGTACGCATTCTGTACGCATACAGGGATAAGCACATTGGCGAGAAGGGGGCGGCGTGTCCTTTCTGAACGTGGTTCCAGAGTTGTTGAACTCGGCGGCCGTGGATGTCAAGAGCATTGGTTCGACGGTGGACGCGGCGCATGCGGCGGCTGCGACCCAGACCACGGGGATCGAGGCCGCCGCCGCCGATGAGGTATCCGCAGCGATAGCGGCCGCATTTGGCGACTACGGGCAGGAGTTTCAGGCGCTCGGCGCGCGGGCCAGCGCGTATGGGCAAGCGCTTGTGCAGACGCTGAGTTCGAGCTCCGCGGCGTACGTGGGGGCCGAGGCAGCGAGCGCGTCCCCGTTGGCGGCCGCCACGCTGACGTACCAGACTGTGGAGCAAGACGTACTCGACATCATCAATTATCCCACCGATGTCTTGATAGGGCGTCCCCTGATCGGCAACGGCGCCAACGGCACAGCCGGGACTGGACAGGCCGGGCAGTCGGGTGGGATTTTGTGGGGCAACGGCGGCACCGGCGGTTCCGGTGCTTCGGGGAACGGCGGCGGTGTCGGCGGCAACGCCGGGCTGATCGGAACCGGTGGCACCGGCGGTGCTGGCGGAACCGGCACAACCGGTGGCTCCGGTGGCGGTGGCGGCCATGGCGGGTACCTGTGGGGCTACGGCGGGCTCGGCGGTGCCGGGGGCGCGGGCACTGGCGGAGCCGGCGGCAACGGCGGCAACGGTGGCGTCGCGGGCATCTTCGGATCGGGCGGGAACGGCGGCACCGGCGGAAACGCCAGCTCCAGCAGCTACTACGCCGGCGATGGGGGCGTGGGGGGCCGCGGTGGCTGGCTGTACGGCGTCGCCGGGGTCAACGGCGACTACGGGTCGACCGGCCTGCTGCACGACAGCGTCTCGATCGACATTTACCAAAATACCGAGGCGATCACCTACATCTCCGTCAACGGCGGCCAGCAAATCCCGGTGCTGGTCGACACCGGATCCACCGGCCTTGTGGTGCCCATTCGCGACATCAACCTATGGGGCCTGGGCCTGCCCACCGGGCTTGGCATCAGCGGCTACAGCGGGGGGATTGACTACCTCTACCTCACCTTCAACACCTCAGTGAATTTCGGGAGCGGCATCGTCTCCGCGCCGACCAGCGTCGACGTGGTCTTCTTCGCGTTCCCGACGTCCCTGTCGTCCTTGCTCGCCAACGGCTTCAGCTGGCAGTCCTACTTCGCGCCCGACGGTGTGGTGGGCGTCCTGGGCCTCGGCCAGAACTCCGGTGGCCCCGGCCCCAGCGTCCCGACGACTGCATTGTCGAGCCCGCTGAACAACGGCGTGACCATCAACGAAAGCGCCAAGACGCTGACGTTCGGTACCAACACAGGCAGCGGCACCACGGTGACCGGGTCGCCGATTACGACCCTGGACGTAGCGGTGGCTTACAACGGGACCACGGTTAATTCAGTCGACGTTGTCTCGACCGTCGATTCCGGCGGCGTGTACGGGACCATCCTGTCATCCGACGTCCCGACCGGCGCCGTGGACTCAAGCGGCACCCTGGCGGTGGGAACAAAGGTCACCGTCACAAGCACCTCCGGCGAGCCGCTGTACACCTACACGGTGGCGAACGCGACGCAAAGCCCGACGGTGATCTCGAGTGGCGACATGAACACTGGATACTGGGCTTTCCAAGGTGCCAACGGGGTGTACATCTCTAACTCACCCGCCGGTACGGGCTCAACGACCTTCAACGCCTAGCGAGGCGTGGGGTTTCTCGCCTTCCGGGGCACTGATCCTCGTCCGTCAGCCGAAACGCTCGATGATTGCCGCGGCGATCTTGTCGGGCTCATCTTCCTGAATGAAATGCTTCGCCTTGGGCAGCTCGACGAGGACGTGATCGGGGAACGCGGCGCGCATCGGTGGGATCGACGGTCCCGGCTTGAATGCGAAGTCTTTCATACCCCAGACGAACAGCGCGGGCTTGGCGCCGAGCTGGGCCGGCACGTCCCGGGCCAGCCGGTGCAGAAATGGATGGGCGGCCAATATTTGCTTGGGCAGCTCGGCGACGCCCAATCGTGCGGACGGGCTGGGTTGCACCGCGCGGTAGTGCGTCATCACCGCGTCACTCGGCCTGCGCTCGGTTCCCAGCGGGATCATTACCTCAACGAAGAAATTGCGCTGCAGGATGGCCCACTGCATCGGGGGACTGGACATCACCGTGCTGAACATCTTCGTCGTCAACGTGTCCGCCGGCCAGAACCAGGTATTGCCCAACACGACGCCACGCACCCGCTCGGCGCGCTCCACAGCGACCGACGTGCTGATCGGGCCGCCCCAGTCCTGACCCATCGTCAGGAAACCGTCGAGACCAAGGTGGTCAACGAATTCACCAACAACGCGGGCCTGCTCCTCGGCCTTGTAACCGAAACCCTCGGGGCGATCCGAAAGCCCGAAACCGAGATAATCCGGTGCGATGCAACGGAATCGGTCACGCAGCGCGACGATGATGTCACGGTACAGGAAGCTCCATGTCGGGTTGCCGTGGCAGAACAGGATCGGCGGACCGTTCCCCTCGTCGATGTAATGGATGCGGCCCCGCGAGCTGTCAAACCATCGCGACTCGAACGGATACAGCTGGGGGTCCGGCGTGAAATCGATGTGCATTAGCTCAAATTCGTGTTGATCGCCGTGGCGAGGTCAGGGGACGTCGACGTAGCAAGGTTCTGGTAGCTGCCGCCGCTCAGCTGGGCGACAGCTTCCCACGTGGCCCGGTCTGGGTCGGCCCCGAAGTCGATGATGTTGACCGCGATCGGTTTGGCCGGGTCGGCGCTGGTGCGGATGAAATTCTGCAGCCCCGCCCCGTCCAGGGATTGGTCGGAGTGGGGCCCCGCCGTGATAAGCAATATCGAATTCGTTTGGCCGGCATGGTAGTTGGTCTGTATATCCTGATAGATCATGCGCAACGTGGTGAACGAGACCGCGCCGCCGCCCGATGAATATTGCTTGTCCAACGCTGCCGTCAGCGCCGCCAAGCGCGGCTGGCCGTTGACGGGGTCGGCCAGTGGGCCGGTGGCCACCTCGCTTCGACCCTCGTGGCCGTCGAAGGTCCACAGCCCCACGATGGCGGTGGGAGGCAGTGCTTTGATCTTGTCGTTGAGCGCCGCGATCACGTTGGCCAGCCGGGTCTTTCCGCCTTCGTCGACGGGCAGCGACTGGTCGAGCATGATGGTGGCGGCAACTCCGGTGGACGATGTGGCCATGGCTTCGGCCAATGTGGCCCGCATCGCGTCGTCGCCCACCGACAGCGTGCCGGGCAGCGCGGCAAAGCTCGTCACCGGGCTGCTCGGCGGTTGGACGCCGTTGACCCGGAATCCCGCTTTGGCGAGCTTCGCGAGTTGCTCGGGCTTGTGCATGTAGCGAGCGAACTCGCTGGCCGCTGCGGACTGCTCGTGCGACAACCACGAACCGCTGAGCAGCACGGTGGGATAGTCGGCAACCGCCGCGGGCCCGGGCGGTAGCCAGGAGGCCAAGGTGCTCTGGGCGTCCGAGAGCGACTGCCCTCGCTGGAACAGCTGCTGTTCGGTGGTTACGACGGCATGCACCTGCGCGGTCGCCACATCGCCGGGCTTGAGCAGCGTGTTCATCGCCTCTGCCAGCGAGTTGTCCGCCAGTTTGGGTTGTCCGCTCAACAGGGTGCGGACCGCGCCAATGCCCTGGGCAGGGGGCGCGCCAGCGGGTGCCGATGCAGCCGCCACGGCTTCGCCGGCCAAAAACGAGGCGTCTCCGGCGCCGTTGCTCGGCAGCGCGAGTCGCAATGATCCCCAGGTCGGCATGTTCAAGCCCGACAACGCATTTGGGTTGGTCTGCAAGCCGGGCAATGTTGCCCAGTTTTGGTTGGCGAGAGCCTGCGTGAGTTCCGGCCGCACCGCAAGCAACACCGGCGACGTCACCAGTGAACGACTGTCGCTGATGGTCTTCTGGCCCGCGGCTCCGGCTAGGCGCGCCTCGGAGATCGAGCTGCCCGGGATCCACAGTGCCGGCTGGCCGCCCAACTCGGCCGGCCATTTACCGATGAAACCGCTCAGGACAGCGTCCGCCGCGGCCGGTTTGACGCTGACCTCCATGCAATGGTCACCGACCGGACCCGCCGATTGGTTGTACCCTTCCGCGAATTGTTGCACCTGATCGGCGATGGACGGGTCGACAACAACAGAAACCGTCTCGTTGCCTCCCACACAGCGTCCGGCGCCCTGGTGGGAGCGGTTCGACAGCGCGTCCCCGAAGAATCTCCACAGGATCACGGTCCCCACCACGACGACGACGGCGACCAGGGCCACGATCACGCCGATGCTGACTCCTCGTCGCCCAGCCTCGTTGCGATGACCGCCTTGCCAGTCGCCAAGTCCCCGGTGGCCCCGGCGAAGAAGTGGTGGGCGCGGAGGCGATGGCGGGATGGCCGGGTCGGCCTGTCGTGGCGGGAATTCCGGGTACTCGCCGCCGGGGCCGCGCGTAAACGCGCCGCCGGGGGGAAACTGCTCCTCTTCGCTGACAGGATCATCATCGCCGAATAGGCCCTCGTCGGAGGGACGACCGTAATCGCGCGACGGTTCGTCGGCGGGATCCTCAGGGCCGGGCAATCTGTGCCTACCCATAACGGTGCCCGAGTCTAGTCATCAGGCGCACAGCAGCGTGTCGAAGCACATTCAGGCGCTGGCTCCGTCACCGAGGCGGGCTTTGAACTCACGCCGTCGGCGATGCAGGATCGGCTCGGTATAGCCGTTGGGCTGCTGCGCTCCGCTCAAGATCAGTTCCTGCGCGGCCAAAAAGGCGATGCTGTCGTCGAAGTTGGGTGCCAGCGGCAGATACGTCGAATCGCCGGCGTTCTGCTTATCCACCAGCGGCGCCATCCGTTCCAGACTGGCGCGGACGTCCTCGCTGGTGATCACGCCGTGCCGCAGCCAGTTGGCCAGCAACTGGCTCGAGATCCGCAAAGTGGCGCGGTCCTCCATGAGCGCCACGTTGTGGATGTCGGGAACCTTCGAGCACCCGACACCGTGGTCGATCCAGCGCACCACGTAACCCAGGATGGACTGGCAGTTGTTGTCGACCTCTTCGCGGATCTCCCCGGGAGCCCACGCGAGTTCCTTGGCCAACGGAATCGTCAGCAGTTCGTCGATGGTGCTTCGGGTCTTGCCCTGGAGCTCCTTCTGCACGGCGAACACATCGACTTGGTGATAGTGCATGGCGTGCAGCGTCGCAGCCGTCGGTGAGGGCACCCACGCAGTGGTGGCGCCGGCCTTCGGCTGGCCGATCTTCTGCTCGACCATGTCGGCCATCAGCTCGGTCATCGCCCACATACCCTTGCCGATCTGGGCCCTACCCGAGAAGCCGGCGGCAAGCCCGGTGTCGACGTTGGCGTCTTCGTAAGCCTTGATCCACGTGGTGCCCTTCATGGCACCCTTGCGGATCATCGGGCCGGCCTCCATCGAGGTATGAATCTCGTCGCCGGTGCGGTCGAGGAAACCGGTATTGATGAACACGACCCGGTCGGCGGCGGCTTTGATACAAGCCTTCAGGTTGACGGTGGTGCGGCGTTCCTCGTCCATGATGCCGACTTTCATGGTGCCCTGCGGCAACCCGAGCACGTCTTCGACGCGACTGAACAGCTCGCAGGTGAATGCGACCTCTTTGGGGCCGTGCATCTTTGGCTTGACGATGTAGATGGAACCCGTGCGGCTATTGGCCATCGGCCCGTTTCCGTCACCGGTTTTGAGGCCGTGGACCGCCGTCAGGCCGGTGAAAAGGGCGTCCATGATGCCCTCGTACACCTCTTGTTCCTGACCGCTGCCGTCGGCGCCCTGGTTGTCGAAGACGATCGCATCATTGGTCATCAAATGGCCGACGTTGCGGACGAACAACAGGCTGCGCCCGGGCAGGGTGAACTGCGTGCCGCCGTCGCGGGACGTGTAGGTGCGGTCCGGGTTGAGCACGCGGGAGATGGTCTTGCCGCCTTTGCTGACCTCCTCGCTCAGGTCACCCCTGTTCAGGCCCAGCCAATTGCGGTAGCCGAGCACCTTGTCGTCCGCGTCGACCGCTGCCACCGAGTCCTCGAAGTCCATGATCGTGGTGATCGCCGATTCCAGGACCACATCTTTGATCCCGGCGGCGTCGGTTTTGCCGATCGGCGAGTCCGGGTCGATCAGGATTTCGATGTGTAAGCCGTGGTTGGCCAGCAGCACCGACCAGCTCGGGGCGCCGAGTTCGCCGCTGTAGCCGACGAACTTCTCCGGGCCGGCCAACCCGGTGGACCCCGCACCGATGGCGACCTGCAGCTGGCCGTCGACAATGCTCAAGCCCGCCGCGTCCGTCCACGAGCCCGACGCCAGCGGGACCGCCTGGTCGAGAAACTTGCGGGCGTAGGCGATCACCTTGTCGCCACGAAATGTGTTGTAGCTCGAGCCCTTTTCGAGGCCTTCGCTTTCCGGGATGACGTCGGTGCCGTACAGGGCGTCGTAGAGCGAGCCCCACCGGGCATTGGCCGCGTTCAGTGCGAACCGCGCGTTGAGAATCGGCACCACCAGCTGCGGGCCTGCCGTCTTCGTGATTTCGTCGTCAACGCCGGAGGTCGTGATGGTGAAATCGTCGGGTTCGGGCTGCAGGTAACCGATTTCCGTGAGGAACTGACGGTATGCGTCAACGTCGAGCGGTTCGATCACGCGGTGCCGGTGCCACTTGTCGATCTGGGCCTGCAGCTGATCGCGCGTGTCCAGTAGAGCCTGGTTCTGCGGGGTGAGGTCGGTGACGACCTTGTCGACGCCCGCCCAGAAGCTGTCTGGGTCGATGCCGGTGCCGGGCAGCGCTTCGTTGGTCACGAAGTCGTAGAGCACACGGGCGACGCGCAAGTTCCCCGCCGACACGCGATCAGTCATTTTTCTCCTCCGTAAAAGCCTCACTGAGCCTCCACCGGCCCCCGATTGGCCCCAATTTGCCAGTTACCAGCCTACCGGCCACCACCACGGCGAGCGTATTCGCCGCACCCGCAACAGCAGGTCACGCCCGCGGGATCGGTCTCACGGTGTCCCGTCGCGCATGGCGCCGACCAGGTCTTCGACCAGATCCTCCATCGCCACCATCGCGACAACGTTTTCCCGGTTCCCGTCGTTCCCGTCGTCCCGGTCATTCCAGTCGTCACTGGTCACCAGGGCCAGATGGCTGTTGTTACGGCGCATCCGGGTCAAGCCGTCGGCCAGCGGCAATGACGCGGGAACCCGCGGCAGCGGACGGACCAACGCCAGATCGATGACGGTGCGCGGATCGTCACCCAGTGTCAGTACGTCCTTGATGTGCAGGTAGCCAATGAACGCACCGTCGAGGCCGGCAATCGGGAACCGGGAGTAGCCGGTCTGCGTCAGGGCCTGTTCGACCGCTCCGACCGTGGGACCCGAACCAGCCGCCGCCACCGGCACCGCCTGGATCTCGGCGAGCGGAACGGCGACATCGCCGACCACCCTGGTGCCTATCCGCAGCGCCCGAGTCAGCCGGGTGTGTTCTTCCTCATCCAACAGACCTTCGGACACCGACTCGGAGATCAGCTCGCTGAGCTCGACCGGGGAGACGGACATGTCAAACTCGTCCTTCGGCTGCACCCCCAGCCCATGCAGTACGGCGTTGGCGCACTTGTTGTAGAAGCTGATGAACGGTCGGGCGACACGCACGTAGGCCAGGTAGGGCGGGACCAGCAGCATCGCCGTGCGCTCCGGGCCCGCTAGGGCGATGTTCTTCGGCACCATCTCGCCGAGCAGCACGTGCAGCGTCACCACCAGCGCCAGCGCGATCACAAACGACAGCGTGTGCACCAGCGCAGGATGCATATCGGTCAGCCCCAGCGTTGTCCGCAGCAGTTCGGCGACCGCCGACTCGCCGATGCGGCCGAGCAGCAGCGAGGCCACCGTGACGCCCAACTGGGCGCCCGCCAGCATGGACGAGAGCTGCTCACCGGCGCGAAGCACGGTGACCGCACGCGCCTTGCCCTGTTCGGCCAACGCTTGCAAGCGGTCCCGACGGGCCGAGATCAGCGAGAACTCCGCCCCGACAAAGAACGCGTTCACCGCGATCAGCAGTATCGCCAGCAGGATTCCGAGCGTGCTATCCATCAGCGGCCCGTTCGTCGGGCGTTTCAGCGTGGCCGCTCAGTTCGGTCAGTTCCAGTAGGTCAATCCGGCGGCCATCCATCCGAACCACCGCCGCCTGCCAGCGCACGGCGTCGTCCAACAGGCCGTCCGGATCCAATGCAGGCAGTTCTGCCGTTTCACCCGCCGCCGGGATGTGTCCGATCTCTTGCAGCACCAGGCCGCCGATCGTTTCGTAGGGACCTTCGGGGGCTCGATAACCGGTTTCGATGGCCACCTCGTCGATACGCAGCAAGCCAGATACCCGCCAGCCGCTGCCCGCCGACTCCACGTCTGGAGTGGCATCGTCGTGTTCATCGCGGACATCGCCCACGATCTCTTCGATCAGATCCTCGACAGTCACCATGCCCGCGGTGCCGCCGTACTCGTCGACCACCATCGCGGTCTGCAGATTATTGGCGCGGATCGCCGCCAGCACTGCATCACCGTCCAGCGTGGACGGCACGACCGGGACCGGCTGCGCGACCGTGGTCAGCAGCGTGTGTGCGCGATCGATGAGCGGAATTTCGAACAACTGCTTGACGTGCACGATGCCTACCGTCTCGTCGAGGTCACCGTCGACGATGGGGAATCGGGAGAATCCGGACTCGGCTGCGGCCGCAACCAAGTCCGCGACGGTGTCATCGGTCTGCAGCGCCACGATCTTCGACCTCGGCGTCATCAGCTCCTCTGCGGTCCGGGTCCCAAACTGCAGCGATCTGCGGACCAGTGCAGCGGTGGCGGCGTCCAGGGCGCCGCTGCGGGCGGAGTTACGCACCAGCGCCAGCAGTTCTTGCGGTGAGCGGGCCGACCGCAGCTCCTCGGCGGGCTCGACACCGACTCGGCGAACGATCCAGTTCGCCGCCCCGTTCGTCAACTTGATGGCGGGGGTGACCAGCAACGAGAACAGCACTTGGATGCCGACGACGGCGCGTGCGGTCGCCAGCGGGCGCGCCACTGCGAGATACTTCGGCACCAGCTCGCCGAATATCATCGAGACAGACGTCACGACCACCATCGCCAGGAATGCCATGACGCCGTCGGCCACCGGGTCTGACATCCCGATCGCGTCGAACCACGGGTGCGGCAGGTTGGCGAACATCGGTTCGGTCAGGTAGCCCGTCGCCAGCGTGGTGATCGAGATACCCAACTGAGCACCCGACAACTGGAATGACAGTCCGTTCTGGGCGCGCTGGATGAGCCGGTCGCGCCAGCCGCCCCGGCGTGCGTTGGCCTCGACCGTGCTGCGGTCGAGTGCGGTCAGCGACAATTCGGCCGCGACGAACACTCCGTTGCCGAAGATGAGCGCCACGATGGCAAACACGCTGACGAGGGTGGCGGTGACGTTCACGATCACAGGAATTCACATGTTAGCGAAGACATCCGGCACCAGCGGACACGACTGGCCCGCGCACGCCCGCAATTGTCTCTGGTAGCTCCGTCGTTCACCAGCCCGAGGGCAGCGGATGCCCCTCGGCGAACCCCGCCGCCGACTGCACGCCGACGAGCGCCCGCTCGTGCAGCTCGGTCAATGTGGCGGCACCCACATAAGTACAGGTGCTGCGCACACCCGAGGTGATGTGGTCGAGTAGATCCTCGACGCCGCCGCGGTCGGGGCTGAGCCCCATGCGCGAGGTCGAGATGCCTTCCTCGAACAAAGCCTTGCGGGCCCGATCGAACGCGGTGACGGCGCCGGCGCGGGCGACGACCGCCCGCTTTGACGCCATGCCGTAGCTCTCCTTGTACGGCTGGTCGTCGCGGTCACGCATCAGGTCTCCCGGCGACTCGTACGTGCCGGCGAACCACGACCCGATCATGACGTTCGATGCCCCGGCGACCAGGGCCAGTGCCACGTCCCGCGGATGGCGGATTCCGCCGTCAGCCCACACGTGCCCGCCGAGTTGCCTTGCTGCAGATGCGCATTCGAGGACCGCGGAGAATTGCGGGCGGCCCACACCGGTCATCATCCGGGTGGTGCACATCGCGCCCGGCCCAACGCCAACCTTGACGATGCTCGCCCCGGCGCCGATCAAATCCCTGGTGCCTTCGGCCGACACAACGTTGCCCGCCGCCAGCGGCACACCCAAGTCCAGCGACGAGACAGCGGCGATCGCATCGAGCGTCTTGACCTGGTGGCCGTGGGCGGTGTCGATCACCAGTACGTCGACGCCGGCCTCGACCAGGGACCGGGCCCGGCCGGCCACATCGCCGTTGATGCCGACGGCGGCGCCGACGCGCAGCCGGCCGTGGGCGTCGGTGGCCGGGGTATAGAGCCCGGCACGGATCGCCCCCCGGCGGGTCAGCACTCCGGCCAGCGAACCGTCCGCGTTGGTCAGCACCGCGACGTCGATGGGAGCGTGCTCGAGCAGATCGAAGATCGTGCGCGGCTCGGTACCCACCGGAGCGGACACGAAGTCCGTCACTGCGACGTCGCGCACCCGGGTGAACCGATCGACCCCAACGCATGACGCGTCGCTCACCAGACCGATCGGGCGGCCCTCGAACACCACTACCGCCACGCCGTGCGCGCGCTTGTGGATCAGCGCGGTCGCATCGGACACCGAATCGTCGGGCTCCAGGGTCACCGGAGTATCGAGAACCAGGTCACGGCTCTTGACGAACTCCACTGTCTGCCGCACCGCCGTGATCGGAAGATCCTGCGGCAGGATAACGATTCCGCCGCGGCGCGCCACCGTCTCAGCCATCCGCCGCCCCGCTACCGCGGTCATGTTGGCGACCACCACCGGGATGGTGGTGCCGGAGCCGTCGTTGGTGGACAAATCGACGTCGAACCGCGACGCCACTTCGGATCGGGTCGGCACGATGAAAACGTCGTTGTAGGTCAGGTCGTACCCGGGTCGATGCCCGTCCAAGAACCTCATCGCGCTACTTAAGCCCCCTTTGTCCGGAAGGCCCCGCTAGGCAGGAACTTCGCTGCGGTCCCCACTCCACAATGTGTGGAACTTCTTGCCGGGTTCGGCGTCGATCCGCCCGTAGGTGTGGGCGCCGAAGAAGTCCCGCAGACCCTGAGTCAGTGCGGCGGGCAGCCGCTCGGTGCGCAGCGCGTCGTAGTAGGACAGGGCCGACGAGAAACCGGGGATTGGGATGCCGAGTTCGGTGGCCTTCACCACGACGCGTCGCCAGCTGTCGATGGATTCCTCGATGGCGGAGCGGAAGTACGATGCAACGATGAGTGACGGCAGATCGGCGTCCTCATCGAACGCCTCCTTGATCCGGTTGAGGAATTTGGCCCTGATGATGCAGCCGCCGCGCCAGATGGTGGCCATGTCCCCGGGTTTGATGCCCCAGTTGTATTCGGCGCTGCCAGCCTGAATCTGGTTGAAGCCCTGGGCATAGGCGATGATCTTGGAGGCGTACAACGCCTTGCTGACGTCGTCGATGAACTGCGCTGAGTCATTTTCGGCGGACGTCGGCCGCCTGCCAAGGTCACCTGATGCAAGTCCCGTGGCGGCCTTGCGCTGGGCCACCGACCCCGACAGCGCGCGGGCGAAGACCGCTTCTGCGATGCCGGTCACGGGCACGCCGAGGTCGAGCGCGGACTTCACCGTCCAGCGGCCGGTGCCCTTCTGCTCGGCCTCGTCGACAATGACGTCGACCAGCGGCTTGCCGGTCTTGGCGTCGGTTTGGCGCAAGACCTGCGCAGTGATCTCGATGAGGAAGCTGTCCAGATCGCCTTTGTTCCATTCGGCGAAGACATCCGCGATCTCGGGCGCGGTCTTGCCGAGGCCGTCGCGCAGCAGCTGATAGGCCTCCCCGATGAGCTGCATGTCGGAGTACTCGATACCGTTGTGCACCATCTTGACGAAGTGACCGGCGCCGTCGGGACCGACGTGGGTGCAGCACGGTACGCCGTCGACGTGCGCGGAGATCTCCTCAAGCAGCGGGCCGAGCGACTTGTACGATTCGGCCGGGCCGCCCGGCATGATCGACGGGCCCTTGAGCGCGCCTTCCTCGCCACCGGAGATGCCTGCACCAACAAAGTGCAGGCCTCGCTCGCGGATCGCCTTCTCGCGGCGGATGGTGTCGGTGTAGAGCGCGTTGCCACCGTCGATGATGATGTCGCCGTCTTCCATGGCGTCGGCGAGCTCGTTGATGACCGCGTCGGTCGGGTCGCCGGCCTTGACCATGATGATCACCCGCCGCGGCTTCTCCAGCGCATCCAGGAATTCCTCGATGGTCTCCGACCTGACGAACTTGCCTTCGTCACCGTGCTCTTTGAGTAGGGCATCCGTCTTGGCGATGGATCGGTTGTGCAGCGCCACGGTGTAGCCGTGGTGCGCGAAGTTGCGGGCGAGGTTCGAGCCCATGACGGCCAGGCCGGTGACGCCGATCTGTGCGGTGCCAGTCTTCGAATCTGACGAGCTCATGTTTTCGCCTTTCAAATTGGAGAACTTTTATTGAAAGTTTTTCCGAAAGCAGTTCCGACGACCATCCGACGGCAATCGGACACACTCTTACACACTGGACCCGTGGTACTCCAAAGTGTTTCGCTTGGCGGGCTGCACTAAAGCATTAGAAGTTGAACAGCCGTTGCAACTCGGTGAGCCACGGGACGACCAGCGTGCCGGTTGGCACGCCAAATATGGCTGCAGCGGCCAGGTAAGCGGCCGCCGACAACACCAGACTGTTGCCACGTCCGGATAGCCGTCGAACCCGCAGGACAGTACTGGGGCCGCCCACGGCCAGCGCGCCGGACGGGGTGCGCCCGGATGCGCACGCAACCAGCGCCCGGGCCAGGGGAGTGCGCCCGGTGGCGCGCACCGCGGCGTCATCGGCCAGTAGTTCGACGAGCAGCTGCACCGCACGCAGGGCATTGGCGCTGCGCACCAGCCGCGGGAAAGCGGCATGCACCGCGGTGAACGCCTCCAGCACCAGGTCGTGCCGGGCCCGCAGGTGAGCACGCTCGTGGCTGAGGATGGCCGTGACTTCGGCGTCGGCGAGCGTGGTGAGCGCCCCTTCACTGACCACAACGCGGCTGCGCACCCCCGGCAGGCAGTAGGCGAGCGGTTGCGCGATATCCAAGACCCGAAGGTCGCGCGTTCGGGCACACGGCTGCGCGAGTGCCGCGTCGTGTCCGACCCCGACCAGATCGACCACCATCCGGTGGTGGGCCCGCCGGCGTCGGTTTGCGATGGCCAGCCGCAGCACGGCAATCGCCAGGCGGGCGCCGACCAGCACCGTCAGCGCGAAAACCGCGATGTACGCCGTCCACAACGGCCACCCGAGCCGGCCCGCGGCGCCCATGACGCCGGCGGTGGGCCGCCCGTCGGGGCCGGGCATCAGCAGCCGGGTGGCGATCGCGATGCCGGCGCTGAATGCCGAGAGTGCCGCGGCCAGCGCGATGGCTTGCCACAGCACCATTGCCGCCCGGGGTGCGCGCAGCGGCCACGTCGCGCGCGCCAGCAGAGCCGGCGCGGGGCCGGCCAGCAGCACCGCAAGGAATGTGAAGGCCAGCGCGGACACGCTGCTAGTCTCTCTCAGTCCTCCGCCGGAACGCCAGTCGGCGGCGTGTTCCGTGGACTGGCTTCCAGTTCGGCGAGTGCGCGCCGAAGCGCCGCGGCCTCGTCGGCGCCGACGCGTTCCACGAAATGCACCAGCGCGGCCTGCCTGCCGCCCGAATCCTCGGCCTGGGACAGCGCATCCACCATGAGTCCGGCAACCAGCTCGTCACGGCCGTGAACGGGTGTATACCGGTAGGCCCGATCATCGCGGATCTGGGAAACCAGATTCTTCTTGGCCAACCGTTGCAGCACAGTCATCACCGTCGTGTAGGCAAGGTCGCGGCGCACCGACAACGCGTCATGGACCTGGCGGACCGTTTGAGGCTCCGTCATGGACCACAAGTGATCCATAACGGCACGTTCCAGGTCTCCTAGCCGCGTCATCTTGGCCATAGTTCGTTCATCTCCTGAGCCTTGAAATAAGCGTACTCCCGCTTACTACCGACCGTCGTACCTAACGCTCGGCGAAAGCCGAATTCCAGACTACCCACAAAACCCTTGCAAAATTAGGGCAGCCTTGCCTATTCTTATGATGATCGAGCGACAACGACCGCGGAGAGTCCAGAGGGCTGCTGTGACCCCCGGTCAACTCGGTCGGCGAGCCCCGTGTCTTGATGGCACGGGGCTCGCCTGCGTTTCAGGGTGCATGGTGTAAACACATGAACGTGCCACCGCCGCAGGACGCGCCCGTTCCACTCGAATTCACCGCGCCGTTCGACACCGAATTGGGGCTGCAGTACACCGAACTCAGCCCCGACGGCGCCCGCGCGCAGCTAGCCGTCAACCCCAAATTGCTTCAGCCGATGGGCCTCGTGCACGGCGGGGTCTACTGCTCGATGATCGAGAGCATGGCCAGCGTGGCTGCCTACACCTGGCTCGCCGAGCACGGTGGTGGCGATGTCGTGGGCGTCAACAACAACACGGATTTCCTGCGGTCCATCGGCTCGGGGATGGTGTACGGCACCGCCGAACCGATCCACCGCGGCCGGCGTCAGCAGCTGTGGCTGGTCACAATCACCGATGACAACGACCGGGTGGTGGCCCGGGGTCAGGTGCGGCTGCAGAACCTCTCGGCGCAGCCCGGCGGCGGCTGAACTTCGCTAGCTTGCTGCTCTGACGGGTCCCGAGGAGTCGCGTGCCTCAGCAGCCAATTCGGCCAGCTGTTCCAGCCGCGTTCGCGCGAACGCCTGCTGGTCGGTGATGGTCAGCTGGCCTCGCCGATTGCTCAAGAACGTCATGGTCCAAGAGAGCAGCGTGGTGATCTGGCTCTTGAATCCGACTAGGTAAACGAGGTGCAGCACCAGCCACATCAGCCAGGCAATGAAGCCGCTGAACTCCAGCGGACCGATCTTGGCCACCGCAGAAAACCGCGACACCGTGGCCATGGAGCCCTTATCGAAGTACTGGAACGGTTCGCGCTGCGCGGGGTCGGCCCCGGCAAGTTCGCCCTTGATCGTCTTGGCCACATACTTGGCGCCCTGAATCGCGCCCTGCGCCACCCCTGGCACACCGTCGACGGCGGCCATGTCACCCACGACGAACACATTCGGGAACCCCGGGAGGGACAAGTCGGGAAGCACCTTGACCCGCCCGGCCCGGTCGAGCTCGGCTGGTGACTGCTCGGCGAGATCCCGGCCCAGCCTGCTGGCCGAGACGCCGGCAGACCACACCTTGCAGGCCGATTCGATGCGTCGGATGGTGCCGTCGGAGTCCTTGACGGTGATGCCGTCGCGGTCCACATCGGTGACCATCGCACCGAGCTGGATCTCCACGCCCATCTTCTCTAACCGGGCGGCCGCCCGTTGACCGAGCTTTTCGCCAAACGGCGGCAATACGGCCGGCGCGGCGTCGAGCAGGATCACTCGCGCCCTGGTGGAGTCGATGTGCCGGAACGCGCCCTTGAGGGTGTGGTCGGCCAATTCGGCGATCTGCCCGGCCATTTCGACGCCGGTGGGGCCGGCCCCGACGACCGTGAACGTCAGCAGCTTGGCGCGGCGTTCCGGATCGGTTGACCGTTCGGCCGCCTCGAAGGCGCTCAGAATCCGGCCGCGCAGCTCCAGGGCGTCGTCGATCGACTTCATGCCGGGTGCGAATTCGGCGAATTGGTCATTGCCGAAGTAGGACTGGCCGGCGCCGGCCGCGACAATCAAACTGTCGTAAGGAGTTTCGTAGCTGTGACCGAGCAACTCCGAGACCACGCACTGGTTGGCCACGTCGATATGGGTGACATTGCCGAGCAACACCTGGACGTTGCGCTGCTTGCGCAGCACAACACGGGTCGCCGGGGCGATTTCACCTTCGGAGATGATGCCGGTGGCCACCTGATACAGCAACGGCTGGAACAGGTGGTGGGTGGTGCGGGCGATCATCTTGATATCGACATCGGCGTGCTTGAGCTTCTTTGCCGCGTTGAGTCCGCCGAACCCCGATCCGATGATGACGACTTGGTGCCGACGGTTCGGTTCTGCTGGGGCTTCGGTGTGGGGGCTCATGTCTGCACTGCTCCTGACTGGGCGCGATTGCGCGCGCCTCTCACCTACCAAGGATAGTAAAGCGAATACCCAAAAACCCAGGTGAGACCCTGTGTAATCAACCACACCGGAGATTCACGCTGGTCGCGGCAGCGTGATGCTCGTCATGGATGACACGCGTTATGACCTAGCCCACCTAACGAGCTAGCCCACTGGGAGACCGACCAGCGGTCGGAGCGTTTCGCCGACCGCGTTGATGACACCGGGCGTGTAATACGGCATGTTGATGATCACGCTGTCGATTCCCGCGTCAATCACTTTGGTTTTGATCTGGTCGGCGATCGAGTCGGGGCTGCCGACCACCATGCGCTGGCTCATCTCGGCGGGGATCTGATCGGGCTTGACGTCGTCACTGACCATCGCCGTGATCAGCATGCTGGTTTCGAGCGTGGCCGGATCGCGGCCGATCTTCTCGCACTCCTGCTGGACGACCTGCACCTTGCGCGGCAGTTCGTCGAACCCGGCAATCACGTTGAGGTGGTCGAAGTGCCGGGCGGCCAGCGGAATTGTCTTCTTTTCACCACTGCCGCCGATCATCAGTGGAATGTGGTCGCGGAAGCGCGGATTGGCCAGTGCCTGGCTGGCCCGGTAGTAAGTGCCCGAGAAGGTCGGTCGCTCGCCCTTGATCATCGGCAGAATGATCTCCAGCGCCTCGTCGAGGCGGTTGAATCTGTCGGTGAAGGTGCCGAAATCGAAGCCCAGCTGATCGTGCTCGAGTTCGAACCAGCCGGTGCCGATGCCCAGAATCGCCCGGCCCTGACTGATCACGTCCAGCGTGGTGAT
>Ga0224557_1000785_pt1 | contig 33862 bp, 28 predicted proteins | sample 714S31014metaG_FD_180677 | JGI IMG/M metagenome (GOLD analysis project Ga0224557, IMG submission 180677) | Peat soil microbial communities from Stordalen Mire, Sweden - 717 S3 10-14 | ecosystem: Environmental > Terrestrial > Soil > Wetlands > Peat | place: Sweden: Norrbotten County, Stordalen... | reverse complement strand
CTCGCGTACGACGGCTCCACCGGCCAGGTGGTGCTCTTCGGCGGACAGCTGCTCGGGTCGACCTCGGCCGCGGGCGAGGTGATGGGTGACACCTGGACCTGGGACGGCACCAGCTGGACCGAGCAGGAGGGCGGCGCGCCCACCGCCACGGCGTCCGCCACACCCGTGCCCACCCTCTCCGGTGTCCCGTCCCTGCCGCCGGTGCCGTCAACCTCTCCCTTGACGTCCTCGACGGCGACGGCACAAGCCTCGGCCTCACCATCCGCCCCGGTCACGCCATCGGCCTCGCCACCGGTCGGCGCGGCGGCCGGCGCCCTTCCTGCGGCCGTCACCACGACCACCGGCTGAGCCCGGCGCCTCCCCACCGGACCGGCCTCGGCGGCGGGAGATCGTCTCCCGCCGCCGTCCCGGGGCAGCCGGAGTTACGCGAGCGGTCGCTGGGACGTTGTGCAGACGATGATCACCGCCGCCATGACCGGAAGATCCGAGCCCTGGGATCTCAGCGTCGCGAAACCGACACCCGAGGATGAGGTAACCCAGCTTCCCTTCGAGCGGGTGTACGAGCGGCACGCCGGACCGGTGTACCGCTTCTGCCTCTCCCAGACCGGCAACGCGACGCTCGCGGAGGATGTCGCGGCCGACACCTTTGCCGCCGCGCTGGCCGCGTACGAACGGGTGAGACCCGAGGAGGCGGGACTCCGCCCCTGGCTCTTCCGCATCGCCCGCAACGAGGCCATCGATCACCGCCGCCGCATGGGAAGCGCCCGCCGGTTCCTGGATCGCCAGTGGTTCCGGCCCGAGCCGGAGCATGTCGAGGATGCCGCCCTTCTCCGCGCCGAGCTGCGCGAGGTGATCGCGGCCATGAGCCGACTGTCGAGCCGGGATCGCCAGCTCCTCGGTCTGCGGCTGGCCGCCGGCCTGACCTTCGCCGAGATCGGCACCGTCACCGGCATGCAGGAGGCGACTGCCCGGGTCGCCACCCATCGCGCCCTGAAGCGCCTGCGGAGCCTGGTCGCCCCGCCGCACCCCGATGGAGAGCTCCCATGACTGACGAACGTCTGCCAGACGGCACTCCCGACGAGCGCGCCTATCACCGGCTCTTCGCCGAGGTGGCCCCTCCCGTGTCAATCCTTCGCCCCCAGTCGATGAGCGGCGAGAGCGCGCACCGACTCCGGCCAGGCCGCCGCCTGCAGGTGGCTCTCAGCGTGGTCACCGCTCTCGCCGTGGCCGCCGCCACCTTCGCTGTCATCCGGGTCACAGAGAGGGGCGACGGGTCGTCCCGGGCGGCGCGGACCGCTACGGCGGGCCCGCCCGGGTGCATGGTCCCCTCCGTCGAGTACGGAGCCGGCACCGAACCGGTGGGAGGCCCGGACAATTGGGTGGCCTCGGTGACAGCCGGTTTCGTCGACTGTCAGACCGGCCAGTTCATCGGTGACCCCAACGCCCCCCGGCTCGGTCCGGGGGATCATGACCTCGTCTACCTCCCATCAGGGGGGTGGAAGGAGACCGCCACGGTGCTGGCCAGCTGCGACCAGCCGGAGCCGACCGACGATTGCGGCTGGTCGCCCGGCGGCCGGGAGTTCGCGTACGCGGACGACACTTGCAGCCCCACCCCTTGCGCCCAGGGTGTGTGGGACGCTGGGCGGGTCCATGTCGTGGATGCGACGGGCGATGAGACGATGACCCCGGTCGGCGAGATGGACCGCGTCCTGGGCTGGACCGGCGAGGGCATCGTGGTGGCCCGCATCTCGGCCTCCGCCGGCGCGACCGCCTCGGGCGGTGGCACTCGGGTCTTCCTGGAAGGCGACTTCGGTGCGAGCTTCCCCGACTACCTCCTCGATCCGGCCACCGGGGGTGAGACGTACCTCGGGACCACCGACGCCTTCGCCGCGGAGGGCGACGACCTGTGGGAAAGCGGCGAGTCCAATTCGGCGCTGCTGCGCTACGACCTGGCCACCCGCACCTCGGTCGCTTGGCCCGTGCCACCGCCGGGGCCGTCGCCGTCGGCGTCCTGGGATGACAACGGGGTGGTTCCGATGGGGTTCGACGCCCAGGGTGACCCCCTGATCGTGACCGGGGACGGGCGTTTCATCGTGCTCACCGGCCCGGACGCTGCGAGGACGATCGGTGCGGCCAGCCAAAGTTACGGAGGTGCGCCCAGCACGCTGGAGAATGGGGGCGTCTCGGCGGACGACCCCTACGCAGCGGTCTCGATGCCCGGCGGCGGACTCCTGATCCTGGAGCTCGCCCACGCGACCAGCACGACTCTCACCATCGACACCCTCTACTGGGACCGCACGTCGGGTCTCCAGGACTTGGGGGCCAGCTTCTCAGTGGCCGCGCTCTGGACCCCGCCGCCCACCGAAGCGTCGCCGGGCAGCTCCGCGAGCCCCACGCCCGGCCAAGAGACGCACCCCGCTCAGCAGCGGCCGGTCTTCGCCGGGCAGCCCCTCAACTCCTGATCGACCACGGCTCCCGCATCCGGCGCACGCCCCAGTGTGCTTGGATCGCGGGGTGGCATCTCCAGTCCAGATCGAGACCCTGCAGCGCGCCGACGACCCCGAGGTCCTCGCCCTGCTCGTCGAGCTCGGCCTGGAGGACCAGGTGCGCTACGACCACCCTCGGGAGACCAGGGAGGAGCTCGCGGCTCGCACCGGGCCTCTCGAGCCTCACTTCCAGGGGGACAACGTGGTCTTCGTGGCCCGCGACGCGAAGGGTCACGCCGTCGGTCTCTGCTGGTGCGTCCTCTTCGACCCCGGCAATGGGTTGGAGGGCGAGGTGGCCGAGCTCTACGTGGAGCCTCCGTCCCGGGGCGCCGGGGTGGCGACCGCGCTCGTCGGGGAGGCCATGCGCCTCTTTCGCGAACGCGAGGCGACCTTTGTGACGGTCTGGACCCGCCCCGACAACCCGCAGGCCCTCGCCGTCTACCGTCACCACGGTTTCCAGCCCACCGAGCAGACGGTGCTCACCTGGCTCCCGCTCACCGGCACCGGGCCGGCCGCGGAGGGTCCGCCAGGCGCCGTCTCCGAGCGCGATGCGGATAATCACGCACCGTGACGCCTCGGAGGAAGCCATGACCCTCGCCCGCGACCAGGTCACCCACGTCGCCATGCTCGCCCGCCTCGGCCTGAGCGACGAGGAGGTCGAGCGTTACCGCCAGCAGCTCGACGCCATCCTCAGCCATGTCGACCGGCTGCAGCAGGTCGACACCTCTCAGGTCGGCGAGACCGCCCAGGTCGGCGGCCTGGTCAATGCCTGGCGTGAGGATGTGAGGAGCGAGTGCCTGCCCGTCGAGAAGGCGCTCGCCAACGCGCCCAAGCGCCGTCGCGACCACTTCGAGGTGGGGGCGATCCAAGAATGAGTGCGGTGGTGGAGGAGAGGAGGGCGCTGTCGCGCTCCAGGACGGCGGTGGCGCGCTCATGAGCCCGGAGACCGTCGGCGGGCTGGGCGCCCGCCTGCGCCGCGGCGAGACCACTCCTGCCGAGCTGGCCGCCCAGGCCCGCGGCGCGCTCCAATCCATCGAGGACCTCCACCCCGTCCTCCGCTACACCGACGCCCTCACCGAGCGGCAGGCCGGCCGTGCCGCCCGCATGCTCGCCGAATCGCCGGAGCGGGCCGGTCCGCTCTGCGGCATCCCCTTCGCGTACAAGGACGTGCTCTGCGTCGAGGGGGTGGAGACCAGCGCGGGCTCGAGGATCCTGGAGGGCTTCATCCCGCCCTACACCGGCACCGCCATCCAGCGTCTGCTGGACGCGGGAGCGGTCCCGATCGCGGTCACCAACTGCGACGAGTTCGCCATGGGCTCCTCCAACGAGAACTCGGCGTTCGGGCCGGTGGGCAACCCCTGGGATCCGAGCCGGGTGCCGGGCGGCAGCAGCGGCGGCAGCGCGGCCGTCGTTTCGGCCGGGGCCGTCCCCTTCTCCCTGGGGACGGACACCGGGGGGTCGATCCGGCAGCCCGCCTCCTTCTGCGGTGTGGCCGGCTTCAAGCCGACCTACGGGCGGGTCTCCCGCTACGGGCTGATCGCCTTCGCCTCCTCCCTGGACCAGATCGGTCCCTTCACCCGAAGCGTCGAGGACGCCGCCCACGTCTTCACCGCCATGGCCGGGCACGACCCGCGCGACAGCACCACCTCGCCGCTCCCGGTCGAGCCGGTCGCCACCCAGGTGGCGCGGGGCGTCGCGGGGATGCGTCTCGGCGTCCCCCGCGAGTACATGGCCGAGGGACTGGAGCCGGGCGTGCGTGCCGCGGTCCTCGCCGCGCTGGCGGAGCTCGAGAAGCTCGGCGCCACCCTGGTCGAGGTGTCGCTGCCCTCCACCGAGGCCGCGCTCAGCACCTACTACATCATCGCGCCCGCCGAGTGCTCGGCCAACCTCGCCCGGATGGACGGGGTCCGGTTCGGCCTCCACGTCGATCGCAAGTCGCTCACCGACACCTACCTGGAGACCCGCGGCCAGGGCTTCGGGCCCGAGGTCAAGCGCCGGATCATGCTCGGGACCTACGCGCTCTCGAGCGGGTACTACGACGCCTACTACCGCCAGGCGCAGAAGGTGCGCACCCTCATTGCGGAGGAATTCGACCGCGCCTTCGAGAGCGTGGACGCCCTGGTCTGCCCCACCTCACCGATCGTCGCCTTCCCCAAGGGGGACAAGAGCGATCCCCTCTCCATGTATCTCTGCGACGTTCTCACCATTCCCGTGAACCTCGCCGGCCTGCCGGGCATCTCGATCCCGTGCGGGCTGAGCCAGGGGCTGCCGGTCGGGCTGCAGGTCATCGGACCGCGGCTCGGCGATGCGCAGGTGCTCCGGGTCGCGCACGCCTACGAGGCGGCGACCGCCTGGCACGCGCAGATGCCGCCGTCGTCGCCCACGGCGACGGGGACTCCGTCATGACCTCGACCAGCGCGGTGAGCACCCTGGACCAGGTGATGGAGCGGTGGGAGCCGGTCATCGGCCTGGAGGTCCACGGTCAGCTGCTCACCCGGAGCAAGATGTTCTGCGGGTGCAGCGCCGATTACATCGGCAGCCCGCCCAACAGCAACACCTGCCCGGTCTGCCTCGGTCTTCCCGGGGTGCTGCCGGTGATGAATCGGGTCGCCGTGGAGTACACGGTGCGGAGCGCGCTCGCGCTCAACTGCGAGATCCCCGAGCACAGCAAGTTCGACCGCAAGAACTACTTCTATCCCGACCTCCCCAAGGGTTACCAGATCTCCCAGTGGGACATGCCCCTGTCGCTGAACGGCCACCTCACCTTCACCGTGGACGGCGAGGAGGTGCGCTGCGGCATCACCCGCGTGCACCTGGAGGAGGACACCGGCACCCTCCAGCATGCGGGCGACATCCTGCAGCAGGCGCGCAGCTCGGTGGTGGACCTCAACCGTGCCGGGGTCCCGCTGATGGAGATCGTCGGCGAGCCCGACCTGCGCACTCCCGCACAGGCCCGTGAGTACCTGGTCCGGCTCCGGCAGATCCTCGTCTACATCGGCGTCAACGACGGCAACCTGGAGCAGGGCTCGTTCCGCTGCGACGCCAACATCTCGCTGCGCAAGCATGGCGACACCGGCCTGGGGGTCAAGGTCGAGGTCAAGAACATGAACTCGTTCCGGGCGGTGCACCGCGCCCTCGAGTTCGAGATCGTCCGCCAGGGGCGGCTGCTCGACCAGGGCCAGACCATCGCCCAGGAGACCCGGGGCTGGGTCGAGGCCAAGGGCGCCACCATCTCCCAGCGCAGCAAGGAGTACGCCCACGACTACCGCTACTTCCCCGAGCCCGACCTCCCCCCGCTCCGCCTGAGCGCGGAGTTCGTCGATCGGGTGCGGGCGGGCCTGCCCGAGCTGCCCCAGCAGCTCGCCGAGCGGCTGCAGCGGGAGCATGGCCTCTCCGCGTACGACGCCGCGAACCTCACCGCGGAGCGGGAGGACGCACGCGCCTTCGAGGCGCTGGTCGCCGCCGGTGTGCCCGCCAAGGCAGCCGCCAACTGGCTGATGGGGGAGGTGGCGCGGCTGGCCCGCGAGACCCACACCCCGCTCCAGGGCAGCGGCCTCGGCCTGGAGGGGCTCGCCTCCCTGGTCAAGCTGGTGGAGGCGGGCAGCATCAACGGCTCCACCGCCAAGGAGCTCCTCGAGGAGCTCTACCTCGCGGGTGGTGACCCCGCCGCGGTCGTCAGGGAGCGGGGTCTCGGCCAGGTGAGTGACCAGGCTGAGCTGGAGCGGCTCGTCGACGCCGTGATCGCGGAGAACCCGGCTGCGGTCGCCGACTTCCAGGGCGGCAAGGAGCAGGCCCTGCAGCGCCTGGTGGGCGGGGTGATGAAGGCGACCAGCGGCCGCGCTGACGCCAGGGTGGTGACCGGCCTGCTCCGTGAACGCCTCGCCCGCTGACGCGGCTCCCGAGGCGCTCCGCTCCGGCACGAGGCTCGAGGTCCGCTGCGAGGCCATGATCCACGGCGGCCTCTGCCTGGCCCACGCGTCCGGCGCCACCCTGATGGTGGACGGCGGTATCCCCGGCGAGCTGGTGGAGGTCGCGCTCACCTTTCGCAAGGGGCGGACCTGGTTCTGCCGGGTCGTCGACATGCGCGAGGGATCACCGGACCGGGTGGATCCGCCCTGCCCCTACCTCCCCAATTGCGGGGGCTGCCAGCTCCAGCACGTCGCCTACCCCCGCCAGCTGCTCCTCAAGCGGGACGTGGTGCTCGACGCCATGCGCCGGGCGGGGGTCGCGGTGCCCGAGCTCCGCCTCCATGGCATGCCGGACCCCTGGCGGTACCGCTGGCGCGGCGAGTTCCACGTCATCCCGGGGGAGAGGGGGATGGCCGACGCCGCCCTGGGATTCAACCGTGCTCGGAGCTGGCGCAAGGTGGCGGTCGACGACTGCCTCATCCACCACCCCCGCATCTCGGGCTCGCTGACGCGGCTCCGGGAGCTGGTCCGTCGGGGCGGGGCACCCGCCCTCAGCGTGCTCCACGTCACCGCCGGGGAGGACGGCGTCGAGCTCCTGCTGCGGCCCAAGCCGGCCGCGGCCCTGGACCGGTCGGTGATCGACGAGATGGCGGCGGTGCTGCCCGAGCCGGAGCGGTGGAGCACCGACCTCACCACGCTGCACTGGCGGGGGAGGGCCTTCCGGGTCACGCCGGAGTCCTTCATGCAGGTGAGCTGGGGCCACCTCGACGCCCTCTACGGGTGCGTGCTCGCGGCCCTCGGCGAGGTGGCGGGCCGGCGGATCGTCGATGCCTACGCCGGGATCGGGGTGCTGAGCGCCGTGCTGGCCGCCGACGCGCGCGAGGTGGTGTGCATCGAGAGCAACCGGAGCGCCGCCCGGATGGGCCGGCTCAATGGCCGCATCAACGAGGTCGGGGACCGGCTTCGCTACGTCGTCGAGCCGGTGGAGTCGGCGCTGCCCGGAGTGGCGGGGGCGGGCGCGATCGACGGCCTGATCCTGGACCCGCCCCGCGCCGGCTGCGACGGCCGGGTCACGGGGTGGCTGGCCCTGGCGGGCCCCCCGCGGGTCGTCTACGTCTCCTGCGACCCGGCGACGCTCGCCCGCGATCTCCACCTGCTGGTCGCCTCGGGACCCTACGTCGTCGATTCCCTCGATGTGGTGGACATGTTCCCCCAGACGTACCACGTCGAGTGCGTGGTTTCCCTCCGCCGGCAGGACTGAGGGGCCCGCGCCGGGCGTCGCTCCGCCCGGCGGCCGGACCTCTCCCGTTCCCGTCAGGTCGAGACGGTGACCGCCGGAATCGGTGAACCGCCCGAGCCGTCGATGTCCAGGGTGGCGTGGATGGAGTAGGTCCCCGGCTGGCCGGGGTCGGGGAAGACGGCCGTGAAGGCCCGGCTCGACCCGGCCGGGATCACCACCAGGGCGATGGCCAGGCAGTGCGCCGCCGGAGAGGGGGTCGGGGTCGGCACCGGGACCCCGGCCGGGGTCTCGGCCCAGGCGGTGAGGGTGGACACGCAGCCCCCGAGCACGGTGAGTGGTCCGATGACCGTCAGCGTCTCCTCCAGCTGACCATCCGGCCCGGCCGTCACCACCGCCGTCCAGCCGGCGGCGTTGGTGGCCCTGCCCAGCAGCGGCCCCGATGTCGAGGAGGGGGCCGGGGTCTCCGGCGCCGGCGAGGCGGGGGACGGCGAGGGGGACGCCGCCGGAGACTCCGACCCCGAGGCGGGGGCGTCCGGCGCGCCGCCGGGCGCGAGCCCGCACGCTGTCCCGCCCACGGCCAGGCCGCAGAGGAGGGACAGGGCGGCGAGCCCGATGCCGGCGACCCTCATGAGGGGATGACGCCGGAGGTGGCCCATCGGTTCCGGGTCAATGTATTTACCTGCGATATATACTATCTGCGTTCTGCATCATCCTGGGACCAGACCGAGGCAGGAGATGACCCTTCCGAGCGTGGTGAACGCGGCAGCGGACCAGCCCCCGACGGGGGTCGCGATCGATCCACCCGCACTCGCCGAGCGTCTGCGGATGTCGATGATCCATCTCAGCCGGCGCCTCCGCCGCCATGATCCCTCCGAGCTCAGCATCGCGCAGGTGTCCGGGCTTGCCAGCGTGGTCCACAAGGGCCCGCTGGGCATCGGCCGGCTGGCCGAGTTGGAGACCCTGCCCGGCTCGGCGGCCACGCGGCTCGCCGACAAGCTGGAGGCCGCCGGCCTGGTGGTCCGGCAGGCGACTCCCGGCGACCGTCGCGGGGTCCAGGTGGTGGCCACCCCCGCCGGCGTCGACGTGCTGGACCGCTACGCGCGGGCCGGCAACGAGTGGCTCGCCGCACGCCTCGCCTCGCTGAGCGAGGCCGACCGCATCGCGGTGGCGCGGGCGATCGCCGTTCTGGATTCCATGGTGGCCGGGGATCCCGGCACCGCAACCGCAGCGCGCGAGGGCTCTCGCGCAACTGAGGAGTTGGCACGATGACTGTCGCGGCACCATCCCGATCGCCGATTGTGGGACCCCATTACAAGTGGGTGGTCCTCTCCAACACGACCATCGGGGTGCTGCTCTCGTCGATGGCGGGAACGGGCCTGATGCTCGCCCTGCCCAAGATCTTCGACGGCATCAAGCTGAATCCGCTGGCGGCCGGCAGCTCGTCGTATCTGCTCTGGATGATGATGGGCTACGTCCTGGTGTCGGCCGTCGTCGTGGTGACCGTCGGGCGCATCGGTGACATCTTCGGCCGGGTGAAGATGTACAACCTTGGCTTCGCCTGGTTCACGGTCTCGGCCATCCTGCTCTCGTGCGTCTGGAGCACCGGGTCCAACGGTGCCCTGGAGCTGGTCCTGCTGCGCATGTTCCAGGCCATCGGGGGAGCTCTGCTGATGGCCAACTCCGCCGCCATCATCACCGACGCCTTCCCCTCGGATCAGCTCGGCTTCGCGCTCGGGATAAACATGGTGGCCGCCATCATCGGCTCCTTCCTCGGCATCCTCGTCGGGGGCCTGCTCTCCCTGCTCGGCTGGCGCTGGGTGTTCCTCGCCAACGTCCCGATCGGAGCCTTCGGGACCATCTGGGCCTACCTCAAGCTCAAGGACATCGGGGTCCGGGTCCCGGCGCGGATCGACTGGGCCGGCAACCTCGCCTTCGCCGGTGGTCTGGGCATGGTGCTGGTGGGCATGACCTACGGCATCGAGCCGTACGGGACCTCTCTCTCCGGTTGGGGAAACCCCTTCGTCATCTCCATGATCACGAGTGGCCTCTTCCTGCTGGCCGTTTTCGCGGTCATCGAGACCCGGGTGAAGGATCCGATGTTCCGCCTCTCCCTCTTCCGCATCAGGCCGTTCGCCTTCGGCAACCTCGCCTCGTTCCTCGGATCGATCGGACGGGGCGGCCTGATGTTCATGCTGATGCTCTGGTTCCAGGGGATCTGGCTGCCCCAGCACGGCTACAGCTTTGCCGACACCCCGCTCTGGGCGGGCATCTACATGATCCCGTTCACCCTCGGCTTCGTGATCGCGGGGCCCATCTCCGGCAAGCTTTCGGACCGGTACGGGGCCCGCTGGTTCGCCACCGGAGGGATGCTGCTGGCGGCGGCCACCTACGCTCTGATGATGACCTTCCCCGAGAACTTCAACTACATTCCCTTCGGGGCCGTCATGCTCTTCTCCGGCATCGGCGGCGGGCTGTTCGCGTCCCCCAACACCTCGTCGATCATGAACTCGGTCCCCGCCCGCGACCGCGGAGCGGCCTCCGGCATGCGGGTGACCTTTGCGCAGACGGGCATGCCGCTCTCCATGGGCCTCTTCTTCACCCTGCTGGTGAGCGGGCTCAATGCCAAGGTCCCGGCGGCCATGCTCAAGGGGCTGGTCGCCAACGGCGTCCCGGCGAGCAGCGCGGCGGCTCTCTCGCACGTGCCGCCACTCGGTTATGTCTTCGCAGCCTTCCTCGGCTACAACCCCCTGAAGACCCTCCTCCCGTCCTCGGTGCTCTCCCATCTCTCGGCGGCCCAGGCAGCTCACCTCACCAGCCGGGCCTTCTTTCCCCAACTGATCGGTCCGGCCTTCGTGGACAGCCTCTCGATCATCCTGGCCTTCGCGGTCGTGATGAGCCTGATCGCTGCCGTCGCCTCCGCGTTCCGTGGTGGCAAGTTCGTGCATGTCGACGAGGAGTCGAAGGCCCAGCGGCACATCGCTCGCGGCGGACGGCATCACGGACCGGCGGCGAGTGGCGTGGCACCGGCAGCCGGCAGCGTGGCACCGGTGGCGGGCAGCGCCGCACCGGCGGCCAGCGGGGCGGGCGTGGCGCGGAGCACCGCGGTGCCGGCGGAGCCCCACCCCGTTCATGGCAAGTAGGGCAGTGATCTCCGGCGGATTCATCCGCTGAAGGCGGAGCGCGTCAGACGGTTCGGGGAGAGCGCCCCCTCACGGGCCCAGACCGGCTGCCACCGTGGCGCGGTCAGAATACGGCGAGCCCTCCCGGCAGACCGGCCGGTGGTGGATGCTAACGTACGCGTGTTCGGAGGCGAGGACGCCACGGCGATGGTGGAGGCGGAGGCGACGGCGGCGACTGCATCGGATGCCTTCGTCCATCTCCATGTCCACAGCGAGTTCTCCCTGCTGGACGGTGCGGCGCGGATCCCGGAGCTGGTCGCGCGCGTCAAGGCGATGGGCCAACCCGCGGTCGCGGTAACCGACCACGGCGTCCTGTACGGCGCCGTCGAGCTCTTCACCGAGGCGGTCGCGGCGGGGATCAAGCCGATCCTGGGCTGCGAGGTCTACATGGCCCCCCGCTCTCACCGTGACAAGGAGGGTCGTGCCGACCGCGACCCCCACCATCTGGTCCTGCTCGCGCGCAACGCCACCGGCTACGCCAACCTGGTCCAGCTCTCGACCATCGCCCACCTCGAGGGCTACTACTACAAGCCGCGGATCGACAAGGAGCTGCTCGCCGCGTACAGCGAGGGGCTGATCTGCCTCTCCGGGTGCGTCGGCGGCGAGCTTCCCCAGGCCATCCTGAGTGGCGACCTGGACGCCGCCGAGCGGGTGGCGCGCCAGCACCTGGAGATCTTCGGAGCCGACAACTACTTCCTGGAGCTCCAGGACCACGGCATGACCGAGGAGACCGCGGTCCGCGAGGGGCTGGTGGAGATCGCGCGCCGGACCGGCATCCCCCTCATCTGCACCAACGATTCCCACTACATCGACGCGGCCGACGCCGAGGCGCATGACATCCTGCTCTGCCTCCAGACCGGGGCCCGGCGCGAGGACGAGAAGCGCTTCCGCTTCCACGGTCCCCACTTCTACATGGCGAGCAGCGACGAGATGCGACGCCGCTTCGGCGCCTATGGCGAGGCGGCCTCCAACACCCTGGCCGTGGCCGCGCGCTGCGACTGGAAGCTGGAGCTCGGCCACCATCACCTCCCCGCCTATTCGCCCATCCCCGCGGGCCTCGACGCCGACTCGTATCTGACCGAGCTGTGCCAGCGGGGGCTCGTCGAGCGCTTCGGCTCCGACCCGACCCACGAGGCCCGGGAACGGCTGGCGATGGAGCTCGACGTCATCCGTCAGACCGGCTTCTCGGCCTACTTCCTCATCGTCTGGGACCTGATCCGCGCTGCCCGCTGCGACAGCGTCGTGGTGGGCCCCGGTCGGGGCAGCGCGGCCGGGTCGCTGGTCGCCTACGTGCTGCGTATCACCAACGTCGATCCACTCCGCTATGGGCTGATCTTCGAGCGCTTCCTCAACCTGGAGCGCCGGGAGATGCCCGACATCGACATCGACTTCGACGATCGCCGCCGCGACCGCGTCCTCCAGTACGTCACCGGCAAGTACGGGCAGGACCGGGTGGCCCAGATCATCACCTTCGGGACCATGGCGGCGCGGGCTGCGATCCGCGATGTCGGCCGGGTCCTGGACGTCCCGCTGCCGGACGTGGACCGGCTGGCCAAGCTGGTTCCGGCGACCGTGGGGATCACCCTGGATCGCGCCCTGGCCGAGGCCCGCGACCTCCGCGACCTCTACGACGGCGAGCCGTGGGCGCACAGTGTCATCGACATCGCGCGCCGGCTCGAGGGCATCTCCCGCAACGCCTCGACCCACGCCGCGGGGGTGGTGATCGGCGCCGCGCCGCTCGCCAGCATCGTCCCCCTGACGCGCTCGACCTCGGGCAACGAGGGGGTGGTGACCCAGTTCGACATGAAGGGGGTCAGCAAGATCGGTCTCCTCAAGATCGACTTCCTGGGGCTCTCCAACCTCACCGTGATCCAGGAGGCGGTCGAGAACGTCGAGAAGGTGCGGGGAGTGCGGATCGACATCGACGCCATCCCCCTCGACGACGCCGCCACTTACGAGCTGCTCGGGAAGGCCGACACCCATGGCGTGTTCCAGCTCGAGGCGACCCTGGGCAAACGGATCCTGATGGACATGCAGCCCCGATCCCTGGGCGACCTGGCAGCCGCCAACGCGCTGATCCGGCCCGGCCCGCTGGAGGGCGGGGTGGTGGATCTCTACATCAAGCGCAGGCGCGGAGAGGAGCCGATCACCTACATGCGTCCCGAGATGGAGCCGATCCTGGCCGAAACATTCGGGACCATGATCTACCAGGACCAGGTGATGCAGATCGCCAACGCCGTGGCCGGGTACACCCTGGGCGAGGCCGACGTGCTGCGTGCCGCCATGGGCAAGAAGGACAAGGTCAAGATGGCGCATCAGCGGGAGAAGTTCCTGGCTGGTGCCGCCGCCCGAGGGGTGGAGGAGGGGACCGCCGGTGCCCTCTTCGACCTCATCGACCACTTCGCCGGCTACGGCTTCAACAAGGCGCATGCGATGTGCTATGCGCTGATCGGCTACCAGACCGCATACCTCAAGGCCAACCATCCCCTGGAGTTCATGGCGGCGCTGCTGAACAGCCGGGCCGGCGACTTCGACAAGCTCAAGCAGACCATCCTCGACGCCCATGCGCGGGGCCTCACCGTGACCCTCCCCGACGTCAACCGGAGCGAGGCCGGCTTCGCGGTGGGCGATGCCGCCAAGGGCGAGATCCTCTACGGCCTGGCCCACATCAAGGGAGCGGGCGAACGGGTGATGGAGCAGCTGGTCGAGGAGAGGAGGAGCGGCGGCCCCTACGCGAGCCTCGCCGACCTCTGTCTGCGGGTCGGCGGGCGCGACCTCAATCGCCGTGTCCTCGAGGCGCTGATTCGCAGCGGGGCCTGTGACCGGCTGGGCGAGCGCGGCGTGCTGCTCGCGACCCTGGACCGCGCCCTGGATCGGGCCGCCCAGATCCGCCGTGAGCGCGAGGTCGGCCAGGGTTCTCTCTTCGGCGACAGCCCCGACGTGGAGGCGGTGGCGGGTGTCGCTGCCCTTGACGAGTTCGGCAGCACCACCGAGGTGGCCCCGGTCGCGGCCGACGAGCGGCTGCGGTGGGAGCGCGAGTACCTCGGCATCTACCTCAGCGACCACCCCCTGCGCCGGATCGCCGATCGGATCAGCGAGCGTGTCGACACCGGCATCGGCGAGCTGGGTGCGCACCTGGACGGCGTCTACGTTCAGATCGGAGGGGCGATCCGCGATCTCCGTGCCTTCATCCCCCGGCGCAGCACGACCGGACAGCGGATGGCCTTCGTCACCCTGGAGGACCTCTCGGGCACCTGTGAGGTGGTCATCTTTGCCCGCACCTTCGAGGAGTGCGCGGAGCTGCTCCGCGCCGACCAGGTGATCGTGGTCCGGGGGCGTGTCCAGGCCGGTCGCAACGGGCGGACCGCCGCCGCCCCCGCTCCCGCCCAGAACGGCGCCGCCGCCGTGGAGGAGGATGAGCACGCGGACTCCGAGCAGGTCAGCGTCATCGCGGAGCAGGTGTACGGTCTGGATGACGTCCGCCTCGCCGCGTGGCGTCGCAACAGCCGGGTGCGCCTGCGGCTCTCCGCCGGGCAGGAGCACCTCCTTGCCCCGCTGCATGCGCTCCTCGCCCGCCACCGTGGCGATGCGCCGGTGACCATCCAGGTGCAGGGATCCAGGTCGGTGGACGAGATCGCCCTGCCCGCCGAATGGTCGGTGGAGCCGGGCCCCCCCCTGGAGCGGGCCGTCGAGTCGCTGCTCGGCGATTCCGCCTACCGGGTGGAGGTGGAGCGCCAGCGGGCTCCCGAACGCGAGACCGCCCGCCGCCGCTGAGGCCCGCGCGGGCCGCCGGACGGCCGCGTTAGAGGAGACCGACCAGCCAGTCGAGCGCGAACATGGCGATCAGGAAGACCACGAGGTAGGCGACGAAGGCGACCAGGGCCTCGAGGTCGATCGACGAGTGGCTGGTGACGACGCCGTCAAAGGGTTGGACGAACGGCTTGGCCATCGCCTTGATCCCCCGCGTCAGCGGGTGCCAGGGGTCCGCGTGGAAGAGGGAGAGGAGGAAGCGGAGCAGGACGAGGACGGCCACCAGGATGATCAGGGTGAGCACGAGCTGCCTGATCGCACCCACCACGATGACCCCGACCGACACCCCGCTGAAGACGTCCGCGGAGAGCCCGAAGCAGATCTCGGCCGCCACCTCGAGGACGATGATGGCGAGCACCGGGGAGATGTCGAGCATCCCGCCGAAGGTCGGCAGCAGTCCGCGGAACGGGGCCAGGATGGGGTCGGCGATGGCCCGGATCAGCCGCACCAGGGGGTGAAACGGGTTGACCCCCGGGAGCCAGGAGAGCAGCACACGGATCAGGACGACGAACGTCAGGACCTCAAAGACGATCCCGAGAACCTGAAGGATGTCGCTGGCCAGCACGGGCCCGAGTATAGGCGGGGGTCAGCCGCCAAGGGTCCAGTTCGTGATCGGGGAGCTGCTCCCGCCCGCGTAGGTGATGGTGCCGCTGCCGGACTGGTCGAGGGTGAGCTGTGCGAGCGACGCACCGGCTGCCGTGGCCACGGTTCCGGTGAGCTGTGTGGTGCTCCCCAGGGTGAGGGAGCAGACCGTCCCATCCGTCGAATCAGTGACCGTCCACCCCGTCGGCGCCGGGGAGAAGAGGGCGAAGAGCGCTGCGTGACCGGATGTCGCATTGTCCGGCATGGCAGTTCCCTGCCCACCGATGGCGAAGGTGGTCGATGTCGGGGTGGTGATCGACAGGGCGCCGAGCGCTCCTTTCTCGGAGGTCGATTGCGTACCCGTGAAGGCGACGCTGTAGTCGTCTTCGCCGCCGCCGGCGATCGGGGTCAGGGTGATGGTGAGCGGGGCGACCGAGGCGAGGGACAGCCCGAGCGCCGGGAAGGGCTGGGCGACGGCGCCGCCGCAGACGAACGGTGCGATCTGGTCGCTGCTGGCGGGGATGACACACTCGAGACCGAGGCTCACCGCCGGCGCGCCGTCCTGTGCGTTGAACGTGCCCGTGCCGTCCACGGTCGTGGTCTCGATTGCAGTGGAAACTCCGGCGAGGATCACGCTCTCGCTGAGATGCAGGGCTCCGAGGGTTGCGCCGCCAGGTCCGAGATAGGTGGCCGTCTCGGTGATCGAGATGGTGCTGGTCGCCGCGGTCGCGGTGAGCTGTGCCGCGGCCTCGATGTACGGCTGCGCGCAGCTGCCGTCGTAGTACACGTCGACGCTCACGGTGACGACGCCACCTGTGGTGGACTTCTGCAGCACCTTCGACGACCCCGTCCCCGCTTCGAGGGCGCTGCATGAGGTCGAGCCGAGCAGCGCGGCCGACAGCACCGTCACCTGGCTCTGAACCACGTTGGAGGCGAGCCCGATGCCGAGGGCCTGCTGGACGAGGAGGCGGGCCTCGACGGCGGAGGCGGCGACACCCGGGGTGGCGGTGGCGGTCGGGCTGGCTGTTGCCTTGCGCGACGGCGAGCTGGCGCTGGTGGTGCCGCAGGCCGCCGCGAGAGCACAGAGGAGGAAGGTCGCGGCGGCGCGGAGGCGGTGACGTGGCTCTGGCCGGGAGAGGCGACGCGGGACGGCGGGACGCGGAACCATCTGCCGCTGGCGCCTCAATCCGTGGTGACCGGCTCTGCTTCCGTGTCGGAGGGCAAGGCCTCCGACGGGGAGTCCGGCTCCGCATCGGCGGAGGCCCCGTCCAGCAGCGAATCCGGAGCGCGCCCCGAGCTCCCCTCGGTACGGCGCCAGAGGATCGCCAGCAGCGGCATGCCCACGACCAGGGTCGCGATCGCCGTCAGCTGCAGCTCCTTGAGGCCGAAGGCGATGATCGGCTCGGTCTGGCGCAGGAAGTCGAGGAGGAGCTGGCTCACCGAGTAGAGCCCCACGTAGGTGAGGATCACCACTCCGGGCCGGACGCCGCGCCGGCGCACCCCGAGCAGGATGAGCAGGATGACCAGGGTGCCCAGCGCCTCGTAGGCGGCGGCGGGCTGGTAGCCGACGCCGAGCCGGTACCCGGCCTGGAGAACGGCGTCAGGGTTGGTGTAGGCGGTCGCCCAGGGGAGGTTGCTCGGGCCGCCGAGGATGTCGCCGTTGATGATGTTGCCGATCCGGCCGATCGGCTGGCCCACCACGGCGAAGAGGGCGCCCGCATCCAGGAGGACCCAGATCGGCAGCTTCCACCGCCGGCCGAGGATGACCAGGGTCGCGAGGCCCCCGATGATCGCGCCGTAGAAGGCCATCCCCCCGTTCCACACTGCGATCACGTCGACCACGCTGTGCATCAGGTCGAGGTTCTGGACGTCGTAGTAGAGCCGCGCGCCGATCAGACCGAAGAGGATGGTCCAGCCGGTGAGCCGCTCCAGATGGTCCTCCCGGATGCCCCGTGAGATGGCGTGGGGACGGGCGCCCAGGTAGTAGGCGGCCACGAAGGCCACCACGTACATGATCCCGTACCAGTGGACGGCCAGAGAGCCGATCTTGAAGGCGATCGGGTCGATGCCGATGGTGATGGTCGCGAGCATGGTCAGCCATCATGCGACGCCGGACCCGCGTCGCGCACGTCGAGGAGGCGGTAGCCCCGCTTGGACCCCATCCGGAGGACGTCGAAGCCAAGGCTCCGCAGCCTCTCGGCGAGCGAATCCGCGCCGAGGTGGCGCTGGACCACCAGGTAGGCGTGGCCGCCGGGCGCCAGGCGGCCCAGCCAGGTCGTGAGGAGCTCCAGGAGCTGCTGCCGGCCGACGCGGATGGGAGGGTTGGTGTAGATCGCATCGAACCGGAGGTCCGCATCCACCTCGTCGGGCCGCCCCACCTCGATCCTCTCCACCCCGTTCGCGGTCGCATTGGCACGGGTCAGCTCCAGGGCCCGGCTGTTGACGTCAACGGCGATAACGCGGGCCCGGGGGCTTCGGCGGGCCATCGCGATCGCGACCACCCCGTGGCCGCAGCCGAGATCCAGGAGCGTGGCGCCCTCCGGGGGTGCGGGGACGCCCTGGAGGAGGACGGCGGTGCCCGGGTCGAGGCCGGCGAGGCTGAAGACGCCCCGATCGGTGCGCAGCTCGATGCTCTGGTCCGGGAGGCGGACGGTCAGGTTGCGCGGGCGCGTCGCGACCGCCGGTTCAGCGCTGAAGTAGTGCTCGGTGGGGGGGTGGCGATCCGCCATCGGGCCGGCGGGGATCAGCGGTGGCGGGAGGGGAGCGAGAAGCTCCGGGCCACGGCCGCGACCGCGTTGAGGTAGGCGGCGCGGGTCCGCGGGCGCAGGTCTTCGACCTCCACCTCGAGGCCCTCGGCGAGGTGGGCGTCCCAGGGCACCATGACCACCGCCCGGCAGCGCTTGGTGAAATGGTCGACCACCTGCTTCAGCTCGCGCCCGCCGTTCCCGCGGACCTGGTTGATCACCACCACGGCGTCGGAGACGAGATCGTGGTAGCCGTGCTCGTCGAGCCAGTCGAGGGTCAGGCTCGAGGCCCGCGAGGCGTCGATGCCGGGGGCTGCGCAGACCACGATCTGGTCGGCCATCCGGAGGATGCCCTGCGTGGCCGAGTCGAGGATGCCGGTGCCCGTGTCCATCAGGATCAGGTTGTAGTGGTGCTCCAGGACGTTGAGCACCTGGCGATACTCGGGCTCGCCCAGGGCGACGCTGATGGTCGGGTCGTCGTCGGAGGCGAGCACCTCGAGCCGCGTCGACGACTGGCTTGTGAAGCTGCGCATGTCGCTGTAGCGGCGGAGGCGCTCCGAGGCGCGGAGCAGCTGGGTCACCGTGGCCTCGGTCTCGCGATGGACGCGGTAGGCGAGCGACCCGGCATCCGGGTTGGCGTCGAGGGCGATCACCCGATCCCTCCGGTAGAGGGAGAAGGTGTGGCCCAGCATCAGGGTGGTCGTGGTCTTCCCGATCCCGCCCTTCCGCGAGACGATGGCCACCCGGCGGCAGGTCGCGATCGGCGTGGTCGCGGTGACGACCAGCTCGCGTTCGCGCCGCTCGGACCGGCCCGGGCCGGGCTTGATCATCCCGAACGAGAGGGAGCGGACCGCCTGGCGCACGCCCCGCGTGGCCGGCTTGACCTTCATCGGCCCCCTCACCCGTTCGGTGGAGAAGTCCTGTGCGGTGCGAGGAGGTGTCGGAGCCGGCCGGCCCGCCGTCTCGCTCTCCGGGTCGGGCCCGAGCGATGCCAGGCGGCCGACGGTGCGGTTCGGGGCGGGGCGCTGCGGCGAGGCGAGTGCCGGCTCGGGGAGTGGTCTCCACCCACCGGGCGGGTCTCCGGGTTGAGGCGCGCCCCCGTGGCGTCGTGCGCCGTTGGTGTCCGGCCGCCGGGGGGCGGCGGCGGAGCCGCCGTTGCCGGTGGAGCCGCCGGGGGGCGGAGGCGTTGCCGCCAACCCGGGCCGGGGCCCGCCGTCGGAGAGTGGAAGGGGCTGGCCGGGGAGATAGGTCGCTCCTCCCGGCGCCCTGGGGGCGGTCGCGGTCTCAGGCGGCGGTGCGGGCCGGGTCAGCGCCTGCGAGGACGCGGCATTACCGGAAGCCGAGACCCCATGGGGGGGCGGCAGGGGCCGTCCCGGAACCACCGGGGGCGGTATCGAGACGTCGAAGGCCGGGGCGGCGTGGGACGGCCGCACGGGCCGATCGGAGGTGGCCCACGCCGGCCGGGAGAGGATCGGTCCCCGGGAGCCGGCGTCGACGCCGAAGCCCGAGAACAGCTCCGGGGAGCCGTTGGGCGCCTGCACCGGGCGGGCCGGGTCGTGGGACGGCGGCCGCGAGATGGCGTATCCGAGTGCGCCATTGGGCGATTGCGGCGGGTGCGCGAGGCCAGAGGATGGCGCCGGCCCGATGCCGGAGCCGATCGATCCGTTGCCGCTCTGCGGCGGGCGCAGGGCCCCGGTGCCCTGGGGAGGCATCGGATGGGATGGGCGCCCCCCGGCGGTTGGCGTCATCGTCGCCGGCTGGAACTGGCCATCGGCGGTCTGGAGGTGACGGGCGGGTGGAGCCGGAGGCGCGAACCTCCCCCCGGGGCCGTTTGCCGGAGGAGCCCCCGGAATCCCGACGCCGTCGGTCCGGGGCGCCTCGTATGCCGCGGGTCCCGTCGGGGCGGGCTGGCCCGGTGGCCGGCTCGCGCGCCCGACGATGTCGACAGGCGGTTGCGCTGCCGTACCACCTGGCCTCTGGTGGGCCACTGGCACCGTGAGGCCGCCCTCTTCCCCTATTTGATCGGTCAACACCTCTCCCGCTGCACGTCCCCGCGGCTGCAATCGACCTGATGACGGGTATGGCAGCCCGCCGCAGAGACTGGGTGCCCAGCCTACGCCCTTCGACGGGAAATGGGCACCCCGCCCGCTGAGCGGCACAATCCCTCCCATGTCTGCCCAGAACCGCCCGATCGTCCTGGTCGGCCTCATGGGCTCCGGCAAGACCACGGTCGGGTCGGCGCTCGCCGGTCGCCTGCGCCGGTCCCTGTGGGACGGTGACGCCAAGCTCCTCGAGGTGACCGGGATGACGCCTGCCGCGCTCGGGGCGGAGCGGGGTCCGGCCGTCCTGCACGGTCTGGAGCTCGAGGTTCTGTCGATGGGGCTGGCCCACCAGCCGGCGCCGGTCGTGGCTGCGGCCGCCTCGGTCGGGCTCGACCCCCGACTCCCCAGCCTGCTCCTCGAGGCGTGGACGGTCTGGCTTCGGGTCGAGCTGACCCACCTCGTCTCACGCCTGCAGCACGACGAGGGCCACCGGCCCCTGTCCGGCGGGGACCTCCTGGCGACCCTGCGCGAGATGGCGCGGGTGCGCGACCCGCTCTACGCGCAGGTGGCGGACCTGACCCTGGAGGCGACCGGGACCCCGCCGGCCGCGCTCGTTCAGCGGATCGTCGACGCGCTGCCCTTCCCCGACGCTTAACCGCGGGGCCGCCAGTCGTTCACGGGCGATCCCGCATCGTGTGGGGTGCGGCGGGACGGGAGATCGTCCCCCGGCTCACCTCGAAACCCCACCTCCGTGCGCGCCCGGGCCGGCCTGCCGGCCCGGGCTGTCGCGCATCCAGCGGTGTGCGTGGGGTTGCACGGTTGCCGCGCCGCCATCCCGGTCGCGCGCTTTCCGGCGCATGGCCCTTGGCGCCCGGCCGACGTGCGCAGCTGTGACGGTCCGGTGACGCCGCCGTCAGCCGGGTTCGGGAGCCGGCGAATAGGCTCTGCGTGGGGTTTGGAGGCGAGCCCGGCCCCCCATTGAGGCAGATGTCGTTGGACCTGTTCCGGAGCGGACGCCCCCGGCTGTCTCGCGGAGCTCGGCGGATCGCCGGCGGCTTCGCGGGCTGGCTGCTGCGCGCTCTCTCGCGCCCCCTGATCGCACCGGCTCTGGCGGCCTTCATGGTCGCCGTCTCGGCCGGCTTCGCGCTCCACGGCCTCCTCACCCCGCTGCGCACCGACTACATCGCCATGTTGAGCGGCGCCCGGGTGCTCGGGGACGGAGGCTGCCTCTACTGCCACGCGGCCCAGTTGCAGGCCCAGGGGGTGCTCCTCGGCCACCCGCACCCGGCGTACGACCCCTTCCTGGAGACCCCATTGGTGGCCCTCATCTACCGGCCCCTGCTCGCGCTGCCGGCTGCCGCGGGCTTCGCCGTGTTCCTCGCCGTTTCGGCCGCCTGCGTCGGGCCGGCCGGCCTCCTTCTCTGGCGGAGGATGGGGCTGGCGGCCCACGGCACCCGGGGTCTCCTGCTCCTCGCCCTGGCGCTCGCCTCCGTCCCGGCGGCGTGGAACTACCGGCTGGGTCAGATCGACGCTCTGCTCGTGCTCCCCCTGGTGGCGGGGACGGTGCTGCTCGCGACCCACAGGCGGTTCGCCGCGGGATTGCTGCTCTCCCTGCTGCTGCTCAAGCCCCAGACCATCTGGCTGCTGCCGGTCGCCCTCCTGGTGGCGGGGGAGTGGCAGGTGGTGGTGGGGATGGCGGCGGGGGCGGCCTGCCTGGCGGGAGGCTCGCTCTGGCTCGTCGGGCCGGGCGGGCTCGGCCAGTGGATCACGCTCCTCGGGTCTGCGGGACCGGCCGTCGCCACCAGCGACGGCCTACCCGGGGCGATCGCCAGCCTCGGAGGCAACGGAGCCGGCTTCGCCGCCGCGGTGGCGCTGGGGCTCCTTGCTTGTGGCTGGATGCTCTGGCAACGGCGCACCCTCACCGACCGGCCCCTCCAGGTCGTGGCGCTGGCCATCGCCGCCTCCCTCCTGCTGGCCCCCCACGTCTACGCCTACGACCTCATCGTGGCGGTGGTGCCCGTGGTCGTCATAGCTCAGCGGGACCTGGCAGCCGCACTCGCAGCGGCGCTGCTGCTCAACGCCGCCCACCTCGTCGACACCTTCTTCATCATCTCCGGCCCGCACGTGGCCGCCCTCGCCCTCGGCGTCATCGTCGCCCTGGTGATCCTTCAGCGCCCGGGTGGCGCGGAGCATCCGGTCGGACGACCGGCGCGCGCTCAGCTCTCGGTGGCGAAGCCCACGACGACCGGAGCGTGATCCGAGGGCGCCGTGCCCTTGCGCGCCTCCCGGTCGATGTACGCGTCGGTCACCCGTGAGGCCGGCGCCCGGCTGAGCAGGACGAGATCGATGCGCATCCCCATCCCCTTGTGGAACATGCCGGCCCGGTAGTCCCAGTACGAGAACGGCCGCCCCTTGAGGGCGCGGGGTGGGACGTCGGTCAGACCGAGGTCCAGGAGCTCCGTCAGAGCTGCCCGCTCCGGAACGCTGACATGCGTCGACCCGACGAACTCCGCCGGGTCCCAGACGTCCTCATCGCTGGGCGCGATGTTGAAGTCGCCGCAGACCGCCAGCTGGTGGCCGGCACCGAGCTCGCTGCGGAGCGCGTCGCGCAGGGCGGCCAGCCAGGCGAGCTTGTAGGCGTAATGCGGATGCTCCAGCTCCCGCCCGTTGGGGACGTAGATCGACCAGACCCGCACCCGCCCACAGGTGGCGGACACGGCTCGCGCCTCCACCTCGGGGAAGCCGGGCTCACCGGCGAACCCCGCCGTCACCGCCTCGAGCCCCAGCCGGGAGAGGATGGCGACCCCGTTCCAGCGGCCGCTGCCGTTGGCGGCCACCTCGTAGCCGAGCGCCGCGACCTCCGCGGTGGGAAAGGCGCCGTCGGCGACCTTCGTCTCCTGGAGGCAGAGGACGTCGGGACGGGTGGCGTCCAGCCATTCGAGCAGGCGCGGCAGCCGCGCCATGATCGAGTTCACATTCCAGGTCGCCAGCAGCACCGCCTGAGGATGGGGAGTCGGAGGGCGCCGCGTCAAGGACTCCGCTGCAGCACGGCCTCCACGCCCGGCCCCCTCAGGCTTCGTCCCGGGCTCTGCTACCGTTGCCTGATGCCCTTCGGGCTGGCGCTGCTTGCGGCCTTCGGATGCTCGGTGAGCACCGGGGTGGCGGCGGTGCTGCAGAAGGTCAGCGCCGATCAGGAAGAGCGCGCATCCTCGCTGCACATCGGGCTTCTGTGGAGGCTGCTCGACGACTGGCCGTACCTGCTCGGGCTCGCTCTCGACGGCGCCTCCTTCCTGCTCACCGTCGTAGCCGCGCAGAACCTACCCCTCTTCGTCGCCGAGCCGGTGATCGCCGTCAACGTGGTCATCACCGCCCTTCTCGAGCGCGTTCTCTTCCGGCGGCGGTTGCGAGGGGTGGCGTGGGTGGCGATCGTGGGCATCCTGCTCGGACTCTCCCTGCTCGCCCTCTCCGGGGGGCCCGAAAGGGCCCGCACCGCTGCAGCCGCGATGCGCTGGGCGGTGATCCTGCTGCCCCTGGGGGTCGCCGCAGCCGGTGGCGTCGTGGCCGGGCGCAACCGTCACAGCGCCACCGTCGCGCTCGGCGTCCTCGCCGGGGTCGCCTTCGGCGGCACCGCCATCGCGGGCCGCATGCTGGTCGTCCCCCATCCCTTCTGGCAGCTCCTGCTCAATCCCCTGGTGTGGTCGATGCTGGCCTACGGGTTGGTCGGGCTCCTGCTCTTCACCATCGCATTGCAGCGCAGCCACGCGAGCGTGGTCGGCGCCTCGACGACCGCGGCACAGTCGATCGTCCCGATCGTGGTCGGCATCGCCTTCCTGGGCGACAGTCCGAGGAACGGTGCCTGGGCCGTGGCGGTTGCCGGCATGGTGCTGACCCTCGCGGGCACGCTGGCGATCGCCGTCACCCAGGTCGTGCCGGACCTCCCCGGGTCGGCACCGGCGCCCGGGTCGCTCGCACCGCCCGGCTGACCACCTCGCCACGGGCGGACGCCCGCCCCGCGGATACGCGACGCGTGCCTGGCGCCCCGTGCCGCGGGTGGTGTGCCGAGGGTGGGAGTCGAACCCACACGGGGTTGCCCCCGGCGGTTTTTGAGACCGCTGCGTCTGCCATTCCGCCACCCCGGCGTCGCGTGGGCTAGCTTCTCACGTCCTCGCCGGCTGCCGGCAGCCGCCAGCCGCCGCCGTCCGGCCGCCTGGCTCCGCTATACCTGGGGCCGGCACCCATCGAACCACGCCCTCAGGGGAGGAGAGACCATGACCGACCAACCCCACCCGACTCTCACCGATGACCAGGTCGCCCTGCTCCGGGACAAGGTGCTCGCCCACGTCGCCACCGTGATGCCCGACGGCTCTCCGCACGTGACCCCGGTCTGGGTCGACACCGACGGCGAGGCCGTCCTCTTCAACACCGCCAAGGGCCGGCTCAAATACCGCAACCTGAGCCGCGATCCGCGGGTCGCCATCTCGGTCTCGGCCAAGGACAACGACTACCGCACGGTGGTACTGCGGGGTCGGGCCGAGTTCATCGAGGAGGGCGCCGATGCCCACATCGACCGGCTGGCCAAGAAGTACCTCGGCGCCGACAGCTACCCGGGCCGGAAGCCGGGAGAGGTGAGGGTCACGGTCCGGGTGGTTCCCCAGACCATCTTCCGCCGGGGCTGAGGCGCCGGCGTCGCCGCCTGGCACAATCAGGTTGCCATGGCAGATCCCCTTCCCGTCCGCACCCCTTTCCCGCGCGCCTCCCTGGGCGACGCGCCGCTCGCCTTTGACTACGACGACATCAGCCTGGTGCCGCGGCACGCCTCCAGCCTTCCCCATCGCTCGGACGCGCGTCCGGCCGTCAGTCTCGGGGCCATCTCGCTCGAGGTGCCGATCCTCGCCTCCCCCATGCCCGACGTCTGCGGGCCGCAGATGTGTGAGGCGCTGGCGGAGGCCGGCGCCTTCGGTATCCTCCACCGCTTCCAGAGCGTCGACGAGGAGGTGGAGGAGTTCCGGAAGACCAGCCGCGCGACCGGGCAGGCCGCGGTAGGAGCCGCGGTCGGCGTCACCGGCGACTATCGCGAGCGGTTCGATGCCCTGGTCGAGGCCGGCTGCCGGACCATCTGCCTGGACACCGCCAACGGCGCCCACCACCAGGTCGGGATCGCCCTGACCTGGGCCCGCGAGCGCCGCGACGACGTCACCCTCATCGCCGGCAACGTCGCCTCGGCCGAGGCCTTCACCTGGCTGGAGGACCGCGGTGCGGACGCCGTCCGGGTGGGCATCGCGGGCGGTGCGGTCTGCGAGACCCGCACCGAGACCGGCGTCTTCGTGCCCACCCCGTACACCGTCGCCGAGGTGGCGCAGGTGCGCCGGCGCGCGCTCATCGTCGGGGACAGCGGGGTGCGCAGCCCCTCCGATCTCTGCAAGCTGCTCGCTCTCGGCGCCGACCTGGTGATGGTCGGATCAGCCCTGGCGGGCACCGGTGAGGCGCCCGGCCGAGTGATCATGCTGGACGGCAAGAAGTACAAGATCATGCGCGGCGCAGCCTCCTTCTCGGTGCAGCAGCAGGCCGGTCGCGACGACCCCGAGTACGTCGAGGGAGCCGAGACCATGGTCCCCTACAAGGGCCACGTGAGCGGGGTGATCTCCCGTTACCTCGCCGGGTTGCGCAGCTCGATGTCGTACATGAACGCGCGCACCCTGGCCGAGTACCGGGCTAACGTCGACTTCGTTCGCCTGCGCTGACCGCGCGGTCTCGCTGAACCGTCCCGCGAGCGCATGCCCGCGCTGATCCGGCTCACCGCGCCTGGCGCGGGCGGTCCCCTCCCCGGAGGGCGGGCCAGGACGCCGCTGCCACCGCGTCGAGCCGCTTGACGAGGTCGACGACCGTCTCGTTGCCGCTCTGGCCCTCGCCGTCGAAGCCGGGCTCAGTGGTCGCGTGGCGGTGCACCGGCACCCCCGCATCGACATAGCCGCGACGGGTGTAGAGGCGGCGGGCGGCGGCGTTGCCGGTGCTCACCGCGAGGCTCACGCCCCGGTCGCCGCGCGCCGCGGCGGCGCTCTCGGCCGCCTCCAGGAGCGCGGTCCCGATCCCCCGGTTGCGCCACTCCGGGAGGACGAAGACGTCCTCGATGTAGGGCAGCGAGTCCACAACCCCCGCCACCGCGAGGGCGGACGGCCGCCGGCGGTGGAGGAGGGCCTGGCCCACCGGGGTTCCACCCTCCCAGGCCACCAGGTAGAGGCACTCGTCGCGCCGCTGCCGCTCCAGCCGGTCGGCGACCACGACCCGATGGCGGAGCGTGGCGGCCACCGCGGCGGCCTCCTCGGGGCGGAGCAGGCGCACGTCCATCGCCCCACTCTGACACAGGTCCTCCGGGGGTCAGGTCTCCCGGGGCTGCTCTGCCGGCGCCGGAACGCGGGAATCCCCAGGGAGGGGCCCTGTCTGCCCCTTCGGGAACCGGGCCTCCGATCTGCGCGTATGTTGGGGAGATGGACGACGAGGCGCTCCTCGACCGCTGCCGTCGGGGTGACCGGGACGCCTTCACGCCGCTCGTCCATCGTTACCAGGACGAGCTGTACACCATGGCCCTTCGACTCACAGGCAACCCCGCCGACGCCGCCGACGTGGTCCAGGAGACGTTCACCCGAGCCTTCCGCAGCCTGCCGAAGCTTCGCGGCGCGACCGTGAGGGCCTGGCTCTTCCGGGTCGCCGTCAACTGCTCGCACGACATCCATCGCCAGCGCAGCCGGCGGCCCACCGACCCCCTGGAGGACACCGAGGGGCGGGTGGTCGACCTCCCCGACCCCGGGCTCGGCCCCGAGGCCACCGCCATCCAGCGCGAGCGGGCCGACGCCATCCGCGTCGCCCTGCTTGCCCTCCCTCACGACTTCCGGGTCGCGGTCGTCCTCCGCGACGTCAACCAGCTCTCCTACGAGGAGATGGCGGAGGCCCTGAGCGTCCCGCTGGGAACGGTGAAGTCGCGGATCTCCCGGGCCCGGGGCCTGCTCGCGGCAGCTCTCCGCCAGTCGCCCGCCGTCTTCCCCCGCGCGGAGGAGGCGTGGTGAGCGGTCACGTCGACTCCCTCCTCTCGGCCGCCTACGACGGCGAGCTGCGCCCGGACGCGCGGGCGGCCTTTGATCGCCATCTGGCCGAATGCACCGCGTGCGCCGCCGCCTTCGCCGAGCTGACCACGGCTGTGGACGTCCTCCGGGAGCAGCCCACCGCGCGCATGCCGCACCCGGTCCGCCTCCCCGAGGGGTCGCCGCTGCCGGAGCGGCGGTGGTTCGAGGTGCCTGCCCGGCTTTCCCAGGGACGCCGCCTGCTGACGGGCCTGACGGCGGCCGGGCTGGTGGCGGCGGCTGCGGTGGCAGCCGTGGTCGTGGTCGGGCACCTCAACTCCGGAACCGTCGTCCGGTCATCGTCGAGTTCCGGCATGAGCAGCGGGTTCGCCCTTGCGCCGGCGCATGCGCCAGACGTCGGGAGCGCGCCCGCCGGTAACGCCTCCACCGGGACCTGCACGAGTGGGTGCGCCCTCCTGCCGGAGGTGGTCGTCCCCTCGGCCTCCGCTGCCTGCGCCTCCACGACCCTGAAGATCAGCGCGGCCTCCGCCGCACAGATCCCGGACGGCTTCAACAACCGGGTCTCCCAGGATGATTCGTTCACCGACGTCGTCCTCGCGGCGCCGTCCTTCGACTACACCCCGGGGGCGACCATCGATGTCTATGCGCGCATCATCGATGATGCCAGCGGAGTCGTTTCCCTCCCCTGCACGGTGCTTGCGGGGCCCGAGTCGAGCGGGTCCGGCGCGGCGTTCGAGGCGCCGCCCACCGCGACCGCCGGCACCCCTGCCGGAGCGCTGACCGTCGACGGTCAGCCGGTGCTCAAGGTCGTCCTCCCCTCGACCGCGACCGCGGGCCAGATCTACCAGATCGTGATCGACGTGCCTGCGGGCGCCGGGGGTCCCCAGGCGTGGCAGGCGTCCATCCCGATCCAGGTGACCTGAGGCTCCGTCTCCCGCGCGCGGCGCGCAGACTCCAGGGCCATGCCCTCCCGCCGCGCCAGCCTCGGACTCCTGCTCCTGATCCTGGCCGGTTGCGGCTCGCCGGCCGCCGGCGGCTCGCCGGCGGGGTCGCCCCGGGGCCTGGTCGTCGTGACCGCCGGGGGAACGGCCCTCGACGACGGGACCACGGACGTTCCCCCGACCCTGGAGCTCGGCCTCGAGGGCTCCGGGGTCACCCCCTCCATGGTCTCCGCCAGCCTCGATGGCCACCCTCTCACCCTGACCAGCTCGTCCCGCGGGGTCACCGCCAGCGTCGCCCCCATGGCCTACGCCAGCGAGCATCAGCTGGTGATCGACGTCGCCGGCCGTCCCCAGGAGGAGATCGGCTTCCAGGTGGTCGATGAGACCGGGGTGAGTGCGGCCGCCTGGCGGGGCACGTCAGGGCAGGTCGTCTGCCAGGTGGTCTTTGAACGGGCCCCGGACCGCGCCGCCCTCGCCGCCGCGCTTCCCCAGGCTCAGTTCCAATGGACCGACGGCACCCACCTGAGCCTCGCCTGGGCGATTCCCCCTCCCTCCCTCGCCATCCCCGCCGGGCTGGCGGCGGCGCGCGGGTCGGTGCTGGACGGCCCGCTGACGCTCTCGCTCGCCGGGCTCACGACCGGGCATCTACGGCGGGCCACGGTGCCCGCGGCCGCCCCGGCTCCGGCCGGTCTCAAGGTGACCCTCTGGACCATCGACGACGCCGCCTCGAACGGGTCGGCCCAGGCGCACGCGGCGGCCACGGCCGTGCTCAGCCCCACGGGCTGGGAGGCTCAGGCCGACGGCAGCCTGCAGGGCTCGCCGGACCCGGCGACGCTGGTGACGGCGCAAGCGGCGGGACGGCCGGTGTGGGCACTCCTCGCCAACGACAAGATCGGCGCCGCCGGCACCGACCAGCTGCTCAATAGCCCCACAGCCCAGAGCGCCCTGGTCGCGGCCGTTGCCGCCGGTGTCCGGACCCTCCACCTGGCCGGCGTCAACCTCGACTTCGAGGACGTCCCCGGGAGCGACGAGGCCGCTCTCACCGCCTTCGCCGGCGCGCTCGCCACGGGCCTCCACGCCGAGGACGCCGGCCTCTCGGTCGACGTCATCCCCCACACGGAGGCTGGTGTGAACTCCGCCTCAGCCGCCTACGACGACCCCGGCCTGGCGGCCGTCGCCGATCACCTGGTGGTGTTGGCCTACGACGAGCACACCGCCCCCGGTGATCCCGGGCCGGTCGCGGGGCTTGCCTGGCAGGCCGCGGAGCTCGCCGGCAGCCTCGTCGGGGTCGCCGCGGACAAGGTCATCCTGGGCATTCCGCTCTATGCCCGCTCCTGGTCCGGCGCCCAGGTCACCTCCGGCGGCTACGCCCCGCTGGTCGCCGACGCGCTCAGCGAGCCGGGGGTCGCCTACGACTACGACTTCGCGGAGGCCACCCCCGAGCTGACCAGCGCTCCCGGCGGCGTGCCCACGCAGCTCTGGTTTGACGACGCCGACAGCCTGCTCCGCAAGGTGGCCGCCGTCGGCCAGCTCGGGCTGGCGGGCATCGCCACCTGGCGCGCCGGGTTCGAGGATCCCGCCTTCTGGTCGGTGATCTGACCGGTCGCAGCCAGATCAGCGCTGCTTACGAGGATTCCTGGTTCGTCCCCAGGTCCGGCAGATTCAGCTCATTGACCCAATCACGGACCTTGGCCATCCGCTCATCGACCGCCTCGTCCACGTCCCCCGGCTCCCGATCGGCGTCCGGCTCGGGCAGGACCCCGGCCTTCTCGAGGACCTCCGGGTCCACGAAGATGCCCGCCCCCACCCGCACCGCCACGGCGATCGCGTCGCTGGGACGGGAGTCGATCTCCAGCCGGCGGGAATCCACCCGGGCCAGGATCCGGGCGTAGAAGACCTCGTTGGCGAGTGAGGTGACCACCACCCGCTCGACGCTGCAATCGACCGCCGAGAGGATGTTGGCGAGCAGGTCGTGGGTGATCGGGCGCTCCGGGGTGATCCCCGTGATCCGCAGCGCTATGGCGTTGGCCTCGTTGATGCCGATCCAGATCGGGAGGTAGCGCTCCGCCTCCTTCTCCTTGAGGATGACCACGTGCTGGCCGGTGGGCATGTGCACACGGATGCTGTCCACGGTCATCTCGATGAGCTCAGCCACGGGCCGATCATAGCGCCGCCCCCAGGCCGCCGCCCGGGAGGGCGGGGAGGCGAATACCATCAGAGCCGTGCCCACTGACGACGGATCCGGGGAGCGACCCACCCTGCTGCTCATCGACGGGCACGCGCTCGTCTACCGCGCCTTCTTCGCGATGCCGGCGCTCACCAACAGCCGGGGCGAGCTGACCAACGCCGCCTACGGCTTCACCTCGATGCTGCTCAAGGCGTTCACCGAGCACCAGCCGGGGTACGCGATCGCGGCCTTTGACCCGCCGGGGCCGACCTTCCGCCATGAGGAGATGGCCGGATACAAGGCCCAGCGCCCGCCCATGCCCCAGGACCTCCGCCCCCAGGTCCAATGGGCGCGTGACGTCGTCGCCGTCCTCGGCATCCCGGAGGTCGAGATCCCCACCTTCGAGGCCGACGACGTGATCGGCTCGCTCTCCGTCAAGGCGGTGGCGGCCGGCCTGGACGTGATCATCGTCACCGGCGACATCGACGCCCTCCAGCTGGTCAACCCCCACGTGCGCGTGCTCATCAACCGCCGTGGGATCAGCGACACCGTGGTGTACGACGTCGACGCGGTGCGGGAGCGCTTCGGCTTCGATCCGCCGCTCCTCGTCGACTACAAGGCCCTGCAAGGCGACGCCAGCGACAACATCCCGGGCGTCCCGGGCGTCGGCGAGAAGACGGCCATGAACCTGATCCACGAGCATGGCCCACTGGAGGCGATCCTGGAGGCCGTTCCGGGGATGAAGCCCGGGCGTCTCCAGGCCAACCTCGCCGAGCACGCGGACCAGGCGCGGCTCAGCAAGCGCATGGCCACCATCCAGTGCGATCTCGACGTGCCCCTCGACCTGACCGGTGCCCGGGTGGGCGGCTACGACCAGCCCGCGGTGCACGCGCTCTTTGACCGCCTGGAGTTCCGCTCTCTCCTACCCCGGCTCGGGGAGGCCCTCGGCTACGGCACGGCGCCGGTCACGGGCCCGCCCGGCCAGGTCGAGCTCAGCTTCGACGCGGCGCCGGAGACCCCGGCCGATGTGGTGGTCGTGGAGAGCGATGCCCAGTTCGCGGAGATGGCTCAATCGGTCAGCTCCGCGGGTCGCCTGGCCCTGCGCACGGTGACAGCCGGCCCGCCCCGCACCGGCACGCCGCTCGGGGCCGCCATCGCCCCGGTGGGGGTCACCCGCACCTGGTGGGTGCCCCTGGCCGAGCACCGGGCGGGGATCGTCTCCCTGCTCGGCGATGCGGCTCTCACCGTCGACGGCTACGACCTCAAGCGGGAGTGCCTCGTCTGGGGGCACGATCTGCGGGCGGCACTCGGCTTCGACACCATGCTCGGCGCCTACGTCGACAACCCGCGGGCGCGAGTCCTCTCCCTGACCGGGCTCGCGGCCGACCTCTGCGGCATTCACCTGGAGAGCGAGGATGAGCTGCTGGGCACCGGACGCGGGCGTCGCCGGATCGAGGAGCTGACGGCGGCGGAGCTGGCCACCTACTTCGGGCGCTGGGTCGGGCTGGTCGAGCCCGTCCGGGTCGTGCTCACCAAGCAGCTCACGGCCAGTGGCCTGCTACAGCTCCTCGACGAGCTGGAGCTGCCGCTCGTCCCCATCCTCGCCGAGATGGAGCGGGTGGGCATCCTCCTCGACCGCGATGCGCTGGTCGCCATCTCCGCCGAGATGCAGGCGCGAATCGGGGAGCTGGAGGACGAGGTCCATCATCGCGCCGGCCACCCCTTCAACCTCGGTAGCACCCAGCAGCTCGCCACCGTCCTCTACGACGAGCTGGGACTTGCCGCCGGGCGCAAGACCAAGTTTGGGCGGAGCACCGACGCCGACAGCCTGGAGGCGCTCCGGGAGGAGCACCCGGTGGTCGACCTGATGCTCGAATGGCGCCAGCTCACCAAGCTCAAGAGCACCTACGTGGACGCTCTCCCTCTCCTCTGCGACGAGGACGGCCGGGTGCACACCTCGTTCAACCAGGCGGTGGCGGCGACCGGTCGGCTGTCGTCGGCGGATCCCAACCTGCAGAACGTCCCCGTCCGCACCGAGTGGGGCCAGCGCATCCGGCGGGCGTTCGTCGCCGGCCCCGGACGGCTGCTGGTCTCGGCCGACTACTCCCAGGTCGAGCTCCGGGTGCTCGCCCATGTCACCGGCGAACAGGGGCTGATCGAGGCCTTCGCGCGCGGCGAGGACATCCACCGCCGCACCGCCGCCCAGGTCTACGGCATCGACCCCGAGGCGGTGACCCGCGACATGCGGCGGGTCGCCAAGGTGGTCAACTTCGGGGTGGTGTACGGGCTCTCCGACTTTGGCCTGGCCCGGGACACGGGGATGTCCAGGGAGGAGGCGGCGGTCTTCATCCGCTCGTACTTCGAGAGCTTCCCTGCGGTCACCCGCTGGCTGGAGCAGACCCGGATGCACGCCCGGGAGTGGGGGTGGGTGGAGACCTTCACCGGCCGCCGCCGCCACCTGCCCGACATCCGGGCCGCCAACCGCCAGATGCGGATGGCGGCCGAGCGGATGGCGGTCAACATGCCCATTCAGGGCGGTGCCGCCGAGATCATGAAGAAGGCGATGATCGACTGCGATCGGGCGCTCCGCGAGAGCGGCTCCCCGGCCCAGGTGCTCCTCCAGGTCCACGACGAGCTGGTGATCGAGGTGCCGCGCGACGACGTGCCGGCACTGATCCCCCTGGTCCGCAGCGCGATGGCCGACGCCTACCCGCTGGTCGTGCCCCTGGTGGTTGACGTCAAGATTGGCGACAACTGGCAGGAGATGACCCCGGTGGATGCAGCGGGCTGACCCCGTGACCGGCGGCGCCCACGTGGCACATCATCTTCGGGGGGACCGGCGTCGGACAGCTCTGCTGTCCGCGCCTCGTGCTCGGCGCGATTGCATCTCGCGCCTGTGCAAGCCCCCACTCAGACGACGTGCCCCTGGGCTCACATCCGGTTTCCGCAGTTGAGCTCCGCGGGACGACGGACGGTCAATGCCTGAGCTTCCCGAGGTCGAGACGGTTGCTCGCGATCTGCGCTTGGAGCTCGTCGGGCGGCGCTTCGTCAGTGCCTGGGTGAGTCAGCCGGGTGTTCTCCGATTCCCGGACGCCGCGCGCTTCACCGCCGACCTCGCCGGCCGGAGCGTCGGGGCGGTGGAGCGCCGGGGCAAGTACATCTTCTGCCGGCTCGACGGGGGCGAGGACCTCGTGGTCCATCTCGGGATGACCGGTCACCTGCGCGTGGTCGGCGGCGATGCCGAGGTCGTCAAGCACACCCATCTACGGGCGGGGCTGGACGATGGGCGAGAGCTGCGCTTCGACGACGCGCGTCGCTTCGGCCGCGTGATGCTCGGGACCCGGGCGCTGCTGGAGGAGCGGCGCGTGCTCCCGGCTCTAGGCGTCGAGCCCCTCTCCGACGACTTCACACCCGAGCGTCTCGACGGCCTGATGCGGCGCACCTCGCGGACGGTGAAGGCGGCGCTCCTCGACCAGTCCGGGATCGCCGGGTTGGGCAACATCTATGTCGACGAGGCCTGCCACCTGGCCGGGATCCGCCCGACCCGGCGGGCCCGCCGGCTCACCCGCAAGGAGCGAGCGGCGCTTCACGCGGCGATCCGCAGCGTGCTGACCAAGGCGGTCGCGAACCGCGGGACGACCGTCGACGACTACCGCGACCTCTGGGACGCACGCGGGTCACACCAGG
>Ga0224557_1000784_pt1 | contig 33873 bp, 33 predicted proteins | sample 714S31014metaG_FD_180677 | JGI IMG/M metagenome (GOLD analysis project Ga0224557, IMG submission 180677) | Peat soil microbial communities from Stordalen Mire, Sweden - 717 S3 10-14 | ecosystem: Environmental > Terrestrial > Soil > Wetlands > Peat | place: Sweden: Norrbotten County, Stordalen... | reverse complement strand
CGCGTCCAGCAATGCCAACGCGCGTCTCCGCCGGTCCTCCAGAAGACCGGCGCTTCCCTTCAGCCGGGGCATAGGTATTCTGAACCTCAATACCCATTATTGCATTATTTATGCAGGAGTCAATAGTATCTCGCTCCCTCGCTCACTGCTTTCTTGTTCCCTTGTTCCCTTGCTCCCTCGTTCCCTGTTTTTCTCGCCGCAACCCGCCCCCATCGACTACTCTGGCCTTGGCGCACATGTCACGCTATCTTGCCAGAATTCGCGAAGCCCTTTATCTTGCCTATGCCCACGACGTCGTGAATACGTCCAAGGCCGCGGCCTATTCCGGCATGCTCATGTTCTTCCCTGCCCTGCTGGTCATCACCACGCTCGTGGCCCAGGTGGAGGAGGGCCCGTCACTGATCGGCGAGACGCGCGCCGTCCTCGAGCAGTTTCTGCCGCCCGACACCCTCGATCTAGTACAGGATTCCATCCTCACGCATCAGCTCCACTCCGGCACGGTGATTCTTTCGGCCGCCTGCCTGAGTCTGTTTGCCGGCCTGGGTGTCATGCTTTCGCTCATGGAGGGTTTTCGCCGCGCCTACCGGCTTCCGCCGGAGAGCTGGACCTTCTGGGGCCGCCGCGTCCGCGGCCTGATGCTGGTGTTCATCGTGCTCGTTCCGCTGGCCGCGGCTTCATTGGCCATTGTCTTCGGCCACCAGATCGAGCGGTGGATGGTGGAGAACGCTGGCCACGAATTGCGCCACATTGTCGTCATCGCATGGCGCGCGGTGCGCTGGACGGTGAGCTTTACCGGCATCCTCGCCGTGCTTAGCGCGCTCTATCACTTCGGCACGCGGCGCACCGAGCATTGGCTCTGGGTTCTGCCGGGCGCCATCGCCGGCACCATCATCTGGTTTCCGGCCACGCTGGCCTACGGCTGGTACGTCACCAGCGTTGCCAATTACACCCGCATCTACGGCTCCTTTGCCGCAGGCATCGCCACCCTGGTCTGGCTCTACATCACGTCGTTCAGCGTTCTGCTGGGCGCGGAGCTGAACGGCGTTCTCTACTGGGAACGCCAAGTTCAACTGGCGGGAGATTCGAGCACGCCCGAGCTGGCCCGGGCCTCCCAATAGGGAATTTTCCTCTGCAATTTGACCGCAGTCGGCAAGAATTCAGGCCCGAAACCAACGCTTGCGCGATGAACAAATCAGATGCGCGGTCTGCCGTGGGGTAGGCAGCACTTCTCAGGGCTCTGACTGCATGAATTCGTCCTTTGGCTCTCTTGGTGTCCCACCCTTTCGCCAGAAAGAAGGCGAAAGGATGGCGCACGGAATTGGTACAAAATCAAACGGTCAGGGGCCAAGTTCGACGAGCGATACACATAAGCGGTACATATAGCAATGGTTCTTACGCCCGCTGAACCGGGCTAGGAGGCACGGCCGTTTCGCTGTCCCCAGTCTTGCGACTGGGGCTAGCGCATTACGCCGCGTTGCGGGCTTGCGGCGGCGTGAGGGTGGTGCTTTCCCGGCCCAAAGAAACGGGGACCCTGGGGCATCCCTTGGCGCGCATCTGCGAAGGCGGGGCGCCCTTTTATATTGCGTGCCCCGAATATCCCGTGATTTCGTTATCGCCCTCAGACGAGTGCGGGGGTCTGGAGACCCCCGCTACAGCCGGTCGGGAGACCGGCGCTACACAGTGACCTTGCGCTACACAAGCCTGGCTACGCCTTGCCGGGGCTGGATGGCTTTTGCGGAGGTTCGGCGGGTTTGGCTGCGCCCGACGCAATTGCGCCTGCCTCCGCCGGCGCGGATAGAGCCACTGACGCGCTGGGAGTGGCTGGCGCGCCGGGACCGACCTTCTGCATCAGCAGCGCGCCCAGGCCTTCGAGAACTCCCCCGACGGAGCCGCCGCCACCGGCAACAAGCGTGTTGGGCATGAACGGGACGTTGCTTCTTGAAAGTGCCTCGATGGCATTCACCAGCGCCGTGGCTCCCTGGCCCAGGGCTGCAACCTGCTTTTGATAGGCTTCGGCGCGGGCCAGACCCACGGCGCGAACCTGCGCGCCCTGCGCCGTGCCGGTGCGCTCGATGTAAGTGGCTTCGCCATCGGCTTCGGCCTTGCGCGCCTCGGCGTTGTTCTTCTTGATGTCCACGCCGACCGCGGCCTGCGCCAGTTGCGCCTGCATGTCCGCGGTGCCCCGCGCCTTTTCGGTCTCAATGCGCTGGTCCTGCGCCTGCCGCTGCATCTTGAAGGTTTCCACTTGCTGGTGCGCCACCTCGCGCTCCGTGAGCACCGTGACCAGCGCGGCCGGGTAGATCACGTCCTGGATGTAGACGCCGCGCGTTTCGATCTCGTACTCGGAGAGCTTCCTCTGAATGTAGGCGAAGGCCTCTTCCTGCACGATCTGGCGCGTCTGGATGAACTTGATGGCTTCCATGCCGCCAATCTTGTCGCGGAAGAGATTGCCCACGGCCGCCTGCAAGACCTCGTTGACGAGATTCTCCATGGAGCCGACCATGGAGATCACGCGCGGCGCCTTGGTGTCGGGAACGTGGATCAGCACCTGGAGGTCGATGGAAAAGACAAAGCCCTCATTGCTCTTGGCGATGATGGGTTCGAGGCGCGCATCGAGCCCATGGGCTCCGGTGACGTCCTTGGCCCAGTCGAGCTTGAGGATCGCGGTGAGCACCACCTTGGCGTCGTAAATGCGCGGGTTGATGGGATACTTGCCGGTCCGCAGCGCCTCCTGCCAGATGCCCTGATGGCCGGGACGCACCAGGCTGCCGAATTTGAATCCCACGCCGGAAGTGTCCTGGGTCGGCAGGCCCACGTAGGCCTTGATGACGGCAACTTGCCCCTGTTCGACGACCAGCATCGGGACCTGCTCCACGCGCACCAGGAAGGGATTCAGGTTGTAAGCGCCGTAGAGAAGCGGATCGTGCTGCAGGCCGATCTTGCCGCCGGCGTCGAGGAACTGCTGAAAGTCCTGGTAGTTGTTGTGCAGCGTATTTTTGCTGCCGAGAATGGCGGCGATGAGCTGAAAGTCGGTCGTGTCGGGCTTCTTTTCAAGTTCCGCGACGTCCTCGAAGGTTCCCAGGCGGCTGGCGATAGCGCCGGCCTGCAGCGGCTGGCCTTCGAGCGTAGTCACGATGCCGATCATGTCCACAACTTTGCCGCCATCGGCGGGCCGGGGTGCAATGCGCGTCACTTCAAGCTGCCGTTCATCGAGGCCGAAGGCAGTGAAGTTGAGCCTGCCGGTCTGGTCGGCCAGGTTGCGGTAGGTGTCGCTGATGGGAACGCCGAAGACCTGCGGCTTGGTAATGATCAGGAACGCAACGGGATGAATGGGCGCCAACATGCCGGGCGAAAGCACCGGCCGCTGCACGCCTTTCTGGCCGCCGTTGGCGACGAAGCTGGAAACGTCGGTGAAGTTGCCGAACTCGGGCTTGAACACGCCCGACTTGGCGCCAATCGGCGTGGGCGCGCCTACCTGCGCGATGACCACGCCGATTTGCCCCGCGGGAACCTGCACCCAGGGGTGCTTGGCCACCGCGTAAATGAGGACGAACTTGAAGCGCAGGCCGGGCATCAGCAGTTCCGCCTGGTAGCCGGCCTCGCCTTTGAAGGCGATGGGATTGTCGCCCGGGAGCTTCCCGCCAAAGCGCTTGCGCACCAGGCCGATTTGCGTGGGACCGATGCTGTAGATCGACTTGGCGATGAGAACAAAAAGGACGAATGCGCACAGGATGATCAGCCATCCCGTAAAAGACGCGAGCGACAGCAGACTATCGAGCATACTTCCTCCCGTGGCCGGGACTGGGGCTCCCCGCAAGCCAGTGTTTCAGGAACGATCCAGAATACTCCCTGCGGGGGAAACGTGCGTGAACGCGCCGCATGGGCAGCCTCTCAAGAAGATCGTGCGACCAGAAGAACAAAGATTGGGAATCGTTTACCCTGCGAGTCCTGAATTGAGAAAGCCGTGGCCAGGGTGTTCAGAAGGCGGCCATTCGAGAGCGATGAAAGGAGTAATTTTGACGATAAAGCAGAAGAAAAACTATGGCGGAGGTCAGGCATTTTCCGCAAGCTGGGTTCCAAGCTACGCGGGGAAACGTGGCGCGCAAGGTTGCGCCCCCGGAGCACCCCGCCCTAAGTGCAGAACAATATTGCGTTTACAACCAAACCCGTGCGCGATTTGTGGCCACGGGCGTGGAGGCCGTGGAAGCATTCTCCGGTGGCCAGGAAGAGCGTCTGCGAAGCCTGGAGCCGGGGACTGGAGCCGGGCTCTGGATCCTCCCGTGCCCGGAGATTTCTCCCACCAGCATCCGCCTTCCCCTGGATCTCGTTTACCTCAACAACGAGGGCGGGGTTCTGGCGGTCATTGAATCGTTTCCTCTTGGCGGCCCAGCCGTCTCTGGCGCAATCGCCGTGAGCATGCTCGCGCTCCCGGGAAACACCGTGGCCGAGGGAGAGCTCCACGTTGGCGACAGACTGATCATCTCCGTGCCCGGCGAGATGAAGCGGCATTTGCATAGCATCAAGGAAGCCAAGGCCGAAGCGCAGGAAACGCCATCGTCCTATCTCGAGCAGTTTGCCCTGCACCTCGCCGAAGAGCCATCCGGAGGGGCGGCACAGGAACCGGCGCCGGCCGTGCCGCTTGGGACCGCGCCAGCCGTAGTCGTTCCTGCGCCTGCCGCGCCGCTTGAGACGGCGCCCGCAGAGGCCGAGATCGCCGGCGCAACGACGCCTGCCACGGAAGTGCCTGCTCCGCTACCGCAAACCGAGACGCAACCGTGGAAGAAGAAGGCGGAATCGGGAAATTGGCTTACCCGTCTGCTGCGGGTTGACCCTGTTGACCCGCGAAACACCTCGCGGACGTCGCTGCCGGGATTGATCGCCTATTTCTTCACGGGAGGCACGCCGGTGGGACATCCCGTGCGCGATATCAGTCCGACCGGGATGTTCATCGTCACCGAGGAGCGCTGGTACCCCGGCACAGTGATTCGAGTCACGCTGACGGACCGGCATAATCCCACCGCCGAACGATCCATTACCGTGAATGCGAAAGCTGTGCGGTGGGGAAGCGATGGCGTCGGCCTCGAGTTTGTCCTGGACGGCACGAATCGCCGCAAGAGCTTGAATGCAGGGCGCATGGAGCGGGCCAACGGCATGGACCCCGAGGAAATCGAGGAATTCCTGCGAGTCTACAAGTCGTAGCCGCCGCAAAGATAAGGTCCGGGAAGCCGGCCCGGCGCGACAAGGAGTGGTGGGCGTCCCGGATCTCCAAGGTGCAAACGGTATTCAAAGGGACGAGAATCAACTGATGCGAATTCCATCGGCGGCAGGGTGGGTGCTCTACGACGGCGATTGCGCTTTCTGCGTTCGTTGGATGAACTTTTGGTCCCCCGTTTTACGTCGCCGGGGATTTGCAGTCGATACGCTCCAGGCCGATTGGACCCCGGAAGCGCTCGGCATGACGCGCGATGAAATCCAGCGCGACATAAGATTGTTGACCGCTGCGGGCGAGACCTACGCCGGCGCTGACGTCTATTTGTATGTAGCACGCAGGATCTGGTGGGCGTGGCCCTTCGGCTTCGTCTTCAGTCTTCCCGGTTTCAACAGGCTGATCTGGTCCGGATACCGATGGTTTAGAGCAAATAGACATTGCATCTCAGGACAGTGCGCGCGTAGGACATGATCGATCCTTCAAATGGCGTGGCCCAGGACGCTCCGTTTGCGGGACGCGGGAGAGCATGAGCTAAAGCACCCCCATCTAAATTCCTGTATCTTTACGAAAGTCTTGCTTTACTTCGGTGGGAAAGTTTGCTACATTCCTCACATCCCCAGGAGGTTTTACCAATGAAAAAGTGTGTTTTGGGGGCCCTGGCAACAGTAGCGGTTCTGTGCCAGTTCGCCCACGCAGAGGTTCTGGTTTCCACAATTGATGGATTCTACGGCGGAACGTACTACGATACGCCGTGGCTGACCGTCAGCAACAGTACGAGTTACGACTTTACCAACGTGGTGCTCACATTAACGGGCTATCAGGGCTTGAACAACGGGTCCAGCCAGAGCGCCGATCTCGGCACCATCGGCGCCGGCACAACAGACACCCTTGTCTGGAGCAGCGTACCGGGTGTTCAACCGGTCGTGAACCCAACAACCGCAAACACGAATCTGTTTGAGGACGACTACGACGATGAGTACGGCTCATATAGCAACCCGGGCAATTCAGCTTGTACCATCAACGACACTATGTACGGCGTTTCTCAGTACTACTTTTGCGCGGATACCGGCAACTTCTACGCAACGCTCACGGCGACATGGAACAATCCGGCGTACGGAGGAGGGAGCGGCACGGAGATCTACTCGCAGTTCAGTCCTGGCGAGGATCCCTACGGCATCGGCAACGCATGCGGGAACACGCCAAGCTGCTACGTCGGGTGGGAAGGCCTGGATCCGGCGGGCTGGTCGGAAACGGTCTACGACGATCACTCCTCCGGCGGGCCGAGCGGTGTACTTGCCAACATCTATGTTGGCGCTCCTCCATCGGTCAGCGCGGTGCCGGAACCCGGTACGCTGGTGCTGCTGGGATCGGGGCTTTCCACGATTCTCGGCCTGATTCGCCGCAGGCGGGCGTAGTGCAGGTAGCCTGAACCCAGGCCGCCGACTCACCGAGAACAAGGGTGCCCCGGGTCTCAGGGATGCAAACTCACCACGATAGGGGTTCCCGGATCTCGACCCTGAGATCCGGGAACCACAAACGCCGGCATTGATCGGTCTCGAACCGCAAACTCACCACGACCGGTTTCGCGAGCCGGTCCGGAAAGCAAAAAGGCTACAAGCTCGCCAGCGGTCCACGCCTTCCGTCTTAGCATTCAAGGCCGGGCCAAAGACGCACGGCCGTTTCCACCATGGAGAGTTGTTGCGGATTCAACTGGCCCAACCTGCGAATCAGCTTCGCATGAGGAATCGTGACCAGGTTCGGCGCGTCAAACGCACCTTCGCGCAGGAATCCTACCCGAACGGAAACCTCATAAGCGGAACCCCTGATTGCGGTGGTGTGAGGGACGAGAGTGACAGGACCGCGGTCGTTGTCCCCGGCAGGCCGGCTGACAACCAGAGCAGGCCGTACCTTGGCGGCGAGACCGAGATCCACCTGCCAGACCTCGCCTCTGATCACTTGAGCGGACGCCGCTCCTCATCTCGATCCATCTGAAGGAAGAGACCGTCAGCCGCTCGAACAAGCTCGTCGGCGGACGGCAGCCCATGATGCTCCAACGCGGCCCGGCGCAGAATCTCGTCCAGCACCTCTTGTCTCGCGGGCTGCGGAAGAGTCTCGAACGCCTCCAGGAACTTCTGTGCGGCGGCAACCATCACTCAACTTTACTCCTCTTTTGGCCCACGGACGGTCGCCGCCAATCCCCGCCCGCCCCCAACTCCTTACCCTCCAGCCACTTCCTATTGCCGGCAGAGCAAGAACCGCAGCCTGCGCGCCCTCACTTTGCGAACAGGCTGAGCGGAACCGCTTCGCCCATGGCCTTGTAGCCGGCGGGGGATGGGTGCAGATGGTCGCCGCAATCGTAGGCGGGTAGCAAGCGGTCGGGATGCTGGGGGTCGCGCACCACAGCGTCGAAATCGATCACGGCATCGAAGTGGCCCTCGGCGCGAACCCACTGGTTCACCGCCTGCCGGTCGGCCTCGCTCAACGGTCCCGGATGGTAGTAGTCCGATCCCACATAGGGCGTGATCGTGGCCCCGTAGATGCGCAGCCCGCTCTCATGCGCGCGCGCGGCGATCTGTTGATACGCCGCGATCACGCGCTCGACCATCGCCGCATGTTGCTCGGTGGGAACTTCGCCGGTGCGCGTCAATCCGCCCAGATCGTTCACGCCCTCAAAGACGATCACCCAGCGCGCGCCCGCCGGCGCCAGCACATCGCGGTCGAAGCGCGCCAGCACATTCGGTCCCAGCCCGTCGTGGAGCAGATGATTGCCGCCGATGCCCTGGTTCGAGACGCCGATGTTGCGGGTCTTTCTTTGCGCCTGCAACCGCGCGGCCAGCACATCCGTCCAGCGGTCGTTGCCGTTGGTGGTTGCGCTGTGGCCATCGGTGATGGAATCGCCGAGCGCCACCACCACTGCTGATTTTGCCGCAGTGCGCACATCGATCTCCGCGAGCTGGTACCAGTGGTCCACCTTCTTCGCATCACTCAGGTCGACCGCGCTCACCTGGTCGCCATGCGCGTAGTACGACGTTGCCCGCGAGCCCGGATGCCCCGTCTGTTGCGCGGGCGGCGCGTTCAGATGAAAGGTCACGGCCAGATCGGAAAGCGGCGTCACCGGCATGGTGATCGGGTCAGACACGTACTCCGCTCCCGGCGGAATCGTCACATCCGGTTTGCCGGCAAAGGTCAGCGTGCGGTCGCTCGCGGGATCGATGGCCGCGGCCGAGGGCGACTTGGGATGCGCGATGTGCACCGAGGTGAAGTGCAGCGCCGCCGTGCCGAAGGCATTCGACAGATGCGCTCTCAAGGCCGATCCGCCCAGCGACAAGTGCACGATCTGACGCACGGTGGCATCGCGCAAGTCGTCTGAAGGCAGCGCGTTCTGCGGCTCGGGAATCTGCTGCGACGCGCCCCAGCTCGCCACCCACGCGTCACCCTTAGCAGTGCCTCGCTGCGCCAGCGCGCCGCTCGCCATCAACGCGAAGCCGAGGAATACGGGGCTGAGAATTGCCGCCAATTTCCGAGTCTGTCTCATCGCCGATGCTCTGCCCTTCTTTCTTGAGTGAACCGCTTTACGGAATTGCCCGGCAAGCATATCACCCTGGAGCATGGCCGTGGAAGACGACGAAAGGTCAAGGGCTATGCTCTCCCGGGTCCCGAAATCTGGACCCCGTGCACCCTTGGCTGTGGTGGGTTACCAGCTCCTGGATCAGGCTGCGGGTCGGGTTGCTTCACGGCGGGCGTGGCAGGAGGTATTGCGGCGGGCAAGGCAGGCGGCTCCGCAGCGGACAAGGCAGGAGGTTCCGCGGCGGGAGAAGCAGGCGGCGACAACAGATCGTGCGCACGTGCCCTGGCAAAAACATTCAGAACTCCCGGAGTGTCCTCGACCACGGTCGTTCCGCAGTGGTTGGGCGTGCTCATCCCCTCGTTACGAACGCGATCCAGATTGACGCCCGACGCGCGGCCGTGCGCCGCACACAGTTTGCGCTTGGCCACCCGCACTTCAACGAAAGAAAAATCCTTGAGAGCGGCGGGCAAACTCACCCGGCCTCTTGCATCCGTGATCGCCTCCGCGCTCCATAGCCCAAGGCGCAAATCGCGATCGTCGTATCCGGCAACGAGCAGCAAATGCACATGCGCCAGCGGCGCGCCGCCCTTGCCGTCAAGAATCCGGATCGTAATCGGTTCGGGGTGCGACACCGGCACGCTGCCTTCGCTCTTGCCCACGGAAGCAGGCAGAGCCAATGCCGCCACGCCGAGCACGAGAGAAAGAGTTCGCGCGATCGTCATGCAGTACAGATCGGCAGATCGGCAGAGATTAGAGATTTCTGAGAGCGAGCGCGATTCGAAGTCCTGCGGTCTCTCAACCCCCGTCTTCTTGTTCCCTTGTTCCCTCGCTCCCTGCTTCTGATCGTCGTCCGGAGGCCCGCGCGGCCTCCGTCCATTACACTGAGTCCAATTGGTTGGAGCCGACATCTCAACAGTCATGCGCCGTTTGCCGTTGATTTTCGTAACAGTTGCCGTGCTTGCATGCGCGTTTGCGGCGCAAGGCCAAGTTTCCGCGCCGGCGAGTTCACCGAAGGACACAAAAGCCGCATTCGACGCGCCGCACCTGCGTGTTGAACTGCTCGTGCCTAGCGAAAACCTCTATAGCAGCGACGCGCTGAACGAAGCCGCACTTCATTTCAAGCTCGAATCCGGCTGGCATATTTATTGGTCGAATGCTGGAGATTCCGGTGAGCCACCAAAAATCCAATGGACGCTGCCGAAGGGTATTTCAGCCATGCCCATGCAGTTTCCCGCGCCGAAACGATTGCCTCTCGGGCCGCTGATGGACTTCGGTTACGAGAACGAAGTATTGTTTCCGTTCAACTTTCATCTTGATAACGGGGTGAAGGCCGGCCCAACGGTACTGCACGCGAAGGTTGATTGGCTGGTGTGCCGCGAGGTTTGCATTCCTGGCAAAACAGAACTTGAAGTTACGCGAGATGTGTATCGCGGTCTCTACGATCTCGGGCACGTTCATACGCCGCTTTTCCAGCAGTTTTTCAATCAGCTTCCACAGCCGCTACCAGCGGGCGACATCGCCGTCTTTCAGCCCACGCCCATCGGCTTCCGCTTGGCCGTCATCACTGGACAGCGCGAAACGCAGGCGGAGTTTTTTCCTGAGGACGAAGACATCCTCGACAATCCCGCGCCGCAAACCGTTACGTCAACGACAGCGGGCCTTCTTCTCGATCTCAAGAAGGATGCGAATCTCGCCACGAATCCCAAGCAGTTGAAAGGAGTGCTCAAACTCGCAGGCGGTCGTAACTACGAAATCTCCGCGACGCGGGTCGTATCTTACGGAGTGGCGGGGATGGAGTTTATGCCGCCCGCCGCGCCGGCTTTCTCCGTCGGCGCGCTTGCCAGTACCGCCTTCTTCGCCTTCCTGGGCGGGCTGTTGCTCAATCTCATGCCCTGCGTCTTTCCGGTGCTGTTTTTGAAGGGCCTGGCGCTGGTGCACTCGGGGCACAAGCAGCTGCACAAGATGCGCGCGCACGGCTTGGTTTACACGGCCGGAATTCTCGTCTCCTTTTGGGCGCTCGTGGCCCTGCTGCTCGGGCTGCGCGCCGCGGGCGCGACGCTGGGCTGGGGATTCCAGTTCCAGTCGCCGATTTTTTTATTGGTTTTGGCTGGGCTTTTGTTCTTCTTCGGACTTTCGCTGGCCGGGCAATTCGAGATCGGCCTCACGCTCACCAGCGCCGGCGGGGCATTGGTCACAGAAAATGGGGCCGCGAAGCAGGGCTACGCGGGCAGCTTCTTTACGGGAGTTCTGGCGGTCGTCGTGGCCACGCCCTGCACCGCGCCCTTCATGGGAGCGGCCATCGGCTACGCGCTCGCCCAACCGGCCGCAGTCACCTTCGCCATCTTTACCGCGCTCGCGCTCGGCCTCGCCGCGCCCTACCTGGCGCTCACCCTGCATCCCGCGTGGACGCGGCAGCTGCCCAAGCCCGGCGCGTGGATGGAGCTTCTCAAGCAGGCGGTTTCGGTTCCCATCTTCGCCACGGTCATCTGGCTGGCGTGGGTCGTGGCGCAGGCCTACGGAGCGGCGCTGCTCGGGGCTCTCCTCGGCCTCCTCCTGTTGCTCGCAGTTGCCGGATGGTTCCTGGGCCGCTGGCCGGCGCAGCGTTGGGCGACCCTCGTCGCCGTGCTCCTGCTGCTCACCGTACTTGCCGCGTGCATCGCCGCGCCCCGCGAGTTGGCCATGACGCCGGCGAACGCATCGGCACAGATCTCCTCCGAAGGCTCCGCCCCACGCAGTGGTGCGTGGCAGCTTTGGTCGGCCGATGCCGTCCAGCACGCTCTTGCGGCCGGTCAGCCTGTTTTCGTGGACTTTACGGCAAGCTGGTGCCTGAGCTGCCAGGTCAATGAGCGCGTCGCCCTCAGCCAACCCGAGGTGATGCAGGCGTTTGGCGCAAGAAATGTGGCTCTGTTCAAAGCCGACTGGACCCGCGAAGACCCCGCCATCACGCAGGCGCTCACGGCGCTCGGCCGCAGCGGCGTTCCTGTGTATGCACTTTATTCCCCAGGGGAAAACAACCCACGGTTGCTGGCGCAGGTGCTTACACCCGGCATCGTTCTGGATGCGATTGCCAAGCTGCCGCCCGCGGCAACACCGAAATAGCGGCGCATCTACAGGCGCGGGGCGGATTCTCGTTTTGTGCTATCATGCTATCAAAGGAGGCGGGGATGGCGCAGATTCTGGTTCGTAATGTGGAAGACCGGCTCAAGAGCCGCTTGCAGCGCCGCGCCCGCAGCAACGGTCGCAGCATGGAGGCCGAAGTGCGCGAGATTCTGCGGGATACGCTGACTCGGGAAGAATCGGCTCCGACGGTTGGGTTCGGAACCGCGTCCGTGGCGCTGTTTAGTGGCAGCGGCGTCTACCTCGACGAGCCAATCCAGGAGTGGCGCGGTTACCCTGTTGAGCCTATCAAGTTCGGCGAATGATAATTCTGGATACTAACGTGGTCTCGGAGTTCATGCTTCCAAGGCCGGACAGCCGGGTTACCCAGTGGCTCGACCGCCAGCCTGCCTCGTCGCTTTGGACAACGTCGGTAACGATCTTCGAGGCTCGATTTGGCATTGAGACAGCGCCTGCGGGAAGACGCCGGACAGCATTGATGACCGCCTTTGAGAACTGGCTGAACCAGGTTGTGCAGCAGAGGGTTCTTCCCTATGACGAGCAGGCAGCCCGTGCGGCGGCGGTACTTGCCGCCGAGCGAAGGCGAAACGGCCGTCCCGGCGAACTCCGCGATACCATGATCGCCGGCATCGTTCTCGCTTCCCACGCCACCCTCGCCACGCGCAACGTTAGGCATTTCGACGACATCGCCAAATCGGTCGTGAATCCGTGGGGATAAACAGGGACCGAGGGAACAAAGGAATAAGGGACCAAAGATGCCTCGCGGTAGAGGTTACAAGGACGCTGCCCTTGGTGCTTCTCGGTCCGCTTTAATCAATCGGTACTGGATCGCGTGAAACTCTTTCATCTTCCCGACTACGGTGATGTACTCAGCGCCATCAAAGCGCGGAAATAGCTTAATCCGCACAAGAACATCATTATCCGGACGGATTTTAAAGCCGACCGACATAGGTGTTTTGCGGACTGGAAATTCGCGTGTGTCTGGTGAACCGACCCACCGCCCGATGTCCCTCGTATTTCCGAGAATTGCTGAGCGAACATAGACAGTTTCGAAAGCTTCGACACCATACCGTTCAATCGCGTATCCGTAGGAACACTTTGCGACAAAGCGTGCAAATATTTCTGCATCGCAATCAGGAGGGCACACCTCGTCAACTCCAATTCTCTTTGCGATGTCCTCTCTTTGTTCATTCAGCAGGAACTGATCCTTGGAAATGCACTCGATGCCGCTCTGGAAGGTTCGTCCATCAAGACTCGCCGGAGCCTTGAAGATTGGCAACTCGATAACTTTCAATGCGTCTGTGAGCGGCACTTCCCGAACGGTTTTGACACCGTCCCGGATTACCGTGAGTGGATAGAGATCGTTGGCTCCTTTTTTGTGCCTCCTGCGATAGCCCATCTCCGTACGCGCTGCACCCCACATATACCGAAGTACATGAAGCTCAATCTGCGATGTGATCGTGGCGCAATCGCCGCAACTTGCTTCAAGCAATGTAATAAGTCCATTTAGCCCGTAAGGAGAAATGTGCTCTTCAGTCAGCGTTCCTTCAGCTTTGTCGCAATAAATACAGCGGCCAATATGTGTTGACTCTTTCTCTGTAACAAACCTCACCATGAAGTACTCCCGTTGAGACTTGGACTTCACGCCCGCCTCAACTTGCCGCGCGCATCTCTTCCCGCACGATACGGCGCAGCGTCTCTTCGAGTTTTGGCGCTTTGCCCTCAACATGCCGGCGCAGGGCTTCGTTGATCAGTGTTTGATAGCCTGTTGCTCCGCCCGATGCATCGGCTTCGCGGAGAAAGTGATTGACCAGGTCATCGTCGAGCCGAATGGTGATGCGCGTCTTGCCGCGTGGCTCGGGCTCGGGTACGGCAATTCGCCCGCGTTTGCCACTGCTGAAGTCGTATCTCTGCTTCATCTGTGCTCCTCGTATTGCGCGCGTTCATGCGCCTCTGCCAGCCGCGCCGAGATGATGCGGATGTTGCCGCCGCGATAGCAGTAGACCACCGCCAGGGCCCTCTCCCTTACCCCCATTCCTATCGAAACAAATCGCTGCTCATGGGGATCCGACTCGTCGTCCGTGATCGTAATTGCATGATCGTCCACGAAGACCGGCTCTGCCTCGGCGAAACGAACCCCATGCTTTGTGAAATTGGCCTCCGCCTTGTCGGGGTCCCATTCGAAGCTCATTCTTGCCTCTTCGTATGTACAAATTGTACACCAATCGCATTTTGCGGGGAAGTGCTCTTATTCGGGAACAGGCCGGATTCTAGTCCCCGCCACGCTTTCCCGCCCTGATTCGCCGAATCTCGTCCAGCCGCGCCGCCAAATGCTTCTCGCGGCCCTCCTGCGTGGGCTCATAGTAGCGGCGGCCTTTGAGCGACTCCGGCAGGCAGTCCATGTCGGCTACTTTGTCCTCTTCGTCGTGCGCGTAGCGATACCCCTTGCCGTAGTCGAGTTCTTTCATTAACCTTGTCGGCGCGTTGCGCAGGTGCAGCGGCACCGGCTCCTGGCGGGTATTCTCGATCTCCGCCTGTACCGCGCCCCAGGCCGTGTAGACGGAGTTCGATTTGGGCGCGAGCGCGAGATAAACCACGGCTTCGGCCAGCGCCAGTTCGCCCTCCGGCGAACCGAGAAAATCGTACGTATCCCTGGCGGAGAGGCACAGGTTCAGCGCCTCGGGTGCGGCCAAGCCGATGTCCTCAACCGCCATGCGCACGATGCGCCGCGCGAGATAGAGCGGGTCCTCGCCGCCGGCCAACATGCGGCCCAGCCAGTAGAGCGCGGCATCGGGATCGGAGTTGCGCACGCTCTTGTGCAGCGCCGAGATCAGGTTGAAGTGCTCTTCCCCGGCCTTGTCGTACATGAGCACGCGCTTCTGCACGGCTTCGGCGGCGATGGTTTTGGTGATGTGTTTTGCAGGCTGGGGTGAAGAGCTTCCCTCCGGGGCTAAAGCCCCAGCATTATCCATTCCGCTTTCGGCACGACTGAAGTCGTGCCCTTTCACGATGCCGGATCCCGCCGCGGCCGCTGAAGGAGTGCCCTGACACGCGGAATCTGAATCTGGCGCGATTGCAGCTGGTTCCTGGGCGAGCTGCGCGGCGACCTCGAGGGTATTGTATGCCGAGCGGCAGTCGCCGCTCGAGTAGCTTGCGATCATCGCCAGCGCATCGTCCTCGGCTGTGAGTTCGAGCGCGCCAAGACCTCGCTCCTTGTCGGCCAATGCGCGCTGCAGCAGGAGAACGATCTGGTCCTCCTTCAACGGCTCCAGCACATACACGCGGCAGCGCGAGAGCAGCGCCGAGATGATCTCGAACGAAGGATTCTCAGTCGTCGCGCCGATGAGCCGGATGGTGCCACGCTCGACATAGGGCAGAAACGCATCCTGCTGCGCCTTGTTGAAGCGGTGAATCTCGTCAACAAACAAAATTGTCCGCGAGTGCATCTCGGCGGCGCGCGCGGCGTCGACCATCACCTGCTTGATCTCCTTAATGCCGCTGGTGACCGCGGAGAACTCGATAAAGCTGGCCTTGGTGGTTTCGGCAACGATCTTGGCGAGCGTGGTTTTGCCCACCCCCGGCGGACCCCAGAAGATCATGGAGGTCGCGTCGTCGCGCTCGATCTGCACGCGCAACGGCTTGCCGGGACCGACCAGATGCTCCTGGCCGACCAGCTCGTCGAGGCTGCGCGGGCGCATCCTCTCCGCCAGCGGCGCGCCTCCGGTGGGGGGGCTTTTGGACGAGTGAGTCGGCCGGGCCGGCATTTCGCCAAAGAGGCTCATCGGTTCCACTCGCTTCGCCGGTTTGCGCTGGTACGGCCCCGCTCTAGTCGCAAAGGACAGGTACGCGGCGAGGTTGGGGCGTCGAGGACCTGGGTTAGGGAACAGCTCATCGGCGGCCTCCGGTGGGGCGGCGGCGGGCGGGGCTCATCTCGCGCTGGCGCGCGGCCTCATACAACAGGATGCTGGCTGCGACGGCGGCATTCAGGCTCTCGACGGGGCCGGGCGTGGGTATGGTGAGGGTGCCGTCGGCGCGGGCTGCAATCTCGGACGGGACGCCGCTGCCTTCGTTGCCGATGATGATTGCAACCGGCTTGGCAAGGGCCGCAGTGGAGGCGTGCGTGGCGTTATGTGCGGCGGTGGACCAGATCGAAAGGCCCCCGCCGTGAAGGCGTGGAATCCACTCATCGGCGGAGACCTGGAGGAAGGGCAGGCGAAAGGCACTGCCGGCCGTGGCGCGAAGGGCCTTGGGGTTCCATGGCGACACGGTGCCGGGCAATGCGATGATGCCGGTGCAGCCAAAGGCCTCCGCCGAGCGCAGGATCGTCCCCAGGTTGCCGGGGTCCTGGAGCGCGGCCAGCACCAGCACCAGCGGCACGTCGCGGCGGCGCGTGCCGAGCAGGTCTTCCCAGTCCCAGTGCGGGGGCCGGACCAAAGCCACAATGGGCTGCGGGGCCTCCGTGGACAGCGCCGATTCCAGATGCTTCCGCGGCAGTTGCAGAACGTCAACCTCCTCAGGGAGCCGAAGCAGATCGAGCAGGGCGGGAAACTCGCGAGCCACGAAGACGGTTTCGACCTTAAGGCCCGCGCTGAGCGCTTCAAAAACCAGATGAGGGCCCTCGATGGCAACCAGTCCTTCGCCGGCGTGCGGCGGTTGGGCCAGCGCCTTGCGTAGTACTTTCAGGCGCGCATTGTCTTTGCTCTCGATGATGCGGACGGGCATAGCTCAAGACCTAGGGCGATTCTAAACCGCGTCTGGAGCCTCGCCATTCTGAATCGGAGGTTCGGGCGTGCCGCTTTCAGGTTCTTTCCGAATTCGGCGCAAGTGAGTCGCCGCCGAAATCGCCATTCCCAGCGGGCAGGCCGTGAATACGAGGAGCCGCCAGCCGATTGCGGAGAGTGCACGCATATCAAATCGGGCAATCGCACAAATGTAAATTGCCATCGCGACAAAGAGGATTCCGGAGGAGATCAGCAGAACCTTACTTGCCCTGGGCATAACGCCGGTGACCAGCATTGTGGTGACGATTCCGGCCAGAAACAACCACACAAATCGGTACACCGTGGCAGCCCACACGGAGGGGAAAAGGCAGTACTCAGAATGTGCAAAGAGGTCCATGCCAGCAGTGACGAGACACAACATGCCCGCAAAAACGAACCTGCGCAGAATTTGGTCGCGGAGGAGACGCCGCGGCGAAAGAAGGCCCGACATGAGTAGAAGGCCCCAGACAAAGCCGATCGTGAGCGCGATCTTGACCCACAGCCGCAATCGGGAAAAACGCAGCCCCAACGCCATCTGCGCGTCCTTATTTCCATGGCTGGCCGCTCTTCGGTACCAGCGGTTCGCCTCGTCCCGGTCCCTTGGCACGCCCTGGCCGTACCAGTACATGAGTCCTATGTCGTATTCTGCCTTCGCGTAATTCTGGCCGGCCGCTTTACGGTACCAGGTTATCGCCTCCGTGTAACTTTGCGGTACGCCGTAGCCGTAGTAGTTCATCGTTCCAAGGGCTTCTTGCGCGATTGCGTCGCCTTGGTCGGCTGCCTTGTGGTACCAAGCGAGCGCATTCGAGTAGCTCTGCGTGAAACCGTGGCCATAGTAGTACAAGGCTCCGATGCCGTCTTCGCCCTTCGCGAATCCCTGGTCCGCGGCCTTCTGATACAAATAGCGGGTCTGCGCGTAGTCCTGCGGCACGCCGCGCCCCCAAAAGTACATGAGGCCGAGTTCGTATTCGGCGTTAGCATCGCCCCGGTCGGCGCCCTGCTGGTATTGCTTCACTTCTTCGGCAAATTTGCGCTCGGTGGTCCGCATCCTTTCTACGTTCCAGACGATGGCTGCCGCGCCAAGCGCTACCACGCAGGCCGGGACTGCGAAATTCCGCACGATCGAATTCATTTGTCGCTGTCTCCGGGCGTGAAAACTGATTTTCCGCGATTGTAGCGCCGAAAGGCCAGCCTTCTACGAAGAAAGCGCGGGAGGTACCCGCGGGGGTCGGGAGACCCCCGCGACAGCCGGTCAGGAGACCGGCGGTACGGGTTTTCGCGTGGCGAGAGAGATGCCGGCTAGAGGCTCTAAACTGCACTGAAACTTGCACCGCGGCTGGTGCTGTGATAGTTTCCGATGTTGTAACGTCTTCTTTTTATTCGGGAACCGAGGAAGGCCTGCTTGTCGGCGGAGATATTACGCGTTCATCCCGATGAACCCCAACCGGACCGGATCGATTACATCGTCTCCTGCCTGCGCAAGGGCGGTGTGGTTGCTTTGCCAACCGACACGTTCTACGGCCTGGCCGTGGACCCGGTGAACCTGGCCGCCGTGGAGCAAATCTATCAGATCAAGACCCGCCAGAAGCACAAGCCGCTCTCGCTGCTGATTGCGAACCTGGCGCAGGCCTACGAGTTGGCGCGCGGCACCGATGCGCTGCTGGACAAGCTGGCCGATCGCTTCTGGCCCGGCCCGCTCACCCTCATCGTCCGCGCCGGAACCAAGCTGCCGCTGCGCTCCACGGCCAACACCGGCAATGTGGCCCTGCGCGTGCCCGATGCCGCGATCCCGCGCGCGGTGGTCGAACGCCTGGGCTTGCCCATCACAGCCACCTCGGCCAATCTGCAGGGCCAGTCGGAGTGTACCAACGCGGCCAGCGTCCGCGACCAGATCGGCGATCGCATCCCGCTCATCGTCGACGGCGGCCCCACCGGCCACGCGCAGCCCACGACCATCGTCGATCTCACGCTGGGGTCGGGACGGTGGGCGGTTTTGCGCGAGGGCGCGATTCCCACCCACGAAATCGTCATGGCTTTGGAGCGGTGACAGAAGCAGGGACCAAGGGACCAAGGGAACAAGGGAACGAGAGCGCAGACGAGAAAGAAGTGCGGCGGGGTGCGAGACTAAGAACTGTGAACATTCCACCGCCGATGGTTTACTGAATCCTGAATCGTTGCCTTGATGTCTGCCCAATCCAAGACGAACCGTCACAGCCCCACTCTTCGCATTGCGCTCGTGGTGGTTTTTCTGCTCCTGGCCGGCGCGTTGGGCTGGACCTGGTGGGTCTACGCGCAAATCGAGCGCTACGCGCATCGGGATGACGCCGCACCCGCCGACGCCATCGGCGTGCTGGGCGCGGCGGAGTACGACGGCCGGCCTTCCCCTGTCTACCGCGCCCGCCTGGACCACGCGCTCGTGCTCTACCATCGCGGCATCGCCCCGCTCATCATCACGCTCGGAGGTCCGGGCGGCGATCAGTACACCGAGGGCTCCGTGGGCCGCGAATACCTGAGAAGCAAAGGCGTGCCGGAAAGCGCCATCATCGCCGAGACCGAAAGCCGCAACACCGGGGAATCGGCCCGCCGCATTGCCGTTATCGCGCGCGTGAACGGATTGCACCGCCTGGTGGTGGTCAGCGACGACACGCACATGTTCCGTATTCATGAGATTTGCCTGGCCGATGGCCTGGATGTGCTGACCTCGCCGCGGCCGCGCCCCGCCGTGGAAGAAACGACGCTGGAAGGCGAGCGCATCGCTCACGAGATTCTTAGCTACACCTTCTGGCGGCTGCATCTGCATTAGAAACAGGGAGCGAGTGTGAGTGCGAGTGCGAGTGTGAGTGGAGGCTTGCCGGCTTCAGTGCATGGCGCACAGCAGCGCTAGCGCAAACCCCGCCGCGCTGGCCGTCGAGAGAAAATTCACCGCGTCGTTATTCAGCCAGCCGCATTCCTCGAACGTGGCTCCCAGCAGGCTGTCGAAGAACAGGCCGAAGACGCCTCCCGCCGAGCTCATCCAAAAGAAGCCCCAGCCGCCGCCGAGCGCCCACATTCCCGCCCATGCGACGATGGCAGCCGCAACCACCCCAGCGATTGATCCGGCCAAACTGACGGCGCCGTTGCGGCCGGCATCGACGGCCTTGAACGATGTGATCATGCGCGGACGGCCGCCAATCACCTGCCCGATCTCCGAGGAGACGGTGTCGGCCGCCGCCTCCGCCAGCGCCGCCACAGTGAGGGCAAACAGCAGGCTCGGTGTGGCGGCATGGTGGGGCAGCCAACGGGAATCCATCAGCCAGGACTGCACGGGACTGCTCGCCACCAGCGCAGCCAGCCCCAGGTTGGCCGCGATTTGCGAGGCTGACCGTCCTCTGCGGTTCTCCGCGGATCCCCGCCGCTCTTTTTGCCGCCGGCCGGTGCGCGTGGCGGCGAATGCCAGCAAGGAAACGGTCAGTGTGGGAACGAGCGCCGTATGCCAGGCCTGATAAGGAACGACCGCCGTCGAAAACATAAGGCTGGCCGTGATGAGCGCGCCGGTGACCGCGGCGAAGGGCGTGGCCGCGCGCAGCTTCCACGTCACCAGCCCCAACAGGACGCTGAGGCCGACGGTCCAAACGGCCACGGGAGCCGCATGCGAGGCCCACCAACTGCCGTCCAGCACCACTTCAGTGCCCGCAAACGGCAGCACCGCAAGCAACACCAGCTTCGATTGCCAGGTCAATTTGTTTTCAACCACGCTTCATCCTATCCCGCACTTGCGCCCGGCGAAAATGCTTTTATTCCCCCGCCTTCAGGCCGGTAACCCATCCTCTCTTTGCGCGTCACAGGAATGTGCGCGTGCGGCGGCACGCTTTGGCCCGCCCGGCTGATTTACAATCACCAAGAAAGCAGGAAAGATTCCGAATGAGGCTTTTTCCCATGATTTCAGGCCAGGGGCGTGGCTTTTGGGCCCAGGCAGGCGGGGCGCTTGCAATCGCAGGATTGATTGCAGGTTGTGGCGATAACTACAGGCCGACGGTTTTGCCGGTGGGCAGCAACGGCCCGGCCGCGCAGCCTACTTCCTACGCGGTGGTGGTTTCGTCCACGGGCTCCGCCACGAGCGATGGCGTGGTCACCATCATCGATTACTCGGGCGACACCATCATGACCGAAGCGACGATCGGTCCCGGACCGACGGCGTTTACCCTCGATGTAACCGCGAGCAACGGCTACGCCCTGAACAGCGATAAAACGATTTCCAACTTCCCCATCTCGACCTCGCTGCAAACCAAGCAGGTTTCCTTCTCCTCTCTGTCGACGGCCTCTGCGATCGTGAACCTGACGCCGCTTTCCTTCGGCTTGTGGGCAACCGACCTGAATGGGGATGTTGTCGATCTCTTCATCGGATCGCCGCAAGCCCTTAAGGCGACGGTTCCGGTGGCGACGTCCGCCAGTTCCGCGACCATGCCCATGTTTATTGCCGGGACTCCCACTCCGAACGGCCAGCGCGAATACGTGCTCAGCCAGAACGTGCCTGATACTGCGCCGATGACGTGCAACCTGACGCCGACAACCGTGGGCGTGAATGGCGTGGCAACGCCGATCGAGATCTCCACCGGCACGGCCGATCCGGCCCTCGCCCTGGATCCTTACAATCCTTCCAACGCCCCCGAGGGCTCCACAAATGCGCAGTGTCCCGTCTTCGCATTGCAAACCCCCGACCAGCAGCGGCTGTTCGTACTGAATCGCGGCAGCGACACCATTTCGGTCATCAACACGCAAAACAACACGCTCGACTCCTGCACGCCCTTCCAGAATCAAAATGGGCAATGGATTACCTGCCATCCATCCATCAAGCTCCCGGCGGGTTCGGGGCCTGTCTTCGCGGAATACAACTCCGCCACGCAGCAGCTCATCGTGGCCAATTACGACGGCGGAAGCATCAGTGTCATCAACACCGCCCTGGATGAATACGGCAACGACGCGAACACATACACCAACAGCAATTGCACCACCTATGCCGCCTGCGGCGCGCCCACGGGCGGATTCGGAACGGTGGTCACCATTCCAGTGGGCAACACGGCCACGCCCAATCCTGCAAGCGTGACGGTGCTCTACGACGGTAGCAAGGCCTACACCGCGAATCAGAACGATGGCGTACAAAACGGCACGGTGACGGTGGTTAACCTGTCAACGTACACGGTGGAAAAGACCATCACCGTCGTTGGCCATCCGCGCACCGTGGTGAGCACCCAGAACTCCGAGTTTGCCAAGGTGTACGTGGCCTCGCCCGACAGCCCGTACATCACCATCATCGAATCGACGCCTACGATCATCGACCAGATCGACACCACGGTTCTGGTTGAAGGCCTTCCGATCGATATCCGCACCACCACGCCAAACGGTTCGGGCGGCAACAGCAATTACAGCAGCCGCGTGCCGGGTTACGGGCAGCCGTGCAATTTGCCGGGTAGCGCACCGCTGGTTTCGCTGGTGGCCTGCCAGAAACAGTAGTCTCTGCCATCATTGCGACGAGCGCCGTTGCAGCCGGAAGTTAAGAGCCCGAAGGGCCATTCCCCGCGGGGGAGTGGCCCTTTGATCGTAGAAGGAGCTGATTCGGACCATGGCGAATGCGGCAAAAGCGCGTCCGCTGAAGAGCCGTCTCGACCTGCTGCTCGTCAAACGCGGCTACACGGCAAGCCGCGAGCGCGCCCGCGCCTTGATCCTTGCCGGCCGCGTGCTCGTCAACGAGCAGAAGATCGCGAAGTGCGGAACTGCGGTTGCGCAGGACGCCCCAATTCGCATGCTCGGCGAGGATCAGCCTTACGTGAGCCGTGGAGGCTTGAAGCTGGCCGCGGCCCTGGCACACTGGAAGATCGACGTGAAGGACCGCGCCTGTCTCGATATCGGCGCCTCGACCGGCGGCTTCACCGATTGCCTGCTGCAACACGGCGCCGCGCACGTCACCGCCGTCGATACCGGCTTTGGGCAGATCGACATGAAGCTGCGCAACGACCCGCGCGTTCAGCTCATGGAGCGCACCAACGCGCGGTTTTTGGAGCCGGGCTCGCTCGCGGAACTCGTCCAAAACCAGGGGAAAAACCAGGAAAAGAACCAGAAGAAAACTCTGCTAGCGATGGATGTTTCGTTCATCTCCGCCACGCTGCTTTTGGGGCCGGTCTTTGCCGCCGCGCCCGCGCTGGTGGAGGCCGTGATTCTTGTCAAGCCGCAGTTTGAGGCCGGCCGCGAGCATGTGGGCAAAGGCGGCATTGTGCGCGATGCTGCCGCGCATCAGTTGGCGATCGACAGGGTGGCGAAATGCGTGCGCTCGCTCGGTTGGATGGTTGTCGAGACCATCCCCTCGCCCATCACGGGCGCCGAAGGCAACCACGAATTCCTGCTCTACGCGCGCCGTGCGTGAAATGAAGTCTCGACGCAATCAGGGCTTGTTCAGTGTCACGCCGAGCGTTGGGAAGACCGTCCTCCGCGCCAACATCAAACCGATGCGCCACAATTGCCGCAAAGCGTCGACGCGCCGTTTAGCCTCGCGCCGCAACGTGTGAAGAAAGCAGCGCCGGTCTGGCCTGTAAACGGTTGCGGCGGCGCGGCGAACCCCACCGGAGTGAAGCCTGCGGTCCCGGCGAAAACCCCGGCCGCCTGCTCAGGGAACTTGGGATTGGGACCGTATTGATTCGTTCCCGGATCGCTATCCGTGCACAGGAAAACGACCTGGAACACGGCCGCGATGAGCCCCAGGAAAGGAATAATGCCGAGGACCATCAACAACAACAGCATCCAGCCGCTCTTGCCGACGTCGTGGAATCGGCGCACCGCAACGGCCAGCGATGGGATCACCGCGGCCAGAGCGTAAAGGACGAAGGGAATGAACAAGACGGCCCCGTAGTCCCGCGAAATTGCGAGTCCAATGCCGCCGAGCACGCCCAGTCCAAGCGCGACCAGGAAGTTGTAGAGCACGAACATCCAATACTCGCTGCGCCGCGAGCGTCCATCGAACTCGGCGTATCTCCTCCACACCATCAAATACCAATCCATCGCACCCTCTCTTTCTGGTTACTTCTTGAACGCGGCGGTTCTGGCGCGCCACTGGCAATAACAGCCCGCTGCCGCAGCTAACGAGCAGGTTCCACATTCTGGCGTCGAGAGAGTATACAAACTGGAGTCTGAAAAAGCCAACAACTTTCCCGCGCCGCAATCTTCGACCGGTTCGCAGTGCAGCCCCATCGCGCTCAGCAAGTGTGCAGACTGGTCCCGGCACAGGCGATCCGTTACACTCGAAGCAATGACCCGCGTCGCCATCGTCTCCAAGCCCAATCGCAAAGAGCTCAGGCGCCTCCTGCCGGAACTGGTTGTGTGGTTGCGAGAGCGCGGCTACGATCCGATGCTGGATCGCGAGAGCAGCGCCTACACCGATGCCGCGCCGGCGATGGACCGCGCGGAGCTGCCCTTGCATGCGCCGGATCTGGTCATCGTACTGGGCGGCGACGGCACTCTGCTGGCCGCGGCGCGCATCTTTGCCACCGTGGGCACGCCCATTCTCAGCGTGAACCTCGGCTTTCTCGGATTCCTCACCGAAGTGCGCCTTGCCGATCTCTACGCAACTCTCGAGAACTGGTGCGCCGGCTGCCACTCGCTCGACGAGCGGGCCATGCTGCATGCCGCGCTCTGGCGAGGGGGAGCCGAGCAAGCCAGTTTCGAGGCGCTAAACGAGGTCGTTGTCTCCAAGGGCGACATCGCCCGCATGGGCGACTTCGCCGTGGAACTGGACGGCAAGAGTGTGGCGCGCTTCCGCGCCGACGGCGTCATTGTCTCCACGCCCACAGGCTCGACGGCCTACACGCTCGCCGCCAACGGTCCCATCCTGACGCCGGATGTGGATGCCATGGTGGTCACGCCCATCTGTCCCCATCTGCTCACGCTGCGGCCCATTGTGGTGCGCGGCGACGCTGCGCTCACCGTTCGCGTCGAAGGCGTTCCCGACGTCGCGCTGCTCACCATCGACGGCCAGCAGAAGGTCGAACTGCGCCGCGGCGACGAGATGCGCTGCTGCCGCTCCGGCCACACCGTCAAGCTGGTTCGCCTGGGCGAAAGCGGTTTTTTCGACGCCTTGCGCAGCAAGTTGAGCTGGGGCGAGCAGTAGCGGTGGCGCGGGAATAGGCCCTACTTCGTCAGCTCCGCCAGCAACACCTGGGCCTTGCCGGCCAATGTGTTGGCTCCCTCCACATCGCCGGAGGCGAGGGCCGCCCTGGCCTGCTTCAAGAACTCGCGGATGTGATCGGCGGTCTTCTGCTCGGAATCGCTCAACCCGCGATTGATGGCCTTGAGCCTTTGCTCGATGTCGGCGATCGAATTCTCCGTATGCTGGCGGAAATCCGCCGGATCGCCCGAGGAGAGTTGCCCCAGCGCGCTCACCTCCGGATTAGGAGGCGGCGCCGGCTCAGGCGGGTTCGCCGCATCGTCCGGAATCGCCGGTTTCCTGTGCCGCGCAGGCGGACGGATCGGCTCCGTTTCTTCCCTCATGTTGTAGATCGGATACGCGGCAACGACCGTATCCCTGGGCGGCAGCGGGATGTCGACGAGTTCAAGAGACTGCGAAGGCTCAATGCTGGGCGCAAGCATGCTGCCCGGCGCCGGGTGCTTCTTGTGAAAGGGCAATTGGAAGCAGCCCGTAAGCAAGAACGGCAGCAGCCATGCAACGCTCCTGGCAGGCGACTTCATCTCCCCAACCCCGTCTCGTCTTGAACGCTCGCCAGCTGTGGAGCCCAGCGTCCCCGGTCCGCGGCGGTGAGTGGAATTCGCAACTGGAATTCCGTGCCCCGGACTTGTCTCGATTGTACTTCGACGCTCCCGTGATGTAACTGCAGGATGCGGTAGGTCATCGCCAGTCCTATGCCGCTTCCCCCGCTCTTGGTGGTGAAATAAAGATCGAAGATCTTCTCCCGGATCTCCTCGGGAATTCCCTCGCCCTCGTCGGCAATGCGCAGCACGGCAAACCTGGGCATGGAGCGAGCGGAACGCGCCCGTTCCGGCCCAATGCCTTGCGGCAGCGCGCCCGCATCGCCGTTCGCTTCTTCTTCCAGCACCACTTCCAGCAACCCGCCCTCCGGCATGGCTTGCGCGCCATTCTGAATCACGTTCAACGCCGCCTGCTTCAGCAGGTCCGCATCCACGTTGGCGATCAGCGGCTCCTCCGGCAGAAAGCTCACGAGCTTGACCTTCCGCGTCGTCAACTCGTCGGCAGCCAGCGCCAGCACGTCGCCGATCACCAGCCGCAGATCCTGTTCGTGCAGAGCGAGCTCCACCGGCCGCGAAAAATCCACCAGCGTCTGCACTACGCGGTCCAGCCGCCGGATCTCGGCATCGATCACCTCTAAATGCCGCGTCGCCGGCCCTTCCGCCCCGCCCAGTTTCGACTTCAACAGTTCCAGGTGAACCACGATGGCGTTGATGGGATTCTTCACCTCGTGGCCGACGCCGGAGGTGAGCCGTCCGATGGCCGCCATGCGCCGCGAAAGCTCCAGCTCCGACTCGATCTTCTCCGCCGACTCGAGATCGTGCAAGGTGACCAAAGCGCCCAGGCCGCGGTGCGTCTCCTCGTCGTAGATAAAATCCACCGAGGCCTGGATGCGCCGCCCGTTTTCCGTGCGAATCTCCTCTTGCACCAGGTTCACGCCCGCTTCCACGGCCTCGCGCACGGTCCGGCCCAACAGGGTTTCGTTAGGAAAGATCTCCCGCGCGTGGAGGCCCAGAATGCTGTCGCGATCGATGCCCAGAAACCTTCGCGCCGCCTCCGAGACCAAAACCGCGCGCTTGTCCTCGGTAAAAAGCAGAATTCCGTCCTGCAGGTTGCCGAGAATCTGGTCGAGGTTCTCGCGCAACGCGGAGTAGACCTCTTCAACGTTGCGCATGCGCTGGCCGATCTTCTCGATCTTGGTCGAGACCAGCGCCGCAACGTCCTTTTTTGACTTCGCGTTGTCCAGGGCCGGCGCCTCTTCCGCCGCGGTCAAGCGATCCAGTTGCCGGCTGATCTCGGTCAGAGGCCGCAGGGCCAGGTTGCTCAGCAGGAAAGCCGCCGCCAGCGCCACAATCAACGCCAGCGCCATCAGGCGCAGCGCTTTTTCGAGCAGCGGCTCGTAGACCGCGCGCAGCAGCGAAGTATGCACGCCCACATTCACGGTGGCGAAGAGCTTGCCGTTGTTCTCCAGCGGCGCTGCCACATTAAAGACCGTCGGCTGTCCAAAGGCCTCGGCCATCATGCGCATGGGGCCGGCCCTGAGCAGTTGTTCGTAGCCGGGGCGCGAGGGCAGCGGCTTGCCTTCGTTATCGGGATTGGTGCTCAGCAGGGTCACGCCCTGGCTGTCGCCGATGTTGACGTCGTAGACCGTGGCCGAGTAGCGGTTCACCGAGTCGAGCGCCGCCTGCAACTCGAGATCGTTGCGCACTGTCTCGGCCACCAGTTCCTGGAGTTCTCCCGGATTGCCGGGATCCACGGTGCGGTCCCGGAGGCCATTCTCCAGCGCGTTCTGCAGCGCGAACCGCACCTGCCGCGCCACCATCAGGTTGGTATCGTAGGTCTGCTGCACCGCCGCTTTTACCAGCTGGTGCACGTAGACCAGCGACACCACCCCAGCGATGAGGAGCACCAGGGCCGAGATCGCCAGCACGAGTTTGGTCTTCAGGCGCATGAATAATCTTCAGCGACACGCGGTTACGAGGCGACTATGCTTGCTGAGTCAAAACTCCTTCTACGAAGTGCTTTGCGAAAGGGCACGACTAAGGAGCTTGCTGAAAAAATGGAGAATAAGTGACGAATCGTCGCGCGAGATTCCCGCAGGGGCTAAAGCCCGTTCTTCATTTTGCGGCGTTTTCGGCACGAGTAAACTCATGCCCTGTTACAAAGCTTCCTGCTGAACGAGTTCTTCTGCAACCTGTGAAATCGTGCCCTTTCGCGTTTCGCTACTCCCGAAGAAGCCCTCGAATATTACTCCCCTTTCGCGAACTCAATTCTCGCCAGCCCTGCGAAGCGACTTCCTGGAACCGCCGAGCGGCCTCTGACTTTTCTCCCAGCTCAATTCAGCTCCTTACTTCTTCCCTGTCCCGGCCGTATTCCTTGAGCTTGTTGTGCAGCGTCTTCAGGCTCACGCCCAGGATCTCGGCGGCGCGCGTCTTGTTCTGTCCCGCGGCTTCGAGCGTGCGCAGAATGAGCAGCCGCTCGGCCTCGCTGACGGTTGTGCCCACGCGCACCGTGACCACGCTTCCATCAAGCGCAGGCGAGCCCAGGCTCTCGTCTGCGCCGAATCCCGGCGGCAGGTGTGCGGCGTCGAGCGGCGCGCCATCGGGACAGAGAACCACCGCCCGCTCGATGGCGTTGCGCAGCTCGCGCGCGTTGCCCGGCCAGTTGTGGGCCATCAGCCGGTCCAGCATCGACGGCGAAACACCGGAGACCCTGCGGCTGTGCTTCTGGTTCATCTCGTTGATCATTGCCTCCGCCAGGTCCGGCAGATCTGCCATGTGTTCGCGCAGCGGCGGCATGTGAATGTTGAAGACGTTGAGCCGGTAAAAGAGGTCGGCGCGCAGATGCCCCTGCGCCACGGCATGGCGCGGATCGCGATTGGTGGCCGCGAGCACCCGCACGTCCACCTCCTGCTCCGTGCGCGAGCCCAGCCGCCGGAGCTTCCGCTCCTCCAGCACGCGGAGCAACTTAGCCTGCGTAGCGGACGGCATCTCGCCCACCTCGTCCAGCAGCAGCGTCCCGCCCGAGGCCAGCTCGAAGCATCCAACTCGGCGCTCGATGGCGCCCGTGAATGCGCCCTTCTCGTGGCCGAAGATCTCGCTCTCGATCAGCGTCTCCGGAATCGCCGCGCAGTTGACCGCGACAAACGGCCGCGGCTTGCGCGGGCTCAGATCGTGGAGCGTCCGCGCCACCAGCTCCTTGCCCGTGCCGCTCTCGCCGGTGATCAGCACCGGCACGTTCGAGGGCGCGATCTGCTCGATCAGCCCGAAGATCTCGCGCATCGGCCGCGAGCCGCCCACCAGCCTGCCCAGCACGCCCGACTCGCGCAACCGCCGGCGCACCACTTCGAGCTCGATCGTGGTCTCCCGCTGCCGGGTCGCGTTGGCCAGGATCGTCTTCAGCCGTGTTGCATCCACCGGCTTTTGCAGAAAGTCGTACGCGCCCAGCTTCATGGCCTCCACGGCCAGTTGAATCGACCCCATCGCGGTGAGCACCACCACGGTCACATTGGCGCTCAAGCCCGAGCCGCCTTCGGCCAGTTTGGCCAGCAGTCCCATGCCGTCCAGCCGCGGCATCTTCAAGTCGGTCACCACAATCGCCGGATCCCACGCGACGGCTTTTTCCCATGCCTCCACGCCGTCGCGCGCCGTCTCAGTGCGGTATCCCCATCCGGAGATCAGTTCCGCCAGCCCGGCCAGCGCATTGGGCTCGTCTTCGGCGATCAACACTTTCACATCGTTCTGCATAGGGGCGTTCCGTTCATCCATTAGCTTATTACCTTTGGCCCTTTCATTCCGCCCAGGCGGAAAAGGGCGGGAGATAGCGCCACCCCTGACGCACCCAGATCAACAGCGCCGCTGCCCCCTCGCCGATCTATACTCTCAACTGTCCGATTCTTGATAGGAGCCACTCGATGTCTTCTTCCGCCGTTGCCTTTGCCCGCCAAAATCATCCCCGCTTTCTCGATGAACTGAAGGCCCTGCTGCGTATTCCCTCCATCTCCACGCTGCCCGAGAACAAGGACGATTGCCGCAAGGCCGCCGAGTCGCTGCTCGCCGAGTTGAAACGCATCGGCATGGAGAACGCCCGCCTGATCGAGGGTGAAGGCCACCCGCTGGTGTATGCCGACTGGCTGCACGCTGCCGGTAAACCCACGGTGCTCATTTACGGCCACTACGATGTGCAGCCGCCCGATCCGCTCGACGAGTGGCTGTCGCCGCCCTTCGAGCCCACCGAGCGCAACGGCAATCTCTATGCGCGCGGCGCGGTCGACGATAAAGGCCAGGTGGTGGCTCAGGTCAAGGCACTCGAGTCGCTGCTGGCCGCCAACGGCTCCCTGCCTATCAATGTGCGCGTGCTCTTCGAAGGCGAAGAGGAGGTGGGAGGCGAATCCATCGCCGCGTACGTCGCCTCCAAGCCCGCCAACCTCCAGGCCGACTTCGCGCTGGTCTCCGACACCGAGCTCTTTGCCCCCGGCCTGCCCACGCTTTGCGTCGGTTTGCGCGGCATGATCTACACCGAGCTGGAGGTACGCGGCGCCAGGACCGATCTGCACTCCGGCATGTACGGCGGCGCGGCGCCCAATCCATTCGTCTCGCTTTGCCAGATCATCGCCAAGCTCAAGGACGAGAACGGCCACATCCTCATCCCCGGCTTCTACGACGGCATCGTTCCTCCCAGCCCCGAGGAGCTGGCCGCGTGGCGCAGCCTTCCCTTCGACGAGGAGGAGTATCGCAAGGCCGAGGTGGGCTCAAAGCAACTGGTCGGCGAGGCCGGCTACAGCGTTCTGGAACGCACCTGGGCGCGGCCCACGCTCGACGTGCACGGCATTCCCGGAGGCTTTACCGGCGCCGGCGCTAAGACCGTGATCCCCGCCAAGGCCGTCGCCAAAGTTTCCATGCGCCTGGTTCCCGGCATGATCCCGGCCAAAGCCTTCGAGCTTTACAAGAGCTATGTGGAAAAGATCGCCCCCGCAGGTGTCGATGTCGAGGTGCGGCTGATTCACTCCGGCGGCCCTTGCCTGATTCCCGTCAACAACCGCTACATCCAGGCGGCCACACGCGCCCTGCATGAGGTGTGGGGCAAAGACACGGTCTTCATCCGCTCCGGCGGTTCGATTCCAATTGTCGGCGACTTCGATCGCCACCTGGGCATGCCCAGCGTCATGATGGGCTTCGGCCTGCCCGACGACTGCATCCATGCCCCCAACGAGAAGTTCAACCTGAAGAACTTCGAGCTGGGTATTGTGTCGCTCATCCGCTTCCTGGAGGAGGCCGGCAAGTAAACTTGTGCCCCGGGTTTCCTCTAGGCCGAGGCCTGGGGCTAGCGGCTCCTGGATGTTTTACACAGCAAGCAGTTTCGGATTAGGCTGCTGAAATCAATACTGTATATAAGCAGGAGAGACCGATATGCTCGTAAATTTGGCCCGTAATGGAAGTCTGAGAACCGCTCAGTGCTTGTGCATCCTCGCTGCCCTCCTTCTTGGTCGCGCCCTAGCCCAATCTCAGGCACCAGCCAAGGACAATGGCGACCCGAAGACCTGGCCCTACGACGTGCGCCTCACGGCACGAGGGTTTGGGAACATTGGCCGATGGTGGAGCTTGATGAATGAAAACGATAAGGCGGCATTCCTGGACGGCTACCAGGAGGCGATGAGACAAGCCAGAAGCCATGACAAAACTGTCTGCGAGGCCATGCTACAGACAACACTCAAGAACCCAAACTCCCCGATTGAAGCAACAGAAGAGGTGATTTTCATGTGCAGTACCGTGAGCGACACGGCCGAATACGACAAGGTGACCGTAAAAGCCTTGGACAATTTCTACTCAGACCCAGCGAATCAGTTCATCGTGTTGGGATGGTCGATGGGGCATCTACGCGACAAAGCATCGGGTAGAAAGACGGAAGGGCAGCTATTGGATGCCCTGAAAGCGGAACAGAAGGACATACACGATTGCAGCAAGTACCCGCATATTTGCAAGGCGGGCATTACAGAGTCTCAGCCCCTTAAATCAGGCATTCATTTTCCAGTGTGCTGCTAGGGTGCTACTCTCAGAGCGTCGCCCGGCCTTGGCCGGGCGAAAGCCGGAAAAACCTTCCCGGCTGGCAGCTAACCCATCGCAGGGAATCGCCGAGGGAGCAATGCATAAAGACAAGGAACCTGTTTACTCAAATCTTGAGTTACTCCAAGCATGTGTTGATCCGACTTACAAGCCTAGGCCCATGACGGCGCAGGAATTGGAAACTGCCGAAGAGGTGATGAGATTTCGTAAACTCGCAGAAATTCGGCGTGGCTACGAGGGGGAATGGAATGCAGGGGCTAAGTATTTTTATTCAGAACTGATCTTGGCCTATGATCTTGATGGTGAGTGGCCAGAGTTGTTAATGGAGATTGCGAAGCCGACGCCTGGACGCAAGTATTCGGTGGAGAAAGCGGTACAGATAGCTCGGTTGAAGCGGCAAGGAATGACGGCAAAGCAGATTGCCAAACAACTTGTATGCGAAGGCGATGCAATCAGCGTCGAAGGTGTCGAGTCCTACTCAAAGCGCCGAAGAAGACGCTCGGTAGCGGAGACGGTTAGGGCCGCGATGAAAGCGCCCAGCTAGGACGTGGAAAATCGCCGGGCGATTGTTCACGTTGAAGTTGGCGTGAGCGCAGGCGATCATGCGTCACTGGAGGCTATATCGCATGATCGAAATGCAGAACACACTTAATCTTGGGCAACCAGCCACGATGAGAGCCGTTCTTGACACCTCCGTGATTGTATCGGCGATGCGCAGCCGGCATGGCGCAAGCAACCGGCTGCTCCAGTTGGCCTATGCCCGCTCGTTTCAGATGCTGGCCACGCCGGCCCTTTTTCTGGAATATGAGGATGTGCTGGGACGCGACGAACAGCGCGCCGTCCATGGCATGTCGCCTGAGCGCACAGATTCTTTCCTGATTGGAATTGCTGCTATCATTGAGCCAGTCAAGGTCTACTACCGCTGGAGACCTCAGATGCAGGACGTGGACGACGAGATGGTGCTCGATGCGGCTATCAACGGGCGCGCGGATGTGATCGTTACGCACAATCTCAGGGATTTTCTTCCTGCCGCTTCACGGTTCAATCTGCGTGTTGTGAATCCCGCAAGTTTTATAGCGGAGGTGCTGAAATGAACAAGGCAACGATTCCGGTCAAGCTGCCTCCCTCCTTGGGAAATGCAGCTCGAAAGCTCGCTGAAGAAGACGGCGTCTCGCTGAACCAGTGGGTCTCCCTCGCGGTCGCGCAGAAGATCAGTTCGGTGGAAACCGCCGATGCATTTTTCAAGCGGAGATCGCAGGGCGCGGAGCAAGTGGATTTCCTGGAGATTCTGCGCAACGCCCCCGACCGCCTTCCCGATCCAGGCGATGAACTGGCCTCTGCGAAGGTTCGATAGGCGGAGTTATTTCTAGATTTTCGACTCCCATCGCGTAATCTGAATCTGAGCCATGTCCGATTCCCCCTCCAACGCGGAACCCTCCCGGGAGCCCCTCACCTCCTTCAGCCAAGTCGACATCGCCTTCGATGGCCGCCAGGTTCCGGAGGACGTGAGCTTGATGTGGATCGCGGGCAAACCCTCTGCATTCTTGGCCGCGGCGGCGTGGGCAAGTCGGTGGTCCTAAGCATGTTGATGGGCTTTCTCACCTCCGGCACAGGCTCCATCGGCGTCAATGACCCCGACTGTGATTCGCCTGTCCGCGCATCGGAGTCCGATGCCGTTGGTTTCGTCCTAGCCGGCGGCGAATCCAGCCGCATGGGCCGTGACAAGGCACAGCTCACGTTTCGAGGCCGGCCTTTGATCGAGCACGCGCTCGCAATTCTTGCGCAAGCCGGTCTTCCGGCGAGGATCGCCGGCGCACCTCCGCCCGCCCGCGTATCTCTTGAAGCCTTCGCGCCCATTATCGAAGACGCTTCTCCGGGCCTCGGTCCGCTTTCCGGCATCTGCGCCGCGCTCGCCGCCACCTCCGCGCGCTACGCCGTGTTTCTCCCCATCGACCTGCCTCTTCTTCCGCCTTCCCTGCTGGTTTTCCTTCTCCGCTACGCGCGCATCACCGGCGCCGCCGTCACCATTCCCTCGGTTTCGGGCTATCCGCAGACCTTTCCCGCAGTCATCAACCGCACGGCCCTGCCGACGCTCGAAAACGAGCTCAACTCCGGGCTGTCCGGGTGCTTTTCCGCTTTCCAGGCAGCTTCTCGATGGATGGGTCAGGATCTCCGCAGCTTCGCCGTTGAACTCCTTGCCCAGTGCGGCCAGGTTTGGGATCCGCAGGGCCGGCCGCCGGTGCATTGGTTCTTCAATCTGAATACGCCCGACGATCTGGCGCGGGCGGAGGCGCTCCAAAGACGGCATTATTGAATGCTGTATAAATAATGCAATACACTAGGGCAAAGAAAAAGGCAGCTCGGACTGGGCCATGCAGCCGCGCAGTTTTGCTGGACAATTGCGTATGACCTCGATGGAGTTGAGGACG
>Ga0224557_1000782_pt1 | contig 33941 bp, 28 predicted proteins | sample 714S31014metaG_FD_180677 | JGI IMG/M metagenome (GOLD analysis project Ga0224557, IMG submission 180677) | Peat soil microbial communities from Stordalen Mire, Sweden - 717 S3 10-14 | ecosystem: Environmental > Terrestrial > Soil > Wetlands > Peat | place: Sweden: Norrbotten County, Stordalen... | reverse complement strand
AAAGAATACACCGGCACACCCAGCAACTCGCGCTCTTCGGGGTGCAGCGCCGGCCGCGACGGGCGCAGCACCACGTACGGGCCGACCGCAAGTCCGTCGGCGGCGAGCAGTTTTTTGGTGAATTCTTTGTCCATTCCGGCGGCACTGGCCAGGACACCGGCTCCGACGTACGGCACACCCGCAAGTTCGAGCAGCCCCTGGATCGTGCCGTCCTCGCCATATGGGCCATGGAGCACCGGGAACACCACGTCGACGGAGGCCAATACCTGACCGGCACCGGGCGGCAGTGACACCAACTGGCCGCTTCGCTGCGGATCGGCCGGCAGGGCAAGCGCGGTGCCCGATTCGTCGCTCACCCCCGGAAGCTGCCGGTTGGTGATCGCCAGCGCGTCCGGGTTGCCGTCGGTGAGCACCCAAGAGCCTTGCGGGGTGATGCCCACCGCGACGACGTCGAAGCGCTGCGGGTCGAGGTTGCGCAGGATGCTCCCGGCGGACACGCACGAGATGGCGTGCTCGCTGCTTCGCCCGCCGAACACGACGGCTACGCGCACGCGCTCGGAGGCAGTCACAACCTAGAGAGGCTACCGGGTCAAGCGTTGCGGAGTGGGGTTGAAGCCCCCGACCTGGCGTTTTAGACCATCAAGTCAGGGCGCCGCGCACCGAGGCTGCGGCCACGGCATCCAACCTGCGTCCAGGGCTGGTCCCCTGGGCACTTTTTGCGCCCTGACCGCAGTTTCGGCCAGCCCGCAGAGAGAACGGCCCGGCTCATTCGGGCTTGGTGCTGCGCCCCAGCAGGAGAGCTATCGCCTCGTCCACCGAGAGCCCCTTGTGACAGACCCGGTGCACGGCATCAGTGAGCGGCATCTCGACGTCGTAGCTGGACGCCAGCGCGAGTACCGACTCACAAGACGTCACGCCCTCTACTATGTGACCATCTCGGCCATCGGCGGAGCCCCCCAACGCCGCCTGTATGGACTCGCCTTGGCCCAGGCGTACGCCCAACGAGCGATTACGCGAACGCGATGACGTGCAGGTGGCCACCAGGTCACCCACCCCCGCCAGACCGGCCAGCGTGGCACCCTTGGCACCAAGCGCGATCCCGAGCCGCATGATCTCCGCCAGGCCCCGGGTGATGATCGCCGATGCCGTGTTTTCGCCCAGACCGACACCCGCCGCCATCCCGCACGCCAGCGCGATGACGTTCTTGCAAGCCCCGCCGACCTCAGTGCCCACCACGTCGGAGTTGGTATACGGGCGGAAATAACCGCTGTTCAACATGCGCTGCAACGCAACCGCGCGGCCGGAATCGCTGCATGCGACGACGGTGGCCGCGGGTTGGCCTTCGGCGATCTCACTGGCCAGGTTCGGTCCCGAGATCACGCCGACCTGCGCTGGGTCCACACCGGTCACGGAAACGATGACCTGACTCATCCGCATCAAGGTGCCCAGCTCGATGCCCTTGGCCAGACTGACCAGAGTCGCTCCGTCGGCCAGCAAATCCGTCCACTGCTCGAGGTTGGCCCGCATCGTCTGGGCCGGCACTCCCAGCAGCACCGTCGTCGCGCCGTTGAGCGCCTCGCGTGCGTCAGCGGTGGCGCGGACGCTCGGTGGCAGCAATGTGCCGGGCAGGTAGGCGGGGTTGTATCGAGTGGCATTGATCTGCGCGGCGACCTCCGATCGCCGCGCCCAAAGCATGACTTCTGCTCCTGGCCCCCCGGCCTCAGCGAGCACCTTGGCCAGCGCCGTGCCCCACGCACCGGCGCCCATTACCGCAATGGCGCCCGACGTGCCGACCATCCACCATCCCCGTCCGTGCTAGCCCATCCAGACGCGCCTTCCTGCTGCCGCCAGACTAGCGCGGGGCCCGGCCGTCACGATCGCGCTGGCGACACGCTCACGACGGGTGCACACGCGTCGCTGGCAGGATGACCATATGAGCGGCACACGGGCCGACGGCGCCGGCGACAGAGCGGCTGATGTCGCCCTGATCATCGCCGTCAAGCGATTGACCGCCGCCAAGACCAGACTGGCACCGGTGTTCTCGGCCCGTACCCGGGAGAGTGTGGTGCTGGCGATGTTGGTGGACACGCTGAGCGCGGCGGGTGGCGTCGCAGCAGTCGGCTCGATCACCGTCATCACGCCCGACCAAGCCGCGAGCGCCGCGGCGGCGGCGCTCGGAGCTAATGTGCTGGCGGACCCGACTCCCGAGGGGCACGGGGACCCACTGAACAACGCCATCGCCGTGGCCGAACAGGAAGTGGCCGGGCCATTCTCCAATATCGTTGTGCTGCAGGGTGATCTGCCGGCGCTGCAGACGCAGGAGCTGTCCGAGGCGGTTGCCGCCGCGCGCCAACATCGGCGCAGTTTCGTCGCTGACCGGCTGGCGACCGGAACGGCCGCGCTTTTCGCGTTCGGATCCGCGCTCGACCCGAAGTTCGGATTGGATTCGGCGGCGCGACATCGCCGTTCGGGGGCGATCGAGCTGACGGGTGCGTGGCCGGGGCTGCGTTGCGACGTCGACACACCCGCCGACCTGGCGGTTGCCCGACGCCTCGGTGTCGGCGCAGCGACCACGCGGGCCCTCACCCAGCGTTAGCCTCGCAGCAGCAAACGCGCCGGACCAGCGCCAACAGACCTTTCAAGAGGGTGAACGGCGCACCAACGGCGGATTGACGTCCGTCGCGCGCTGGCAGCATCAAGGGGTAATGAGGAATGATCCCATGGTGACCGAAATCGAAGCTGAGGCGCGCCCCGAAGAAACTGTATGGCAACCAGGCGACTCGGACGTTGCGGCGCCCCCCGCGGCGACTCCCGCCGCGATCGACGACCCGCTCCCAGAAGACCGTTACCTCAACAGGGAACTGAGCTGGCTGGACTTCAACGCGCGCGTCCTCGCGTTTGCCGACGATCAATCGTTGCCGCTGCTGGAGCGCGCCAAATTCCTCGCCATATTCGCGTCCAACCTCGACGAGTTCTACATGGTTCGGGTGGCCGGCCTGAAGCGCCGCGACGAGATGGGACTGTCGGTCCGCTCGGCCGACGGCCTGACGCCGCGCGAGCAACTGGCACGCATCGGCGAGCAGACGCAGCGGATCGCGACCAGGCACGCGCGCGTGTTCCTCGACTCGGTGCGCCCGGCGCTGGCCGAGCAGGGCATCCACATCGTTACCTGGGGCGACCTGGATCAGGCTGAGCGCGACGAACTAGCGACCTACTTCACCGAGCAGGTCTTCCCCGTCCTGACCCCGCTCGCCGTCGACCCGGCGCACCCGTTCCCATTCGTCAGCGGGTTGAGCCTCAACCTGGCGGTGACGGTCAGGCAGCCCGATGACGGCGCCAAGCACTTCGCCCGAGTCAAGGTGCCCGACAACGTCAGTCGCTTCGTCGAGCTGGAAAAGCGCGACGCCAGCGACGATGGACAGGGCGAAGTCCGGTATCTGCCTTTGGAAGAGCTGATCGCGGCCTTTCTTCCGGTGCTTTTCCCCGGCATGGAAATCGTCGAGCACCACACGTTCCGCATTACCCGCAACGCCCAGTACGAGGTTGACGAGGACCGCGACGAAGACCTGTTGCAAGCGATGGAACGGGAGTTGGCGCGCAGGAGGTTCGGTTCGCCGGTGCGGATCGAGATCGCCGACGACATGACCGAGAGCATGCTGGAACTGCTGCTGCGCGAACTCGACGTGCATCCCGGTGACGTCGTCGAGGTCCCGGGGCTTCTCGATCTGTCGTCGTTGTGGCAGATCTACGGCGTCGACCGGCCGAGTCTCAAAGACCCGGCGTTCGTTCCCGCCACCAGTCCCGCCTTCGCGGATCGCGAGACGCCCAGGAGCATCTTCGCGACGCTTCGCGAAGGCGATGTGTTGCTACACCATCCGTATGAATCGTTCTCGACCAGCGTGCAGCGATTTATCGAGCTCGCTGCCGCCGACCCCAACGTGCTGGCAATCAAACAGACCCTGTACCGCACGTCCGGTGACTCGCCGATCGTCCGGGCGCTGATCGCCGCCGCCGAGGCCGGCAAGCAAGTGGTGGCGATGGTCGAGATCAAGGCCCGCTTCGATGAGCAAGCCAACATCCGGTGGGCGCGCGAACTTGAGCAAGCGGGCGTGCACGTGGTCTACGGGTACGTCGGACTCAAGACGCACTGCAAGACCTGCTTGGTGGTGCGCCGCGAAGGTTCAACGATCCGGCGCTACTGCCACATCGGGACCGGCAACTACAACGGCAAGACGGCGCGGCTCTACGAGGACGTCGGTCTGCTGACGGCTTCCCCCGAAATCGGCGCCGACCTGACGGACTTGTTCAATTCGCTCACCGGCTACTCGCGCAAGGTGTCCTACCGCAATCTCTTGGTGGCCCCGCACAGCATTCGCACGGGCATCATCGAACGCGTCGATCGCGAGATTGCCGCCCACCGCGACCACGGTGGCGGCCGGATCCGGTTGAAGATGAACGCGCTCGTCGACGAGCAGGTCATCGACGCGGTCTACCGCGCGTCGCGGGCGGGCGTGCGGGTCGAGGTCGTGGTGCGCGGTATCTGTGCACTGCGCCCGGGCGTGGAGGGCTTCTCGGAGAACATCTCGGTCCGCTCAATCCTCGGCCAATTCCTGGAGCACTCGCGGATCATGCATTTCCGCAATATCAACGAGTTCTGGATCGGCAGCGCAGACATGATGCACCGCAATCTCGACCGGCGGGTCGAGGCGCTGGTTCAGGTCAAGGACCCGAAGCTGACGGCATATCTGGACGACTTGTTCGAGTCCGCACTGGACCCGTCCACCAGGTGCTGGGAACTCGGGTCTGACGGCCAGTGGACCGCTTCGCCACGGGAGGGTCACAGCGTGCGCGACCACCAAGTCTCGTTTATGGAGCGGCACACCAGCCCCTAACGATTGGTTTCGATGGGTTTTCTAGGCCACCCCCACGACCGCGAGCGGCCATAGCCGAATTAACCTGCAGGAGTGAAGGTGCCGAACCAGAGCCGGCGCACGGGGAGCCGAATCGTGTACGCCGCCGGCGCCGTGTTGTGGCGACCAGCCGATGACCCAGGCAGCAAGAACGCGGCACTCGAGATCGCCGTAATACACCGCCCGCGCTACGACGACTGGTCGCTGCCCAAGGGCAAGGTCGACCCCGGCGAGACCGCTCCCGTGGCCGCCGTGCGGGAGGTACTTGAAGAGACCGGTAGCCGGTCGATCCTGGGCAGGCGCCTCGCTGCCGTGAGTTACCCGATCGACCTGGGCGTCAAGAAGGTGTACTACTGGGCCGCGCGCAGTACCGGCGGGGAATTCACCGCCGGCAACGAAGTCGACGAGTTGATCTGGCTCCCAGTCGCCGACGCGACGAAGAAACTCAATTATGCGCAGGATCGAAAGGTCTTGCGCCAGTTCAAAAAACAGCCGGCGGACACGCGCACCGTGTTGGTCGTCCGACACGGCACCGCCGGCAGAAAATCACGCTTCAAGGGGGACGACACCAAACGGCTCTTGGACAAACAAGGAAGAGCACAAGCCGAGGCATTGGTCGGTCAACTGCTGGCCTTTGGCGCCACCAACGTGCGGGCGGCCGACCGGGTGCGCTGTCAACAGACGGTAGGACCACTCGCCGAAGAGCTGGGCGTGCCGATCCAAGACGAGCCGACCTTGACCGAGGAGGCGTACGCCAAGAGCCCTAAACGCGGCCGACACCGAATGCTGGAGATTGCCACGCAGGAAGGCACACCGGTGATCTGCTCCCAGGGCAAGGTGATTCCCGACCTGATCGCTTGGTGGTGCGAACGCGACGGAGTGCGCCCCGACAAATCCCGCAACCACAAAGGCAGCACGTGGGTGCTGTCGCTATCGGACGGTCGGCTGACGGCGGCAGACCACATCGGCGGCGCGCTGGCCGCCAACGTGCGGGCCTAACACGCGAATACCCTCCGGTGGCCACAGTGCCACCGGAGGGTATCGCGTATTGGTTGCTTACCGCTTTACTTGCGGCCCCGCTTGGCTGCGGCCTTCTTGGCCGGAGCCTTCTTAGCCGGAGCCTTTGTCGCGGCCTTCTTGGCCGGAGCCTTGGTTGCCGCCTTGCGCACTGGCGCCTTGGCGACAACCTTCTTCACCGCTTTGACGGCCTTCTTGACAGGCGCCTTGGCGGCCACCTTCTTGACGGGCGCCTTCACGGCCTTGACGACCTTTTTGGCCGGAGCCTTTTTGACCGGAGCCTTCTTGGCCACAACCTTCTTGACTGGAGCCTTCTTGGCCACAACCTTCTTGGCCGGAGCCTTCTTGGCCGGGGCCTTCTTGGCTCCACTCGCCACGACACCACGCTTCACGGCGGGTCCTTCCGACGGGAGGCGCTGCGCGCCAGACACAACCGCTTTGAATTGGGCACCCGGGCGGAACGCCGGGACGGACGTCGGCTTCACCTTCACCGTTTCACCGGTACGCGGATTGCGGGCCACGCGTGCTGCGCGGCGACGCTGTTCGAATACACCGAACCCGGTAATGGTGACGCTGTCGCCCTTGTGCACCGCACGCACAATGGTGTCGACGACATTCTCGACGGCGGCAGTTGCCTGGCGACGGTCCGAGCCCAATTTCTGCGTGAGCACGTCAATGAGCTCTGCTTTATTCATCCAATCCCTCCGAAGCTAATGGTCCCATTTTTGAACCGACTAGTGGACACGGTAAACCCTTACCTGGCAAATTGCCAAGAGCCACGCGCAATTTCAGGACCCGGTGTTTGGAATTTCCGCAATCCGGTTGCCGCCCTTGACCGGTGGCATGGGCTCAAAATAGGCCCGGGTTAGTTAGATGGGCGAGAGGAAATTTCGCCCCGGACGACCCCTTCAGGGGGTCGATAGAGTACGCGGTTTCCAGTCCGGGTAAGCGGCCTCAAAAGCCTCGATCTCATCGAGTTTCCGCAGCGTAAGGGCTATATCGTCGAGTCCCTCGATTAGCCGCCAAGCGGTATAGTCGTCAATCTTGAACGGCAGCACCACCGTTCCCGCGGTGACATTTCGATCCTGAAGATTGACAGTGATTTCCAACCCCGGACTCTGCTCGATTAGCTTCCAAAGAAGTTCCACATCGTCTTGGGCGAGTTCGGCCGCCAGCAACCCCGCCTTGCCCGCGTTCCCGCGGAAGATGTCACCGAATCGCGACGAGATGACCACTCGGAATCCGTAGTCCATGAGCGCCCACACCGCGTGCTCACGCGACGACCCGGTGCCGAAATCGGGCCCGGCGACCAGGACTGAGCCTCGGTCAAAGGGGCTGAGGTTGAGCACGAATGCGGGATCCGACCGCCAGGTCGCGAACAAACCGTCCTCGAAACCGGTCCGGGTGACGCGCTTCAAAAACACCGCCGGAATGATCTGATCGGTATCGACATTGGACCGCCGCAGCGGCACGCCGATACCGGTATGGGTGTCAAAGGCTTCCATCGTCGTCCTTTCTTAAGAATTTCACTGGGTTTAGTTCAAGTCGGCTGGGGCGGAAAGGGTGCCGCGAACCGCGGTCGCAGCGGCGACGGCCGGAGAAACCAAATGTGTGCGGCCGCCCTTGCCCTGCCGCCCTTCGAAGTTGCGGTTGGACGTCGCGGCGCACCGCTCCCCCGGCGCGAGCTGATCGGGATTCATACCCAGGCACATCGAGCAGCCCGCCTGCCTCCACTCGGCGCCGGCAGTGGTGAATATCTCACTGAGCCCCTCGGCTTCAGCCTGGGCGCGTACCCGCATGGAGCCCGGAACGACCAGCATCCGCACTCCGCGAGCCACCTTGCGACCACGCAAGATATCGGCCACCACCCGCAGATCTTCGATACGACCATTGGTGCAAGACCCGACGAAAACCGTGTCGACGGCGATATCACGCATCGGCATCCCGGGCCGAAGGTCCATGTAAGCCAACGCTTTCTCGGCGGCCTGCCGCTCGCCGTCGTCGGCCATCATTTCTGGATCCGGCACGGCTGCGGCCAAAGGAACTCCCTGGCCAGGGTTGGTTCCCCAAGTGACGAACGGACTCAAGGACGCCGCATCCAGAAAGACCTCGGTGTCGAAAACCGCGCCATCGTCGGTGCCCAACTGCTCCCAGTACGCGATTGCCGCGTCCCACAGCGATCCCGTGGGCGCGTGCGGGCGGTCGCGCAGATACTCGTAGGTGGTCTGGTCCGGTGCCACCATGCCTGCCCGGGCGCCGGCTTCGATGCTCATGTTGCAGACCGTCATCCGGCCCTCCATGGACAGCGATTCGATGGCGCTCCCCCGGTATTCGATGACGTACCCCTGCCCGCCGCCGGTGCCGATCTTGGCGATCAAAGCCAGAATTATGTCCTTGGCCGCCACGCCGGCAGGTAACTGCCCCTCGACATTGACGGCCATTGTCTTGAATGGCCGCAACGGCAAGGTCTGGGTGGCGAGCACATGTTCGACCTCTGAGGTGCCGATGCCCATCGCCAGTGCGCCGAACGCGCCGTGGGTAGAGGTGTGGCTGTCGCCACAGACGATCGTCATCCCTGGTTGGGTGAGACCCAACTGAGGTCCGACGACATGCACGATGCCTTGTTCGATATCGCCCATCGGATACAGCCGGACGCCGAATTCGGCGCAGTTCCGCCTTAAGGTTTCGACCTGGATGCGCGACACCGGGTCAGCGATCGGCTTGTCGATGTCGATGGTGGGCACGTTGTGATCCTCGGTGGCCAGCGTCAAGTCCGGCCGGCGCACGGGGCGCCCGGCCAGGCGCAGACCGTCGAAAGCCTGTGGGCTGGTGACCTCGTGGACCAGATGCAGGTCGATGTAGATCAAATCGGGAGCGTTGCTTTGTTCAGAGCCCTCTCCGGAGGACACGACATGATCCGCCCAAACCTTTTCGGCCATTGTGCGCGGCTTATTGGCGCCGCCTGTGTTTTCCATCTCGAATCCCATCTGCGCGAATCTCGATTCGGTCTTTCGCGGCTCGCCGATCGATCCAGGCTGTGATCTCAGGATGCGAGACGCTAGTATCTCTTTGTGAGACAGCATAGCGGTATCGGCGTACTCGACAAAGCCATGGGCGTACTACATACGATCGCGGAATCTCCCTGCGCGTTAGCCGAACTGTGTGAGCGAACCGGCCTGCCCAGGGCCACCGCATACCGGCTGGCAGCCGCACTGGAAGTTCATCGCCTGCTGGCGCGCGACGACGAAGGCCGCTGGTGCCTGGGGCCCGCGGTCACCGAACTCGCGTCGCGCGTCAACGACCCGCTGCTGGCTGCGAGCGCGGCGGTGCTGCCGACGTTGCGCGAGACCACCGACGAAAGCGTGCAGCTGTACCGCCGCGAGGGCACTTCCCGGGTCTGTGTGGCCGCCCTCGAACCGTCTGCAGGCCTTCGCGATACCGTGCCGGTCGGGGCACGGTTGCCAATGACGGCGGGTTCGGGCGCCAAAGTGCTACTGGCCCACAGCGACGCGGCCACCCAAAAGGTGGTGCTGCCTGGAGCGGAATTCACCGACCGGACCCTTGCCGAAGTGCGCCGGCGCGGTTGGGCGCAAAGTGTGGCCGAGCGCGAGCCGGGGGTAGCGAGCGTGTCGGCGCCGGTGCGCGATAGCCGCGGTGTCGTCATCGCCGCCATATCGGTATCCGGACCCATCGACCGGATGGGTCGACGTCCCGGAGCGCGCTGGGCGGCCGACCTACTTGCCGCAGCCGAAGCGATCACTCGCCGCCTCTAGGCGTTGCGTGTGTCCTGGGCGGAAGATTCGCGAATTTCCCGCCCTCAGTGCACGCTCAAATCCGCCAGCGCACACTCGACACGCAGAGGCGCTAGACCGCCTGAGAGACTGACAGCATGGGAACGAATCAACGCGCGAGCATCGTGATGACTGAAGATGAAATCGGCGATTTCGTCGTCAAGAGCCGCACCGGCACCCTGGCCACCATCAGCGCCGACGGCCAGCCGCACTTGACCGCCATGTGGTACGCGGTGGTCGACGGGGAAATCTGGCTGGAGACCAAGGCCAAGTCACAGAAGGCCGTCAACCTCTTCCGGGATCCCCGAGTGACCTTCTTGATCGAAGACGGCGACACCTACGACACACTGCGTGGGGTGTCCTTTGAAGGCGTTGCGGAGATCGTGGATGATCCCGACGTGTCGCATCGGGTCGGGGTCAGCGTGTGGGAGCGCTACACCGGGCCCTACAGCGACGACATGAAGCCCTTCGTCGAGCAGATGATGAACAAGCGGGTCTGCGTGCGCATCGTGGCGCGTCGCGCGCGTTCGTGGGATCACCGCAAGCTCGGGATGCCCCAGATGCCGGTGGGCGGTTCGACCGCACCCGCAGCACTGGGGACCGGCCAATAACCGCGTTAGCGGTCCTTTTGTAGCCCCGATGGGATTCGAACCCACGCTACCGCCGTGAGAGGGCGGCGTCCTAGGCCGCTAGACGACGGGGCCAGAACCGATCCGAGCAGCCAGCATAGCTCACCCCGGTTGGCCCACCTAATCGCTTGCGATGGCGAGATTTTGCTGGGGTACCAGGACTCGAACCTAGAATGGCTGAACCAGAATCAGCTGTGTTGCCAATTACACCATACCCCATCGGCTGCCTAAAACCACTGGTCAGAGCGCATTCCGCGGGAAAGAACAAGATTTACCCGCGTTCTGGAACCGCCGCCGCCAGCCATTGTCGGCCGACGTGCAGACTACCAAAGACTCATCGCGCAATCCGCAGGCCCGGCCTTGCCCACGGAGCGTTGGCGAGCAACACTCACGACTTGTGTCTGCGGACTACGGGATTGGTGAGAGTGCCGATGCCCTCGATACTGATGGAGACCGTGTCACCGTCCTCGATCGGCCCTACGCCGGCGGGAGTTCCGGTGAGGATCAGATCACCGGGCAGCAACGTCATCACCGCTGAGATCCATTCCACGATGGCACCGACGTCGTGGATCATCAACGAGGTGCGGCTGTCCTGTTTGACTTGGCCGTTGACTTCGGTACGCAACCTGAGATCGGCCGGGTCTAGAGGACTCAAGTCGGTGACGATCCACGGACCCACCGGGCAGAAGGTGTCGTGCCCCTTGGCCCTTGTCCACTGGCCGTCTGCCTTCTGCTGATCGCGCGCCGACACGTCGTTGCCGATCGTGTAGCCGAGGATGTTCTCCGCGGCGCGGGCGGCCGAAACGTCCTTGCACGGCTGGCCGATCACTACGGCCAGCTCCCCCTCGAAATGCACTGGTGATGCGTTGGCGGGTAACCGAATCGGTACATTCGGTCCAATGATCGCGGTATTGGGCTTCATGAATATCACCGGGTCAGCCGGCGCCGGGCCGGTCAGGCCACCCATTTCTGCGATGTGATCGGCGTAGTTCTTGCCGACGCAGACCACCTTGCCGGCCAGCATCGGGGCCAGCAGCCGAACATCAGCTACGGGCCATGAACGACCGGTGAAGGTCGGCGTGCCGAACGGGTGCTCGGCGATCTCACGGGCGACCATCCCGCTGGGATCTTCCAGTGGGCCTTCGATGCTGACGAAGGCGACACCGTCGGGGCTGGCGATTCGACCAAGGCGCATTCGGTTGAGCCTAATGGGAGTCGATGCGGGCCGGCACGGAATCTACAGCGCGGCGACAATCCGTTCGCCGACTTCGCGAGTAGCGGGCCGCTCGTCCCCACGAGTTGCCAGATAAGTCGCGACCGCCCGGTCCACCCGAGCAGCAGCCTGATCCTCACCAACGTGAGCCAGCAGCAGAGCCACCGACATGATCGCCGCAGTCGGATCGGCGATGCCCTGACCGGCAATATCGGGTGCACTGCCGTGGACCGGCTCGAACATCGAGGGATTGGTCCGGGTGGCATCGATATTTCCGCTGGCGGCCAAGCCAATTCCGCCGCACACAGCCGCGGCCAAGTCGGTGATGATATCGCCGAACAGGTTGTCGGTGACGATCACATCAAAGCGACCAGGGTCGGTGACCAGGAAGATTGTGGCCGAGTCGACGTGTTGATAAGCGACCTCGACGTCTGGATATTCTGCGCCGACCTCCGCGACCACCCGGGACCACAACGTCCCGGCGAACACCAGCACGTTGTTCTTGTGCACCAGCGTCAGGTGCTTGCGACGCTGCCGGGCCCGCTCGAACGCGTCCTTCACCACTCGGCGCACACCGAACGCGGTGTTCACGCTGACCTCGGTGGCGACCTCGTTGGGCGTTCCGACGCGGATCGCGCCACCGTTACCGGTGTAAGGGCCCTCTGTTCCCTCGCGCACCACCACGAAGTCGATATCGGGATTTCCCGCGAGTGGACTGCTCACCCCTGGATACAGCCGTCCCGGTCGCAGGTTGACGTGATGGTCCAGCGCGAAGCGCAGGCGCAGCAACAGGCCTCGCTCTAGCACACCACTGGGGACCGAGGGGTCACCGATCGCCCCCAGCAGGATGGCGTCGTGCTCACGTAGTTCGCCAATCACCGACTCGGGCAGTATTTCACCTGTGGCGTGGTAACGCCGAGCGCCCAGATCGTAGGTGGTCTTCTGCACGCCCGGCAGGACCGCGTCAAGGACTTTGACCGCCTCGGCTACAACTTCCGGGCCGATCCCGTCACCGCCGACAACAGCCAGTCTCACGAAAGATCAACCACCTCGAGCTTGTTGGCGCCAACGGCGTCCGCGATCGCCGACCGCACATCACTGGCCACGTCTTGGTCGAGCCGCAGCAGAATGGTCGCGCTGGGGCCCTCGGCGTCCTCGGACAGTTGCGCGGCTTGGATATTCACCCCCGCAGCACCCAGCAAGGTGCCGATCTTGCCCAGCGCCCCGGGCTGGTCGGCGTAGTTGATCACCAGGTTCGTGCCCCGGGCACGCAGGTCGAAATTGCGCCCGTTGATCTGGACGATCTTCTCCACCAACTGCGGACCGGACAGTGTGCCGGCAACATTGACGGTCGAACCATCGTGAGCGACCGCACGCACGTCGACGACGCTCCGGTGGTTGGGGCTTTCCGAAGCTTTGCTGATTTCGGCGGTAACGCCGCGTTCGGCGGCCAATGCCGGCGCGTTGACGAAGGTGACCGGATCCTCGATGACCGCCGAGAACAGGCCGCGTAGCGCCGAAAGCTTCAGCACCTCAACGTCTTCGGCGGCCAGCTCGCCGCGCACCTGCACCGACAAGGATGTCGGCAGGCCGTCGGACAGCGCCGCGGCCAGCAGCCCGAGCTTGCGCGCCAGGTCCAGCCAGGGCGCCACCTCTTCGCTGACCGATCCGCCGCCGACGTTGACCGCATCGGGAACGAACTCGCCTGCCAGTGCGAGCCGCACGCTCTCGGCGACGTCGGTGCCGGCCCGGTCCTGGGCCTCTTCGGTGGACGCCCCCAGGTGCGGTGTGACCACTACCTGTGGCAGCTCGAAAAGCGGGCTGTCGGTGCAAGGTTCCTTGGAGAACACGTCTATACCCGCGGCCCGCACGTGCCCGCTGCTTACCGCGTCGGCCAGGGCCGCCTCGTTTACCAGGCCGCCGCGAGCGGCGTTGACGATGATGACGCCCGGCTTGGTCTTTGCCAGCGCCTCTTTGTCGATCAGGCCGGCCGTCTCAGGCGTCTTGGGCAGGTGCACTGAGATGAAGTCGGCGCGCGCCAGCAGATCGTCCAGGGAAAGCAATTCGATGCCGAGCTGCGCGGCGCGGGCCGGCGACACGTACGGGTCGTAGGCGATGACGTGGGTGCCGAAGGCCGCGATCCGCGCAGCGACCAACTGGCCGATCCGGCCCAGCCCCACTACGCCGACGGTTTTGCCGAAAATCTCGGTGCCCGAGAACGACGAGCGCTTCCAGGCGTGTTCGCGCAGCGTGGCGTCGGCCGCCGGGATCTGGCGGGCCGCGGCCAACAACAGCGCCAAGGCGTGCTCGGCGGCGCTGTGAATATTCGATGTCGGGGCGTTGACCACCAGCACACCGCGCTCGGTGGCAGCGTCCACATCCACGTTGTCCAGGCCGACCCCGGCCCGGGCGACGATCTTCAGCTTGGGGGCCGCCGCCAGCACCTCGGCGTCAACGGTGGTGGCCGACCGCACCAGCAGCGCGTCGGCTTCGGGCACCGCGGCGAGCAGCTTCTCGCGGTCGGGCCCGTCCACCCAGCGCACCTCGACCTGGTCTCCCAGGGCGGCGACGGTCGATTGGGCGAGTTTGTCGGCGATTAACACAACAGGCAAGTTCACGACCGACAGCGTATCGGCTGTAATTGAGCGGTGGACGTCACAGTCGTCGGCAGCGGGCCCAACGGGCTGAGCTTGGCCGCGATCTGTGCTCGTGCGGGCCTGAAAGTGCAGGTCGTCGAGGCGCAGCCAACCTTCGGCGGTGGTGCCCGCACCGCGGCTGACCCAGAATTTCCCGGAGTAGAACACGATATTTGCTCGGCGGTGCACCCGCTGGCGCTGGCGTCGCCGTTTTTCGCCGAGTTCGACCTGGCCGCCCGCGGCGTGCGGCTAGCCGTTCCCCAGATTGCCTATGCCAACCCTCTGCCGGGCCGGGCCGCGGCCATTGCCTATCGCGATCTCGACCGCACCTGCGCGGAACTGGCAGACGGTGCGTCGTGGCGGCGCCTGCTCGGACCGCTAGTGAGGGACTCGGCCGCCGTGGTCGGTTTACTGCTGGGCGACAAGCGCTCGGTGCCCGGTTCGTTGCCGACTGCGCTGCGCCTCGGATTGCGGATGCTGGCTCAAGGCACCCCGGCGTGGGGGTCGCTGGTCGGTGAGGATGCCCGCGCCTTATTTACCGGCGTTGCCGCCCACGTGATTTCGCGGGTGCCCTCGATGGCGGCAGCCGGCGCCGGCTTGATGCTGGCCACGCTCGCCCACTCGGTGGGCTGGCCGATTCCCGTGGGCGGCAGCCGAGTCATCACTGATGCACTGATCGACGACCTACGCGCGAACGGCGGTGAGTTGACGGCCGACGTCGACATCACTTCTCCGCCCGGCCCTCCGGGCTCAGTGGTCGCGTTTGACACGGCACCGACGGCGCTGCTGCGGGTATACGGTGACGCCCTCCCGCCTCGGTACGCCGAAGCGCTGCGCCGCTACCGATTTGGTCCCGGGGTTGCCAAGGTCGATTTCGTGCTGAGCGACGAAATACCTTGGACGGACCCACGACTGCGGCAGGCACCGACACTTCATCTCGGGGGCACCCGCAAGCAGATGGCGCGAGCCGAGGCGGACATCGCGGCCGGACGCCATGCCCAGTGGCCGATGGTGCTCGCCGCCTCGCCGCACATCGCCGATCCCAGCCGAATCGACTCCAGTGGCCGCCGCCCAATGTGGACCTACGCTCACGTGCCATCGGGTTCAACCATCGATGCGACCGAGGCCGTGACCGCGGTCATCGAGACGTTCGCGCCGGGCTTTCGCGACATCGTGGTCGCGGCCCGGGCCGTGCCTGCCGCGAGGATGGCCGACCACAACGCGAACTATGTCGGCGGCGACATCGGGATGGGTGCAAACTCCGCCTGGCGCGCGATCGCCGGCCCTCCAATTTCTAAGCCTCGCCTGGACCCGTGGCACACACCGATGCCCGGGGTGTACCTGTGTTCGGCGGCCACTCCTCCCGGCGGCGGCGTGCACGGCATGGCCGGTTACTACGCCGCCAGGACGCTGTTGCGCCGCGAATTTGGGATCTCCAAGTTGCCGTCGTTGAGGCCTACGCTGACTTAATGACGAAAGCGGACCACGTGACGAAACTCGCCATCGTCTATTACTCGGCCACCGGTCACGGCACCACGATGGCACAGCGCGTTGCCGCCGCAGCCGAGTCCGCCGGCGCTGAAGTCCGGCTGCGGCACGTCGCCGAGACCCAGGATCCGTCGTCATTTGCCCACAACCCGGCGTGGACGGCGAACTACGAAGCCACCAAGGGTCTGCCCATAGCTACCGGCGACGACATCGTGTGGGCCGACGCGGTGATCTTCGGCTCGCCGACGCGGTTCGGCTCGCCCGCGGCGCAGTTACGCACGTTCATCGACTCGTTGGGCGGTCTATGGTCCGAAGGCAAGCTGGCCGACAAGGTGTATGCGGCCTTCACGTCCTCCAACACCCTGCACGGCGGCCAGGAGACCACGCTGCTTGCGCTGTACATCACGCTGATCCATTGGGGCGGAATCATCGTGCCGCCGGGATACACCGATCCGTGCAAATTCGTCGACGGCAATCCGTACGGGGTGAGCCTGGTCGCCACCCACGACAACATCACCAAATTCGATGACGCCACCGAGAACGCGCTTGCCCACCTGGCGCGCAGGGTGGTCCTGACGGCCAGCCGTCTGGGCGACACATAACCTACGCACACGACACGCCCCGAAAATCGGCGCCGTAATTTATATCTCGACGTGCCGCGTGCGCCGGAAAACTAGGCGGTTTCGGTGATCGGGCGGTCGACCCAGCTCATCAAGTCGCGCAGCTTCTTACCGGTGACCTCGATCGGATGCTCGGCGTTCTCCTTGCGCAACTGTTCGAGCTGCTTGTTGCCGCCGTCGACATTGGCGACCAGCTTCTTGACGAAGGTACCGTCCTGAATGTCACGCAGGATGCCGCGCATCCGCTCCTTGGTGTCGGCGTCAATGACGCGCGGACCCGACAGATACCCGCCGAACTCCGCGGTGTCGGACACCGAATAGTTCATCCGCGCAATACCACCCTCGTACATCAGGTCGACGATCAGCTTGAGCTCGTGCAGCACCTCGAAGTACGCCATCTCCGGTGGGTAACCCGCCTCGACCATCACGTCGAAACCGGTCTTCACCAATTCTTCCGTGCCGCCGCACAATACGGCCTGCTCACCAAACAGGTCGGTTTCGGTCTCGTCTTTGAAGGTGGTCTTGATGACGCCGGCCCGGGCACCACCGATGGCCTTGGCGTAGGACAGGGCCAGCGCCTCGCCGTCGCCGGTCGGGTCTTGGTCGACCGCGATCAGGCAGGGGACGCCCTTGCCGTCAACGAATTGGCGGCGCACCAGGTGTCCGGGACCCTTGGGCGCGACCATCGCGACGGTGACGTCGCCGGGCGGCTTGATCAAGTCGAAGTGGATGTTGAGCCCGTGGCCGAAAAACAGTGCGTCTCCGGCTTTCAGGTTCGGCTCGATGTCTGCTGTGAAGATTTCCGCCTGAGCGGTGTCGGGCGCCAGCAGCATGATGACGTCGGCCCACTTGGCCACTTCGGCCGGGGTGTCGACATCCAGGCCCTGCTCCTCAACCTTGGGCCGGGACTTCGAACCCTCCTTCAGCCCCACGCGCACCTGGACGCCCGAGTCGCGCAGGCTCAGCGAATGCGCATGCCCCTGACTCCCGTATCCGATCACACCGACCTTGCGGCCCTGGATGATCGACAGGTCTGCGTCGTCGTCGTAGAACATTGGCAACGCCTCCCCAGATGGGTTTGTCACTGCACTATCTCCTTCTATGTTTGACTGCTGAAACTTATTTGGCGGTGCCGATACCGCGCGGACCGCGCGACAGCGAGACGACTCCCGATTGAACGATTTCGCGGACACCGAACGGCTCCAGCACCCGCAGCAGCGCCTCGAGCTTGCCGCGGTCGCCGGTGGCTTCAATGGTCAGGGATTCTGACGTCACGTCAATCACTTTGGCGCGGAACAGATTCACCGCCTCGATCACCTGGCTGCGGGTGCCGGCGTCAGCTCGCACTTTGATCAGCGCCAACTCCCGGGACACCGAATTGTCATCGTCCTGTTCGATAATCTTGATGACGTTGATCAACTTGTTGAGTTGTTTGGTGATCTGCTCGAGCGGAGTCTCCTCGGCCGAGACCACGATGGTCATCCGCGACATGTCCTTCTGCTCGGTCGCACCGACCGCCAGCGACTCGATGTTGAAGCCGCGGCGCGAGAACAGCGCCGCCACCCGCGCGAGCACGCCGGGCTTGTCTTCGACCAGCACCGATAGGGTGTGGGTCTTGGGAGATCCGATCATATGCGCCGCTCCTCCTGCCCTTTTCGGATTGCACTGCGCTGTTGATCGTCGCCGGCGCGCATCAGGCGTGCCCTTCGCTTTCGTCGTCGAACAGCGGACGGATGCCATGGGCAGCCTGGATCTCGTCATTGCTGGTCCCGGCGGCCACCATCGGCCACACCTGCGCGTCGGCGCCGACGATGAAGTCGATCACCACTGGGCGGTCGTTGATCGCCCGCGCCTCGTTGATCACGTCGACGACGTCCTCTTCACGCTCGCAACGCAATCCGACGCAGCCCAAAGCCTCCGCCAGTTTCACGAAATCCGGAATGCGGCGTGAGTGCGTGGCCAGGTCGGTCTGCGAGTAACGCTCCTCATAGAAAAGTGTCTGCCACTGCCGCACCATGCCCAAGTTGCCGTTGTTGATCAGCGCCACCTTGATCGGTATGCCCTCGATTGCGCAGGTCGCCAGTTCCTGGTTGGTCATCTGGAAGCAACCGTCGCCGTCGATCGCCCAGACTTCGGTGTCCGGGAGAGCCATCTTGGCGCCCATGGCCGCCGGGATGGCGAACCCCATGGTGCCCAGCCCGCCGGAATTCAGCCAGGTGCGCGGCTTTTCGTATTTGATGAATTGCGCCGCCCACATCTGATGCTGGCCCACACCGGCGACGTAGACCGCGTCCGGGCCGGCGATCTGGCCGAGCTTCTCGATCACATACTCCGGGCCCAGGCTGCCGTCGCTCTGCGGCCCGTAGCTCAACGGAAAGGTTTCTCGAATGCCGTCCAGATATGCCCACCAGTCGGCCATGTCTGGGATTGCCGGGGTGCCAGCATCGCTGTCCTGGCGCAGCGTCGTGATGAGATCGGTGATGACGGCCTTGACGTCGCCGACGATCGGCACATCGGCGTGGCGGTTCTTGCCGATCTCGGCCGGGTCGATATCGGCGTGAATGACCTTGGCGTCCGGCGCGAAGGAGTCGAGCTTTCCAGTCACCCGGTCGTCGAAGCGGGTGCCCAGCGCAATCAGAAGGTCGCTGCGCTGCAGTGCTGCCACCGCGGCGACTGTGCCGTGCATGCCGGGCATCCCCAGGTTCTGCCGATGACTGTCCGGAAACGCGCCGCGTGCCATCAACGTGGTGACCACCGGGATACCGGTCAACTCGGCCAAGTCGCGCAGCTGCTCGGTGGCCTCGCCGCGGATCACGCCGCCGCCGACGTACAGCACCGGTTTGCGTGCGGCCGCGATCAGCCGGGCGGCCTCACGCACCTGCCGGTTGTGCGGTTTGGTGTTCGGCTTGTATCCGGGCAGGTCCATCTTCGGCGGCCAGCTGAATGTGCACTGACCCTGCAGAACGTCTTTGGGGATGTCGACGAGCACCGCGCCCGGACGCCCCGAGGATGCGATATAGAAGGCCTCGGCCATCACCCGGGGGATGTCGTCACCAGAACGGACCAGGAAATTGTGCTTGGTGATCGGCATCGTGATGCCGGAGATGTCCGCCTCCTGGAAGGCGTCTGTGCCGATCAGAGCACGCCCGACCTGGCCGGTGATGGCGACCACAGGGATCGAGTCCATCTGGGCATCGGCCAGCGGGGTCACCAGGTTGGTGGCTCCTGGACCCGACGTCGCCATGCAGACCCCGACCTTGCCGGTGGCGTGCGCGTAGCCACTGGCGGCGTGACCGGCGCCCTGCTCGTGGCGGACTAGCACGTGACGCAGCTTTTGCGAGTCGAACAGCGGGTCATAGACCGGCAGCACAGCGCCGCCCGGTATCCCGAAGATGACCTCGACGTCGAGTTCCTCCAACGACCGGATCACCGACTGTGCGCCGGTAACTTGCTCCGGTGCAACGCGTTTCGGCTGAACCGCCGGGGTCTTTGCCGCGGGCTTCGCGGTACCCGGCGCGCCGTTGGCCGCATTCTGCGACTCCGGCTTTCCAGCCGGTGCTGGTGGCCTGGTGGGTGCGCTCACTGTGTCCTCTTAGTCTTCATTCGATTTAGTCTTCTTGCGATGTGCGAAATCTCTACGATGCGCAACAAAAAACCCCCGTCAGCTCAGCTGCTGGACGAGGGTTGCGCGTTGGTGCTGGATCGCTTCAAATGCTGAAGGTCTAGTCAGGCACCAACGCGCCGACTAAGTACTACGAGCATTCCGAACTCCATAGCGTCCGACGGTAGCCTTCGCACAGCTCAGCAGTCAAATCCGGTCCCGAGGGCCGGTGCCCGGCGGCGTGAAATGATGTTGGGGTGGCTACAAGCTCGGAGGCTCAAACACCGGCCCAGTCCCCGGTGGTGATCAAGGTGTCGCCGATGGCACACCTGGCCGTCGGGTTCGTGACGCTCGGTCTGCTGGTGCCGGTGCTGGCGTGGCCACCGACCGCCCCGCTGCTTGTCATCCCGGTGGTGTTGTCGGCGTTGATCATCCGGCTGCGCACTGTCGCCGACGCTCAGGGCGTGACCGTTCGGACCCTGCTGGGCAGCCAGACGGTGCGCTGGGAAGACATCGACGGACTGCGCTTCCACCGCGGCTCCTGGGCACGCGCCTGCCTCAAAAATGGCAAAGAACTGCGATTGCCCGCGGTTACTTTCGCCACCCTGCCGCTGCTGACCGAGGCTAGCTCCGGGCGAGTTCCCAACCCATACCAATGAGCAGCGTTCAGCGCAGAGGTCAGCCGATCGGATTGACCCCGTTGAGTAGCACCCATACGCCGACACCGGCGGCGATGCCAGCGATCAGCGCCACGAACGACCCGATGAAGGGTCGATAGGCCCAGCCCCGGCCCGCGTCGAGGCCGTAGCGGCCGGGACCGGACAGGATGACCGCGGCAGCGACGACGATCAGGGTGATCTGGTACTCATGCCCATCCGGCAGGAAGTACGCGAAGGTGTGCGAGTGCGGTCGCACCGAGATGCTGGCGAGCAGACCGTTGAGCAGGAACGCCAGCGCGCCGGCGGCGGCCACCGGGGTGAACAATCCCAGCACCAGCAGCACCGCCGCGACGAGTTCGCCGCCGGCGCTCACGTAGGAGAGGACGTCCGCGTGTTGGTAGCCGACGTCGGACAGTGAGTTCTTGAACCCGCTCAAACCGGAGCCGCCCCACCAGCCGAACAGCTTCTGCAGCCCATGGGCGCCCAGCACCACTCCCAGCCCCACTCGCAAGATCAGCAAACCGAGGTGTTGGGTGCCGCGGCGGCCGACTGCACTTAGGTGCTCGTCGTCCTCACCGGACTCGATCTCAGCGGGCTCGACCGTTGCGTGCCGGCCCATCGGCTGCTGCGGCGGCGGCTGGACGTACGGCAGCGGCTCCTGCTGGTCGAGCAGGCTGTATGGCGAGCCGTTGGGGCCGGCCGACTGAGCCAGGTCCTGGTACGGGATGACGGTGGTGGTCCCAAAATCGCCGGGGTAGCCGACTGGCGTCAGATCATCCTCGGGATCGACCACCCTTGCGGAGGCGGGGTGTCCGGGCGCCGGCTCCGGGGGTTCACCCGGGCGCCGCCAAGGTGTGTCATTCGATTGACTGGGCACGTGTGCAAGGGTATGGGCTTTTAGGTCTGAATTGGGGATTTGAGCGGCGCTTTGGCGAGACATTCGGCGCTTAGGCCGCCAAACTGGCCCGGATTGGCTCCAAAACGTCCCAAAAGGGCGGCCACGCCGGGGTATACCGCCGACTTCGGCAGTACACCAAGTACATGCGTGTGGCGACGGTGGCCGCCATGTCCGTAGCCTGTCGATCATGCGAATACGGCGGTCGGTCCGGTGCGGACTCGCTGCGCTCTGCGCCGCAATGCTGGTCTCGAGCGGCTGCGCACGGTTCAACGACGCTCAGTCGCAGCCCTTCACCACCGCCCCCGAACTCAAGCCCCAGCCCAGCTCGACGCCTCCCCCGCCACCGCCGTTGCCGCCGACACCCTTCCCGAAAGCCTGCCCGGCCCCCGGGGTAATGCAAGGCTGCCTGGAGAGCACCAGCGGCCTGATCATGGGCGTCGACAGCAAATCCGGGTTGGTTGCCGAGCGCACCACCGGTGCGGTCAAGGAGATCTCGGTCAGCGCGGAGCCGAAGGTGAAGACGGTCATCCCCGTCGACCCGTCCGGGGATGGCGGCTTGATGGATATCGTGCTGTCACCGACGTACTCGCAAGACCGCCTGATGTACGCCTACATCAGTACGCCCACCGATAACCGGGTCATCCGGGTTGCCGACGGCGACATCCCGAAGGACATCCTGACCGGGATCCCCAAAGGGGCCGTCGGGAACACCGGAGCGTTGGTCTTCACCAGCCCCACCACGCTGGTCGTGCTGACCGGCGATGCGGGTAACCCGGCGATGGCGGCCGATCCCAAGTCGCTGGCCGGCAAGGTATTGCGTATTGAGCAACCCACCACCGTCGGCGAGGCGCCGCCGACGACGGCGCTGTCCGGAGTCGGCTCGGGCGGCGGGTTATGTATCGACCCCGTCGACGGTTCGTTGTATGTCGCCGATCGCACCCCCACCGCGGACCGGTTGCAGCGCATCACCAAGACCTCGGAGGTCTCCACGGTGTGGACGTGGCCGGATAAGCCCGGCGTGGCCGGCTGCGCGGCAATGGATGGGACGGTGCTGGTCAACCTGGTCAACACCAAATTGACGGTGGCGGTCCGGCTGGCGCCGTCAACGGGTGCGGTCACCGGCGAACCCGATGTCGTTCGTAAAGACACTCACGCGCACGCGTGGGCGCTGCGGATGTCGCCGGACGGAAACGTCTGGGGCGCAACCGTTAACAGGACTGCCGGCGACGCCGAGAAGCTCGACGACGTGGTGTTCCCGCTGTTCCCGCAGGGCGGCGGCTTCCCACGCAACAACGACGACAAGACCTAGCCGGGCGACGGTGCGGGCCGCCTGAGTCGATCAAAGCCCGCCAAGTGTGAACCTCAGGCCGCCGTATGGGCGCGTCGCGTCGCCTGGTGCACGTTGGCCCAACCGGGTGTCGGGCCCTTCGTCGTCGTCCGGGTCGATGTCATCGAAATCGGAGAGGTAAAGCAAATCCTCTGATTCCTCGGGAGCCCACGCGGCGACGGGCTCCAACAGGTTGCACACGTGATCGCCGATTTCGCTCCAATTCAGTGCCTTGGCGACGAACCACGCGGCCGCTTCGTCGAGGATCGGCATCCCAAAGGGGCCGGCACGCCAGGAGCAACGCCGGAATTTGTCGTGCTGATCGACGGTTGCATCGGTGAAGAGTTCGGCCAACCCATGGCCCCGCCGCGACAGTACGTGCACCGCAAGGTACTCGAATTGACTCGCCAGCCCGAGGCTGTGGCTGTTGTTGGGGATACCGACGAGAAATCGCGGGGGCCGCGCGCTGATTTGGGTGGCAAAGCTGACCAGACAACCCGATGGTTGGCCATCGGACTCGGTGGTCACGACGAACACCGGGTAGTCCAACATCGCCATGAACTGATCAAACGGTTCATCGTGCACACCAACATCATGCACCGCAGTCATGAGACAGCCCGTTCGAACGATCAGTCGACGAGTTCGCGCTGCGTCTAGCCGTGCCCGCAGGCGGCCAACACCAGCTCGCGCACCCGTCCTGCGTCTGCCTGCCCACGGGTGGCCTTCATCACGGCACCGACGATCGCGCCCGCGGCCGCTACCTTGCCCGCACGAATCTTTTCCGCCACATCGGGGTTAGCAGCCAACGCCTCGTCGACGGCAGCCTGCGTCACCGAGTCGTCGCGGACCATTGCCAAACCACGGCCGGCCATCACCTGCTCGGGCTCGCCTTCCCCGGCCAGCACACCCTCGACGACCTGGCGGGCCAGCTTGGTAGACAGCTTGCCTTCCTCGACCAGGGCCACCACCGCCGCGACCTGGGCGGGAGTGATGGCCAGCTCGTCCAGCGCGATGTTCGCCTCGTTGGCCTTCTGCATCAGGAAGTTTCCCCACCAGGCGCGCGCCTGCTCGCTGGGCGCGCCGTGTTCGACCGTCGCAGTGACCAATTCGATCGCGCCGGCGTTGACGAGATCCCGCATTACCTCGTCGGAGATGCCCCAGTCCTGCTGAATCCGCTTACGGCTCAACCACGGTAGTTCGGGAATCGTCTGCCGCAACTGCTCGACCAACTCGGCACTGGGCGCGACGGGCTCCAGGTCAGGCTCGGGGAAGTAACGATAATCCTGGGCCGTCTCCTTGCCGCGACCCGGGCTGGTGTATCCGGCCTCGTGAAAATGCCTGGTCTCCTGAGTGATCTGGCCGCCCGCGAGCAGGACGGCGGCCTGGCGTTGCATTTCATAACGGACGGCGACTTCAACGCTTTTCAGCGAGTTGACGTTCTTGGTCTCGGTCCGGGTGCCGAATTCAGCAGCCCCGGCCGGCTTCAGCGACACATTGGCATCGCATCGCATCGAGCCCTGATCCATCCGGACATCGGATACCCCTAAGGCGCGCAACAGATCTCGCAACGCTGTCACATAGGACCGGGCGATTTGCGGTGCTCGGTCGCCGGCTCCCTCGATGGGCTTGGTGACGATTTCAATCAGCGGCACGCCGGCACGGTTGTAATCGATCAACGAACCTGTGGCACCTGCGATCCGGCCCGTCTCACTACCGATGTGGGTCAGCTTCCCGGTGTCTTCTTCCATGTGTGCTCGCTCGACGTCCACGCGCCAGGTACTGCCGTCATCCAGTGGCACGTCGAGGTAGCCGTTGATAGCGATCGGCTCGTCGTACTGCGAAATCTGATAGTTCTTCGGCTGGTCGGGGTAGAAATAGTTCTTCCGGGCGAATCGGCACCACGGCACGATCTCGCAGTTCAGCGCCAGTCCGATCCGGATCGCCGACTCGACCGCGGCCCGGTTGAGGACCGGCAGCGAGCCCGGCAGGCCCAGACATACCGGGCACACCTGGGTGTTGGGCTCGGCGCCGAAGACGGTGGGGCACCCGCAGAACATCTTGGTCACGGTGGACAGCTCTACGTGCACCTCAAGGCCCAGTACTGGATCAAAGCGCGCCAGAACGTCCTCGTAAGGCAGCAGTTCAACCGTTGCGAGTGAGTGATCTTTAGTGGTCACGCGACTCGCACCCCATCTCGGGGTTGTTCCCCGGCTGGGTAGCCGGTTCCCTTCCGCGCTTCACAGCCACCAGCCCGGCCACGCCGGGTCTTACGGTCGGCTCCACGCTTGACGGCGGCCGCAACTGGGCCGACGGCGGTGGATGGTTCCTCCCACCGCGCGAGGTTAATCGCGGCGTTGTCATCACGCTGATGCGCTACCCGCACACCACCGATGCACTCAGCCCACGCCGCCAAATTCATACTTCTGTTCTTACAGCACACCACCGACAACTACCGACCACTCAACCCGCAACAGGTGGCAACCCCGGCAGCAACACTCATGAGTTTGATCATAATGGCGATCGCGAGGCCGGCATGGCCGACCGCTGCGGGTCGCCACCATCGAACCTAGCGACGCAGGCGAACCAGCTGCTGCTTACCCGAAGAAGGCGGCGGCGTCGTCGTAGCGGGAGTCCGGCACCAGCTTGAGGTGGCGCGTCGCATCCGCCAGCGATACCCGGCCGATCTCCTGGCCGCGCAGCGACACCATCTGGCCGTACTCGCCCGCGTGCGCGGCGTCGGCGGCGTTGATCCCGAACCGGGTGGCCAGCACGCGGTCGTAGGCCGTCGGGGTACCACCCCGCTGAATGTGGCCCAGCACGGTCACCCGAACCTCTTTGTTGATCCGCTTTTCCACCTCATAGGCCAGCTGCGCACCCACACCGGTAAAGCGCTCATGGCCAAACTCGTCGATACCGCCCTCGCGCAACGCAATCGATCCCGGGATCGGCTTGGCGCCTTCGGCGACCACGCAGATGAAGTGCGAATCCCCACGCTGGAAACGCCTTTTGACGAGGCGGCACACCTCCTCGATATCGAAGGGCTGTTCGGGAATCAGTGTCATGTGCGCGCCAGAAGCCAGTCCGGCGTTCAATGCGATCCAGCCGGCGTGCCTGCCCATCACTTCCACCAGCATCACCCGCTGGTGGGATTCGGCGGTGCTGTGCAACCGGTCGATGGCGTCGGTCGCCACCATCAACGCGGTATCGTGGCCGAAAGTCACGTCGGTGCAGTCGATGTCATTGTCGATGGTTTTCGGCACGCCCACCACGGGAACGTTCTCTTCTGACAGCCAGTGTGCCGCCGTCAGGGTGCCTTCACCGCCGATGGGGATGAGTACGTCGATGCCGTTGTCGTCCAGCGTCTGCTTGATCTGGTCCAGTCCGGCCCGCAGCTTGTCGGGGTGCACTCGGGCGGTGCCCAGTACGGTCCCGCCCTTGAGTAGCAGCCGGTCGTTGCGGTCGTCGTTTTTCAGCTGCATTCGCCGGTTCTCCAACAACCCACGCCAGCCGTCCTGGAATCCGACCACCGACGAGCCGTACCGGGCGTCGCAGGTGCGCACCACCGCCCGGATGACGGCGTTGAGCCCGGGGCAGTCGCCGCCTCCTGTCAGAACTCCGATCCGCATGCTCTTATCTTGCCTCTGCGGCCACCAGAACGCGCGAGCAGCCTTAGATGGCCGACGGCAGCGGGCCGCGGGCGGCCTCGTAGGCAGCGCCCACCCGGTATAACCGGTCGTCAGCAAGTGCCGGTGCCATAATCTGGAGCCCCACCGGCAGTTGGTCGTCCGGGGACAATCCCGAAGGCACCGACATGCCGCAATGGCCGGCCAGGTTCAGCGGCAGCGTGCAGAGGTCGAACAGGTACATCGCCAGTGGGTCGTCGACCTTTTCACCCAGCGGGAACGCGGTGGTCGGCGTCGCCGGCGACACCAGCACGTCGACCGATCGATAGGCTTCGTCGAGGTCGCGGGCGATCAACGTGCGCACCTTCTGCGCCTGGTTGTAATAGGCGTCGTAATAGCCCGCCGACAGCGCGTAAGCGCCGATCATGATGCGCCGCTTGACCTCCGGCCCGAAGCCGGCAGCCCGGGTAAGCGCCATGACCTCCTCGGCGCTGTGGGTGCCGTCGTCGCCGACCCGCATGCCGTAACGCATAGCGTCGAAGCGAGCCAGGTTGCTCGAGACCTCCGACGGCAGAATCAAGTAGTAGGCGGGCAGTGCGTATTCGAAATGCGGGCAGTCGACCTCGCTTACCTCAGCACCCAGCGCGGTCAACTGCTCAACCGCGGCTTGGAACGATGCCAGCACCCCCGGCTGGTAGCCCTCGCCACGTAGTTGCTTGACCACTCCGACCCGCACACCGCGCAGATCACCCACCGCGCCCGCTTTGGCGGCGCCGACGACGTCGGGAACCCGTACGTTCAGGGACGTGGAGTCGTGGGCGTCGTGGCCGGCGATCACCTGATGCAGCAGCGCAGTGTCCAACACGGTCCGCGCACACGGGCCGCCCTGATCCAATGACGAAGCGCACGCCACCAACCCGTAGCGCGACACCGTGCCGTAGGTCGGTTTGACACCGACAGTCGCGGTCAACGCGGCCGGCTGACGGATAGAGCCGCCGGTGTCGGATCCGATGGCCAGTGGTGCTTGGAACGCAGCCAAGGCGGCAGCGCTCCCGCCACCCGAGCCACCGGGCACCCGGTCGACGTTCCACGGGTTGCGGGTGGGGCCGTAGGCGGAGTTCTCCGTCGACGAACCCATTGCGAACTCGTCCATGTTGGTCTTGCCCAGTATCGGAATGCCGGCCGCACGCAGCCGCGCGGTGAGCGTGGCGTCATAGGGCGAGCGCCAGCCCTGCAGAATCTTGGACCCGCAGGTGGTCGGCATGTCAGTGGCGGTGAACACGTCCTTGAGCGCCAGCGGCACGCCGGCCAGCGCCGACGGCAGCGCTTGCCCGGCGGCCAGCGCCTTGTCGACGGCCGCCGCCGCGGATAGTGCCTCGTCGGCTGCCACGTACAGGAAGGCGTGGTATCTGTCATCGGTTGCCTCGATCTGGTCCAGGCAGGCCTGGGTGACCTCGGTGGACGACAGCTCCTTGGCGGCGATCTTGGCGGCCAGTGTCGCGGCGGAGAGGCGGACGACTTCGTTCAATGGCGGAGTCACTGGCTCTCCCCCAGGATTTGTGGGACGGCGAAGCGGCCTTCGACGGCTACGGGCGCCGCGGCCAGCGCCTCCTGCTGGGTCAGGCACGGGGTCGCCTCGTCCGGGCGCGTGACATCGACGTCTTTACGGACGTCACTGAGCGGGTTGTCGGTCGCTTCGACACCGGTGACATCGACCGCCTGGATCAGGCTGACGTGGGTCAGGATGGCGTCAAGTTGGCCGGCAAAGCTGTCCAACTCGGTATCGGTCAACGCCAGCCGGGCCAGCCGGGCCAGGTGCGCAACCTCGTCGCGGGAGATCTGGGACACGAGCGAAAAGCCTAGCCCGGCGACCCGGATCGGATGGGGTGGGCCGCTGAGGAGCCGGGCAATCAGACCTAGCCGAGTCCAGGAATCACCCCAGCCACGAGCGTGAAGCTGGCTTCACGCTCGTGGCCCACCGCGCAGCTGGCTGCACATTCGTCGGCAAGCGCCAGCCAGAGCGAGGCCAGCCGAAATGCCGTGAGCGCAACCCTGTGTAACAGTGTTGGCCGTGCCGTCGTATCTGTTGCGCATCCAGCTGGTCGACCGCCCAGGCAGCCTGGGCTCGTTGGCCGTTGCGCTGGGTTCGGTGGGCGCCGACATTCTGTCGCTCGACGTGGTGGAGCGCAGCGCCGGCTCCGCGATAGACGACCTGGTCATCGAATTGCCCCCGGGAGCGATGCCCGACACCTTGATCACCGCCGCGGAATCCCTGCCCGGGGTCCGGGTCGACAGCGTGCGCCCGCATACCGGTCTATTGGAAGCGCACCGCGAGCTGGAGCTGCTGGACCGTGTCGCCGCGGCCGAGGACAAGGAAGCGAAACTGCGGGTCCTGGTCAATGAGACACCCAGGGTGCTGCGCGTGAGTTGGTGCACGGTGTTGCGCAATTCGCAGGGAGATCTGCAGCACCTCGCAGCCAGTCCGGGTGTGCCCGAGACCCGCGTGGACTCGGCACCCTGGTTTCCCATTGAGCAGGCCACGACGTTGGACACCAACGCCGCTTGGGTTCCCCAGGCCTGGCGCGATATGGACACCACAATCGTCGCGGCGCCGTTGGGCGACCCGGACACCGCGGTGGTGCTGGGCCGTCCAGGCCCGGATTTTCGGCCTTCGGAGGTGGCCCGGCTGGGCTATCTCGCCGGAATCGTGGCCACCATGCTGCGCTGAGCGCGCGCGGCTGGCCTCACTCGGCGGGCTCCTCTGCAGGCGGCGGTGGTCCCTCCTCGAGCAGCCGGCGGAAACCGTCCTCGTCCAGAATCGGCACGCCCAGTTCAACCGCTTTGTCGTATTTGGAGCCCGGTGAGTCTCCCGCGACGACGTAGTCGGTCTTTTTCGACACCGACCCCGACGCCTTGCCGCCGCGGGCCAGGATCGCCTCCTTGGCGTCATCGCGGGAAAAGCCGTTCAGCGATCCGGTGACCACGATGGTCAGCCCGACCAGGGTGCGCGGCACGCCCGCGTCGCGCTCGTCGGCCATCCGCACTCCGGCCGCCTGCCACTTGCGCACGATCGCCCGGTGCCAATCGACGGTGAACCACTCGGCGACCGCATCGGCAATGGTCGCTCCCACCCCGTCGACCGCGGCCAACTGCTCGGTGGACGCCTCCTCGATCGTTTCGAGGCTGCCGAACTCGGTGGCCAGAGCGCGGGCCGCCGTCGGCCCAACATGCCGGATCGACAGCGCCACGAGCATCCGCCACAACGGCGCCGACTTGGCCTTGTCGAGGTTGACCAGCAGCCTCTTGCCGTTGGCCGACAACGTGCCGCCTTTGGTGGTGAACAGCTCGGTGCGCAACAGGTCGTCCTCGGTGAGCGAAAACAAGTCGCCCTCGTCGGTGATCACCCCGGCCTGCAGCAGCGCGACGGCCGCCTCGTAGCCCAACGCTTCGATGTCGAACGCCCCTCGGCCGGCGACATGAAACACCCGCTCCCGCAACTGCGCCGGGCAGGACCGGGCATTGGGGCAACGGATGTCGGCATCGCCCTCCTTAGCCGGCGCCAGCTCGGTGCCGCACTCGGGACAGTTTGTGGGCATGACGAATTCGCGTTCTGAGCCGTCGCGCAGATCGACGATCGGACCCAGCACTTCGGGGATCACGTCGCCCGCCTTACGGATCACGACGGTGTCGCCGATTAGCACCCCTTTGCGCTTGACCTCGGCGGCGTTGTGCAACGTTGCCAGTCCCACTGTCGACCCCGAGACCTTGACCGGCGTCATGAACGCGAACGGCGTGACGCGTCCCGTCCGGCCGACGTTGACCCGGATGTCGAGCAGCTTGGTCTGCACTTCCTGGGGCGGGTACTTGTACGCGATCGCCCACCGCGGTGCCCGCGAGGTGGATCCCAGCCTGCGTTGCAGTGCAACGTCGTCGACTTTGACGACGACACCGTCGATTTCGTGGGAGACGTCGTGGCGGTGCTCACCCCAGTAGGCGATGCGGTCCAGCGCGCCGGCCACGTGTTTCACCCGGGTGGTGTGTTCGGAAACCGGCAGCCCCCAGGCCCGCAGTGCCAGATACGCGTCGTGCAGCGTCGCCGGTCGAAAACCTTCGATGTGTCCCAGCCCGTGGCAGATCATTCGTAGCTTGCGGCGCGCGGTGACCGCCGGGTCCTTCTGTCGAAGCGAACCCGCGGCGCTGTTGCGTGGGTTGGCGAACGGCGCCTTGCCGTCTTCGACCAGCGCGGCATTGAGCGCTTCGAAATCGGCGACCCGGAAGAACACCTCACCGCGGACCTCGATGACAGCGGGAATTGGATACTTCTTGCTGGCCGTCAGCCGCTCGGGGACCTCGTCGATGGTGCGCGCGTTCAGCGTGACGTCCTCGCCGGTGCGGCCGTCGCCGCGGGTTGCCGCCCGCGCCAGCCGACCATCGCGGTAGACCAAAGCCAGCGCGACACCGTCGATCTTGAGCTCACACAGATAAGGCACGTCACCTCCGACCTCGGCGCGGATGCGCGCCGCCCACACGTCGAATTCCTCGGTGCTGAACACGTTGTCCAGGCTGAGCATCCGTTCCAGATGGTCGGCCGACGTGAAATCAGTTGCGAAGCCTGCACCGCCGACGAGTTGGGTGGGCGAATCGGGGGTGCGCAGCTCCGGATACTGCTCCTCGAGCGCGGCGAGCCGACGCAACATTTCGTCGAATTCGGCATCGGAGATGATCGGCGCATCGCGCACGTAGTAGCGGAACTGGTGTTCGCGCACCTCGTCTGCCAATTCACTCCACTGCCGCCGAACCTCGGGCGGAACGGGGTCAGCGTCGGGCGAACTCACCTTGGCAGGCTATCGGAGGGCACCGACATCATCGTTCTGCGCCGGCTCAGATGGCGTCGGGATCCTGGGCGAACGCCTCGGCCGCCGTGCGGGCAAGCCCGATCGCGGTGCGGGCCCACTGCGGCGTCGCTGCGGCTAGACCACATGCGGGGGTCACCCCGACGCGGTCACGCAGAGCCGACCGGCCGAAACCCAGCCGGTCGGTCACAGCGACAATCGCGGCGGCGACTTCTTCGACAGACGGCCGTTTCTCCGGAGCGGTCGCGGGGACCACACCCAGTACGACGGTGCGACCCGACTCGACGAATTCCGCGATGCTCTCCAAATCCTCGGCGCGCAAGGTGCCGGCATCCACCGATACCCCGCTGATACCGCTGCGCTGCAACAATTTCCACGGCAAATCCGGAGCGCAACTGTGCAGCAACACCTCGGCTCCGGCGGCCGCGACGCAGGTGTCGATCAGTGCGCCGGCCACCGTTTCGTCGAGCGGGGCGACCGGGGACAGCGAGGTTACCCCGGTCAGCATTCCACCCAGTGCCGCTGACAGCGACGGCTCGTCGAACTGCACCACTACCGGCGTGTCGAGTCGCCGGGCCAGCGTCGCGCGGTGCGCGCCAACCCCTTCGGCCAGCGACGCCGCAAGATCACGCAGCGCACCGGGATCGGTGATCGCCCGGTGGCCGTTGGAAAGCTCGAGGCCCGCGGCCAGCGTGATCGGCCCGGGCGCCTGCACCTTGACCACGCGTCCTCCGCCACGCAGGCCCGCGGTCTCCCAGGCTTCTTCCAGGGCGTCCATGTCCTCGTCGAGCATGCTGACGGCCCTGCGGGTCACCGCGCCGGGCCGCCCCACAATCCGGTAGCCCCGTGGCACCGTGTCGATGGCTACATCGATCAGCAGCGCACCGGCCCGCCCGAGCATGTCGGCGCCCACTCCTCTGGCGGGCAGCTCGACGATGTGGGCCAACGCATCCGCCAACTCGCCGACGACAACCTCGGCGGCCTGACGCGCTGTCGTGCCCGGCCACGATCCGACGCCGCTGCCCTTCGCGAGAACGCTGGCGAGAACACTCATCCGGCAACCGTATTCGACGTCACACCGCACGGCGGTCACCAGGTGTGTTTGCCGCGGGAATGCGCGGGTATTTTCGAAGGAAGAAGGGTGCGAACCGTGTGGCCGACGGCGAGGTTTATGCGGCCGCTGCTGTTTTGCAGCGCGGTTGTGCTGATGGCGGCTTGCACCCGGGTGGTGGGCGGTGTTGCCGTCCCCGCGTTCGGCATCCCGCCAAGGCAAGGCGTCAATGGAGTCAAGGTCGACGAGATCCTGTTGGATCAGTCGCGCATGCGCGCCATCACCGGCGGCGGCGAGCACCTGACGATCATCCCCTCGATGGACGGCGATTCCCCGGTGGACATCGAAGCGCTCGCGCAGGGTGCACCGCGGGCGTGCCGATTCGTCTACGCAGAGACCGCTACCTTCGGGCCCGATATCGCGGAGTTCCACAAGACCAGCTTCCAGAACCCGCCCGACGGCGGGCTGATCTCCGAGGGCGCGGCGTCCTATCGAGATGTCGCCACCGCGAGGGGCGCCTTCGGGGCCCTGGTGTCTACCGTCGGGGACTGCGCGACGAGTGAGCAGGGCGAGTTGTACGTCGGTGAGTGGAACGCCGACGCCAACTCGCTGCAGGTGCGGCCCGGCGGGTGCGGACGTGACTACCGGGTTGCGTCGCTGGCCCTGCTGGAAGTGACCTTCTGCGGCTTTCCGCCATCGGTGTCCAACATCGTGATGACGAACATCGCCGCAAATATTCCGAGTTAGCCCCGGGTTGGATTACCGCGACGTGCCCGCGATGGTGGCACTGCCGATCACTTCGTCGCCGTCGACGTCCGGACGGTACAGCACCAAAGTCTGGCCGCGCGCCACACCGCGCAGCGGAGTACGCAGTCGCACGGAAAGCTCGTCGCCAATCAATTCGGCGACCGCATCCGCGGTTTCACCGTGCGCACGCACCTGTACCGCGCACTCCACCGGACCCGACGGCGCGGCTCCCGCGGTGAAGACCGGCGCCCGTCCCGTCAGCTCGCGCACATCGAGGTCGGCCGCTTCGCCCACCCGGACGGTCGCGGTGTCGGCATCGATCGACGTGACGTAGCGGGGTGTGCCATCGGGCCCCGGGCCGGCGATTCCCAGGCCTTTGCGCTGACCGATGGTGAAACCGTGCACCCCGTCATGCTGGGCCAGCACTGCGCCGTTCGAGTCGACCACGGTCCCCCGCCGGACCGCGATGCGCTCGCCCAGAAATGCGCGAGTGTTCCCGGACGGTATGAAGCAGATGTCGTGGCTGTCAGGCTTTTCGGCAACTGCCAGGCCGCGACGAGCCGCCTCCGCACGGATCTGTGGCTTAGGGGTGTCGCCGATCGGGAACGTCGCGTGCCGTAGCTGATCCGCCGTCAGCACGGCCAGCACGTAAGACTGGTCCTTGTCTGGGTCAATGGCGCGGCGCAGCCGCCCACCGGACAGCCGGGCATAGTGGCCGGTGGCCACCGTATCGAAACCCAATGCCAAAGCCCGACCGGACAGCGCCGAAAACTTGATTCGCTGGTTACACCGGACGCAAGGGTTGGGGGTTTCTCCGCGTGCGTAGGACGACACGAAATCGTCGATCACGTCTTCGGCGAACCTCACCGCGAAATCCA
>Ga0224557_1000781_pt1 | contig 33988 bp, 29 predicted proteins | sample 714S31014metaG_FD_180677 | JGI IMG/M metagenome (GOLD analysis project Ga0224557, IMG submission 180677) | Peat soil microbial communities from Stordalen Mire, Sweden - 717 S3 10-14 | ecosystem: Environmental > Terrestrial > Soil > Wetlands > Peat | place: Sweden: Norrbotten County, Stordalen... | reverse complement strand
GCAATCGCTCGCCTCCGGCGAGGGTTGGTTCTGTACCCGGGTTCGGCCGCAATCACAACGTGGCAGCGACGAGAAAGGGTTTCTGGCCTGGAGCGAGCGGCGCGATCGAGGTTTTGGTGCGCTTCAGGGATGGAGTAGACAGGAACCTCGGGGTCCCAGCGGTGGATTACTTGAACGTTGGGCTGCGGGATTACGCGAACGTCGACATTCCGAATCAAAAGGTGACGGCTATCGGTCCTGCGGTCACCAAGGGCAGGGTGCGGGACGGCCCGGCGGAGAGGTCGATTTCGCCAAGGGTCACGCGCCGCTGGGAGGCGTCGTCGTATGTGCGCACCGTATACGCCGGCGAGTCGTTGAGTTCGGAGACCGAGCTGAAGGCCGTATAGTCACCGAGCCCGGCCGCCTCTTCAGCCGTGAGCCCTTCGGGAACCGCATCACGGATCACGCCCTTGGTGATGTCGAAGCTGCTGAGGAGATGCATGACGGTGCAGATGCCGTCCGCCGCGGTGGCGGGCGTCCGAGCCGAAGCCGCGAACGCCACCGCCCGCACGAAGCGCGACGGTGGGGTGAAGTCGCCCGGCAGCCCGAGCATGCCCGTGCCCTGACCCAGCGGCGAGATCGCCTCGCCGTCGAGCGACAGTGCCGGCACGTCCATTGCCGTCTGGTTCACGTAGTTGCGGAGATTGGTCAGGTGCCAGTCGAACGGTGGGCTGTTGGTGGCTACACCGATGGGGTTGTCGTGGACGTGTCGCGCACCGCCAACCCACTCCACCACTGCGGCAGCACCGCCACGGTCATGGAGGATGAGGTGCAGCGGCGGGACGCCGATGACTGGGATCGGTGCCGGCCACACCACGATGGACTCGACAGCGGAGACGGCTTCGGGAACCGAGGCGCAGGTGGCAAGGATGTATGACGCCACGTCGAGGGGAGCGAGCAGGCGGTCGTTCGGGACGTCCTCGGGACTCTCGTACTCGGCGAATCCCGGAAGGTACAGAAGGCCGGCGTAGAGCCCCGCCTCGTTGACGCCATCCGGAACGCCGGACTGCGCCGGAACGGTCTGTCCGAACGACGTGGTTTGTCCATTGCCGATGCCCACGTAGCCGTGGGACCCCACCCACGCCAGTCCCTCACCGTTTGGCGCCGTGCTCGCCTGCCTGACCCCTCGGGGCACGGCGCGCCACTCCCAGTTCACCGGGAGGGCGTACTCCATGGTGCGGCCGATCAGCACGGTGCCGTCCGAGGCCTTTACCCGCAAGGTGGTGCACATGACGTATCCCTTCGTAGCAGATCTGTCGAAGCCGCGGGACCGACGAGCCTCTCGACCGAAATCCGGTTGCCGCTCAACCGCGTTCGGCACACATCCTCGCCTGGGGGCTCGGGCCTCGTCGAGACCGCTAGTTGTGCTGCAGTTCGATCGCACAGGCTCAATGGCGAGGATTCCAGTCGAAGGCGGCTTGGGGCCTACCAGACAGAGCACAGCTCGGTAGCGCGCGAGAATCGTAACCCCGCTCGGTTCGCTGCCGTGCCGTGCATGCATCCTCTGCGGACACTGGGACACGGACCTGATGAATGAGCGGGTCAGTGCCGGATGCCGTTCCCCATAGGGGACGTCCGGCTGATCCGCCGACGCCAGGCGGCATATCGCTCTATCGAGACCGGATAGGTGCCGGCTTGCCGGCCATCCCGCTCGGCGCCCGGAACTAGTGGCTCGACACAAGTTCATTACCTGAAGTTCGCGCACCGTTTACCCAGCAGTGGTTGGCTACTCAGGTGACAGACGACCCGACATTGGGAGGTCGCGAACCGGTCAGATCTGAAGACTGGGTCCTTGAGCGCGCCGACCATGGGACGTTGGGGCTGCATCTCCGGCTCATCGATATTGGTGCGTTGCCGCAAGCTGAATACCCGCTGTCCCTGGGTATCGCACCTACGCGCGCTGACGTCGCGCGTGCAATTGCTGATCACACACCGAGGCACGTTGCTTACGACCTCGCCCGGAAAATTCCGGACGAATGGGTATCGCATCGACCACCTGGATACTAGATCCGGGCTCGTAGCCTGCACCCGACCCTCGCAGACTCCCGTTTCAGGGGCACAGGTGTGATCTGGTCAGGTGACGCCAGCCTCAAGCCCGAGCGCCGATTTGCCGATGCCTCTCCGGCTGCCGGGTCTGTCGAGCAGCACCTTCCGCCAAGAGGTTGCTCCGGACCCATATCTGTTCTGACGCCGCCACGTTTCGGGATCCCCTTGTGACGACGGATCGCAACCGTTCACACGCCCGTAGGTCGTTGGCTCCCCGGGAGCAGGGCATCCGAGGCACCCGAGACAACGTCGACAAAGCGCCAGCCTGGCGTGCGCTAGGCAGAATCCGCCGCGAGCAGTTGCTCGGACAGCAGTTCCAGCGCCTGGCGTGCGTAGCCACGCCACATCAGGGTGATCAGGGGCATGACGTATGCACCAAGACCTTTTGGGTGCAGGGTCCATCGCCAGGTAATCAAGGTGCCTGTGCCCTGCGTTGCGAACTCCCAGCGTCCGTCGATGCTGTCGACCAATGGCCGCATCGGGCCGGAGATGTCGCTCAGGAGATAGCTGAACGAGTGCGGGGCATCGACTTCAGTTAGTAGCTCGCGCATCGTTCCGCCGTCAGTGGTGACGACTGTGCGCGTCTGTCCGACCTGACCCCAGACCCCGTCCTGTCCGCGGACCTCTTTGATTGGCGGCAGGAGGCCGTAGCGCCGGGAGAAGATCGCGGTTAGCGGCATCGGCAACGTCACGTCGAAGGCTTGCTGGAGTCCGATCGGGATCGCACGCGACTGCTCGACAGTGATCGTGGCCATTACGCGAGGCTAGCGTCGGGTGCCCGGCGATGGATCCGCCTACGGTCAGCCAAGTCGTGGGCTCTGACTGCTAGCCGGACGTGATCAAGCGGGGTTTTGTGCCTCGCCAATCTCAGCCCCTGCGGCCTCCGGCGAACGTCATGTGCGCCGGAGAAGTCCATCCGGCGGGGCTTGGTGGTTGCAAAAGTTGCATGCGCCCCTACCAGGCACATGTGGGCGTGTGGATATGGTCCATGGACGTTCCTGGTTCCCTTTGACAGTTCAATGCGATGAGGATCGATCTTCAATGCGATGAGGATCGATCTGCTGAATGACCAGGTGCCACCTCGATGACTCCGATTGAGTGTCCTCCAGGATTCCGAGAGCGTCGAGCGACCTGCAGGAGCTCCGCAGTTGAACCATCATTGACTTTCATTAGACATCGTATAAGTATAGCGATCAATGAGCAATCTCTCCGAGCCCGCTGACTGGCGGGAAGGTCGACGACGCTCGGCGCGAGATGCGATTGTCCGAGCAGCCTGGACACTGGTGGACGAGGAAGGTCTTGCGGGCTTGTCTCTTCGCGATTTGGCCCGCCGGGCAGGAATCACTACGCCAACGGTGTACGCCTACTTCGAGTCGAAGAGCGCCATCTACGACGCCATGTTCGGCCAGGCTGCCACCGAGTTCGCCGACAGGATGGCCAAACCAATCGACGGCGACGAGCCTCACGAGATCCTGGCAGCGTATGCGCGCCGCTTCGTGGAGTTCTGTACGAGTGATCCCGCGCGCTACCAACTGCTCTTTCAACGGACACTCCCAGGATTCGAACCGTCACCAGAGGCGTATGCGCCAGCGATCTGTGCCCTAGCCAATGCCCATGAGCTGCTTGCCCTCCATGGCATCACCGAAGCGCGCCACATTGACCTGTGGACTGCGCTGATCACAGGTCTGGTTGACCAGCAGATCTCGAATGATCCCGGTGGGGATCGGTGGACCGGTCTGGTCGAAGAGTCGGTGACCATGTTGCTCGCCCACTCCCAGTCGCACCGAATGGCCCGGAAGCCTTCATCCCGACCGACCCGAACCAAAGGACCCCGATCATGACCATGACGACCATCGACGTGACGGCGCTCGAACCACTGACCCATCACGAAGCCATGAACCTGCAACAGCATGAGCTGGAATGCACGCTGCGAATGCTCCGGTCGCTGGACGGCGAAGCGTGGTCGAGCCCGACCGACTGCCCGGCGTGGGACATTCGTGCGATGTACCAACACGTGCTGGGTGCATGCGAAGCCGGCGCGTCCATGCGCGAGAACATCCACCAACTTCGCCGGGGACGGGCGTACCGGAAGCAGCATGGTGGTCCCCTCGAAGCTGCACTGTCAGAAGTACAGGTGCGTGAGCGCGCTGACCTCAGCCCCGCCCAGGTCGTCAAGCGGCTGGCGACGATCGCACCGAAGACGGTGCGGGGACGCAGTCGCACACCGGCGCTCGTACGTAATCACGCCAAGATGGCTGTCGATGGCCCGGTGCACGAGACCTGGAGGCTCGGGTATCTCATCGACACCATCTACCTGCGGGATCTTTGGATGCACCGCGTTGATTCGGCCCATGCACTCGGCCAGCCGTTGGAGCTCAGTGCAGACCACGACGGTCGCATCGTGGCCGACGTAGTGGCGGAATGGGCACTTCGCCACGGCCAACCGTTCGTGCTCGAACTCGCCGGTCCAGTCGGCGCGACGTACGTGAGTGATCCGGACGCCTCGGCGGCCGAGCACGACTCCCTCGACGCCGTCGAGTTCTGCCGCACACTTGCCGGGCGTGTACCGGCAACTGGCCTGCTGGCCACCGTCGTCCCGTTCTGACCCAGATTCCCGATCGCCTCTCAAGGAGAAGTGCTATGGAAACTCGCATCGACGAGGTCGCCGACCGCATCTTCCGCCTCTCGACGTTCGTCCCCGACATCGGACCAACGGGCTTCACGTTCAACCAGTACCTCATCAATGACGAGGAGCCGTTGCTGTTCCATACCGGACCCCGTGCCATGTTTCCCCTCGTGTCCGAAGCCATCGCCACAGTGACCTCGCTTGATCGACTTCGCTGGATCACGTTCGGCCACGTCGAGGCGGACGAGTGCGGATCAATGAACGAGTTGCTTGCGGCGGCACCCAACGCCAAGGTGGCCCACGGGACCCTCGGTTGCATGGTGTCGATCAATGACCTGGCCGATCGTCAGCCAATGCCGCTTGCCGACGGTGAGGTCGTCGAGTTGGGCGACCACCGGGTCCGCCATATCGACACACCCCATGTCCCCCATGGTTGGGAGGCGAGACTGCTGTTCGAAGAAACCACCAATACGCTGTTCTGTGGCGACTTGTTCACTCAACTCGGTGATCCGCCCGCCATCTCGACCGAAGACATTGTTGGACCTGCTTCGCAGGCCGAGGACATCTTCGGCTATTCCACCCTGAGTCCAAAGACGGGGCCTACGATCCGGAGTCTCGCCGACCTCGATCCCACCACATTGGCGGTGATGCACGGCTCATGCTTCGCCGGTGACGGGGCCATGGCGCTTCTGACGCTCGCTGATGAATACGATGCTCGTATCGCTGCAGCCAGCGCATAGTGAGGACCTGCCAAACAAGGCCCGAAGCTTGCGGGCAGCGACCGTACGCCGGGCTTGCGCAAACCCCCGCTGAACCGTTCTGGTCAGCCAGTCTCAGAATCCAGGTGCATCCATGAGCATTACGACCGTCACTCGATTTCACGCTGCTGAAGGCCAAGAGGCGACGCTTCTCGAGCTGCAGTCCGAAGGGCGACAGCGGATGCTGGCTGCCGAGGGCTGCGAGTCATTCGACATCCTCCAAGATCAGGCCGATCCGCGATCCTCTGCCTTCCTCCAAACTTGGTCATCGCGCGAAGCACACGATGCCGCATTTGGTGAGTTGATCATGGCGAGCGGTCATCTGGAGAAGGTCCTTGCAGCTCTCGACGAGGGAGTCGTGCAGACCTTCTACGACGTGGTCTCCTGACTCGGACTGCCTGCCCCCGACACCGGCTCAGGGCCTCGGCTGCTTCCTCGGGAGGGTTGGATCTACTGGGAACCGGTCGGAGACCCAGGTTGCGGGACAACGAGGAGCGTCTGCATGGCGCTACCGATGGCACCATCACTGTCGAACAGTTCGATATTCACCAGTCCAGTGCCGTCGTTACCGATGGTCGTGCGGGCGGAAAGGCAGATCCACTCCCCCGTGGGGTCACGAAAGAGAGCCACCGACAGGTCCACATTCATGAAGAGATACTCCGCTGGGTTCAAAGCGACACTGATTCCACTCCCCGAATCTGCAACCACCAGCGTGCGACTGAGGGGCGAGGTCTCCTCGCCGGCGACGAGCGGTACCCGCTGGCGGATCCAAACCGTCCCTGCGCCAACACCTTCGCTGACAGGGCGTCCTTCGACTGCAGAGAGGTATCCGTCGAAGTGGCCCCCCGGGTAGTCCGGAGTCCACGTACCCGACTCAGGAAGCGGAGGCACCTGGTCGGGCGGGGGTGCGCCTTCGAGCAGCTCAGGTTGGCCAGAAAGCGTCGCCAGGCGCCAGAGCGACGCGCGGGCCACTAGACGTCCGTTTGCCGACAGCTCGGCGCCGACCTCTTGGATGCGCCGCCCCGGACGAATGGTTCTCGCGACCACTTCGAGAGGGGCTACGGGGATTGGACCGAGCACATCCACGGTGATCCGAGCGGCTCGGAGCTCAGGTGCCGGTTCATGTCGCTCCAGGACATGGGCCAAGAGCGCCGCCGGTGGACCGCCATGTTGCAGCTCTTCGGACCACGGGCCTGCGGTCGCCGGCGTGCTCTCGAACCGGCCGGCGCCAGATGGAATGTAGAACGCCTCATGCATCAGGTGGCCATCTTGACAGAGCCTCCAGGTTTCCCGAGCCGATGCGCCGGTATCAGGGGGGTGGCTCCCGATCGTCACATTGACCTGCCGAATGGATTTGCCAGAACAGGAAGGGAGGCTCGCCGTCGCGCGTGCCGCTCTCTTCCTGACGGACGCTCCGAGCGCCACGTGAATGTTCGACCCTGCCCGAGATCGCCGGCTGTGGGTGCGCTATCCAACGATGAGTGCTTGCCAACTGCGAACTTCCACGAATCGCCAAATCGGGGATGGAGCGTGGGTGTGTTCTGCCACGCGTTCTGTGCGGATGCCCGTGTCTTGGGCCACCCAGACTGGCTTCTCGGTGCGAGGCGTCTGTCCTTGTGTTCCGTCACCCATGGAAGCACACTACGTATGGGAAACGCCGACCTCGCATGCCGCGACGGCGCGGGCCACTAGAAGCGGAGCAAGATCGACCATGGATTACCTTTTCGAGACGGGCACGCCGATCACCGAGGAAGAGGCGCTTGCGCAGGTTGCCGATCTGGGCCTCCACGGCTTGGCCTTCGACCAGGACCTGCAAGAAGATGAACCGCTGCACAGGCACGAGTTCGATTCGGTCAACTTCGTGATCTCGGGAACGGGCAGTTTCGCTGACGAGCACGGGAACGTGACCCACGTTGGTCCCGGGTGCCGCCTTCAGGCTCCGGCCGGCTGGCTGCACCGCAACCTGGCGGGCCCTGCGTACCGGGTCGTCCTCGGCACCAACCTCCCCGGTGATCAGTGGACTGCACCGATCAACAAGGACCCAGCCGAACGGCCCACGTCCCTGGCGATCTGACGGAGCCGACTGCCCCCGATCGGTTCGCGGCGTGCCAAACGATGTCCGATCGAAAGGGTGCTTGCTGTCCGCAAGCGCTCGGTACTGGCCTTCGATCGATCCCAGGTCCTGAGCGCACCAAGAGACGGAGCCTGCGGGTTTCCACGATCGACTGACGGGAGTCAACGCCACGTCCCGCAAGCCGATCCCGATCGGGACATCCCGACTCAGCTCTCGCGAATTGGCGTGTGGAGAGCGTCGAGAGCTTGGTCGACCTGCTCAATGGTGTTGAACAGGTGCACGGACAATCGCAAATTGCCTTCGCGATATGCGGCATCGATTCCGCTATCGGCGAGCTGATGGTAACGCTGCTCAGTGGTGCCATCTTTGCGGGAAAGCACAATCAGGGTGGATCGTGTCGGACCACAGGCCGGGCTGAGGAGCTGATACTTCGCTGGGTCGATCGCGTCAACGAGACGGTCGACGAGCTGTTGGTCCCATGCGGCGATGCGGTCGATCCCGATCTCTAGGAGCAGCTCAAGTGATGCCATCCACGGCAGCGTGGTCGCAAAGTTGGCCGGGCAGAACACATCGAAGGCCCGGACGCCGATATCGTCGCGAACGACGGTTTCTCGCATCTGGTCCAGCCCGCGTCCCGCCTGCATGGCCAGCCAGTACGCCTGCTGGGGCCGGAGCTGGTCAAGAAGGTTCGGGTGCAGCCAACTGAAGCCAGTCGCATACGGGCCGCACAACCACTTGTATCCGCACGACACCACGGCGTCGACAGGTGTGGTCGAGACGTCGATCGGGCGGGCGCCGATGGCTTGCGACGCGTTGACCACAAATAACACCCCCGCCTGTCGACAGGTTTCACCCAAGGCGTAGAGGTCCAGGGTCCGTCCGTTAAAGGAGTCCACCCAGGTAACGGCCAACACCCTGGTTCGGGGCCTGACTGCCGCGGCCAGTTCTTCGGCGGACAGCAACCCGTACTGCGGGCGAACCGACCTGACCTTCACACCGCTTCTCGCCAGTCGTTGCCAGGGCAGCACCGTCGCCGGGTAGTCACCCTCGATCACAAGGACCTCGTCCCCTTTGGCCCAAGATAGGCCGTTGGCGATCAGATGAAGCCCGTGCGAGGTGCTGTCGCCGAGGACGACCTCCTCCGTTGGGCTACCAACAAATTGAGCGAGCAAGCCTCGTAGGCGCTCAGGAACCTCGCTGAAGTCGTTGTCTCCGATTCGATACGGTGCGGCTTTCAGCGCCGCCGCACGCTCCGCCGCAATTACCGCTGCTCGGGGTAGGGGCCCCTGGTGCGCAGTGTTGAACCACACTCGACCATCGAACGGTCCGAACTCGCCTCCAGCCCGTACCAAAGCAGCATGCGAAGCATCGTCCATCGCCCTATCGTGCCACTCCAGCACGTGACGACGAGTGCCTAACGCTCTTCAATCGTTCCCGATGGCCGAACCCGCTGCAGGAACGGTGCAGGTCACGGTCCATAACCTGGCATAGGGCGTCCGTATGGGCCGCCCGGTGCACTGAACGGTGAAGTGAAGCCATGCGGGACAGGCTCCGGCCGGACCGTACGCCCCCGACGAGCGGCTACCCGCCGCACCGTCATGTTGCTACGGCTCGCTGGGTTCGAGGTCTCCCTCAGGCACTTCCGTCCGACCACGCCCACACAGATCACCCCGGTCCGGCGCGGCAGCCCGGACGACCCCGAGGAAGCGCACGGCGAGTGCCGAACGACGGATGGGTCGCACGCCGCCAATCCGGTATGGGCAGGACAGCCGTGATCGATACCGGCGTCGGAGCGGTTGGATCTAACGCGTAAAATGCGCCCCGCCACGACGTAGCGACAACCGGCTCTGGTTCGTGAACTCTCAAGGCAAGCTCAGGAAACCACTCTCAAAGGTTGAGTAGGGCAACTGCATAGGGCATGCATATGGCTGCCCTATGCATGCCCAGGCCGGTCCGAACCTCTGTCGCAAAGGTGCAGCGTGCCGGCCACTCGCGCCCCGCACGCGTGCATATGCTGCATACGCAAGGGTTGAGTAGGTCCCGATAAAAAGCCCCGATAAACCTGTGGATAACCCCGTGGAAACAGGCTGAAACAGCACGAAAGCCCACGAACTCGTGGGCTTTCGGCGGTACTTCATGTTTCCCTTAGTGGCGGGGGTGGGATTTGAACCCACGACCTTCGGGTTATGAGCCCGACGAGCTACCAGACTGCTCCACCCCGCGTCGCAGGAGAAGAATCTAGCAGGCCGCCGGCCCGGTCCGTCCACGCCGGTTGACCGCCGTGTCGGAGCGAGCCGCGCAGGCGGGCCGGTGCAGGGTCAACCCGTCCCCGTGCCCGTGCCCGTGCCCGGCGAGGTGGTCGTCGTGGTCGTCGTGGTGGCAACGGTACCCCCGGTCAGCTGCTGCACCTCTTGCAGAATGGACTCGAGGTTGTTGATGTCGGTCTGGTAGGCGCCCAGGTTGCCCGCCTTGAGGTCGGTCTGGGACTGCTGGTAGGCGGTCTGGGCTTCGTCCAACAGGGCCCGCACCTGCGGCGAGAGGTTCCCGGTCCCACCTTCAGTCGCAGGCGTCGTCGACACCGGCGCCTGGAACACCTGGGTGAGGGCCCCGGCCAAGGTCGGCTGGATGGACGCCTGCTTCCCGTACACGGCGATGACCCGTTGGAGTTCGGGGAAGGCGTTCCGGGAGGACTCCACGTACAGGGGCTGGATGTAGAGCAGCGAATCGGCCACCGGGATCATCAGCACGTTGCCCAGCAACGCGGAGGACCCGTTCTGGTTCAAGAGCGAGACCTGCTGGGACACGGCCGGTGTCGCGTCGATCTGGGCGGCCACGATGGAGGGTCCGTTGACCGGCGAGTCGCGTGGTGTCACGAACATCTGCAGCTGCCCGTAGTGGCCGGGGTCGGACCCAGCGATCATGAACCCGGACAAGGTCTGGATCTGGCTCTGCGACGATACCGGGACGAAAGCATCGAGCAGGTTGAACGACTGTGCGGCCTGGCCCGGTACCCGCAGCTCCTGGTAGATCGGTGCCATGCGGACCAATTGGCCAGTAGAGATCTCTTGGCCCTGGGCGTTGGTGGTGAAGGTGGTGGCCAGGGCCTGTGAGGGCGATCCCGAGCCGGGCGACGGCGACAGCGCCCACGCGTCGGCGGCACTGTAGAAGCTCTGCGCCGTGGTGATGTGGTACTTGCCGTACATGGTGGCCTGCACCGTGAAGATGTCCTCGGGATACCGGATGTGCGCCTTCAGGTCGGCGCTCATCTTCGACGCCGGGGTGAACATCCCCGGGAAGGCCTTCTCGTAGGTCCGGATGATCGGATCACTGGGGTCCATGACGTAGAAGGTCATGTGGCCGGTGTAGGCGTCGATGACCACCTTCACCGAGTTGCGGACGTAGTTGAAGTTGCCACCGAGCCCGCTGCCCGGGGCAACGGCACTGGTGTCCGCGTTCTGCCCGTACGGGTAGTTGTCGGTGGTGGTGTACGCGTCCTGGATCCAGTCGATGTGCCCCCCGATGAGCGCAGGGTAGGGGTCGGCGTCGAGACTGAGGAAGGGCGCGGCCTTGGACACACGGGCCTGCACGCCGCGGTCGAACATCAGCCGCGACTTGTTGGTGATCTGGTTGGAGATGAGCAGGTTGAGATCGCTGAAGCGGATGGCGAACATCACCTGATCGAAGAAGGACGAGAGCTGCACGCCGCCGTCGCCCGAGTAGTGGGTCTCGACGTTGGTGCCACTGGTCAGCTGGAAGTCGATTTCCGGCTGCTTCGTGTTGGCCACCACGTACCCGGAGTTGTTGAGCCCGAAGTAGACCGAGGGCTGGGTGACCGTGGGCAGCCCGCTGTTGGAGGCCGGCGGAACGCCGCCGACGGCGAACACGGGATCACCGTTGCTGGTGGAGGCGTTGGCGGGCGACACCACCATCCCGTAGCCGTGGGTGTACTGCAGGGTGGTGTTCACCCACGACGAGGACGGGAGGTCCTGGTCGTTGATCTCGCGCACACCGACGACGACCGGGGTCTCCGCACCGTTCACCTTGTAGCGGTCCACATCCAGGCTGTTGAACTGGTAGTAGGAGCGGATGTCTTGCAGCTTGTCGAAGGTGGGCTGGGTCTGGGTCGGGTCCCAGAGCCGCACGTTGGCCAGTGTGTCGCTGTTGGCCGAGAGCTGCGATGCGGTCAGTGTCGACGACGCGGGGTAGGCGACGCTCTGGACGCCGGTGAGCCCCATGGCTGTCCGGGTGGCATCGATGTTGCGCTGGATGTACGGGCGCTCCAAGGTGTTCTGAGCCGGGTTCACCTTGAGGGCCTGCACGGCAGCCGGATAGATGGTGCCTGCGCTGAGCGCCACCAGGAACCACAGGCCGACCCCGAGAATGGGAAGTGCCCAGCCCTGGCGCCGGATGTTGTAGATGAGCAGGACAGCCGCGGCCAGGGACACCAGGAGGAGGAGTTCGAGTGCGGGCAGGCGGGCATGGACGTCGGTGTAGCCCGCACCCTGGACATACCCGTTGCTGGAGAGGTCCAGATTGAACCGCGCCAGGTAGTAGCCGACGGCCTTGACCAGGGCCAGCAGGCCGAGGATGACCGAGATGTGGGCCTTCACCGCGGGGCGGACCCTCGGACGCGAGCCCTGCATCCGGATGCCGCCGTTCAGGTAGTGGCTGAGCACGGTGACCACCAGGACGACGAACAGGGCCACCAGGGTCCAGTGGACGAGGAACTGTTCGAAGGGCAGGGTGAAGACGAAGTATCCGACGTTCCGGTGGAACTGCGGATCGGAGTTCGGGAACGACACGCCGTTGCGGAAGAGGATCCAGTTCTGCCACTGCCCGATCGCCTGGGACCCGACGATGAGCGACAGCACGACGACCACGCCGGCCCGGAGCCAGCGGGAGTAGGGCCCGATCACCTCCCGGTACCTCTTGACGAACTCGTCCTCCGCATCGAGGGAGGGTCCCTTGGGGGCCAGGCGCTCGGCCACGATGAGGCTGGCCAGCAGCAGCACCGCGAAGATCACCCCGAAGACCACCATCAGGCCGCCCTTGATCTCGAAGAGCTTGACCCACACTGAATGCAGCGACACCGAGGAGAACCACAGGGAGTCGGTGTAGAACACGGCGAACGTCCGCAGTGAGGCGATGACCACCACCACGATGACCAGGGCCGCGATGATCCAACGGCGGCGACGGTGCTGGGCCGGGCGCGGGACCTGGGGAATGTCGCTGGGAGAACGCACGGCTGCAGCCTAGGGGGCGGAGCGCACAAGGAGGCATCGACAACCGGGGTGGGCGGGCGGGTGCGCGTGCCCGGTCGGGAATGCCTCGCCCGGCCGCTGGGACCCGTTGAGGCCGTTGTCCTCGCAATCGGGGCAATGCGCGTCACCCGCGCCGGGGACGGCCACCCACTCCAATTGGGCGGCCTTCTCTCCTTCGATGGCCGAGATCGTCCCCAGGGAGAATGCGGCCACCACGTGGTCGCCGGCCAATCTCTCTATGCGTTCGCCCTTCCACTCCCTGAACGCCGAACCCACGTACTCGGCCACCACCGACTCCTCCGCATCGGCCAGGCCGTCGCCGGCGGACAGGCGGCGCCGGAGCGGGCCGACCACCGACTCGGCGAGGTCGTGGGCCACTCCCAAGAGGACATCTGCATGGGGGCCGTCGGACGGCCCCGTGCCGGCGAAGGTGGCCCCTGCCTCGGACGCCTGCTCCAACGCGGGCAGGGCTGCGGTGGCGTAGGAATCGATGTGTTCGATCTCCTCAGGGAGGAGATCGAGGGACCAGTGGGATCCGCTGGACCGCAACCGGTCGAGGAGATCGTTCTGATTGTCCTGCAGGGTCCGCTTGAGGCGACGGGCCATCGCGGTGATGATCGGGCTGACGAGCTCGTCACGGCGAACCGCGAAGGGGCTCCGTTCCTCAGGTGGCTCGTCCCCCGACTCTCCACCGGTGTCCTCGCCGGCCCCTTCGGGCCCTACCCCGGGCTCCATCGCACCGGCGGCGTCACCCTCCGGGGTGCGAGGCCGGTCGTCGACCCCGGGCTCCTGCCGGGCGGCTCGGATCTTGGCGAACAGGGCATCCACCGACTTCGCCGGCGGGGCGTCGGCCGGCGGCGCCTCGCCAGGGGGTGACTCTGCACGGGGTGCCTCCGTGGCCACGGTGGTGCCGCTGCCCGGAATCTCCACCAGGTCGCCGGGGGGGGCCGCCTCCCCACCTCCGGGCCCGGTATCGCCTGTCGTGCCTGCCGACGATGCCAGGTCGGCTGCAACCTCGGCCTCGTCGGCCAACAGAACGGCAGCGAGTTCCTCGGGCGTACCCTCGGCGGGACGGCTCACCGCCTCGCGCCCGGCAGCCTCGGCCGCCAGCCGTGCGTCGTCCTCTGCGGTGAACAGATCGTCGGCGATGGCATCGAACGAGCGGCGGACGTCATTGATGGTCTCGGCCAGTCGCTCGCGCCCGGCGCGCAGCTGTTCGATCTGGGCGTGGAGGATCTTCCGGCGGCGAGACAGGTCGGCCAGGACCCGGGCCCTCAGCTGCTGCGCCTCGTCGACCATGGCCCGGCACTCCTCCCGGGCCTGGGCCAGCACCTCCTCGGCCTCGTGACGCACCGACTCCAGGGCCGCCGACACCTGCTGGTCGGTCCGCTGACGCAGGTCGTTGACCTCCGCTTCGGCCCGGGCGGTCTGTTCTGCCACCAGGGTCGCGGCACGGACCCGGTTCTGCCCGGTCTCCTGGTCGGCCTCCGAGCGGAGGCGGTTCGCTTCCGCATCGGCCTTGGCGACCAATTCGGCGGCAACCTCGTGGGCGCTGTGGAGTACCCGAGCCGTCTCCAGGCCCAGCGCCGCCGTCAGCGTCGGTTCGTCCAGGACCGGGTTGGCCGCCCGGTGCTCGGCCTCGGCCAGCTCCTGGAGCAGCTGGCGTTCACGATCGGCGACTCCCCTGAGAGCGATGGAGATCGACTCGAGATAGTCGCGGACCTCGTCGGTGTCGAACCCTCGCCGCACCGAGGCAAAGGTGTGACGGGCCACGTCATCGGGCGCCAGGTGGGGAGAGGAAGTGATGGTCATGCGGCGTTCCTCGGGCATGAGCGAGAGCCTACGACTGTCGGTCCTCGAATCCGGTCATCCCGCCAGCGCGGCCTGCTGCCCGGGCACAGTCGTGGACGCGGCGGTGCCGACGGCGGTGCCCCCATGGGCCGCCAGCACGACCAGTGCCTGATCGAGCGTGGAAACCGCGTAGATCTTCAGACCGGGCCGATCCTTGGACATCGCCGCCCGGTACTCCTGCGGCGGCACCAGGAAGACCGACGCGCCGGCGTTCTCCACGGCGATGGTCTTCTGGGGGACGCCGCCCACGTCGCCCACGTTGCCGGAGCTGTCGATGGTGCCGGTGGCCGCGACGGTGTGGCCGCCGGTGAGGGAGCCCGTGGTCAGGGCGTCGATCACACCGAGGGTCATGGCCAGTCCGGCGGACGGGCCCCCGATGTCGGCGACGTCGATGGAGACCGGAAAGGGATAGGCGTAGTCGACCTGGTCTTCCGGAAGGAAGCCCACGTCGAGCGTCGCCTTGTACCCGCCTCCCAGATCCACCACGGTGCTCTTGAGCGTCAGCGGCACCGGGGTCGGACCGCCGGTACCCCCCCTGCGCACCGCGAGGGTCACCGTCTGGCCGGAGTGGTACTTCCGCAGGGTTGACACCAGATCCTGTGCGGTGAGGGTCGCCACCCCGTCGACCGCGGTGATGACGTCACCCACGGCAAGGGCGTTGTACGCCGGTGTGCCCGGGAAGGTCCCGTACACCACGGCTCCCGCCGGGGTGGCGGTCACCGTGTAGCCGAGCCGCCGTAGTGCCGCGGTCTTGGCGTAGGACTCGGCCTGGGACATCTCGAGCTGGCCCTGCGCGTCCAACTGCGAGGGGGGCGTCCCTCCGGTGACCGCCTCGACCGGCTCGAGCGAGGTGTTCCCCTGGGCCTTGTAGAACAGATAGGAGAGTGCGGACACCCTGCCGATCTCGACGTCGGTCAACAGCACCGGGTGGCTGACCGGATGGTCCTTGCCGGGCGGGACGGTGATGAAGTGCTGCACGGACTGTGCCGTACCGGGTTGGATGGCGTAGTAGTCGAGGTTGATCCGGGAGGCCGCGGCTATGCCGACCACGACCACGACGAAGAGCACCCAGGGCCAGGTCCGCCGCCTCCGCTCCTTCGCGGCCGCCACCTCCGGGCCGTCGATCCCGTCGTCGACATCCGCGAGCGGGGGCGGGGCGGAAGCCGCGGGCGCGCTGTCGCCGTCGGACCGCCACGCGGCCGGCGGACCCGGGCCGGCCGTCGGCCTATCGCTCTCGTCGTCGGTCATAGTGTTGAGGTGAAGCCTGCCACGGAACCTCCAGGTCCGAGCGTCACCGAGCGCAGGCGGATGGTGGCGCTGGCGGGTCACGTCGGCGACCTACCGACCGCACGGTCGGGGACGACCGACCCTTCTCCATCGGTGCGGGCCACTGCCCTCGGTGCGCTGGATCGACTCGGGGCCCTCGACGATGGCGACCTCCGGCGGGGGCTCGAGGACGAGGCGTCCGAGGTGCGCCGCCGGGCGTGCGAGTTGGCAGCCGGATTCCCGAGCGTGGACATCATGCCGGCGTTGGGCGACGCCGATCCCTCGGTGGTGGAGATGGCTGCGTGGGCTTCGGGAGAGCGAGCGGACCGCCCGTCGGTTCCCGAGCTCTCGAGGATCGCGTCGGCCTCGTCGGGGCACCCCGACCCCTTGTGCCGGGAGGCAGCGGTGGCTGCGCTCGGGGCCATTGGCGACCCCGCGGGGCTGACGGCCGTGCTGGAGGCGCTCGAGGACAAGCCGGCCATCCGCAGGCGGGCCGCGGTCGCGCTGGCCGCGTTCGACGGGCCCGCGGTCGAAGCGGCGCTCCGGCGCTGTCTCGACGACCGGGACTGGCAGGTCCGCCAGGTGGCAGAAGACCTCCTCGCCGTGGAGTGAGCGGATCCGCGCCCTCCGGGGCGGAGATCCGGGGCGCTCAGGACTCTGCTGCGGCGAAGATGGGCCGGAGGCTGTCGAACGAGTCGAGGCACATTCCGGCGCCCAACACCACACACTCCAGCGGGGTGGCCACCAAGTGGACCGGCACCTCCGTCTCATCGGCCAGCCGATTGGCCAGGCCCCGCAGCATGGCTCCCCCGCCGACCAGGTGGATGCCCTCGTAGATGATGTCCTGGGCCAACTCGGGCGGCGACTCGGAGAGGCAGCTGATCACCGTGTCCACGATCAGGTCGACCTGCTCCCGGAGCGCGTAGCGCACCTCTTCGGGCGAGAGGACCACGGTCTTGGGCTGCCCGGTGGTGATCTCCCGGCCCCGGACCTCCGCCTGCATCTCGTCGGCGTACGGGAGCGCAGAGCCGATGGCCAGCTTCAACTCCTCACCGGTGCGCTCGCCGATGGCGATCCCGTGCTGGTTGCGCACGTACTGCTGGATGGCTGCATCCATGTCGAAGCCGCCACAGCGAATGGCCCTCGAGGCGACGACTCCGCCGAGCGAGATGACCGCTGTCTCCGTAGTGCCCCCACCGACATCGACCACCATGTTCCCCACCGGCTCGTGGATGTCGAGACCGGCTCCGATCGCCGCGGCCATGGGCTGCTCGATCAGGTGGGCCGCCGAAGCGCCCGCCCGGCGCGCCGCCTCTTTGACGGCACGGCGCTCCACCGAGGTGATGGCCGAAGGCACACAGATCAGCACGCGGGGTCGGGTGAACTTGGTCACGCCGGCCCGCCGGAGCAGCAGGCGGATCATCCGTTCGGTGATGTCGAAGTCGGTGATCGCACCCTCCCGGAGCGGTCTTACCGCCACGATGTAGCCCGGGGTCCGGCCGATCATCTGCCATGCTTCGTTCCCCACCGCCAGGACCTCGTGGGTCCTGGTGTTGAGGGCGATGACCGTCGGCTGGTTCAGGATGATCCCGTTGCCCTTGGCATAGACGAGGGTGTTGGCCGTCCCCAGGTCGATCGCGAGGTCCCGAGCCACCCCGTCATCGTAGGGCCACGATGTCCGGAGCCGCGAAGGACAGCCTTTCGGCCGATCGACCGGCCGTGCCACGGAGCGGGGCGACCCCCAAATGTCCGCCGTGATCGGTAACCTCAAGCCTGTGGACGGAGAGGATCATCGGGGAGCGGGGGAAGATCCTGACGACAGTCGGTCCGAGGATGCCGACCGGTTGCGAGGATGGATCTCGCCCGACGACCGCCTGTGGCGCCACCCGTCGGAGTCTGCATCGACAGGGCCCGTATCGCCGGCGCGGATCCCCCCCGGGGCAGTGGAGGGCCACGCGCGTGCCGGGCTCTGGATCATCGGCGGGGCCACCGCGTGCATCGCTCTGGTGCTGGTGGCCGCCGGGCTGACCATGGCAACGACCGGCAGCGCTGGCCAGAGCACTCCGGCGGTAACACCGGGGCAGGCGTCTCTGACCGGAGCACCGACCACCGAGCCGGGGATGACCCAGCTGGCCAATTCCGCAGAGCGCGCAATGCTGGCCACCATCGGCCCGTCAACGGTAGCCCTCATCATCGTGAAGCAGACCGGAAGGTCCGTCGCCTCCGGACTGGTGGCAGAGTCGGGGGGCATCATCGTCACCCCTTCACGGGCCCTCGTCGATGCCAGGTCGATCACCGTCGTCGAGCCGAACGGATCCCGGCAGCCCGCCGAGACGGTCGGCGTCGACCAGACCTCCGGACTTGCCGTCGTACGGATCGCCGACGACCTCCCGGCCGCCACCTTCGACGACAACGACCCCTCCGTCGGAGCCGCGGTCCTGGCGGTGGCCATGAAACCGGCGTCGCAGGCAGGCGCACCGCTGTCCAGGGAGTACGCGGGCACCGTGCTCTCGTCGGGCCTTCCCCTCGAGGGAGGCGGCCTCACCTCTGGCTTTGCCGGAACCGCGGTGGCCACGCCCCTGACCGCAGACGACATCGGGTGCCCGCTCCTCGACCGCAGCGGCAACGTCTCGGGAATCCTCGAGCAGGTGACGCAGTCGGGGGCCTCGACCCGGTCGGTCTTCCTGCCCGCGGAACTCGTCCTCGGCGTGGCCCGCCAGCTGGTCTCGTCGGGAGTGGTCGATCCCGGGTGGCTGGGTGTCGCCGGCAGCGATGACGATGCCGTCACCTCGGCCCCCACCCTCACCGCCACCACCACCTCGTCACCCGCATCGCCGGTCGCCCCGTCAGCGGATCCGGCCGGCGCCCTCGTCAGCTCCGTCGACTCCGGCAGTCCGGCGGCAATCGGCGGACTCCTGCCCGGCGACGTCATCGTCGCCATCGACGGCTACCAGGTCCACTCGACGGCCGAGCTCCGCACCAGGCTCTACCCCGATCCGCCCGGAACAGCGCTCGACGTCACCTTCCAGCGGGCGGGAAGCACGCTCACCACCTCGGTCGTGCTGGGCGACAACGACACCGATGCACCGGGAGATGGCTCTTCGCCGTAGCATGAGGGTATGGCACCACCCGAACACGAGGACGCGGGAAACCCCTTCCAGTCCCTGCTGGGTGACCTGATGAACATGCTCGGGTCCACTGCTCCCGACCAGTGGGAGATGACGCGGTCGTTCGCGCTCAACGTGGCCACCGGCGGGACTGCCGAGCCCAATGTCGAGCCCATCCAGCGGATCCGGGTCGAGCAGCTCTCGCGGGTTGCCGAGCTCAATGTGATCGAGACCACCGGCATGCCCGTCTCCCCGGACGGGCGGCGCCTCACCTGTGTGCCCGTGGGCAGGGGCGACTGGACGGCTCGTGCGCTCGAGTCGTGGCGCCCGATACTCACCGCGATGGGCGCGCCCAACCCGACACCGACCGCCGCGACCCCGACCGAACCGGCCCAGACGCCGGACCTGTTCGACGAGGACCCGACCGGTGGCCTGGCCGGACTCATCGGCCAGTGGGCGACCGCAATCGGGCCGATGTTCTTCGGGCTGCAGGTCGGCTCGGTGGTTGGGCACCTTGCGCAGCGGACCCTCGGCCAGTACCCGTTGGCGCTTCCTTGGGCACCGTCGGACGAGCTCCTCCTGGTGACGGCCAACATCACCTCCTTTGCCGAGGACTGGAGCCTGCCCGAGGAAGAAGCGCTCGTCTGGGTCTGTGCCCGTGAGCTCGCCTCCAACACGGTACTGACCCGGCCGTCGGTCAGGGCCCGAATGGAAGAGCTGCTGATGGCGCTGGCCAAGTCGTCCGCCGCCGCCCAGCAGGACTTGGCCGGACGGCTCGGAGGACTGGGGAGCCCGGGCGCCATCGACGCTCCGGGAGGGATGGATCTCGAGTCGCTCCAAGGGATGTTCGGCGATCCCGAGGCACTGCTCGGTGAGCTGTTGACCCCCGAATCGCGACGTTCGTCCGACCAGCTCACCGCGCTCGCCGTGGTCATCGACGCCTACGCCGACCACGTGGCAAACCGGGTCGGCCAGAAGCTGGTGGGCTCCCACAGCCAACTGGCCGAGGCGTGGTACCGGCGCCGCACCGAGCGGGGCAAGGGTGAAGAGGCGGCCGGGGCACTGTTCGGCCTCGATCTCGATCAGACCCAGGTCGACCGGGGCCGGTCCTTCGTCAACGGGGTCATCGAGCGGGCCGGCGAGGATGCCCTGCCGCGACTGTGGACATCGGCCAGAAACCTCCCGACGCCTTCGGAGGTGGATGCACCCGGCTTGTGGTTGGAGCGCATCAGCCTTCCCGAGCTCGACGAACCCGAGGCGGGCTGACCGCCAGGGTCCCTCCGGGGGTCAGGCCTCGGTGACCGGGTCCGCGGCGCCCCCCGCCGGCGTGGCGGCGACTTCCTCTTCCGGTAGGCCCAGGTCCCATTCGAGCAGGATGTTCTCCCGTTCGGCGTCCCGGATCACCCGCTCCCGATTGCGCCGGTACTGGGGATCGTGAGGCGGCAACAGCACCAGGCGGGCCATGGTCCGGCGACGGAACTCCTCGATCAGGGCAGGGTCCCCGTAGTCGGAGCGGACCTCCCAATGCGGGGCCACCGGTCCGAGGTAGACCACGCGGACGTGACCGACCGGGGGTTGTGGCTCTTCGCTCTCCTCGGGGGGAGTCTGATCGTCGGTGACCGGGGTCATGGCAGTTCTTCCTCCTGGGATTGCGGCACCGGGGATCCTACCCGCCGGTCGGGCGGGCCCCGAGCGTGACGTCCACCGTCATCTTGGTACTGCCCCGGTAGACGCCGACGGCCACCCGATCACCGGGATTGAAGGGGTGGATGGCAGCAGTCAGATCGCTCGGGCTCTGGATCGCCGTGGCGTTCAACGACACGATCACGTCGTTGACCTGCAACCCGGCCTTGTCCGCCGGGCTCCCCGGCTGCACCGAGATGACCAGCGCACCCGACGAAGGAGTCAGGTCGTCCTGCTGCTTGAGTGCAGGGGTGATCGGTCCCACGGTCACCCCCATGTAGGCGGCGTTCGACACGGGGACCGGTTGCGGAGTCGGGCTGCTCGCGCCTCCCGGGCCACCATGCTGCAATTCGGCGAGAAGGGGCTTCACCGAATCGATCGCGATGGCGAACCCGATGTTCTGGGTCGGCGCGTTACCCGTGCTGCTGGAAGCCACCGCGGTGTTCATGCCGACCACCTGCGCCTGCGCGTCCACCAGCGGACCGCCGGAATTGCCCGGATTGATGGCGGCATCCGTCTGCAGCAGTCCCGTCAGGTTCTCCGTCTGCCCACTGTCGTTCTGCGCCGTCAGCGAGCGGCCGACGGCGGAGATGATCCCCTCGGTGACCGACGGGCCGCCCGCCAGTGCCAGGGCATTGCCGATGGCCAGCACGCCGTCGCCCACCTGGGTCTGCCCCGAGTCACCCAGTGCGACCGTCGGCAGGTTCGATGCGTGGTCGATCTGTACCAGGGCGAGGTCGTGGCCCGGGTCGGTTCCCAGCACGTGGGCGGCCATCGCCGTGGTCTGACCGAACAGTGTGACGGTCACCGATGTGGCTCCTGTCACGACGTGATCGTTGGTGAGCACCTCGCCGTCGGGTGTGAGGATCATCCCGGTCCCCGCAGCCTCGACGAAGTCGCCTCCGGACGAGCCGGAGGCGGACTGACTGTCGATGGAGACCACCGCCGGTTCGACCTTGGCCAGTACCGCCTGGACGTCCTGGGGGCGGGCCAGCACACTCTTGTTCGGGAAGAACTGTTCCACGAAGGTGCGCTGGCTGCCTGCGCCGACCAATGCTCCGACCAGGCCGCCGACCAGTGCGGCCACCACCGCGGTGAGGAGCACCACCCACATCCACGTGCGCCGCTGCAAGGTGTGCCGCACCACGCGCGGAGGGGGGACGGCGGGCAGGGCCCCGTACCCATAGGGGTAGGCGGGCGCGGGGCCGGCGGGGGCGTACCCCCCGGTGTACCCCGGGTATGAGGGATACACCGGGTACGGGGGGTAGCCCGGGTGGGGCGGATAGGGGGTGTAGGCCGCGGGCCGCGGGTAGGCGCCAGACAGCGGACCGGCGGTGCCTCGGGGCACCGGATCCACGGTGCCCGGCACCGAGGACGGCGGGCCGCTGCCCGTCCCCGGGGGGGACGTCGCAGGGGGTACGGGGTCGGCCGACAACGGGCCGGACGGGACACTCCGGGGCGTGGAGGTCGGCTCGGGGGGAACTCCCCCGTCGTTCTCCGGGGGCCGGTTCGAATCCCCCTCGTGGGGGCTTTCATAAGAAGGCCCAGGTGCCCGATAAGAAAATTGTGAGGATTCCATCAATACCGGCTCATTTCGCACTGCGCATTGCTTCGAAATGCGACACTAGCTGTGCACCGGATGACAGCGACATCAGGGTCGGCACGCTACACCCGACACCTGCCGCAGCATCCTCGAGATCTACGGAGGAACCATGGACACGAATTGGATGAACCGGGGGAAGTGCAAGGACCTCTCTCCGACCATCTTCTTTCCGAGCGACGGCGTGGGCGTGCAAGAGGCCCAGCGCATCTGCGCGGAGTGTCCCGTGTCGGACGCGTGCCTCCAGTACGCGCTCGACGAGCGGGTCGACCACGGCGTCTGGGGCGGCACCTCCGAGCGCGAGCGGCGCCGGATGCTCCGTCGTCGCCGTGTCGGGCACGCAGTAGCCGTCTGAGGATTCACCCGCCAGGTCTGATGTGGCCGGGGCCCAGGTGTTGACGGAGTGCGTCATCAACTTCAGCGAAGGGCGCAGCACGGAGACCATTGATGCGATCCGCGTCGCCGGCGGGCCCGAGGTGCTCGATGTCCACTCCGACCCGGAGCACCACCGTTCCGTTCTGACCCTTGGTGGACCACTCGATGCGGTGGAGGATGCAGCCAGGCGGGTGGTCGCCGAGGCCGTCGCCCGGATCGACCTCCGAACGCACGCCGGCATCCACCCGCGCCTGGGGGCGGCCGACGTGGTGCCCTTCGTACCGCTTCCTTCCTGCGGGCGGTCAGCGGTTGCGCCGTCCGAGGGATCGGCCGGGGACGCCTGGTCCCGCGTGGTCGAAGCCAGAGACCGCTTCGCCGTCTGGGCGGCCACCACTCTGCAGTTGCCCTGCTTCCTGTACGGCCCGGAGCGTTCGCTGCCCGAGGTCCGGCGAAGGGCGTTCCGATCCCTGGCGCCGGACACCGGACCCTCGGAGCCCCACCCCACGGCAGGTGCCTCGGCCGTGGGCGCCCGGCCGGTGCTGGTCGCCTACAACGTGTGGATCGCCGGCGCGTCCAGTGGCACTCCCGAGGAGGAGCACGCCCGGGCGGTGGCGGTGGCCCGTTCGCTGGCGAGCGACCTCCGGGGACCCGCCGTCCGGAGCCTGGGCTTCGCGGTGGACGCAGGCGCACAGGTCAGCTTCAACCTGATCGACCCGGTCGCACGTTCCGTTGTCGACGTCTACGACGCAGTGGCGTCGGGCGCCGAGTCGAAGGGCTGCAAGGTGCTGCGAGCCGAGTTGGTCGGCCTCGCACCGGCCGAGGTGCTCGACGCCGTCCCCCGCCATCGCTGGGCGGAACTCGATCTCACCGAGGATCGGACCATCGAGGGCCGCCTGGACGACAACCAGTCCCCCACTGCCGGCACAAGGTGAGCCCGATGCTGCCGGTGCCTACGAGGCGGTGACCGACCGGCGCTGCATGGCGCGTTGGCGGCGGAGCCGGCGGCGCTCCCGCTCCGACAGTCCACCCCAGATCCCGAACTTCTCGCCGTTCGCCAGGGCGTACTCGAGACAGTCCTCGCGGACCACACAGCCACGACACACCTCCTTCGCCTCGCGGGTCGATGCCCCCCGCTCGGGGAAGAAGAGGTCGGGATCGACCCCCATGCAGTTCGCCTTGGTCTGCCAGGTCCGCTCTTGGGGTCCGTACATCAATGACACCATGTCCACTGACAGGCCTCCCTCCCACTCAGCTACGCAGCTTCGGGTGAAGCCGCATAGCACTGATGTAACTACAGATATGTCATCCTTCACTATCTGAGGACGAAACGCAAGAAAAACCTGCTTGTGAACAGGGGCGCAATATCCGGGGGCCATCGCAGGGGGCCGGGCGCGTGCGATGGGGCCGTCGGAAGGCCACCACTGGGGGCGGTCTCCCGACGACCGTCCACCGTCGTCGGGAGACCGCCGCCCGGGACGGTGCCGGTACGCGGCACCGTCCACTTCACGTCAGATCGATGCCCAGAACTGCTCCAGTGCCCTGGCTCCGCCGGCCGGGTCCCCGAGCATCCACCAGTGACCCTGGCCCTCCATGACTTGGGTGCGCGCCCCCAGGCGTTCCGCCACCACCGAGCCCAGATCACCGGTGCCCATGAAGTGGTCGAGCGGTGCGGTGACGCTGAGCCCGGGGAGACCGCCGGCAGGCTCGAGCTCGCGGCCCCACTCCGCCATCGCCGGCTGGACCGCCGATCGGTAGAGGGCCAGGACGCACCGGGCCATCTCCGGGTCCGCAGCCGCGATCAGCCGCTCGGCCGTCGCACGCGGAATGCCCAGGCTCTCGAAGAGGGTGACCCGGACCTCGAACGGCGTTGCCAGGAACGACTCGAAGTACTCCTCGCCGGCTCCCTCGGTCTGCCAGATCTGCGCGAACTCGTGCCAGACGTAGTCCGGGTGGAGACCGCCGAGGGCGTCACTCACCCAACTCCGCACGAGGTCGGGGCGGAGGGACACGGTGCGCAGGGTGAGGATCCCACCCCAGTCGTGGCCGACCAGGTCGACGGGGCCGTCGGCGGCGGCCAGCACCTCGAGCTCGCCGATCAGCCAGTCGACGTACTCCTCCTTGGTGGCACCCCACCCGTCGGGCGCCGAACGCCCGAATCCGGGAAGTTGGAGGCAGGAGACATCGGTGCGCTCGAGCCGTGAGACCAGGTCGTCCCAGATGACAGGGGTCTCCGGGTTGCCGTGGACGAAGGTTGCGGCCATGCAGCGAAGGTAACAGGGCTTCAGCCGGCCCGGTGTCCCCGGGTGCGGAGCGTCGTCTTGTGCTTGAGGAAGTCGACCAGCACGTAGTCGCCCAATTCGTCCGGTGAAGTGGCGAACGTCCGGCCCCGGTTGATGCGGGCCAACTGCTCGACGAACCCCTGCAGGCCGCGATCGGGATCGAGCAGGAAGGTGTTGATGGTGATACCGGCCTTGGTGCACCGCATCACCTCGGCCAGGGTGGCCTCGAGCGTCTCCGGTACCGGTGGGTAGTTGAAGAAGACGTCGTAGCCGACGCCCCCGTCGCAGGGGATGATGTGGGCAGTCGGCTCGCCGTCGGTGACCAGGATGATCTGCTTGGTCCCCGGTTGGTGGGCGAGCATCTTGCGGGCCAGGATCAGCCCGTGCTGCAGGTTGGTCCCATAGACGTAGTCCCAGCTGACGGTGGGCAGGTCCTCGGGCTCGATCACCCGGGCCACCTCGGAGAACCCGACCAGGCCGAGGTAGTCGCGGGGGAACTGCGTCGAGATGAGCGTGTGGAGTGCCATGGCCATCTTCTTCGCCGGGACGAAGTTGTCCCGCATCGGCATGGACAGCGACAGGTCGAGGAGCAGCACGGTGGCCGACCGCGTCAAGGCCTCGGTCTCGATCACCTCGAAGTCGTCGGGGTGGAGCCGCACTGGGACGCCGCTGCCGGCCCTGCGCACCGCGTTGTGCACCGTCCGTGAAAGGTCGAGGTTGAAGGGGTCGCCGAACTCGTAGGGCTTGGTGGTCTCCTCGCGATCGTGCCCGGTGCCCGTCCAGGTGGTGGCATGGTTCCCCACCCGGTCCTTGGTCAGCTGCGAGAAGAGGTCGGAGAGCGCCTGTTGGCCGATCCGTCGGATCCCTTTCGGGGTCAGCTCGAAGCGCCCCTCCCGCTGGTCGATGAGCCCGGCGTCCGTCAACTGCTTGGCCAGCTTTGCCAACCGGTCGAGTGACCGGGCGGCGTCGTCGCCCAGGTTGCGGGCCACCTTGTCGAGATCGACCTCGGCCAGTGCCGCCGGCGAGTTGGCGGATCGGAGATAGGCCTCGAGCTCGTCGAGGTCGCGTAGCCGCCCGGCGGCATCGGCCCCCTCACCCATGCCCATGGGCTGGTCGCCGCTGAACCGGAACCGTTGCTCCCACCCGGCGCCCGGGAACGCCTTCTGCAGATTGCCTGCCAGACGGTCCACCTGCCAACGCAGGTCGAGGTCCTCCAGCAGCGACTCGGCCAGGCCCTGGAGCTGGGCACGTTGCTCGGGCGACATCGAGTTCCACATGGCCTGGGCTGCGGCCATGCGGGCGGCCAGCTGCTCGAGCAGTTCGTCGAGGGAGGACGGGTTGCCAGGGAACAGGTCGCCGAACTGCTCCATGAACGTCTCGAAGCCGGGGTCGATGGGCTCGCCCGCCTCGCGTTGCTCGACCATCCGGTTCAGCGCGTCGAACGCCTCCCGCAGATGCTCCAGCTGTGCCGGGTCGGGGTTGGACAGCGCGTCGGACATCTGCTCGAAGTAGGTCCGGGCGACCTCCTCGCGCAGACGCTCGACCAGCTCCTCGAAATGCTGGCGCGCCTCGGACGACACGAACTCGTACTGCTGCAGGCCGCGCACCGTGCCGGCCAGGTCGCTCGGGAGCAGGTCGAGCTGCATGCGCCGCTCGGCAGCCACCTCGTCGGTGACCTCCCGTCGGCGCTGGTCCCCCGAGGCCTCGGCATCGGCCTGCAGCCGTTCGATGCCGGTACGCTCCTCGCCCAGCACCTGTTGGAGCTCCTCGGCCACCTCGCGGTAGGCGCCACCCAGGTCACCCCGCTCGAGCTGCTCCTCACGTTCGAGCCGGAGCTGGTCCAGGAGATCGCGCAGTCCCTGCACCTGCTCGCCGTCGGGGGTGCGCCACCCGCGGTTGAGCATCCGCTGGAGCGCTTCGTGGAGGTCGCCGTTGGCCAGAAGGTCGTCGGTCAGCTGCGACAGCACCGAGTCGGTGTCGTCGACCAGCGAGTCCTGGGTTCCGTCCCAACGGCGGTAGTCGAAGCGCCAGGTCATCCCCGGCCCCGATAGGTCGCCCGCGCGCCGGCCGACTCCTTGTTGAGGCGCTTGGTCAGGTGCAGCCCCTCGAGCAGGAACTCGACGGCACTGGCCACGACGCCGGGGTCCTCCGAACCCCCGGTCAACGACAGCACCGGGGCCGACAGCGCCGGCAGCTGGGTGAGCGTCCCCTCGTACGCACTGGTCGGCAGGTCGTCTCCGGCGTGCACGACGGTGTCGGCGGTGAACGCCCCCACCACCGCCTGGGGATCGGCCAGGTGGACCCGGCGGCGGAAGACCAGGAGCACCGCGGCGGACACCAGATGCGAGAGAATGGCCTCCTCCCGTCCCTCCTCGAGGGACTCGATCTCCACCTTCCCCTGGGTGGAGGAGACCAGCGCCTGGAGATCGGAGATCCGGGGCACCGCCTCGGACTCGCCGTTGCGGAGCGCACGGCGGGTGGCGTTCGCCACCAGCGTCTCGTAGTTGGCGATGGTCAGCCGCACCGACACGCCCGAGCGCTGATTGAGATGCGGGCTCTCACGGGCCAACTGGCTGAGCTCCGCCACCACCTCGGCCATGAATTCGGGCACCTCGACCCGTGGCCGACCTGGGGTGCCCATGGCGCCGTCACCGGGCACGTCAGCCTCCAGCACGGCGATCCTCAACTCGGTGGCAGCGTCGGGCGGGTAGTGGGTGCGGATCTGGGCGCCGAAGCGGTCCTTCAGCGGGGTGATGATCCGGCCCCGGTTGGTGTAGTCCTCCGGATTGGCCGTGGCCACCAGCATGATGTCGAGCGGCAGGCGGACCCGGTGGCCGCGGATCTGCACATCGCGCTCCTCCAGGACGTTGAGCAGGCCGACCTGGATGCGTTCGGCCAGGTCGGGAAGCTCGTTGACCGCGAAGATGCCGCGATTGAGACGCGGCACCAGCCCGTAGTGGATGGTCAGCTCGTCCGAGAGATAGCGGCCCTCGGCGACCCGGATGGGGTCCACCTCCCCGATCAGGTCGGCGATCGAGGTGTCGGGTGTGGCCAGCTTCTCGCCGTATCGCTCGCTTCGATGGACCCATGACACAGGCAGATCGTCACCGGCTTCGGCCAGGAGGTCCTTGGCGAACCGGGAGATCGGGTGGAACGGGTCGTCGTTGATCTCCGAGTGGGCCACGATGGGGAGCCACTCGTCGAGCAGGCCGACCAGCGACCGGATGATGCGGGTCTTGGCCTGGCCCCGTTCCCCCAGGAGGATCACGTCGTGACCGGCCAGCATCGCGTTCTCCAACTGGGGCAGCACGGTGTCCTCGAAGCCCAGCACCCCGCTGACCAGGGGCTGACCTGCGGCGATGCGAGCCGATGCGTTTCGCCGGATCTCCTCGGCCACCGGGATGGAGCTCCATCCGGCCTGGTGCAGCCGACCCAGGGTGGTGATGTCCGGCGGGGGGGTCAGCCGGGTCGAGAGATCCAGGGATCCGAGCGGTGCCTCAGGGTGGTCGGAACGGTCCGGCGCGGTCATGCAGTCGAGCCTACGCGGGGGGATGCCGCAGTGAAGCGTCGATGTCCGACGCTGTCCCGCCGGCCTCGCCCGGTTTCGCACCCAGCGGCCAGGAATGGAAAGATGATGGTCAACCAGCGATCGCGCGCGGAAACCTCCGCGCGAGGTGGTCCGCAGTGGCCCGATGAGCCAGATGAGGGAGAAGCGACTTGACCAGTTTGGAGGAAGCGACGAGTACCACGAGTACACCGGTCGTTCTGGGAGGGGTCCGGGGCGGTCCCTCCGTGCCGACCCTCCGCAAGGACAGATGGTGGGTTCAACAGGTCGTCACGGCCACCGTGCTCACCTTGTTCGTCGGCTACGCCAGCTGGGCGGCGTTCGTGAACAAGAACTACTACGCCGGTTCGGGCCTCCACCGCGACCTCATCTCGCCGTTCTACTCGCCGTGCCTCACCGAGAGCTGCGTGCCCGGAAGCCACCCGGGCACGATCATCACCTGGTGGACGATCTCCCCCGCCCTGCTCATCTTGATCTTCCCCCTCGGATTCCGGTTGACCTGCTACTACTACCGCAAGGCCTACTACCGGTCGTTCTGGATGGCGCCGCCCGCCTGCGCGGTCTCCGACGCACACAGCTCCTACAGCGGTGAGACGCGATTTCCGCTGCTGCTGCAGAACGTCCACCGGTACTTCTTCTATGCCGGCCTGGTGTTCAACGTCATCCTGACCATCGACGCCTTCGTGGCCTTCCGCCAACCCGGCATCGGCATCGGGTTCAGCGTCGGGACCGCGGTGCTGTTGATCAACGCCCTCCTCCTGTGGTCGTACTCGCTCAGCTGCCATTCATGCCGCCATCTGTGCGGTGGTGGGGTAAAGCAGTTCTCCCAGTCCCCCATCCGGTACAGGGTCTGGAAGCTCCTCACCCCCCTCAACGGCCGGCACATGCTGTTCGCCTGGATGAGCCTGGGCTTCGTGGCCTTCACCGACCTCTACATTCGGCTGGTGGCGAGCGGGACCATCCACGACTACGGCTTCCACTTCTAAAGGGGTATCGGACCAATGGTTGAGTACGAGACCCACGACTTCGATGTCGTCATCATCGGGGCCGGCGGCGCCGGCCTGCGGGCGGCCATCGAGGCGCAGTCCAAGGGGCTGCGCACCGCGCTGGTATGCAAGTCGCTGTTGGGCAAGGCCCACACGGTGATGGCCGAGGGCGGCGTCGCTGCCGCCCTCGGGAACGTCTCCGACGAGGACAACTGGAAGGTCCACTTCCGCGACACCATGCGCGGCGGCAAGATGCTCAACAACTGGCGCATGGCCCAGCTCCATGCCCAGGAGTCGCCCGACCGGGTGCGCGAACTCGAGGACTGGGGCGCCCTGTTCGACCGGACCAAGGACGGGCTGATCCTGCAACGTGACTTCGGCGGCCACCGCTTCGCCCGCCTGGCCCACGTCGGCGACCGCACCGGGCTCGAGCTGATCCGGACGCTGCAGCAACGGGCGGTGGCCGCCGGCATCGAGGTCTTCATGGAGCTCAAGGTGCTCCGGCTCCTCCACGACGCCGAGGGCACCGTCTCCGGCCTGGTCGGCTACTGGCGGCCCTCTGGCGAGTTCGTCACCTTCACGGCCAAGGCGGTGGTGATGGCAACCGGCGGGATCGGGAAGAGCTGGATGTACACCTCGAACTCGTGGGAGTCCACCGGTGACGGGCACGCCATGTCGCTGTGGGCCGGAGCCGACCTGATCGACATGGAGTGCGTGCAGTTCCATCCCACCGGCATGGTCTGGCCGCTGTCGGTCCGCGGGCTCCTGGTGACCGAGGGCGTCCGTGGTGACGGTGGAGTCCTGCGGAACTCGGAGGGCAACCGGTTCATGTTCGACTACATCCCCCCGATGTTCAAGGACGAGACGGCCGACTCGGAGGACGAGGCCGACCGTTGGTACGACGACCACTCCGCCGGCCGGCGGCCGCCCGAGCTGCTCCCCCGCGACGAGGTGGCCCGGTCCATCAACAGCGAGGTCAAGGCCGGCCGGGGGAGCCCCCATGGTGGGGTCTTCCTCGACATCGCCACCCGGCGGACCCCCGAGGACATCCGGCGTCGGCTTCCGTCGATGTACCACCAGTTCAAGGAGCTGGCCGGGGTTGACATCACCTCCGAAGCGATGGAGGTGGGCCCGACCTGCCACTACGCGATGGGTGGCGTCCGGGTGGATGCCGACTCGGCGGCAACGACGGTCGCCGGGCTGTTCGCTGCCGGCGAGGTGGCCGGTGGCATGCACGGGTCCAACCGACTCGGCGGCAACTCCCTCTCCGACCTGTTGGTGTTCGGGCGCCGCGCCGGCATCGGGGCCGCTGAGTTCGCCTCGGGCCGCAGCGGGTCGCCCACCGTCGACAAGGGGCAGATCGATGCAGCCATTGCCGCGGCCATTGCGCCCTTCGAGCGCGAGAGCGGCGAGAATCCCTACGACATCCACCAGGACCTGCAGGAGACCATGCAGAGCCTGGTCGGCATCATCCGGACCGGATCCGAGCTCGAAGAGGCACTGGGCAAGATCGAAGTGCTCGAGGAGAGGGCCAACCAGGTGTCAGTGAGCGGTGGCCTCCGCTACAACCCGGGGTGGAACCTGACCACCGACCTCCCTTCGATGCTCACCGTCTCCCGATGCACCGCCATGGGTGCGCTCAACCGCAAGGAGAGTCGTGGCGGCCACACCCGGAACGACTACCCGAAGCCGGAGGCCGAGATGGGGACGGTCAACTTCGTCGAGCGGATTCCCGATCCCGGTGCGGCCGCCGGCGGTGTCGGGGGCACGCCGTCGGTCCGGTCGATCACCGTCACCCCGGAACCGATCCCGGTGATGCCCGACGATCTCAAAGCACTGGTCGAGGAGGCGAGCTGATGGCCGAGGAAATCATCCGCAACACCGCGAAGGGCGAGGTCACGATGCGCCTGTGGCGCGGTGACGAAACCGGGGGTGAGTTCGCCGAGTACGTGATGCCCGCCCAGGAGGGCGAGGTGGTCCTCGACGTGATCCACCGGGTGCAGGCCACCGAAGCACCTGACCTGGCCTGCCGGTGGAACTGCAAGGCCGGCAAGTGCGGCTCGTGCTCCGCGGAGATCAACGGCCGCCCGGCCCTCATGTGCATGACCCGGATGGACACCCTCCCTCCCGGGGAAGCGGTCACCGTCGCCCCGATGAGGACGTTCCCCATCCTGCGGGACCTCGTCACCGACGTCTCCTACAACTACGAAGTGGCCAAGCGCATCCCGCCCTTCCACCCCCGGGAGAAGACCGACGACGAAGAGGAGGCGGGCGGCTACCGGATGCAGCAGATCGATGTCGAGCGGAGCCAGGAGTTCCGCAAATGCATCGAGTGCTACCTGTGCCAGGACGTCTGCCACGTCATCCGCGACCACGAGGAGAACAAGACCGCGTTTGCCGGCCCACGGTTCTTCGCCCGCTCGGCGGAGCTGGAGATGCACCCGCTCGACGTCAACGACCGGCGGGAGCTCCTCCAAAAGGAGCAGGGTCTGGGCAAATGCAACATCACCAAGTGCTGCACCGAGGTCTGCCCCGAGCACATCAAGATCACCGACAACGCCATCATCCCCCTGAAGGAGCGGGTGGTGGACGCGTCCTACGACCCGGTGGCGTGGCTCGGACGGAAGATCCTCAAGCGAAGGAAGAGCACGCCGGCAGAAGCGGAGGCCGACGCGCCGTCCACCGGGCCTGCCGCAGTGCAGCCCGAGGGTGGCGTCCACGGCATCCCCGCACCGGAGCACGCCGACGATGCGCTGGTGGGCGCGTGGGCAACGGATGCGGGACCCGGCGGCGACGCACCCGCCGAAGACGCACCCGCAGAGTGAGCCCGCCGACGGAAGTCGCGTCGTGCCGCAATTCCTGAGCCCGTCCTGGGTCGGGGAGTTCAACTCCGCCCTGGAAGGGGTGGTCCTGCCCGAGGCCGGCCCCGACGCCGGACTGGCAGCCGCCGACGGTCGGTTCACCGTGGTCCAGGAGGTGCACGGCGCGCCCGACGGCGACCTGAGGGTCATCCTGCACGTCGATGCCGGCACCCTGCGTCTGTCGCGCTCGGCCGTCGGGGGCGATGCCGACGAGACCGCGGCCGATGTGACGATCGCCCTGTCCTACGAGGATGCGGTGGCCCTGTCCGCTGGTGAGCTGGCGCCGGCCGAGGCACTCAACGCCGGGAGGATCCGGGTCCGGGGGGACCTTTCCGTCCTTGTGGCCGGTCAGCAGATGCTCCAGGCGGCCCGGGCCGCCACCGCGTCGCTCCGCTCCTCGACCACCTACTGAGCACTACCGGGGATCGCACCACTGAGCAGCGGAGCCGGTGACCGGGCGCTGGCGACAGGCGCTCCGGCGTGACACCTCGTCGGCCGGGTCCGATCCAGGGAGGTTGAAAGCATGGAAGTACTGACCAGCAGGACCATCATCCACCCCCGCGACCTCGATCGCTCACTCGCCTTCTACGGGGAGGATCTCGATCTTGCGGTGGCACGGGAGTTCGGCCAAGGCGCCGGCCGGGGGGTGGTCTTCTTCGCCGGGGGCGGGCTGATCGAGGTGGTGGGCACCCGCCCGCGACCGTCCCCGGCCCCCGCACCCGACCTCGCAGGGACGGCCGATCACCCGCCCGCCATCGCGCTGTGGCTGCAGGTCCGGTCCATCGGCGCCGCCATCGCCGACCTCCAAGGTCGCGGGGTGCCGGTCGTCCGGCCCCCGGTGCTCGAGCCGTGGGGGCTGATCGAGGCATGGATCGAGGACCCGGACGGACTCCGCATCCACCTGGTGGAGGTGCCTGCCGACCATCCACTGCGCCGGGATGCGCGCTTCATCGAGCGGTAGGGCGGCCATGAGTGGCTCGCCGGGACACTCCGGCGCCTACTGCCTGGGCCGCCTTCCCAGGAGTCTCAAGACGTAGGACCCGACACGACCCGGCTTCCCGGCCTGGTGGTGATCCGAACCATGACCGGCACGGCCGAACCCCGAACCTCCACCGGCCCCTTCGAGCTGATTCGGCTCCTCGTACTTCGGCACCTTGGCCTGTCTGCGCCTCGGCTTGCGGGGCTTGTCGCCACCGGATCCCATCTTCCCATCATGGTCGACACCCGGTCGCCTCGCCACCGGCGCTCGATCGGCGATCACCGTCCAGCCCTGTGCCCTGTGCAGTCGACCACCACCGCCACCAACCCGGCAGGCAGGCAAGCAAGCCAGCGCTACGGGCGATCGCCGCCGGACTCGTCGGCCGAACTGCCTGGGGCCGACCGCGGGACTCGAGCCGGGATGAGGCGGACCCCCAGGCGGCGGATGAGGAATCCCAGCAGCAGCACGGTGAAGACCGCCAGCGCGGCGGGGAGGACGATGGCCAGCAGGCTGAAGGTCAGCGTCCCGTGCAGGTGGGTGATGATCGAGAAGTTCATCCCGAAGTATCCAGTGACGAAGGTGAGCGGAAGGAACACCGCCGCCACGATCGTGAGCCAGTTGATCACCTCACC